>Ga0126380_10000613_pt1 | contig 12227 bp, 14 predicted proteins | sample PanSoiMetPlot_26_FD_92544 | JGI IMG/M metagenome (GOLD analysis project Ga0126380, IMG submission 92544) | Tropical forest soil microbial communities from Panama - MetaG Plot_26 | ecosystem: Environmental > Terrestrial > Soil > Tropical forest > Bulk soil | place: Panama | collected 2016-02-17
CGCTGCGGTTGATAACGCGCGCGACAAAATCGCGTCGCTACTAAAAACAAAACCGAACGAAATCGTTTTCACCGGCGGCGGAACGGAATCGTGCAATCTCGCCGTGCTCGGCCTCGCGCGCTGCAAAATGGACGGTGGCGGTCACATCATTTGCGAAAAGACCGAGCATCACGCGGTGATGCACGCGGTCGAGCATTTGGAAAAGCACGAAGGCTTTGAAGTAACATGGCTCGACACGTCGAACGACGGAGTTGTCGATCTTGATCAGCTCGCTAAATCGATTCGGCCGGAAACGCGATTGGTTTCGATCATGACCGCGAACAACGAGACCGGTGTGATTCAACCGATTCGCGAGATTTCGAAGATTTGTCGCGAGCGCGGCGTGCTGTTGCACAGCGATTGCGTGCAAGCGTTCGGCAAGATCGACATCGACATGTCCCTGGTCGATGCAGCGAGTTTTGCCGCGCACAAATTTTACGGACCGAAAGGCGCCGGCTTTCTTTTTCTGCGCAGCGGACTCTCGCTTCAACCGGTTCTGTTCGGCGGGTCCCACGAAAATCAGCGACGACCCGGAACGGAAAACGTTCCGGCAATCGCGGGAATGGCCGCGGCCGCGGAATTCGTTCTCAGTAATCGTAATGCCGAACAAAATCGATTGCTGAAGTTGCGCGATGAGCTTTGGAATTTGATTTCACAAAATGTTCCGGACGCGAAATTGAACGGTGAGAACGCGCCGCGACTGGCGAACACGCTCAATGTCAGTTTGCTCGGCATCGATTCGGAGATGTTGCTTATCGCGCTCGATCTGAAAGGCGTCTGCGCGTCGAGTGGCTCGGCCTGCATGGTTGGAAGCGTTTCGGCATCGCACGTTCTGCTCGCGATGGGATTGCCGATGGAACGCGCGCGATCCGCTGTGCGTTTGTCGTTAGGCAAACCAACTACGGCCGAAGAAATCGCCGCGACCGGAAAAATCGTCGGTGAAATTGTGGATCGCGTGACCAAACGCAAAAGCGCGCATGCAGTGGCGTAAACAGCTGGAATTCATATTCCAGCCATTTGTTGCAGCCACTTCGCTGCGCGAAGTACATCGTCGCTTCGAATCGGAGGGCGGCCCACAGGGCCGCGGCTACACCAGAGAGGCCGCGCTGGAATCAGAAGCACGCCGCTTGTTGCGCGCACTCGGCGCGGAGAAACTCGCGCGCGAAATTCGCGTGGAATGGAATCCGCGACTGAAGACTTGCGCCGGTCGCGCGGATTATCGCGAAAAATTAATTTCGCTGAATCCCCTTCTCCAAAAGCATGCAGACGAAGTCGACAGAACATTGCGGCATGAGCTGGCGCATTTACTCGCGCAGTTTCGAGTTGGCCGACGCCGAATTGCGCCGCATGGAATCGAATGGCGTCGCGCCTGTCGCGATTTGGGAATCGCGGACGAAGCGCGTTGTCACAATCTCCCGTTTGCGACAAAAGTTTACGCGTCGCGCTATGTTTATCGTTGTCCGAACTGCAAAGAAAAATTTCCGCGTGTCCGCCGGATTCGCCGCGCGATCGCATGCTTAGCGTGTTGTCGTAAACACAACGGCGGTGATTTCGATCCCCGCTTTCGACTGAAGCTTTGTAGCGGCGGTCTGTGACCGCCGGACTATTCGACTGCGCGAAGTCTTTTCTCCAATGTCTTCAGCGATGACTTGTCTTTCGCGTATCCTGCCAGCGCTTCAGCGAGATCCATGAGCCGCCACACCAATGTACCTTTGTCGGCCGGTCTTCCTTCTGCGATGACAAGGCCACTATCCGGTAAACGCGTTGCAAAATAGTAGCTAGTACCATCCAGCACGATGGTGCGCTCGGCATCTGCTTCAGATTTTGGAGTCGGCGTAGGATGAAGCCCTTCCGAAACTCTTGCCTGCCAGATTCGACTCAATCGTTCGGCGACACTTGGTGGCAACGATCTTGTCTTAACACGCGTCCTAATGTCTCGATAACTGTCTGGTAGACCAGGCTTTTTTCTCTCAGCGGGATTCGGTGTTTCTTTCGGTAACTCGTTTCCCTTCGCATCCAGCCGCGTCACATTTGGAGCAACCAAACGATCGTACTCGGTTTGCCACACGCTTGCTGATGGTGTGAGAACGAACGCTTTATATCCTTCATCCACTTTCAAGACGCCGGCTGCTTCCTCCGGAGAGAACGAGGGAACAACAAGCACTGAGAGCACGACATCATCGGCGTCCAAACGCTGAAACACGTGTTTCAGAATTTGCCGATACTCATCGGTTTTGTCGTAATCCGATTCCGGCATCAAACGCGTTTGCGCGAGGGCTGCGCACGTCGTGATAAACAAAGCGAGAACCGTCCGGGGGATCATTGTGATATTTGGTTAGATCAGATCTTATTCGGACTAAACATCGACGCCGGCCTTGTCGCCCTTCGCCGCCTTTTGGCCGCGGAGTTTGGCCTGGATGAAGATGTCGATCTTTCCGTCCATGACTTCCTGGACGTTGCTCGTCTCGGCGCCGGTGCGGTGGTCTTTGACCATTTGATACGGCTGGAAAACGTAGGAACGAATCTGGTTGCCCCACGCGATCTCGCCTTTCTCGCCGTATTGCCGGTCGATCTCGGCGCGTTTTTTGTCCTGCTCGATCTGGTAAAGTTTCGCTTTTAACATCTTGATCGCGAGATCGCGGTTGCGGCCCTGACTGCGTTCGGCCTGACAGGCGACGACGATGCCGGTTGGTTTGTGCAAAATGCGCACAGCGGTTTCGACTTTGTTCACGTTCTGACCGCCTTTGCCGCCGCTCCGGAAAGTGTCGATCTCGAGATCGGCCGGATTGATCTCGATCGGCGCGGTATCTGCGATCTCGGGAACAACATCGACGCTCGCGAATGAGGTATGCCGGCGTTTGTTCGCGTCGAACGGCGAAATCCGAACCAGCCGATGCACGCCGCGCTCGGTTTGGAGATAACCGTACGCGTACTCGCCGCTCACCAACAGCGTGACCGATTTGATCCCGACTTCTTCGCCGGTCTGAACATCGACGATCTGCGATTTAAATCCGTCGCGCTCGATCCAGCGCTGATACATGCGCAGAAGCATGTCGGCCCAATCGCACGATTCGGTACCGCCGGCGCCGGAATGAATGGTGAGGAAGGCGTTGTTGCGATCGTTCTCACCAGAAAGGAACTGGCGGAGCTCGAATTCCTCGAGCTTGTGCAGGAGACGATCGTGCTCGGTGGCGACTTCTTTTTCGGCCTGGACGCGATGCGATTCGTTTTTCTCTTCGGACGCGAGTTGATGGAGCGCTTCGAAGTCGTGAACCTCGCACTCGAGTTCGTGGAAGGGATTGATCAATGATCGAAGACGCGAGACTTCATCGACATCGGTCTGGGCGCGCTCGCGATTGTTCCAAAAATCTGGCGCCGCCATCCGCGCTTCGAGCGCGGTCAATTTTTCCTGCAGTTTGGGCAGGTCAAAGAAACCTCCGCAGCTCGCGCACGCGCGATTTCAAATCTTCGGCGTCAACGGTGGTTTCGGTAGGCATGATTCAAGATAGTGTGAAGCAAGTCGGATGCAAAAGGTAGCGGCGGTTCACCGAACCGCCATGGCGATTGGGGTCAATCGCCGCTACCTGCGCGCCGATTCTTTCCGTTTGTCCGCTTGCGCGGCGGCGGATTCGATTCGGAAGACGGTTTCGCCTTCCTTCATCAGGTCGAGCTTGTCACGGCCGTAGATTTCCAGATAAGCCGGATCGGTCTTGAGCAGATTCACTTCGCGAGTTTGCTTGGCGAGCAATGCCTGTTGTTCGTCGCGTTGCTGCTGCAATTTCTCGATATCGCTCTCGCCCATTTTTAATTTTTTATATGGCGGAACAAAAAGGCTGATGATCACGAGCCAGGCCGCGAGGAAGAGCAGAGTCAGGAGGACACGATTCCAACGCTGCCAAACGGTAGCTTCGCGTCGCGCACGGAAATCTGGATACTCCACTTTCAGCGGATATTACCGCCGTACTGCGCTTTGTCACCCAATTCTTCGGCGATTCGCAAAAGTTGATTGTACTTCGCGACGCGATCGGTCCGGCAAAGCGAACCGGTCTTGATCTGGCCGGCGTTGGTCGCGACCGCAATGTCGGAAATGGTCGTGTCTTCGGTTTCGCCGGAGCGATGACTGATCACCGACGTGTATTTATTTTTCTTCGCGAGATTAATCGTCGCCAAAGTTTCGGTGAGTGTGCCGATCTGGTTCACCTTCACCAAAATCGAATTCGCGACGTGCTCTTTGATTCCACGCTCCAAGAACTTCACGTTCGTGACAAACAAATCGTCTCCCACGAGCTGAATTTTTTTGCCGAGCTTCGCGGTTAATTTCTTCCAACCGTCCCAATCGTTCTCTCCGCAGCCGTCTTCGATCGAGACGATCGGAAACCGTGCGCAAAGATCGACATAGTACTCAATCAACTCTTCGGCGGTGCGCTTTGAGCCGTCGGATTTTTTAAAGACGTAAACCTTTTCTTTTTTGTCGAAGAACTCAGACGCCGCGACATCCAACGCGATGAAAATTTGTTCGCCCGGTTTGTAACCGGCTTTCTCAATCGCTTTGATGATCGACTCGAGCGCGTCATCGGCCGATTTCAATTGCGGCGCGAAACCGCCTTCGTCGCCAACGTTCGTAGATAGGCCGCGACCCTTGAGCACGCTTTTGAGTGCGTGAAAAACTTCCGCGCCGTAACGCAAACCTTCAGCGAAGGTCGGCGCGCCCGTCGGCATGATCATGAACTCCTGAAAATCAATCGGCGCGTCGGAATGCGCGCCGGCGTTCAGAATGTTCATCATCGGAACGGGCAACACGCGCGCTTTGTCGCCGCCGAGATAACGAAAGAGCGATTTGTTTTCGGCGGCGGCGGCAGCGTGCGCGACCGCAAGCGAAACGCCGAGCATCGCATTCGCGCCGAGATTTTTTTTGTTCGGCGAGCCGTCGAGCTCGATCAGTTTCTTATCGATCTTCTTTTGATCGAGCGCGCTCATCCGTTTGATCGCGCTCGCGATTTTTCCATTCACGTTCGCGACCGCTTTGGCCACGCCTTTGCCACCGTAACGCTTTTTGTCGCCATCGCGTAGTTCCCACGCTTCGTGCTCGCCGGTGCTGGCGCCGCTCGGCACGGCCGCGCGACCGAGCGCGCCGCTTTCGAGTCGAACATCGACTTCGACAGTTGGATTGCCGCGGGAATCGAGAATCTCCCGCGCGTGAGTGCTTTTAATTAAAGTTTTCGCCATTGGAATTGATCGTGAGGTTTCGCGTAATAATGCCAGCAATCGCGCATCGGCAAATACAACCAAAGGCTAATAAATGGGACACGACGGCGCGTGTCCCTCCAAGCGACTTCTTGCTGGCAATCTGGCGCGAGACGCGTACGCTTGGCGGTTCATGAAGCCTGCCAGACGCTTCGGCGCAATTGCATTCCTATTAAGTTGTTGCGTGTTGATCGGCGCGGAACCGGCGCGATTGCCCGCCGAGCAAATGGCAAAAGCGATCAGACTCGACGCGATTAGCATTCCAACGCCGGGAGAACTTTTCGCGGCACTGGAAAAGCCTGGCAAACCGAACTGGGTAGGACAAATGCGCGGCCCGATCGGCACGAGTTATAAAAATCGCGCGCAAATCGCGCTCAATCTCGGCGGCTTGATTGCGGACGGATTTATCGCGGTTGAAGCGAAAGACAGCCAGCAAGTCAAAAACATCGGGACCGACATTATTAAATTGGCGAAGGCATTGGGCGTGAGCGAGAACGTGCTCAGCCGCGGCAATAGCATCAACGAGTTTGCCGAGAACAACGAGTGGGACGCACTCCAGGAAGAGCTCGAAGCGACCCAGAACGAAGTGAAATCGTCGATGCAAACACATCGCGACCAGGACCTCGTTATTTTGGTGAGCGTCGGCGGCTGGATTCGCGGAACGCAGGCGGTCAGCTCGGCGGTGATGCAAAACTACGACGAGCGCGCGGCGAAAGTTTTGCGGCAGCCGGCGCTGGTGAATTTCATTCAAACGAAGCTCAACGAAGTTTCGCCGGAAGTGAAAGACGAACCGCTGGTCAAAGATGTGACCGACGAACTCCCGAATGTGGAGAAGTTGGTGAATTTTCCTCCCGGCAAAGCGCCGACCGCCGATGAAGTGAAAAAAGTGAACGAAGCCGTCGGCAAAATCATGACGCGAATCCAGGCGAAGGACGACAACAAATGAAGCTGTCGATCTTCGCCGCAATCGTTTTGACGGCTGCGACTGCATTCGCCGAGCCGGAGAGCGACAGCGAGGTGAACGCGCGCAAAGCCGCGCTCGATCTCGCGGGGGCGTTCACAAACGAAGGATTCAAAATGCGCGACGGGCATTGGTCGGGCACGATCAAGCCGAAGGAGCATGCATTGATCGCGGTGAATCTTTACGCCGGCAATCAATATTGGTTTTCGGTCGGAGCGACGGAACCGGCCAAGAAAATCGCGGTCAGTCTTTACGACGAAACCGGCAAGCTCATGCAAACCGAGAGCTACAGCGAAAACGAAAAGGCGGCCGCCGGATTTTCCCCGACCAGCAGCGGGCAATATTACGTGATGGTCGATTTGGTGGAAGGCGACGCGAGCAGCGTTTGCTTGATTTATTCCTACAAATAGCGACCGCGCATTAGGCTTTTCGCGCGCGCGCACTCGTGTTTAGGATGACCCTTCACGCGCATGATCTCTCTCCAGGTCTTTTACGAAGGCAACGTCCAGGGCGTCGGATTTCGCTGGACGATTCGCAACATCGCAAAGGGCTTCGACGTGATTGGCTGGGTGAAAAATTTGCCGGACGGGCGCGTTGAACTTCAAGTGGGCGGCGAAGAGAGCGAAGTCTTCGCGTTTTTGGATTCGGTGATGGAAAGCGAGCTGCGATCGCACATCGACAAGCAAACGCGCACTGCGATGGCCGAACCGGTAAAAGCGCGCGGCTTCGAAATTCAAACATGAGCGACTTGCCACGCCGGGGCGGCGCGGAAGCGGTCGCGGTTGAAAACCTGACCAAGGTCTTTCCGATTTCGTTTTCGCGAAAATCGATCGTCGCGGTGCGCGATTTGAATCTGAACGTCGGCGCCGGCGAAGTTTACGGATTGCTCGGCCCGAACGGCTCCGGCAAAAGCACAACGCTAAAAATTATTCTCGGTCTCGTTTCGCCGACCCGCGGCGCGACAAAAATTTTCGGACGCGACAGCTCGCTGGTGAAGAGTCGCGAGTCAGTCGGTTTCCTGCCCGAGAACCCTTATTTCTACAAATTCCTCACCGGCCAGGAGACGTTGCGTTTTTTTGGAAAACTTTGCCGCCTGAATGGATCGGCGTTGAAGAATCGCGTCGAGCAGTTGCTTGAGGTTGTCGGATTGACAAACGCGCGGCATCAACGTTTGAGCACCTACTCGAAAGGAATGCTGCAACGCATCGGCCTCGCGCAGGCGCTGATCAACGAACCGAAACTTGTGGTGCTCGACGAACCGACGGCCGGCGTCGATCCCGCCGGCTCACGCGATATTCGAAACATCATTGTCGATCTAAAACAGCGCGGCGTGACAGTGCTGCTCTCGTCGCACCTGCTCGGGCAAGTTCAGGAAATCTGCGATCGCGTCGGAATTCTCTCGAAAGGCGCTCTCGTTCGCGAAGGGCGGCTTGATGAACTGATCGCGATTGAAAATCGGAACGAACTGGTCTTGGAAAACGCTTCCGAATCGCTGCTAAAAGAAATCGAGAAGCTCGCGGCGAGCTCAAACGCGAAACTAATCGAGCAGCGAAGATCGACAACCACGCTCGAGCGCTTGTTTCTCGAAGAAACGTCGGATCGGTCCGAGAAATGAGCGCGCGGATTTTTGCGATCGCGCGGAATACGCTGACCGAACTGACGCGCCAAAGAGTTTTCTACGTCCTGCTCATTTTCGCGATCGCGCTGATTGGGAGCTCGGTTTTTCTCGCGCGGTTCAGTTTCCAGCAGGAATTCCAGATCCTGAAAGACGTTTCGCTCGGCGCGATGTCTATCTTCACTTCATTGCTCGCGATTGTCGCAACGGCGCGTTTGATTTCGCAGGACATCGAGGACCGCACTGTTTACACGATTCTGGCGAAGCCGGTGCCGCGCTGGGAATATTTGCTGGGCAAACTTCTGGGCGTCCTGCTTTTGCTGGCAATCAGCATCGCGGTGATGACACTGTTGTTCTTGTTCATCTTCCAGGCGCGCGAGCAGACGGTGCTGAACGAGACTTCGCGCCAATTCAGCGCCGCGCCGCACGAACAATTGCAGGCCGCACTCGACGCCGTGCGCGCCACTGCGCTCAGACACGACGTCTTCCTGGCAGTCGCCGTCATTTTCCTGAAAGCATGTCTGCTCGCCTCGCTCACCCTTTTTGTTTCAACGTTCGCGACCACGAACATTTTCACAATCGTCGTCATGGTCGCCGTTTATTTTATCGGCCATCTTGAATCGACGGCGCGTGAATATTGGCTGACCCAACAAAGCGCGAGCTGGCTTGCGAAAAGTTTTCTCGCAATCGTAGCGCTGCTGTTTCCGGATTTGCAGGCGTTCAATCTGGTCGATGACACAGTCGCCGGCGTCGTAATTCCGCTGGCGCTGTTCGCAAAGACCGCGCTGCTCGGATTTTTTTACATTCTGATCTACACCCTTGCGGCGACGTTTGTGTTTTACGGAAAAGAATTATGAGCCGAATCGCGTTCGCGTTCGCAATGCTGCTCGTGTTCGGCGTGATGAAACTTCCGGCCGAGCACGCGATCGCCTTGCAACGTCGCTCGGTGGACGTCCGCGACATCGCGAATCTCGATCTTCGGGAAAAAGTTGGCCAGCTCGGTTTCGTTGCCGCACTCAGCGGATTTCGCGCGGTCGTGGCCGATTTTCTTTTCATTCAAGCGTATGTCGCGTGGGAGCGGACCGAATGGGGACGCGTGCTGCTTTTGCTCCGTCAAGTGACGACCTTGCAGCCGCACGTGCCGCTTTTTTGGGACATCGCGGCGTGGCACATGGCCTGGAACGCGAGCTCGGCCGCAATGAACGATTCGTCGCAATTGCGGCTCGCGTTGCGCGTGAAAGCGCAGCGGGAATATTTCGCGCTCGGCAAAGATTTCCTCGAACGCGGGATCAAAAATAATCCGGACAGCGCGCAGCTTTACGAAGCGCTCGCCCGTCTCTGCCACGACAAGTTGAATGATCACGCGCGCGCGTTTGAGTGTTACGCCAAAGCTGCGATCTTGCCGGGCGCGCATGCTTACGACCGGCGGTTCGCCGCCTACGAGCTGTCGTATTGCGACGGACGCGAGCGCGAAGCCTACGAAAAATTGCGCGCTTTGTATGACGAAGGCGAGAACGAGCGCCTGCCAACTTTGCTCAAGCGTTTGAAGTTTCTGGAAGAGAAACTGACCATTCCGCCCGAGCAACGAATCCCCGACCGTGAGAATTGAATTCTCCGGCTGTTCGCCTCGTCAATTGCGTGCTTATATGTCGATCTTCACTCGACTAATTCCCGATGCGCTTCGCCATTTTCAGTGACGTTCACGCCAATCTTGAGGCGCTCGAGGCCGTCCTTGCCGACGCGGAGGAAAACAAGTGCACGCATTACGTCTGTCTTGGCGACGTGGTCGGTTACAACGCCAACCCACATGAATGCGTCGATCGCATTCGCGAAATGGATTGTCCGATCGTCAAAGGCAATCACGACGAACAGGCGTCGCTCGCCGAATCGTCGCGAGATTTCAACGAGATGGCGGAAGCGGCGATCCAATGGACGCGCGATCATCTGACGGCCGAGGACATCGAATGGCTGCGCGAATTGAAGCTCCAGCGGCAGGTGCGCGATTTCACAATCGTGCATGCGACGCTCGATACGCCCGCGCAATGGGGCTACGTCTTCAACAATCTCGACGCCGCGGCCAGTTTTACTTATCAGCACACGACCGTTTGTTTTTATGGGCACACGCACGTGCCAGTCGCCTTCATTCGCGACGAAGGCGTTGAGCGACAGCGGATCGACAAATTGCGGATCGATCCCGGCAAAAAATATTTTATCAACGTCGGCAGCGTCGGCCAGCCGCGCGACGGCGATTGGCACGCCGCGTATTGCATTTATCACATCGACAGCGGGGTCGTTGAGCAACGGCGATTAAAATACGATCTGAAAACGGCACAGCGGAAAATTATCGACGCCGGATTGCCGCGAGTGTTGGCCGAACGGCTGGCGATTGGAAGATAGTGACGGGTGACATGTGACGAGTGGCGAGAAAGAAATTCTGAATTCCCTTCTGTTTTTTGTCGGCTGAATTAGTCTTCGTGCTCTTCGTGTCCTTCGTGGTGAAATAATGGATTCAATCTTAATCATCAAACCGAGCTCGCTCGGTGACATCGTCCACACGCTTCCGGCGGTGGCCGCGATTCGCGAGACATATCCGAAGGCGAAGATCACCTGGGTGATGAATCCGGAATTCACGCCGCTGCTGCGCGGCAATTCCGACGTGAATCACATCCACATGTTTCCGAGAAAGGAATTCAGCGGGCTCGGCGCGCCGTCGCGGTTCGGCCCGTGGTTAAAGGAGACGCGGAAATTGAAACCGGACATTGCGCTCGACTTTCAAGGTTTGCTTCGCAGCGCGTTCATCGCGCGGATGAGCGGCGCGAAAGAAGTTTACGGACTGAGCGACGGACGCGAAGGCTCGCGTTTTTTTTACAAGAAAACGGCGAAGGTCAACAAGCGCGAGCACGCCGTTGAGCGTTATTTGAAACTCGCCGAATTGGCCGGGGCAAAAATTGGCGACGCGTTGCGCTGCCCGCTGCCGACGGGCGATCCGTTGCCGCGCTTCGACGAATATCCGCCGTTCATCCTGTTGCATCCTTTCGCGCGCGGGGGCGGCAAATCATTAAGCGACCGAGTGATCCAGGAAATTTGCCTGGCGTTCGCGCCAACGCGGGTCGTGGTCGTTGGAAAAACAACTCGCCAGGTCGACGTCGTTGGGGTCGCGGAAAACTGTGTGGAGCTAACGAACCAGACCTCGTTATTGCAACTCATCCGTCTGATTCGCGTCGCGAAATTCGTGATCAGCGTGGATAGCGGCCCGATGCACATCGCCGCCGCAACCAACGACAAACTGTTGTCGATCCACACCTGGACCAATCCGCGCCGCGTCGGCCCCTACAATCCGGACGCGTGGGTTTGGAAGCACGGAACGATTGCGCGTGTCGCCGATTTGGAAAATACAAAGCTCAAACGCCGCGGCCACCCGTTCAAATCCAAAGACGTTCCGTCAATCGTCGAACTGATTCGCCCCATAGTCCCGATCGATCCGATGCTGGCCTAGCGCTTGGTCGCGTTGGCGCGCTGCTTCAAAACGAATTCCGCGAGCGGGAGATCGCGCGGATACGTGACTTTGAAATTGAAATCGTAGTTCGGCACGAGAACGATCTTGTGACCGAGAAGCTCGACCGCGGAAACTTCATCCGTGACGGAAATCTTCTTCTTGGCGACCAAATCGTAAGCTTTCTCGAGCAGTTTCTTCTCAAACACTTGTGGCGTCTGCATTCCAAAAACGCCGCTGCGATCGACGGATTCTTTCACTGCGAGATCAGCGTCGGCACGTTTAAGCGTGTCGTTCATCGGCTCTGCAAGAGAGGCCGCGCTGTTTTTCTTAGCCGCTTCGAAGACGCGCTCGATTTTTTCCGGTGTGATCATCGGCCGCGCGGCATCGTGCACCGCGACGAAATTGGATTTCGGATCGACATGTTCGAGTCCGGCACGAACCGAATCGCTTCTTGCTGCGCCACCCTCGATGACTTGTTTCACTTTCGTTGGTTTGCCGATCAGTTTTCGCAATTCATTCAGGCTGTCGGCCCGCCCGACCAAGATAATTTCATCCACACATTTCGTGTTTTCGAACGCGGCAATCGTGTACGCGATCACCGGCTTGCCGCTAACGAGCGCGAACAATTTGTCGAAGCCCATGCGTTCGCTGCTGCCGGCGGCGACGATGATAGCAGAAAGCATGTTGAGATGTTGAATTGTTGAGAAGTTGAGTGGAACTAAAATTTAAGGCCGGCGCATCGTCTCAACAGCTCAACCCCTCAACCACTCAACTGTTTTTGCACTTCGGCACTTAACGTTTTGCCGTCTGCGCGGCCGGCCACTTTCGCTTGCACCGCTTTCATAACCGCGCCCATTTGCTGTTTCGAGGTC
>Ga0126380_10000614_pt1 | contig 12205 bp, 14 predicted proteins | sample PanSoiMetPlot_26_FD_92544 | JGI IMG/M metagenome (GOLD analysis project Ga0126380, IMG submission 92544) | Tropical forest soil microbial communities from Panama - MetaG Plot_26 | ecosystem: Environmental > Terrestrial > Soil > Tropical forest > Bulk soil | place: Panama | collected 2016-02-17
AAACTGCCGACCAAAAATAGAACTGTTGAAAATGATCTCGCGTAGTGCATTGCGCGCATTTCATTCCTGCCAGCCGCCGCCGAGCGCCTTGTAGAGCTGGACGAGCGACAGCAGCTCGTCGCGCCTTGCTTGAGCTAGGCTCAATTCAGCGATAAACAGATCCTGATCCGAATTGAGCGCGTTGAGCATCGTATCGACGCCGCCGCGAAATCTCATATAGGCTAAACGCTTGCGATCCTGCAGCGACGTCACGAGGGATTCCCGCTGAGCTCGAATCTCCCGGATTTTTTGATATTGAATCAGCGCGTCCGAAACATCGCGGAATCCCGCTTGAATCGCCCTTTCGTATTGTGCCAGAGCGCTCCGCTGTTGCGCTTCGGCCAGTTCCACCTGAGAGGTTAGCCGACCCGCTGTGTAGATCGGCTGCGTGAGCTGAGGCACAAAGCTCCATATCCTTCTCGAACCCGAGAATAAATTCGCGAGCGCGGTGCTCTGATAGCCGTACTCTCCGGTGAGCGTAATTTGCGGAAAATAGGCTGCCTTGGCGACCCCGATGTTGGCGTTGGTCGCGACCAGAATTTGCTCCGTTGCTCGAATCTCCGGACGTCTCTCCAACAGCGCCGAAGGCAATCCGGCGGGCACTTCGGGAGGTGTTTGTTGCTCCGTCAGCGGCGGCCTCGGGTTACGGGACCCGGATTTTTGCCCAGCAGCAAACTGATCTGATTTTCGGTTTGCTCTATTTGCTGCTCGCTGCTCGGTACGGACTGCGCGGCGCCGTAAACCAGTTGCTCTCCCTGGCGCACGTCCAGAAGCGTCCCTACCCCGCCTTGCAACTGCGTCCTGATCAGTCGCAGCGATTCCTCCCGGGTGCCGAGGGTATCTCTTGCGATAGTTCCATATCGAGTTCGAGAAGGTTGAAATAGGCGGTGGCCACGTCGCTGATCAGGGTTGTAATCACGGTTTTTCGGTTCCAATCGCTGCCCAGCAATTGTGCCTGAGCCGATTCAGTCGCCCGGCGCAGGCGGCCCCAGATATCGATCTCATAGCTGAAAAGACTGAGGAAAACTGTTCCGAAGTCTCGTCGGCGGTTTCCCGTGGGAATGCTGAATACTCCCTCCCGCGAAAGCTCAATACTACTAAATCCACCCCCAGCGCCAAAGTTTGGATACTGATCCGCCTGGGTGATTCCGAGATTGGCGCGCGCCTGATCGACTCGAGCGATGGCATCGCGAAGATCGTAGTTCTGGACGAGGGCGACACGGATCAATTCCTGGAGGCGCTCGTCTTTAAAAACCTCGAACCATTTCAGATCCGCAATGGATGGCACGGCGTCCGGTGTCATGGCGGCGCGAAATTACGGCGGGATCTCGAACGGCGGCCGGGTGTAGTCCGGACCGACCATACAGCCGCTCAGCCACAATGCCGCTGCGAGCGGGAATACAGATACAATTTCACCACCAAGGACACGAGGATCACGAAGGAAAGAAAACAAAAAGAATAACCCTCTTTTCCGAACTTCGTGTCCTTCGTGTGCTTCGTGGTGAGACCGAGACTTTTGCTGCTCACCCAATCTGCGCAAGCGGCGCAATTTGCCGAACGCCATAAGACATTTCTCGTATTCATCTTTTGCCTCAGTGGCTTGCCGGAACCGGCTGCTGTGCCGGAATCCGTTCCGTCGCGCGCCGGTGCGAAAGACGCTCGACGACGTAGAAAGAAACCGGGATAAGAAAAATCGCGATGACGGATGCAGCAATCATGCCGCCTATGACGGCCGTGCCCATGATCTGCCGTCCTACTGCACCTGCACCGGACGCGATCGCAAGGGGTAGCACGCCGAGGATGAATGCAAACGCCGTCATCAGGATCGGACGGAGCCGGAGCCGGGCAGCCGCAAGCGCCGCATCGATAATCGACTTGCCGCTCTCGAACTCTTCCTTCGCGAACTCCACGATCAGGATCGCGTTCTTGGCCGAGAGTCCGATGAGCATGACCAGACCGATCTGGGCGTACACGTTGTTCTCGAACGCTCGGAGCCAGAGCGCGAGAAATGCGCCGAACACGGCAATTGGCGTTGTGAGGAGCACGCTGAACGGCAAGGACCAGCTCTCATACTGCGCGCTAAGGATGAGAAAAACGAACAGCAGCGACAACCCGAAGATAGCGCTCGCCGGCACACCCTGCGATGCCACCTGCTCCTGGTATGACATCCCCGAGTAGTCGTAGCCCATTTCCGGCGGCATGGTTTGGGCAAACACCTCTTCCAGCGCCTGCCGGGCCTGGGCTGAGCTGTATCCGGGAGCGAGGATGCCGTTGATCTGCGCCGCCCTGAAACCGTTGAAACGATTGGTGAATTCGGGACCCGACGTCGTTTTCATCGTAACCATCGTCGAGAGTGGCACTGTCTGGCCATCACCATTTCGGACCCGGAACAGGCCCACGTTTTCGGCTTTGGTGCGAAATTCGCCCTCCGCCTGCACGTACACCTGCCACACCCGGCCGAAGCGGTTAAAGTAGTTGACAAAGAGTCCGCCCATGAAGGCCTGTAACGTCTGGTAGACGGAATGCAGATCCACACCCTGCTTAAGCACCTTGTCACGGTCGACATCGGCAAAGACCTGCGGGACCCCGGGAACGAACGTGGTAGTGAGCAGAGCGAATTCGCGGCGCTTGCTGGCAGCCTGGAGAAACCGTTCGGTGTTTTGCGCGAGGAATTCGACTCCCTGGCCGGAGCGGTCTTCCAGCATGAAAGTCGCGCCACCCGACGTGCCGATGCCCGGAATGGCGGGAGGCGCGAAGGCGAAGGCCTGTGCTTCGGGAAGCCCGGCGAGGCGCTGATTGAGGCGGCGCATAATAACGTCGGCAGTCAATCCTTCCGGCGTGCGCTCGTCCCACGGTTTCAGCGTCACGAAATAAAAGGCGTTATAGCTCGTGTTGGCAATGCTCAACAGGCTGAAGCCGCCGATTGTGTCGTAAGTCTGAACGCCCGGGGTCTCCTTCAGGATCCCTTCGATGGTTTTGGCAACATCGGCGGTCCGCTCTAATGATGCCGCCGTAGGGAGCTGCACATTCAGATAGAAGTAACCCTGATCTTCCTCGGGCAGGAAGCCGCCGGGGAGCCGCGAGCCGAGCAAGCCGGCGAGCACGGCAACGACGACGAGCAGCACCATTGAAAAACCGGCTTTGTGGATCAAATGGGTGCACCAGTTGACGTAGCCGTCGGTGCCCCGGCCGAACCACCGGTTGAACCAGCGGAAGAATACTCCAAGCGGACCGCGCGCTTCTTTGCGTGGCCGGAGCAGCAGCGCAGACAGCGCGGGGCTCAACGAAAGCGCGTTGAACGCGGAGATGATGACCGAGACCGCGATCGTCACGGCAAACTGTTGATACAAGCGGCCGGTGATGCCGGGGATAAACGCCGTCGGCACAAAGACGGCGGCGAGAATGATTGCGATTGCCACCACAGGGCCGGAGACTTGTTCCATGGCCTTGAAACTCGCGTCCCGCGGCGAGAGGCCTCCCTCGATGTGGTGCTCGACCGCTTCCACCACTACAATCGCATCATCGACGACGAGACCGATCGCCAGCACCAGACCAAACAGCGATAGAGTGTTGATCGAGAAGCCCAATAACGGGAAGACGATGAACGTTGCAACCAGCGAAACCGGCACTGCCAGGAGCGGAATCAAGGTTGCCCGCCAGCCCTGCAGAAAGATGTAGACGACGAAGATGACCAGGGCGAGCGCTTCGAAGAGCGTGACGACTATTTCTTTGATACCCTCTCTAACGGCCAAGGTGGTGTCGAGCGAGATCTTGTAGTCGAGGTCTTGCGGGAATCTTCTCTTCAATTCCTCCATCAGCTGCTTGGCGCGATTCATGGTGTCGATCGCGTTGGAGCCCGGTAGCTGATAGATGGCGATGTGCGCTGCTGGATCGCCGTTCAACCGCCCGATCTGGCTGTAGTTCTGCGCGCCCAACTCTACACGAGCGACATCCTTCATCCGCACGATCGAGCCGTCCGGGTTCGCGCGGACGACGATGTTGCCAAACTCCTCCGGGCTCAGCAGACGTCCCTGCGCTCGAACCGTATACGTGAACTCCTGGCCGTGCGGTATCGGCGCGCCGCCGATCTGACCGGCAGGGTTCACCGTATTCTGGTTCGCGATCGCGTTGGCAATATCGCTGATGGTGACACCCAGGCTCGCCAACGTGTCGGGCCGGACCCAGAAACGCATCGCATACTGGCCCGCGCCAAAGATGTTTACCTGACCGATACCGGGTACCCGGCTCATCGCATCGTTGATGTTAATATAGGCGTAGTTCGCGAGGTAAGTGCCGTCGTAAGTACCGTGGGGCGAGTAGATAGAGAAGATCGCGAACGGGGCGGACGGCGATTTCTTGACCGAGACGCCATAATTACGCACATCCTGAGGCAACTGCGAGTCCGCCAGTGAATAGCGCATCTGCGACAGAAGCTGATCGTCGTTTGGATTGGTCCCCACATCGAAAGTCACCCGCAGCTTCATGACTCCGGTACCGTCGTTGACCGAATTCATATAGAGCATTCTGTCGACGCCCTGCATTTGCTGCTCGATCGGCGTGGCGACTGATTGTTCGAGAGTCAGGGAGTCGGCCCCGACATAGGTCGCGGTAACTAGGATTTCCGGCGGCGCGAGCTCGGGGTATTGTGCGATCGGCAACTGCACCATGGCGACGACGCCGATGATCACCATGATGATTGCGATGACCACCGCCACAATAGGGCGGTTGATAAAGAACTTAGACATGACGATTTACCTCGATTCGTTCTTTGTTGCGGATTCGGGTTTGGCTTGGGCCGGCGCTCCTAGCGGCTTGGGAGTAACGATCGCGCCGGGGCGGACCTTCTGAATACCTTCTGCAACAACTCTGTCCCCCGGCTTCAGCCCGGTTTCGATAATCCACTGGCTGCCGACTCGATCACCGACCTTCACTGGACGGATTTCAACTGTGTTGCCGCTGCTCACCACCGCGACCTGATAGTTGCCTTGCTGCTCCGTCACTGCGCGCTGGGGAACAAGCAGAGCGCCTTTTGCTGTCTTTTTAACGGCCCGAATTCGAGCATACTGGCCGGGGCGCAGGACATTTCCGGGGTTCGGGAAAATCCCCTGTAGCCTGAGCGTTCCGGTCTTCACATCCACCTGCCGGTCGGCGAGCGAGAAGATGCCTTTTTGCGGGTAAACAGATCCATCGGCCAAAACCACTTGCAACTGCGTCTGTGGTGGTTCCGCCACCGCGCCTTTTAATGCGTTGGGATTTTCCCTGACGTATTCGAGGTATTCGCGCTCGCTCACTGGGAAGTAGACCTTGATGGGATCTACCGTTGAGACCGTGGTGAGGAGAGTACCTTGACTGACAAGGTCGCCGATCTGTGCCTGAGCTATGCCTGCGATACCGTCAATGAGCGAGACGACTTTGGTAAAGCCGAGGTCGAGCTGCGCCGATGCGACCTTTGCCCTGGCAGCTTCGACCGCTGCTTTGGTCGCTTCGACCTGCGCCTTGGCCGCCTCATCCGCCTGGATCGCATTGTCGAGATCCTGCTGAGGAATCGCCTGCTCTTTGGCAAGCGGCGTATAACGCTTGACATCATTTTGCGCTTTGACCTGGTTTGCGCGAGCGGTGGCGAGCTGGCCCTCCCCATTCGCGAGCGCGCCTTTGGCCTGATCCAGTGCCGCCTGAAACGTTCGCGGATCGATCTCAAACAGCAATTGGCCCTTTTTAACGAAAGACCCGTCCGTATAGGTTTGACGCAACAAGTAACCTGTTACTTGCGGCTTGATCTGCGCGTTCACTAATCCGTCCATCGTGCCGATCCACTCCCCCCAGACAGGAACATCCTTTTGTTCTACTCGGACCACCTCCACATCCGGCGGAGGCGGTTTAGGCGGACCCGATTTTCCGCAGCCAACAGAAAAGAGCACGATGGCACCTGCCATCGCGAGCGCCACAGACGCGAAGTACTTGGGGGGAATACTTCGCTGTTGCGCGTTCCGTGTTCCGATCCTTCGACCTTGCTCAGGACATGGTTCCGGGCCGGGGACGTTGAACCTTGAACTTTGAACGTTGAACCGCTCTTCCGGTAAGTACATGAGTGTTTGCTCACTCACGCTGAGATCTAAAAAATTTGGCCCGGAGATCATTTCTCGACTTCGCACGCGAACCTCGAATTGTAATGACGTTTGATAGGCTCTTCCCTAAGACCAATGCCCCGCAGCGCGAAACGCACCGTTTCGCGAACGAGCGTATGCTTCGGCACCTTATAGTCGGTGGGGTTCCTGGGAGAGACGTGAAGGATCAATCCCAGTGCAATATGATGGAGTAACCAGGCACTTAAATGAGGCGTTGTCGGATACTCGCGCAAGTCGCCGCTCACAGCGGCGTTCGTCAAGCATTTCTCGAACGTAGCCATCCAGTTGTTGGTAAACGGTTTGAGGACTGTTCCTGCGAAATATCCGTCCTCTAGAAGAGACCGGACAGCCAGACGGCCGATGACCGCGGAGACTGACCGGCCCTGCACAACCTGCGATATCAAAGAATCAACCATCACAATGAGCGTTGCGGTAGAAGGCTTCAGGCCTTCGATGCAGTCGTTCTACGACCAGATCGGTGTTTCGGCGCACGCCTGGAGCATGGCCTGATATAGCGATAGTTTTGTCGGAAAATACTTGTACAAGAGCGCTTCCGACACACGCGCGGCTTTCGCTAGGTCTCGTGAGGTCGTCCGATCAAAGCCTTTCTTTGCAAAAACATCTTTGACGGCTTCGATAATGGCTTGTCTTCGCTCGTCAGAGGATAGCCGCGATGAACTTCTTACATACGTGCCAGTTTGCATCGATTGACTTATCTTCCATAATCACAAACCGCTTCTGAGTCAACGACGTTATGAGAAACATGTCGCTTTGATTCCGCAAGGCAAATGCCAATCGTAACCGGTTGATAGTTCGACGATCCCGCGGTCGCTACGATTTAGAGCGCTCGTAAATTTACGGTTTTCGCAAAAAAGTGGTTGCTTTGAGAAAGAAACGGAACTGGAAGATCGGCATCTAAGAAAAATACCGGCACAGTAAAATTTCCCGGTCCTACGACTTCGTTTCCATGAACGCGGCCCGCTTCTACTGTCTGGGGTCAGCATCGTCGTAGAGAATGGCTAATGCATTAGGACTGATGAAGTAGTCGCAAACGAGCATCAGTATGAAACACATGACGACTGACCCGAACTGACCGAAATCGCTCGACGACAGCTTTCGAACGATGTTAATGATGACGACCACCGAGGCACTGACCCGCTTAAAAGCATCCCGCAGCGCTACACGCACCAAAGGTCCCAAGGGCTACAATCACAATCGAAATTATCCGCGTTTTCATAATTCCTCCGCTCTCGATATCCGCTTTCTCGCTCTTGAAAAACTGGAACTTTCATTCGGCACCGCGCGGGTAATCATCGACTGACAAAGAACGGTTTCTGCATTACTATTATTCACCCTTATTCACTTCGGTTTGCCAAAGATCAGAGCGCTGGGATTGCGCTCCAGGTAATCGGCTAACAGGCGCACCGCCCGCGCGGCACCAGAGATTTCATCTAAGCCTCTCGTTAACTCATAGGAAATGGGAGAATCCGGATCGATGACGGCGCGCGCGCTTGCCAGGGTCCCCTCTCCCTCCTTCATCGTGAGGCCCAATTGCTTGGCGGCCGTCTCGATTTCCGCTATCGCCTGGCGTGCTACGGCCAAGGTCCGCTGAAGATCGCTCGACAGATCGTCAGCATTTTTGTCGAGGTTTGCGGCAAGTCGTCGGATATTCACGACTGCCTCGTCAACTTTCGGCATCGTCTGTTCGAGCGACCGGAGCGAGGCCTTCAGAGCAGGCGAGTTCGTCAGCCGATCCATGCCTTCGAATGCGTGAGTCACGGCGACGACGGCCGCATTAAAATCGATCTTGGCGAGCTTGGTGAAAACGATCCTGACGTCTTCTTGCACTTCTTCCAGTTCGGTGGGGACTGTTGGTATCTCCTGATACCGAGAGCCTGGCGGCTGAAAAAACTGCGCCGGGCTACCTGGATATTGATCAAGCGCGACGTACAGCACGCCGGTGACGAAACTTTCCATTCGCAGTTGCCCGCGCAGACCCCGATCAATAATGTTTTGAAACTGGCCTGGGTCCACGCTGACTCCTCGCCCGGCGATCTTTTTTGCATCGAGTTCGATGAGGACGGGAATCCGGTTGACTTCCACTTCTCCCAGTTGCATCAGGATATCGGTGATGGAACCGATTTCCACGCCCTTGTACTTCACAGGAGCGCCTACATTAAGCCCGTTTACGGAGCCTTGGAAGTAAAGGACGAATTCGTATGTTTTTCGGAACAACCTTCCCGACCCAAGTGCGACAATCGCGATCACCAACAAGGCCAATGCGCCTACCACAAAGGCGCCCATCAGCGTCGGGCTGATACTTTTATTCATAGTCTTTCATCTTCTCCCGGGCTGAGAAATCGATGCACCGTCGGGTCCTGTGAATGGGCTAAAAGTTCTTTCGGATCACCGCGCGCAATGATCGTCTTGGTTTCGGCGTCGAGAAATACACAGTTGTTGCCGATCGCAAAAATGCTCGCAAGCGCATGCGTGACGACAACAATCGTTGCGCCCAGGTTGTCCCGCAACTCCAGTATCAGCTCGTCGATGAGCCGGGAGCTGACGGGGTCGAGCCCGGCTGAAGGCTCGTCCAACATCAGGATCTCGGGATCAAGCGCCATGGCCCGGGCCATCCCGGCCCGTTTCTGCATGCCGCCGCTGATCTCGGATGGGTAATAGTCTTCGAAACCTTTAAGACCGACCAGCGCGAGTTTTAACAAAGCGATCTCGCGTATCTCATCAGGACGCAGCTCGGTAAACTCCCCCAGCGGTAAACCGACATTTTCCGCAAGGGTCATCGAGCTCCATAGAGCGCCGCTTTGAAACAAGATCCCCATTCGCCTCAATATCTCTTGCCTTCTGGCCGAAACCGCGTTGGTAAAATTCTCGTCGCCGTAGAAGATTTCCCCCTCCGCCGGTTCTTCCAATCCGATCAGATGTCGCAGCAGCGTGCTTTTGCCGCAGCCGCTGCCACCCATGATGATGAAAACGTCGCCATAGTTGATTGTGAAATTGAGATCCCGCATGAGAACGAAGCTATCGAAGGCCATTGTCAGGTGGCTCACCGTGATGTGTGGCTGACGATTTTTACCGCTTGTGGCTGGATCGGGCATGTCAGCCGTCTTCCCCCAAAATTCAAAATCCGAAGCGCGAAATTCAAAACAAACGAAACCTCACGTCCGAAACCTAGAAACCAAAATACGAAACTAGCTCGTCTGATATTTTCTTCTTTTGATTATTTGAATTTGTTTGGGATTTCGAGTTCGAGCTTCGAATTTTCCAAGGCTAGATCCCCAGGACGTAGAAGACTACGGCAAAAACACCGCATGCGGCTACAATGGCAACGATGCCTGTGACCACGGCGGAAGTGGCCGCGTCGCCCACGGCTGAGGAGCTCTTGCCGCACTGCAGGCCCCGTAAGCAGCCGCAAAGGGCAATCAACACCCCATAGACCGTACTCTTGAACAGGCCGCCGAAAAGATGTGTCAAGGTGATGGCATTTATGGTCTCCCGGAAATAAGTCGTCCAGGAGATATCTAGCATCCCAACCCCAACGACAGCGCCACCCAAAATCCCCATGAAATCAGCGTAAAGACAAAGCATAGGCATCATCAAGACCAAAGCGACGATGCGCGGAAAAACCAGGAATTCCTGGGGTGGCAAGCCGATCGTGGTAAAGGCGTCAATCTCCTGGGTCACCTTCATGGTGCCAAGCTGGGCCGCAAACGCAGCTCCCGTTCGACCTGCCATGATGATTCCCGTCATCACGGCGCCCATCTCACGAACTATCGCGATCCCTACGAGATCGGCAACATAGATCTGAGCGCCGAATCGCCGCAGTTGCACGGCCCCAATGAAGGCGAGAATGACGCCCACCAGAAAACTGATCAACGTGACGATCGGCAGCGCCTGGGGGCCGCTCTGTTGTATGAAGAGAAAGAGGTCCACGGCTCGGAAGCGGACTTTCATTGGCACGAGCTTGAGGAAGGTAAAGGCCGTTTCTCCCAGAAAATTGAGCGCCTCCGTGAGGGATGAAATAGCGCCGATAGCGCTTTGGCCGACGCGTTTGAGAAATGGCATCGCGACGAACTCTCTGCGCGCTCCCTTTTTTTCTGGAACCGCCTCGGCGAGCTCCACCAGCCGGCGAAGTCCCTTCGGCAGTTTGCCCCAATCAACCGCGATGCCGATTTCGCGGCATAGCTCGGAGACTTTGGTCAGAAACCAGACCACACTGCTGTCCCAACCAGCCAGCTCTTGAGTATCAAATAGCATCAGACGCGGATGAGGAGAGCGCTCTATTTCTTTCTTGACGGCGTCTACAGAGGGGAGGCCGTCCTGTAGTCGCCACGTGCCGGAGATTCGGATCACAAGCTCGGAATCTCGTTCCCTCATTAACAAGAAATTGTTTTCTTCGGTCACGACGCCAGCCACTCCGCAGGTCGCAATCGCACTTAGAGTTTTCCCTTCATTCGATTGACCAGCTCCTCATAAGAGGATGTCGCCAGCACGCGGTTGAACTGCGAGCGGTAGTTGTTGACAATGCTAACGTTTTCGATAACGACGTCGTACACTTTCCAGTCCCCTTTCATGTTATAGAGCCGGTAATTAACCGCGAATTCCTGCCCTTTCTTGTCAACGATCTTTGTGTCTACCTGCGCGTAGTTTTTGTCGTCTTCTTGCTCCTTTAAGTATTGGAAGCTCTCGCCATTGTAGGATTCGATTTTGTCCAGATAACTCCCTCAAGCAGATCGGTAAAAAGTTTGACGAATTCCTTTTGCTCCTCGGGGCTGCGGCGACGCCACTCAGAGCCGAGAGAGCGTTTGGCCATCTCTGTGAAATCGAACCTTTTATAGAGCACCTCTTTGAGTTTGTGCCTTCGCTCACTTTTTTTGCTTTCTCCCTTCAGTTGAGGATCCTCGAGGATCGCCAGGAGCTTGTCGGTCGTCTGACGAACCTGGTCTCCAGGAACTCCTGCGGCCGCCCAAACTGACTCCATTAACAGCAAAAGAATACCTAGACCCACGGCTGATAATGTTTTCATCGGGCTATCTCCTGTCTTTTGCCTGTTTGTTTCACGAAATGACTCGGGTCTTGTTTGTGGCAATACGGTAACGCGGCACATCCAAAGGATGATCATCGATATTCAGCTGGCAACATGAGCGCTCTGCGAACGATGCCAAACACAACCAAAGGCGAAACAACTTCTTCAGAGCGATCAAGAGGCATCAGCACGGCAGGCAGACCCGGAGGTTTCTTTAAGGAAGGCGGTCGCTTCTTTTCCGACGTCTTCCCGCGGGATCACATGACCGTAATAAGGATAAATGACAAGTTCGTAGGGTATGTTGGCGGCCTTGAGTGCATCGCGTAAGAGATATCCCTGTTGGACGAAAACCAGAAGATCTAGTTCACCGTGGATCAACAAAGTTGGAGCATGCCAGGTCGAGACCTCCGGCAGGATACTGATAAGCTTCGGGTCAGCTTCGCCGCTCGGATTCAACATGGGGCCGAAACCATACTTCGTCCCAATAGAAGCGATTCAGGTCATAGGCTCCTGACTGCAAGACTACCCCTTTGATTCCTTCGATTCGGCTGACCAGCAGCGCAGCAAAGAATGCGCCACGGGAGTAACCATAAAGGACAATCGCTTTGCATCTATCCAAGGAAGCTTGTTGACTGAAGAAACCCCGTCCATGACTACGTTCAAGGTAACTTTCAAGATATTGTTTGGATCTGCCCCCGGTGATACTTCTGTCGCGCCATAGCCTGGAAGTGAAACGGCCAAACCCGCAAAGCAAAGTTCGCGGGCAAAGGCTTCCGCCTCCGCCACGACGCTTTCGGCGCCACCGATCGATCCAAACGTGTTCCCGTGAAGCAAGATCATGAGGGTAATGGGCCGGACCCTTTGCGCCTGGTCAGATAGGCTTCGGCATTTGAGCCGGCAGTCGTAAAGATAAACCGGGTGGTGGGACCGGCAGGAATCCCGCAAAGAGCTTCGTTGGGTATCGTCTTGGCCGCGTTACAGGCAACGAGCATAAAAAATA
>Ga0126380_10000615_pt1 | contig 12198 bp, 13 predicted proteins | sample PanSoiMetPlot_26_FD_92544 | JGI IMG/M metagenome (GOLD analysis project Ga0126380, IMG submission 92544) | Tropical forest soil microbial communities from Panama - MetaG Plot_26 | ecosystem: Environmental > Terrestrial > Soil > Tropical forest > Bulk soil | place: Panama | collected 2016-02-17
CCGCTTCTCTGGTTGTTGGGCGGCGGAATCCTTTACACGACCGGCGTGATATTTTTTCTCAGTAAACGTCTGCCTTACGCGCATTTTATCTGGCACCTGTTCGTGCTCGCGGGGACGAGCTGTCATTTTATGGCGGTAATTTCCTGCGCTGGGTGAGTAGAACGGCGAGTCCGCTCCCTGCCGTTTTGTTTGCACCTGAAATTGGACAAGAGAACCCGACGGGCTAGTTAGTTTGTATGCTACCGGTCGAGCACAACGATCCGATCAATGCGAAGATCCTCGCGATTTCGGAGGATAAAATTCAGGGCTTCGTGCGCGAACCGTTCGAGGAAATCGCGCGCCGCTCGGGCGTAGATGTCGATGTTGTGATGGCGCGGATCGCCGCGATGCTGCGCGCTAGCACGATTCGCCGTGTGCGGCAGACGTTGCTCGCGACGAATCTCGCCGATGGTGCGCTCGTCGCGTGGAAAGTTCCGGAGGAAAAAATCGAGAACGCGTTTGATTGGATGTTTCAACGCGATCCGTTCTCCGGCCACGTCGTCGTCCGTTCGACCGAAACCGTGACGGCGGGTTCGGAATACAAACTTTGGACGACCCTGAAAGTGCCACACGGATTTTCGATGCAACAACATTGCGAACTACTCGCGAAGAAAGTCGGCGCGGAAAAATTTCGCATCATGCCGGCGAAAGGAATTTTCACGCTTGGCGTCGGCCATGTTCGACGGAAAACGATCGAGCCCGGCGAAAAATCGGATGCGCCGGCGAAGATGATCCGCGTGGAAGCTGTCAATCTCAGCGAGCACGAATGGAACATCTTACTCGCATTAAAACGCGAACTGGCGCCGGAAGAAATCGAAGCGACGCCGTGGGCGGCGCGCGCGAACGAAGCCGGTGTGAGCCCAGATGAATTTTATCGCGTCGCGGAAGATTTAAGCGCGCGCAAAATCATCGGACGCTTTTCAACATTCCTCGAGCATGTGAAACCGTCGCAGACCGGAGTCCGCGTTACGCGCTTCAACGCGCTGTTTCATTGGGCGATTCCGTCCGGCCGCGAGATCGAGACCGGCGGCGAAGTCGGCCGGCATCACATTTTGACGCATTGTTATTGGCGCGAGGCCGGTCCCGAATTCAAAAACGTCAACATCATGGCGGTGGCGCACGGCACGGATAAGCAGTGGTTGCTCGATCATAAGGCGGCGATCGATCGGCATCTCGAATCGTGTGGCATTCCTGTTTCCTACACCAACGTCTTCTGGGGCGGCCGCAGCGAGATCAAACCGTCCGAGATTTCGCCTCAAGTTTATCGCGAGTGGCTGGCGAAAGCCGCGTAAGCCGTTGAAACCGCTCATCGAAAAGCTGCGCAGCGGCAACGATCTCAACACCGGCGATGTCGATCTTGGGATTGGGCAATTGTTGTCCGCGCAAGTCGATGACGAATCGAAGGTGGATTTTTTGACCGCCTTGCACAAAAAAGGCGAGAGCGCGGAAGAGATCGTCGCGTTTGTGAAGCAACTGATGAAACGCGCGGTCGATCCAATGATTGATCCGGCGCAGTTGTCCGGCCCGATGGTCGACATCTGCGGCACGGGCGGTGACGGTTTCGATTTTTTCAACGTTTCAACGACTGCGATGTTCATCGTTGCCGCCGGCGGCGCAGTCGTGGTGAAACATGGCAATCGTCGCGTGACCTCGAGCTGCGGCAGCGCCGACGTTCTCGAACAGCTCGGGATCGAGATCGATCTGACTCCGGCGCAATTGAATGAATCGCTCAAGCGTCACGGACTCGGTTTTGTTTTTGCGCGAAGTTATCATCCGGCCTTTCGCGCGTTGGCCGAGATGCGACAACGTCTCGCCCGACAAAATCAGCGGACGGTCTTCAATATTCTCGGCCCGCTTTTGAATCCGGCGCGGCCGCGGCGGCAATTGATTGGCGTTTTCGATCCGCGATTGACAGGAATCTTTGCGGAAGCGCTCCGCCAGCTTGACCGCGAGCACGCCTGGGTCGTGCACGGCCTCGGGGATGACGGCAAAGGAATGGATGACATTTCAATCAGCGGCGCGACCACGATTGCGGAGTTGAACGATGGAAAAGTTAGCTCGGCGATTCTGGATGTGGCCTGGCTCGGAATTCCGCGCGCGTCGGTGACGGAGTTGCAGGGCGGCGAGGCGAAGCAAAACGCGGAAACAATCGAGGGAATTCTTTCCGGGAAAATTGCAGGCGCGAAACGCGACATGACAATTGCTAACGCGGCCGGCGGATTCGCCGTCGCCGGGTTGGCGAAAGATTTGAAGGGAGGGATCGAGCTCGCCCGCGAAGAGCTCGACAGCGGCCGTGCGCTGGAAAAATTGCGCGCTCTTCAGGAATTTCGCGCGAAAACTTCGGAATAAGTTCGATCGAGGTTTTTCAACAACGCGACCGCAAGTTCGTGTCGATTAACTTTTCGATTTAAAGCGATCGCCAGCGAGATCGCGCGCTTGCGAAGCTCGTCCGAAAAATCTTCGACTCGATGATTCACGTTTACGCCGATGCCGACAATCGCGATGTGCGGTCCGTTTTTTTGCGCGCGCATTTCCACGAGAACGCCGGCGACTTTTTTTCCGGCGAGAATCACGTCATTCGGCAGTTTCACCGTTGCCGGCAGCGTAAATTCCTTGGAAATTGTCCCGGCGACGGTGCGCGCCGCCCATTCCGCCAATCGCGGTGAATCTATGATGTCGATCTTCGGCCGGAGCAAAAACGAAAACCAAAGTCCGATTCCTGTCGCGGATTCCCAGGAATTGCTTCGTTGGCCGCGCCCGGCGGATTGGCGTTCGGCAAAGACGAGCAAGCCTTCAGGCGTTGTTGGAGAAACACGCTCCAGAACAGCGTCGTTGGTTGAAGTCGTTTCATTCAGAACAAAAATCTCGCGGCCGATGATCGCAGGATCGACATCGGCGCCGAGTTGGTCGGCGTTGAGCGCGTCCGCTGCTCTCATGAAGCGATCGGCGTGAGCTCGAGCGAGAAATCAATCGCGCGCGGCGAGTGGGTGAGCGCGCCGATGGAAATGTAATCGACGCCAGTCGCGGCGATTTGCCGAATGTTTTTCAAGGTGACGCCGCCACTTGCTTCGAATTTCACTTTGTCTTTGCCGAGCGCGATCGCTTCACGGATCTGCGCGGGCTTCATGTTGTCGAGGAGGATCACGTCGATTCCATCGATCTTTAGAAGCGCGTGAACTTGTTCGAGCGTGTCGGCTTCGACTTCGATTTGAATTTTCGGCTTGGCCTCGCGGAATTTGCGCACCGCTTTTGCAAACGAATCGAATCCGTCCGCGGTAGCGAGATGATTGTCCTTCAGCATCACCATGTCGAACAAGCCGAAGCGATGATTCTGTCCGCCGCCGGCGACAACGGCCGCTTTTTCAAGCGCGCGCAACCCGGGCGTCGTCTTGCGCGTGTCGAGAACCTTCACGTGCTCGCTCGCGGCCGCTTCGACGAATTTATGCGTCATCGTCGCGATGCCGGACAAGCGCTGCAAAAAATTCAGGGCCACGCGTTCGGCTTTGAGGATTGATTGCGCGGCGCCACGAAGCTCGAGCACGGTTTCATCCGCATGCACGTCGCTTCCGTCTTTTCGAGGAATTGCAGCTTCAATTGTCGGGTCGACCCGGCGAAAAACTTCAGCCGCGGTTTCGATGCCGGCCAGGATTGCTCGCTCGCGGACAACAATGCGCGCCGTCGCCTGTTGATTCTTCGCGACAAAAAAATCCGTGGTGACGTCGCCGGCGCCGATGTCTTCGCGCAACGCGACATCTATTGGATCGATGATTTGGGATTTCATACCGTCGCAGTCATTCGTGGCGCTTGATAAATGCGGCGCCCGCGGACGTAAGTCTCGAGGTTCGCCTGCGGACCGCCCCGATAGATGCAGAGCGCGATGACATCCTCGGGCGCGAGTTTGGCCAGGCCGTTATGATTTTCATACGGCAGCAACGTCGCAAGATCGACAACGATCAGGTCGGCCTCTTTGCCAGCGTCGAGCGTGCCGATGATTTTGGATTTTCCGAGCGTGCGCGCGCCGCCGTGAGTGCCGAGATAAAACGCTTCACTGGGACGGAGCGGTCGGAGATTTGGTTCGTAAGCCGTCCGCGCTTTTTGAACTTCGATTGCCGCGCGCATGACTTGCCACATGTTCAATTCCGGTCCGCCTGCAACATCGGAACCGAGCCCGACGTTGATTCCCGCCTTCAAAAGTTGATCGAGTTTCATCAAACCGCTACCGAGAAAGAGATTTGAGCTCGGGCAATGCGCCACGCTCGATTGCGCGGCCGCGATCGCGGCGATCTCGCGCGGATTCAGGTGAATGCAGTGGCCGAGCACGGTATGCGTGGTGAGTACTCCGCATTTCTCATAAACATGTGTGTAATCGCGCGCGTTCATATAAAGATGATGAATCTTCTCGAGCTCCTCGCGGTTTTCGGCGAGATGGGTCTGAAGATAAGCGTCGAGCCGCGCTGCAAGTTCGGCCGCGCCACGCATCATTTTTTCCGAACAAGTAACGGCGAGACGCGGGCTGAACGCATATTCGAGTCGGCCATCTTCGGCACGGTGCCATTTTCGGCAAAGACGTTCGCTTTCAAGCAGCGAAATGGAGAGGACTTTCTTCGGTTGAAGTTGTCCATACGAGCCGATGTCCATCATCATCTTGCCAAGAATTGCTCGGAGGCCGCTGTCCCGCGCGGCTTCGAATCCGATCTCGCAGCTGTCTTCGTAGATTGCGGCGAAGGCCATAACGGTTGTGGTTCCGTTACGCACCAGCTCGTGAAAAAATTGCGGCGCTTCGATGCGCGCTTTCGGTCCCGTGAAATCGCGCTCGACCGGGAAGATGTGTTGGCGCAACCAGGGCAACAGCTCGCTTTCGCCGCGCGCGACGGCCGAATATTGGGGAAGATGGGTATGGCAATCGATTAGACCCGGAAAAATCGCCGCCGGGCGACGGTCGGCCCATTGGATATTTGGTCGCAGCCGGCGCAGATCATCATAGTCTCCAACGTCGGCGATTTTTCCCTTCTCGATTAGGACGGCGCCGTTGGGGCGGCCGCGCAAGGCGCCAAACTCCGGCGCGTCAATCAGATAGCCGCGGAGGCCGAACGGGCTGGTATCGCTCTGCATAAGCCGCGGGCGCTATAAAACCACTTGGACAGGCCGCGCCGCAATACGTTATTCACAAACCAGCTCCGGCGTTTGAGTACAAAAAAAAGATTCGGGCAGCGCACGCCAAGGAGAAACAGCAAATACAAGAAACGTGCAACCGCCCGAATCGCCTTAACCTGTTAAATTAGACCCCGGCCAGGGTCTGACGTTCGAATTAATTACGAATTTTTCGGGCTTGCCTGACCCCCACGCTTTCAGGCACTTACAGCTTCATCTCCTGTTGGACGGAGACCCGCGCCCGCGCCGCCTCGTCCTTCACTTCCTGCATGAGCGACTTGAATTCGCACTTCTCGAGCTCTTTGATCAAGGCCGGGTAGTCAGGGGTGATTTTGAGGTCGTCGATCGGCAGCGGCAGCTTCATGTGGCAATCGAGCTCGACCATTTGCCGGTTCTGCTCGATTTGCTCCCGGGCGGCGATCAGTTTCACCCGCATTTTGTCGCTCTTCACCTTGTCGATCTTGGCCAGCAGATTATCGAGCCCGCCGAATTCGTTGATCAATGCGGAGGCGGTCTTGCGCCCAAGACCGGAAACGCCGGGAATGTTGTCCGCCGAATCGCCGGTGAGCGCCAAAATATCGCCGATCATTTTCGGCGGCACGCCCCATTTCGTAGTCGCTTCGGTTTCGCCGAGAAGCGCGAATGCATCCTTCGGTGAAGCAAGATCAGCCTTGGCCGTGGTGTAAACTTTCACGCAGGGGCCGATCAGCTGATACAAATCCTTGTCGTTGGTCGCGAGAACGACCTCTATTCCCTTGCGCTTGCAGGCGGCCATCGCATAGCAACCCATCAAATCGTCGGCCTCGGTGTTGGGCAGCGAAATATTTTTGAAGCCGATTAATTCGCTGAGCGTTTCCTGGATGAACTCGAGTTGCGGCACCATCGGCAACGGCATTTCTTTGCGCGTCTCCTTGTAGGCCGGCTGCAATTTCACACGGCGTTCCGGCATTCCTTCGTCCCAGAACACGGCGCCCAGCTCCGGCTGCAGATGTTTCAACATCAAGCGCAGCGTCTTGGTGAAACCGAAAATGGCGTTTGTCGGTTCGCCTTTGGAATTAGAAAGGTTCGGGATCGCGAAGAACGAGCGATAAACGTAATAATGTCCGTCGACTAAAAGCAGCTTCATCCCTAGATTAATATCCTTTGTTCGAGCGCATCTGTGCGAGGGATATTAATCTACATCAGCACGCGGCGTAGCGCGCGGGCTGTTTACGGCGGATATTAATCTCGGTGCCCGGCTTCCCTAGGCGCATTCGCTGGCGCTCAGTGCCTCCCGCCGTAAAGTTGGCGAACTTCTTTTGGATTGCCGGCACGATTGAGCGCTTTCCGGGCATCTTGCTGAAGGGCAATCCGAAAGAAGTATGTCAACGCCTGATCTGGATTCTCGGTGCGCCTTGTTCCATGATCAAGCGATGGCCGAGCAATGGATCATTCGCGTTCAGGGAAAGGAATACGGGCCTGCCGATTTGCCGACGTTGCAGGAATGGAAATCAGAAGGTCGCGTCTTGCCGACAAATCCCGCTCGCCAGGCAGATTTCGATTTTTGGAAAACAGCAGGCGAAATTCCAGGGCTTTTTCATACCGATCCACCGCCCGTTCAAACAGACGTCAGCGGTCAGACGTCAGCGATCAGAAGTAGTGAGCAACCGTTTCGCATAAAGCCGCCGACTCGGAATGTTCTTGTCGAAACGTTCCGGATTTATTTTCGCGGATTTTTCCAATTCCTCGGACTTTCATCGCTGGGCATCGTTCCGATTCTTTGCGCCGAATTCACCAGCCGGTTCATTGACACCACGTCAGCGGCGAGTGTCGATCTTCGGACGCTTGTCGCATGGGCAATTGGAATGTGCATGCTCACGTTGCGAATCGTTTTGATTCCGGTTTACGTCGCAGGCATTCAGATTCTGACCGCCGAACTCGCGACCGGACAACGCGTCGGTTTTTTTAGCGTCCTCAATGGCGCGGTGAAGTACTGGCCGCGGGTCGCGGGCGTCGGCCTGTTTGTTTGGGGCGTTTTCTTTTTGCTTTTTATCTTCGCGTTTGGAATCGCGGTGATGGTCGTCTCTTCGGCGACGCTCGTCTCGGTCGTGATCGCCCTCGGTTTGCTCGGGATCCAGGTTTGGTTGTTCACGCGATTTTTCATCAACGTGCTTTTCTGGCAACAATTCGCCGTGCTCGAAAATGCGAACGCGATTGATTCCTTGCGCGAAAGCAGAAACCTCGCGCGCAGCGGCCAGGATCTTCCTTGGTATCAACGCCCGATGTGGCGCGGGGCTTTCATCGTCTCACTTTGGTACGCGTTCGTGATCAGTCTCAGTCTCACCGTTTTGTGGCCAACGTTGCAAGCGCAGTGGCCAATCGTTCAGGATTACATGAATCAACTGACTCAGACAACGGACCCGCAGGCGGTCCTGCAAAAACTCAACGCCAGCCTTCAGGCATCGCAAGCTTCGCACGGTTTCGATTATCGCGGGCTCGCTCTGAATATCGGCGAACGAATTCTGCAACCGCTCCTTGGGATTGCGTTTGTCGTACTTTATCTCGACAGCCGGCGCGAAGAAGAACGCTAAAGCCTCGCTCTAGAACAAGCTGTAGATAAACGGGGCAAGCGCGGAGCTGCTCGCGAAAATCAACAGACCGCCGAGCAACAAGAGAAAAATCAGGATGGGCGCGATCCACCAGCGTTTGCGCGCGCGGAGGAATTGAAAAAACTCGTTAATGATCGCGAATCTGCTCATTGCTCGGAGTTAAAGTGCAAACGATTGGCTCGAGAGTAAAGGGCTTTCAGAACTGTTGTTCGTAACTCTCGGCCGTTTTCGGTCCCGCCTCGCATCGAATCCAGTAGCTCGTCGCAGTCCGGTCCAATTTCCGATTCAAAAAATCTTTTCCAAATAACTGGCTGATGAGCGCAATCGGCGTCACGAGCAGAAAGAAGCAAATCGTCAAAAGCACGCGCGCCATAATGAACCCGAGCGAGAAAGCGACCGACATCCACGCGATGTAAATATATTTCAGCGCCCGCGGCGCGACCGCGCCGAACAGGATCAGCGCCGCGCCAGGCCAAAGCAAAAACGGATAACTCGTTTTGTGTCGCAGCAGGAAAAGAATTCCGAGCGCGACAAAAACGCCGCCAACCGTCAGGCCGAACTTCCGCAAGTCAGGCGGGCCGGTTTTCAGTTCCTGAATTTCTTTGTGGATCGACATCGTCTAATCGAGTTCAAATTCTCGAAGCCAGTCGATGTCCTTTTCGAGCGGCTTCTGGTCTTTCTTTTCCAGAAGAAAATTGCCAAGAAGGAGATAATCCATGTTCGTGCGCATGAAACAGGTGAAGGCGTCTTCCGGCGCGGCCACGATCGGCTCGCCGCGAACGTTGAACGACGTGTTGATAATGACCGGGCAACCGTATTTTTCATCGAAGCGTTTGATCATGCGGTAATACATCGGCTGATGATCTTCGGTCACAGTCTGGATTCGCGCCGAATAATCGACGTGCGTCACGGCTGGAATTTCCGAGCGAATCGCGAGTAGTTTTTCCAACCCGAAACGCGCGTTCTCATCCGCGGTCATTTCGCGCTGCCGATCTTTCGCAACCGATGCCACTAGCAACATGTACGGACTCTCCGCTTCCATTTCGAACCAAGTCGAAGATTTCTCCCGCAGAACGGACGGGGCGAATGGTCGAAAACTCTCCCGGAACTTGATCTTCAAGTTCATGACCTCTTGCATCTCCGGCGAACGCGCGTCGCCGATGATTGAGCGGGCGCCCAACGCGCGCGGGCCGAATTCCATTCGGCCATAAAACCAGCCGATCACTTTTTGCGTTTGAATCAGGTCGGCGATTTTTCCCGGAAGCTCCGCATCTGTTAGTTCGGTGAACGGAATGTCCTGAGCTTTCAAGTAAACGCGGATCTCATCGTTCGAGTAATTCGGCCCGAGATAAGAACCGCGTTGCGAATCACGCTCGCCGTCCGCGGCGCGTTTTTGATCGGCAATCTGGTGCCACGCGAACAAAGCCGCGCCGAGCGCGCCGCCCGCATCGCCCGCTGCGGGTTGGATCCAGATTCGATCGAAAATTCTCTCGCGCAGGATTAGGCCGTTCGCGACGCAGTTGAGAGCGACGCCGCCGGCCAGACACAGATTTGGTTGTCCAGTTTCCTTGCGCACGTGCCGGGCCATTCGCAACATGATCTCGTCTGTCAGGTCCTGGATCGAACGCGCGAGGTCCATGTCGCTTTGGGTGAGTTTCGATTCCGGCTTCCGCGGTGGTCGACCGAACAAGCGATTGAACGCAGCGTTCGTCATCGTTAGCCCGACGCCGTAATTGAAATACTTCATGTTCAGGCGAAACGATCCGTCCTCTTTGAGGTCGATCAGCTCGTGCAGGATTAAATCGACATATTTCGGTTCGCCGTAGGGCGCGAGCCCCATCAGTTTGTATTCGCCGGAGTTAACCTTGAACCCGGTGAAGTAGGTAAACGCCGAGTAAAGCAATCCGAGCGAGTGAGGGAAACGGATCTCGGCTAGCATTTGAATGCGATTCCCGCGACCAACGCCGTAACTCGTTGTCGTCCATTCGCCGACGCCGTCGATCGTCAAGAAAGCGGCCTCTTGAAATGGCGAAGGAAAAAATGCGGAGGCGGCATGCGATTCGTGATGTTCCGGGAAAAGAATTTTGCAATCGCAACCGACCTCGCGCCGAATCAATTCCTTCATCCAGATCCGTTCCCGGATCCAAAGTGGAATCGCCATCAAAAAACTTTTCAGGCCGGCGGGTGCGTAGGCAAGATAACTGTGCAGGATGCGGTCGAACTTCAGGAAAGGTTTTTCGTAGAATGCGACAAGATCGAGATCGTTGACACCAATGCCGCCTTCGCGCAGGCAGTAATCGACCGCATGTTTCGGGAAATTCGCATCGTGTTTTTTGCGCGTGAATCGTTCTTCCTGCGCGGCCGCAATGATTTCTCCGTCGCGAACGAGACACGCCGCGCTGTCGTGATAAAAAGCCGAGATGCCGAGAATGTTCACCGGTGCGCGTAATAATCGGTCGAGGCGCGCGCTTCGTCGGTGTCGATCAGGAATTTTGCGAACAAGGCGTGCCCTTCCGAAGTGAAGTGATGATCCGGGTTGAACAAGTTGGCGCCCGCGCTGGAAGCCTTGAAAAATTCCGGATACGGCTCCCGATAACTCACGCCGATCTCGCCCAACCCGGCCGCGAGCAGCGGCGCGAACGGATGATTGTCCGGCGAATGTTTCACGATGTGCGCTTCGTAGGGAATGAAAACGACCGAGAACTGCGCATTGTGCGCTTCGACTTCTTCCTTCAGTTTTTTAATAATCGCGAGCGTAAGTTTGATTCCGGCACGGTCTGAATCCGAAACGGTGACATCGAGCTCCGGTTTGTGTTTCTTTGGGAATAGACTCTGCGTCAAACCGGCGAAACCTTCCGCCATCATATTGGCAACGCGACTCCGCCGATAAAGCTCGTCGCGAAAGGTGCGGAACTTCGAATCGCGGACGTGCTCGTTGTGCAGAACCAATTGGTCGCCCTCGAGCTGAAAGTACGGTTTGAGATGACTGTATTGCATTGAGGCAACGTTGTTATCAACGTCGTTGTAGAGCGTGAATGCCAGGACCACCTGATCTACATCGAAGCGTTCACCGGTGCGCAGATAAAACAAATACTCCTGATCGGTCCCGTAACCGGAGACTCCGGCGTTGATGATTTCGTTATCGGTTCGATGAACTTCGGGCGCGCTGAACAAACTGTTTTGGTTCGCGCCAAAGCCCCAGATGTAGGAATCGCCGAGCACGATGATCCGCTTCTTTCCGGAAGTTTTTTGTAGCTGCATATCGTCCGGGCCGCGCAGGCCAAATTGGTTTTGGTGAACGACGAACCGTTTTCGATCGACCGATTGCTGGCCGCTGATGTTTTCCAATGGCGCCCAGCCCAGTTCGTGATCGAACCGACAGAAAAAATTTCGTTCGCCAATCGAATATCGCAGCCGTGCCGGGATGAAGATTTGAAGAATCGCTTCAAAGAACAGCGCGACGATCGCAAAGCTGATCACCAGCGCCACGAATCGAAAGAGAAAAGCTTTGAGCGAACCTGGTTCGCGCGCCGTTGTCACGGATGAGCGTAGTAGTTTGTCGAGGCTTGTGCCAGATCGGTATCGGTCACGAACTTGGCGAACAAGGCGTGGCCGGCGGCGTTGAAATGATTGTCCGGCGGATGAAACAGTTCCGTGCCCGCCGCCGCAGACTTCAAGAATTCCGGATACGGTTCGCGATAGTTGACGCCCATTTGGGTCAGGCCCGCGGCGAGCACGGGAACTAAAGGATGATTATCGGGCAGACGTTTCTCCATGCGCTTCTTAAAGGGAATGAACACGACGCAGAACTCAGCGCCGCGCGCGGTGGCCGCGTCCTTTAGCGCGAGAGTCAATTCAATCCCGGCTCGGTCGGTCTCGGACACAACCGCGTTCGGCTCCGCGTACTTTTGCGTCCGCTTCCGCACAAAAGTATTGCCCAGTCCTTGGAAGCCTTTCGTGACCATATCCCAGACGCGGCATTCTTCGGCGCCGGCCGCGCCGCATTCCGTTGCCGGCGAACGTTTTCTGGTCGCGCAATCGTTTTCATCGTGCCGTTGGAGCCTAATCCGAAAAATTCGCAGGTGGCGACCACTTGTAAGCCCCAATCCGATTCTTACCTCAAAGCCGGTGGCCAACGCAATGCAGACGTTCCTCTCGTTCCTCGCCATTTCCGATCCATCTCCGCGCGCGCTCATGATCATTGGAGCGCTCAGCCTTGGATTGCTGGCGGTATTCCTGCGCCGCAAACTCGGCTGATTCGCGAACAATCGCGGATTGCGTGTTGTGAAGGCGTGATGGATAACAAAAGTCGCGCCTTTATGACGACGATTAAGACCTGGCCCGGAAAACCGTACCCGCTCGGCGCGACCTGGACCGGGGACGGCGTCAATTTCGCAATTTTTTCCGAGCGCGCGACCGG
>Ga0126380_10000616_pt1 | contig 12197 bp, 9 predicted proteins | sample PanSoiMetPlot_26_FD_92544 | JGI IMG/M metagenome (GOLD analysis project Ga0126380, IMG submission 92544) | Tropical forest soil microbial communities from Panama - MetaG Plot_26 | ecosystem: Environmental > Terrestrial > Soil > Tropical forest > Bulk soil | place: Panama | collected 2016-02-17
CCGGTGTCGTCTTTTTCTTTATCGCCCCAAAGATGAAACGTGTAAGTGAACACGACGTAACCCATCACGCGACGCAGCGGATCGTCGTTGCTGAAATAGATCGCGGGATTCATCTGAAAATCACGCGTGATGTTGCAAGTGAATCCGAGGGTGGATGAATTTTCTTTGCCGCTCTGAAAATCGACCTGGACGCGCCAGGTTTTGTTGAAGTCGTAAGCGTAACCAAGGATCACTTCGTTTTTGTAATCGGCGTGGATGGCGCCAACGATGAATTTGTTGTGCTCAGTGTAATAACCGGCCTCGATGTACGGTTGCGGATCGACATCGAGGTGAGGGGACCAATTCACGAACCCGACCGACAACAAAAACGGTTCGGTGCGCAGGATCCCGATCTCGGTCCCCATGATCCATTCGTCGGGATCGAAACCGCGAAAGACCGCGACCTCACCCCATTTCGTGAGACCGACCTCGGCCTGAAGCTCGTAGGGATTGCTGATTCGTTTGTCTTGGATTTGGAGGCTGAGTGAAACATCGCCTTCGTCCATCAACTCCGGGGTCACGATCTGGCTCAGACCTTTCGTCGTCGCGAAGGCTGACGCGCAGACAAAATTGGCAAGAGCGATGATGAGGAGATCGATTCGTGGATTCGCCCGCACGTCGGAACGATTAGCGGTCACTTGCGCCCGAGTCGAGCGAAGATCTTTCGATTAGACCGTTTGCTGGCCAAGCCATTGCACGGCCATGCGTGTCACTTGCCGCGCGTTTTTCAGCTTCAATTTTTCTTTGATGTTCGTGCGGTGCGTCTCCACCGTTTTTGGACTGACACCGAGTGCTTCTGAAATTTCGCGCACTTCGCGGCCTTTGCCGATCATTTCGAAAACTTCGAATTCGCGATCGGTCAGCAAAGCCATCGGATCATTGGTCGGGAGCGCTTCGCCGCCGGGGCCGTTCGAATGCATTTGCGCCGCGATGACCGGGCTGAGGTAACGCCCGCCGTTCAAGACTTCGTTCAGCGCAACCACGATGTTGTCGATCGCATCCTGTTTTACGATGTAGCCCATCGCGCCGGCGCGAAGCGCGCGGGTAGCGTAGAGCGCTTCCTCGTGCATTGACAGAATCAACACCGGAATCCTCGGGAACTCGGCCCGAATTGTTTTAGTCAGTTCGATTCCGCTCGCTCCCGGCAAACCGATATCAACAATCACCAGATCCGGATGAAGATCGCGAATCTGAATCATCGCGTCGGTCGCCGCGCTGGCTTCGCCACAAACGACGAACCCGTTTTTCGTATCGATCAGGCGAACGAGTCCTTTTCGAAGGACCGGATGGTCGTCCACCAGAAGAATTTTTGTTGGGTTCCCTTTCGTCGCCGTCACGCCCCCTGACTTTCCAACCACTGCACGGCAAAGCGCGTGACTTGCCGCGCGTTCTTCAAATTCAATTTCTCTTTAATATGAGCGCGATGGGTCTCGACCGTTTTCGCACTAATGTGCAACGCCTTCGCAATCTCGCGCACGTCGCGGCCTTTGCCGATGAGCTCGAGGATCTCCAGCTCGCGATCGCTCAACTTGTCCGTCGGATTCGATTCCTTCGAGCCACTTGCGAAATTCGTGATCAATTGCGCGGACATTTCGGTGCTCAAGTAGGGCCTGCCCGCGAGCACTTCCCGGATCGCGACGACGACATTTTCGAGCGCTTCCTGCTTCATGACGTAACCCTGCGCGCCGGCCCGGAGCGCGCGCAAGGCATAGAGCGATTCATCGTGCATGGAAAGAATCAGCACCGGCAGTTTTGAAAATTCCGCGCGGATGTTTTTGATCAGCTCGATCCCGTTCGCGCCGGGCAAGCTAAGATCGACAATCGCGAGGTCAGGCTTGAGCTGGCGAATCACGGTCATGCCTTCGGCGGCGTCGCCGGCTTCTCCGCAAATGTGAAAGGCGTCGTCCGAGCTGTTGATCAATTGCTCGAGACCTTTTCGGAAGAGCGGATGGTCGTCCACGATCACGATGCGCTTGGCCTTGGACTTCAGTGGCGCCGCCTTCGGCCTCTCTTTCGTCGCAGTCGCAGTCTTCATTTCGTCATTTCAATCGGCAGGCTGCACGTTACGCGCGTCCCGCCTTTCTTTAAAGACTCCACTTCTAATCGCGCGCCGATGGAATCCGCGCGGTATTTCATTATGTGAAAGCCGAGGCCCTCGCCTCTGGTCTTGCTCTTAAACCCGACGCCGTTGTCGGTCACGGTAAAGACATAATCGTTCTTCGCGCGTTTCGCCTGGAGCACGATCTCCTTGGCGTGCGCGTGCTTGTTGGCGTTCAGGATGGCTTCGCGCAAAACCCGGTAGAGCTGGGAGGCGACGGTGTCGTTTTCGATCTCGAGGCTGGTCTTCAACTCGAGCCGGCAGGATGTTTGCCAGATTTTTCGGTTCACCAAATCGCGCAGCGCAGGCACGAATTCAGCCGCGTCGATCTCTTCCTTGTGCAGATCCCGCGCGATGTTGCGCGCGTCCATGACCGAACCGTTGATCAACTGCGTGATCTTTTCCAACTCATCCACTTGCACGACGCGATGATGTTTCAAGCGCAACGCCGTCGCACGCGTCAAGAATCCGATTGCGGTCAGTTGCTGGCAGAGGCCGTCATGCAATTCCTGGCCAAGTTTTTCCTGTTCGCGGTCGCTGATCTCGAGAATCTGGCCTTCAAGTCCTTTGCGCCGCCGGATTTCGCTTTCCAACTCGGAGTTGGCTTCCCGTAACGCGCGCGTGCGCTGGAGGACAAGTTTTTCCAGCATCGTCTTTGATCTTTGGAGCGCGACCTCGGCGTTTTTGCGCGCGGAGACGTCGGTATTTGTTTCGAGAACAAATGCGCGCTCTCCGGATTCGTCCCGGTCGAGCGCCCAATGGCTCACGACAACGATCTTCGTTCCGTCTTTGTGCCGATGAATCAACTCGCCGGTCCAGCGGTCCTCGTGCTCAAGCTTTTTGAGGATCTCGTCAATCGGCTCGGAAGGTTCCGTGCGCAATAATCTATGCGACACCTTGCCCAATGCTTCGAGGGCGTTGTAACCGTAAAGCTCGGCCGCGCCATGGTTCCAGTAGGTGATACGGTCTTCCTTGTCGCGCACCAGGATCGCTTCATTGCTCAGATCGAGCAGGCGCGCCTGCTCGGCCAGACGTCGCTCCACTTTTTTTTGCTTCGTAATGTCCCGGGCGATCTTTGAAACGCCGGCAATTTTGCCGCGAAAGTCCTTAATTGGCGAAATGGTCAATGAAACGTCAATCAGCCTTCCGTCCTTGCGTCGTCTCACCGTCTGGTAGTGTTCGATCGATTCGCCTTTGCGGATGCGCCGGATAATTTCCGTCTCTTCGCTGTGCCGGTCTTTGGGAATCAAAGTGAGAATCGATTTGCCGATGATCTCTTTTGCTTTGTAGCCAAAGATGCGCTCGGCACTTTGATTCCAGTCGGTAATGATTCCTCGCAGGGTTTTGGCGACGACGGCGTCATGCGATGACTGAACAACCGAAGCCAATCGCATCACTGCGGCTTCGTTTCTTTTGCGCTCAGTGATGTCGATGATCGAAGCGATCCAGCCAATCACACTGCCGTCGCTGTTTTTGTCCGGCACATAAACGGCATGCAAAAAACGGGATTTTCTCGGAAAAGGAACGACCGCTTCGTAGGAGACAGTTTCTCCCTTCAAAACGCGATCGATATGCGGTCGAACGGCGGCGAGGCCTTCCTCACCCATGATTTCGACGAGCGATTTGCCCGCAAGTTCGTCCGGGGTGCGGTCCACCATTTTCGCGTAAGCAGTGCTGACGTAGCGATAACGCAAATCGCGCGTGCACCGTGTCAACATGAACGGCGTTTGGGTGACGATCTGCTCGAGCTCCGCTTCTTTTTCTCGTAATGCTTTCTCCGTCCGCTCGCGCTCGGTTAGATCGACAATCGCGGTTTGGTAAACATGCGCGCTGTCGTGGCGGATCGTTGTCGGCGTGCTGGAAAGCAAAACCGAGATGTGTTCGCCCGTCTTCTTTCTTAAATGGAGATTGCTTTCAACGCGGCGCTCGCGCCCGCGGCAACGCACGAGATGACTCAGAAAAACTGTGAGTTGCTCAGGAACGACACAAAGTGAGAAGGGCGACCCAATGAAAGAATTCCGTTTGATCCCGAGCAGCTCGCACGCGGCGAGATTGGCCTGCTCGATTCGACCCACGCGATCGAACGTGACGTAACCAAAGGGCGCGAACTCGTAGAGATCGGAGTAACGCGTAATCGCTAACTCCAACTGTTTGCGCTCGACACGAAGGACAATGTTTTCGCCTTCGGCGCCATTGCCGCGCACCCGTTCGCGCGTTGGATCACGGCGAGCGCCGTTCGTTCCGTTACGCCGTGAGGCGCCGCTCGCCTGGCGTGACTTTGGAGCGGCAGTTTTTGCTTTGTTCATATCCGAGGAACAAAATCCCGAGCCCGAATCCCAATCTTACTCGTAAAATGCCCTGCTCGAAAGGGTAAAAAGCGATTACCCCTGCCCGTCACGCTTGTTCTTCTTGTTGTTCGGGGCCCGTTCCGTGAGGTCGAGCAGCGTCAAAACCGCGCCGTCGATCTTGTTGTCGGCGGTGCGATATGGCCGGATCCGCAGGAGATACTGGTGGCCCTGGTTATCGCGGATTTTTTTCTCGCGGATGGAGAGTGTTTCAATCACCTCGCGCAAGAGATGATCGAGATCGGGGATTTCGACGTTCGGTTTCAATTCGCTCAAGCGCCGGCCGATGTCGGTCTCGCGAACGCTGAAGATTTTGGCGGCCACAGGGGTCGCGCGACGGACGGTAAGATTACTGTCCACCATCACGATCGGGATCTGAATGCTGCTGAGAAGATTGTTCAGGTCGCTGTTGACCTGGATCATCTCGACGTTGCGATTGCTCAGCTCTTCGTTGAGCGTGGTCAGCTCTTCGTTGGTCGATTGCAATTCCTCTTTCGCGGTCTCGAGCTCTTCGTTGGTCGATTGCAGTTCCTCATTGCTCGATTCGATCTCTTCGTTGGCGGACTTCAATTCCTCGTTGGTCGCTTCCTGCTCCTCGATGATCGCCTGAAGCGATTCTTTGGTGGCGCCCAATTCTTCGCGCAGATGTTCAACTTCGCCTCGACGCACAGTGGCTTTGCTCTTCCGTTTCGTCGTGCCCTTCTTTTCGGGGGACGCGGTATCGAAAATGACCAGCAGCCAGGTCGCTTCGGAGGTTGGGACCTTGAACGGCACGACTTCAATATTTACTTCAACGACTTGCCCGTTGTGCTTCATCACCGCGCGTTCCTTTCGCACGGGCTGGCCGCTTTTCGTCGCGCGATGGATCGCAGCGCGCAAGTCTGGCACGAGTGCGGGACGCGCCATGTGAAGCAAGTTCAGCGTCGCCGGTCCGGGCGCGTGCTCGATAAATGGCGCGCTCTTCCCGCGAAACTGCCGAACGTTCAGATTGCTGTCGATCACGACGCCCGCAGGCGAATAAGTGCCGAGCATGATTCGGTCGGCTACTTTTAGGACCTGCGCGTTGAAGTCGCCTTGTTCCGGCTCCGGTGTCATTTGCGGCTGCTCCAGAGTTTTCAACTCCGAACCAGCGACCGGACGGAAATCGAGATCGCGCCGGCCGGGAAGCACTTTCTTGGCGTAGATTTTCGCGCGTTTGTCCACCATCTCGAACATGTCGCTGAACGGTCCGACCGTTTCGGACGGACCCAACATGAGATAACCATTCGGATTGAGCGCGTAATGAAAAATGGGAAGGCATCGTTTTTGCAGCTGCGGTCCGAGATAAATGAGCACGTTCCGGCAACTGATTAGATCAAGCCGTGAAAAGGGCGGATCGGCGGTGATGTTTTGGCGCGCGAAGGTGCAGATATCGCGCACGGTGCGGTTGATTTGATATGTACTGTCGAGTTTTTTGAAAAATCGTTCCAGGCGCGCCTGGCTTACGTCTTTCTCAATCGCGCTGGAATAAACTCCGAGCCGCGCGCGATCGATTCCGATTTCGCTCAAGTCGGTCCCGAAGATTTGGATGCGGATGCTGGAAGCGGCGTTGCCAAGCGTCTCGAGGATGATGATGGCGAGCGAATAAACTTCCTCGCCAGTGGCGCAGCCCGGGACCCACACACGCAGCTCACCCTTGCGGGCCTTGTGTTTCATCAGGGCTGGAATGAAACGTTTCTTCAGCGCGCGGAACGCTCTTTCGTCGCGGAAGAAGCGGGTGACGTTGATGAGCAGATCGTTGAAGAGCTCCCCGACCTCGTTCGTGTTCTCGCGCAGAAAACGCACGTATTGGTCGGTCTGCTCGATCCGATGCAACGCCATGCGCCGCTGGATTCGGCGACTTAGGGTCGAGTGTTTGTAGGACGAAAAATCGACGCCGGTGTGTTTTTTAAGGGTGTGGAAGATCCGATGAAGGTCGTCGAGGCCGTGTTCTTTGTTGACGATTTCAGGTTCCTCTTCTCCGTCGGGTTGTTGAATGTAGGGATGATCGGCGATGCGTTTGATTTCGGTCGCGATTTCCGCCGGCGAGAGCGCGGCGTCGACAAATCCGGATTGAATCGCGTTGCGCGGCATCGACGGGTACTTCGCGCTTTCTTCGTCTTGCGCGAAAGTCAGCCCGCCCGCGGCCTTGATCGCGCGCAGTCCGGCGGTTCCATCGCTCCCCGAACCAGAAAGAATAACGCCGATCGCGCGCGGCCCCTGTGCTTCGGCGAGCGATTCGAAAAAGTGGTCGATCGCGAGGCTTGTTTTTTCCATCCGGCGGACCAACGCGAGCGATCCGTTTTTGCAGATGACGCACTTATTCGGGGGCTGAACGTAAATCGTATTCGGGATTGGCTCGATGCGTTTGGTCAGCTCGAGCACCGGCATCTGCGTGACGCGCCCGAGCAATTGCGCCAGCCGGCTCGCGTGATGCGGATCGAGATGTTGGACAATGACGAACGCCATTCCGGTTTTTGGCGAAAGCGTCCGCAATAATTCCATCGCGGCTTCGAACCCGCCGGCCGAACCGCCAATGCCGACGATCGGACAACCATGGTTTGAGTTTTTCGAGGGCGCAGCTTTTGAGCGCGCCGCTTTCGCAATTTTGGCCGGCGGCGTTGCCTTCTTTGCCTTCGACTTCGCGGCCATCAGGGTCGTTCACGTTACGACTCGGATTCCGCGCTTACAAGTGGCGATTCTTTGCAGATTCGCGCACTTAATGTTCGCGCGAGCGGCGATCCACTTGAGGGGGCTTCATATGGCGAAGACCAAACGGGATATCATTGTTATTGGCACGTCCGCCGGTGGAGTAGACGCCTTGTGCGAATTGACCAAGCTTCTCCCGAGAGATCTCGACGCCTCCGTCTTCGTCGTGATGCACATCGGTTCGACCAGCGCGCTCCCGCAAATTTTATCGCGCTGCGGAAATCTTCCGGCGGTGGCGGCCAAAAATAACAAACGTTACGAGACCGGCTGCGTTTATTGCGCGCCGCCGCATTGTCATTTGTCGATCAAAGATCACAAGACTGTGCTCACGCGTGGGGCGCGCGAAAATGGGCATCGGCCGGCGGCGGATGTTCTATTTAGAAGCGCGGCGCGCACGCATCGCGAAAAAGTGGTGGGCATTGTTTTGAGCGGCGGACGCGATGACGGATCGGCCGGTCTCTTCGCAATCAAAGCGCGTGGCGGCGTCGCAATTGTTCAGGATCCAAAAGAAGCGATGACCAAAAACATGCCGCAGAACGCGCTCGACATGGTTGATGTCGATTTTTGTTTGCCGATTCGGCAAATCGCGAAAGTGATCGTGCAGTTGGTGGACGGCAAAGCGACCAACGTGACCGAATCGCTCAACGACGGATTGAAAATGGAGGAGCATGCCAGCGCCGATCGCCCGACAAGCGAACCGCCGGGCGAGCAAGTACCACTCAACTGTCCGGAATGCAGCGGGCCCCTCTATCAAGTGAAGGAAGGCGAGCTCACACGTTTTCAATGTTTCGTCGGGCACGCATACTCACCGGAAAGCTTGAGCGAAGAACACACCGAAGCGCTCGAGCGCGCGATCTGGACCGCGATCCGCCGGCTCAAGGAGCGGATCGTGCTGCATGAAGAGCTTCTGAAACGGAAAAAAAGAAACAAGGGAGAAGACGAATTGAAAAACCGATTGGAAGAATCAATTGTCACAGCCGAGCAGGATCTCAAGCTTCTCCGCGAGATTCTGGATCGAATTTAATCGTCGCGCTGCACCGCAAGATTCGTCGAATAAAAATCGCCATCTGAGCGTCTTACGTTTGTTCCCCCCGTCGAGTCTTACTGCTAAGACATGATTATTGATTTGATCTGCCCGATTTGCTAAGAATTGGAGTAATTTTCCGATGCGGAAGTTGGCTAACTTAATCCAGACTGAGCTGAAGGAGCAGGAAATCTGCGCCGTTTACGATTCCGAACTGGCGCGGATCTGGCCGCAAACCATGAGTGTGAGCAAGCGGAAGGAAGAGATCAAGCGCTTTGCCAAGCACCATGAGCTCGCGGTCACCTTTTACGATGTTGGGCTGTGCGCAATTTTTGAAAAAGCACGGGCGCCCGCCAAAAATGGCAAACGAATGCTTTCGCTCGAAGGCCAGGAATTGAAGCGCTCGCGCAAGCGCCGCCGTTAATCGCTAAGCAATTGCGACTGCGGTTCCATCGAGAAAAGAATCCGCGCTCAACGCCTGGATCGACCGATAAAAATTTCTCAAGTCGGACGCGCTCGCCGGATGTTTGAAGGTCACGCGCGCGCCGTCACTCGGTCTGAGGTTTTGCGCGACGACGCTGATTGTGCAAAAAATTGCGACCCAAAGCATTGTTCTCATCTGCCAGATAATCGTCCGCCGATCGGATCGCAGACGTAAGAGTCCAGCGAACCGCTGTCGGACAGAATTTGAACACGTGCGTTGCAAGTCTTGTCGAATAACGAAGTAAGGATTTGAATTACGTCGCGATTTGCCGTTCGTCTGATTGTCGAATTGCAGTCGCCTCTTAGTTTCTTCGCATGAAAACCGCGCCAGATGGAAAAAAAGCCGACGGTTTGGTTTTTACTCATCACGGACAGGCTTGCACGGTGCGGCGATCGCATCGTCATCACCACGAGCATCAGGTTCTTCCGTCAAAAAAGCGCGGGACAGTTTTCGAACGCTTATTTCTGCCGCTGCTGCCGCGGTTAAGTCTCGGCGAAATCGTCTAGTTCGCCCGATGCGGGCAAAGCGCGGTCCGAAAAGTTATTGGATTGACGCAGTCTCGGATTATTTGGAACGCTCCTTGCGGCAAACAAGGGGCTTTCGATGGGATGTCGATCTAATGCAACGGCGTACCGTTGGGCATTCTTGATTTTGCTCGCCTGCACTGCCGCAGTCTGGCCAGTTCGCGGCCAGGTCGTCGAAACGAGTCCGACGCCGGCGCCACAAACGGAAAAGCAATTGTCCAGTGAAGGCGCACTGATTTTTTCTCCGGCGGTCGTGTCGTTGCCCGCCGATCTGACGCCGACCGGAAACGGCCTCATCACTTCCGCGCTTGGTTCAAATACCGGCCCGTTTGAATACGCGATCCATCTCACGATTCGCGGGGCCTACGATGACAACATCGGACTGACGCACACGAACGAGCTCGAGGATTGGTTTGTTGAAATTCAACCGTGCCTGATGATTGGCATAGGCGACCTGGTAAAGCAGGACACGTTTCTGGCCGCGGTTTATATCCCGAGCTTTTATCGTTACGACGAGCATTCGTCATTCGATTCCGATCAGCACGTCGTCCACGTGCTCGGCGGATTCGCGACGAACAAGTTGACGCTCCGATTGAGTGAAGACATCGCGATTCGCGAAAACATCGTTCTCGCGGCAACAACCGACGAGCGAGCGCCTCTCGGTACGGTAAATGGCCGCACCGACCTGAACACTTATAACACGCGGCTGAGCGCTAACTATAATATGACGCCGAACGATTTTCTGTTCAGCGAGCTAAAGATGAACGCGACCGAATACGCGGCCCCGCTCATCGGTTCTGAATTGTACGCCGCGGCTCTCTATTTAAATCACGGCTTCACGAGCCAGTTCGTATTGGGTGCGGGTGTCGAGCTCGGTTACAACCCGGTCGATTTCCCGACGCCGGATCAGAAAATGGTGCAGGCGAACATTCATGTGAATTACACGCCCAGTAATAAATTCAGCGTCGACGTAATCGCCGGCGAAGAGTTTCGGACTTTTGAAAATCACGCGCGCGGAAGCTACGACACGCCGGTATTCCTGATCTCGACGGGATGGGCTCCGGATGAAAATCTGAAAATCGGAATCAGCGCGACGCGACAAATTTTCAATTCGGCGGCGAGGACGGCGCAAGATTATGTCGATACCAGCATCAACGGCCTGCTCCGTGAACACATTTGCAAGCCGCTCTATTTCACTCTGCTTGGCGGTTACGAGCGGGTCGAGTATTTCAACGCGATCGATCAGCCGGTGCCACTTCTCACGCTAAGAGATGATTACTTTTACGTTCAACCGTCGGCCGACATCGTGCTGACGCGCTACTGGGTCTTGGGCGCTTATTATTTGCGCCGCCAGAACACCGGCTCGGTCTCAACCGTCGATTTTCATAGCAACGAGTTCGGGGTGCGGACGACGATCAAGTTCTAGCAGGGGCCATAGTAGTTATCCCGACCCTCCGATTCGCCGTTCGTCCGATTGCCGGAAGGGCCGCGATTGTGAATTGTCATTGAGTTTCATGGGGCCGGGGCTCCGAATCTATCGGCAATGGGGGAACATCGGGGTCCCGGCCGAGTCGCCTTGTGATCTTCCTCTTCCGATTCCTCTTAATCTGATCTTCGCAAAGGTTTATTAAGGCGCAGAGGCAGCGGAAGAATCTCCCCCGGTAGCGGTCGATTATTTCTGAGAAACGTCGACCTAGGCGACGTTAAGGCGGGAATTGTAGAGTCCGCGACGCAGCGATAGGGTCGGCGGACGCAACCCGGCGAGGTACTGAGCATCAAACGCGCGGAGAGCGTTCTCCACGGTTGGGCCGATTCCGACGATTCCTTCTTCTACGCTGGGACCCAGCACGGCGATCCAAAGCTGTCCGCGATACAATAACCTCGGGCGGCGAGCGGCCGACGGACTGCCCGGATGCGCCCCACAATAAAACTCCATTCGTTCCATCCCTGCCGCGGTCGAATCCAGAACGTGATGCCCATTTGCTTTCAGCTGCCCGATCGTCTTCATCCTACCCTCAAAACGCGCAGTTGGCCGCGGGTGGATGTGGATTCTATGGAAAAAAGTGACTATCGGATTTTGTCCGATACCGGGACTCACCGTCCCTCTGATTGTCTCTCGGGCCTCGGATTTGTCATCCTCCATGCGATGTCGATCCTGACCCCCATCGAAGTCTCCGGCGGCGAAAAGCTAGAGCTTTTGCAACGCCTCGATCGTTACCGCAAATGGCAATCGCTCGACGAAAAACGTTATTGTCTGGCCTGCGGCCGGCTCATTGAAGGGGACGACGTATTAATTGTCGGCGGCACACGCGGTACGGGCCCCTTGCGATTGGTTTGTCCGACGAGCGGCTGCCATTCGATTGCGATGGATTGGGTGATTCCAACCGATGCCGTGCTGGCAAGAATCGCGCGAATGGAGGAGCAGGAAACTTCGCCCCGTAGAGCAACGCCAAACCGCCGCGGAAAATTCACCAAGCGCCTCTTGAAATTTGCCCAGCAATTTCGCACTGCGGCGTAGAATGGCGCGTTTTCCAAGTCCAACGCGTCTAAGCGTTTTACCTATTGGTCAACCGGTGTGTACCCCGATTGCGGAAGGGCCCACAGTTTCTCATCGTGGAGCTACGCAGAAACACATGAGCAAATGGAACGGCAAAAACTGGTGAGGGACGGACTTATGTTGAATCCAACTTTACAATACAGCACAGCAAACGGGGCGGGGATCTCGGATGAAGCCTTGATGGAAGCGATCACGGATCATCGGCCCGAAGCGCTGAGCGAATTCTATTCGCGGCACGGCGGCAGACTGAAATCAGTCATCGGCAATGTCGTGCACGAAGAAGGCGACGCCGACGACGTGTTGCAGGACATACTTTTGCAAATCTGGCACGAGGCGGACCATTACTCGCCGAGAGCGGGCAAGCTGCTGGGTTGGGTGGTGACCCTTGCGCGCCGTCGC
>Ga0126380_10000617_pt1 | contig 12189 bp, 12 predicted proteins | sample PanSoiMetPlot_26_FD_92544 | JGI IMG/M metagenome (GOLD analysis project Ga0126380, IMG submission 92544) | Tropical forest soil microbial communities from Panama - MetaG Plot_26 | ecosystem: Environmental > Terrestrial > Soil > Tropical forest > Bulk soil | place: Panama | collected 2016-02-17
GCGGCGGGCCTCGAACCCAAATCCCTGTCCGGCCGACGTATCCTTGTGCGCGGCTGGATCGAGGAGCGCGGCGGTCCCTGGATCGACGCGGCGCGCCCCGAGCAAATCGAGCTGACGGAGCGCAACTAGTGCGGCGGAGCATGACTCGCGTTGGTAGCGTTCGGTGGCTCAGGCTGGCGATGGTCGGCCTGACGGCCTGCGCGCTCGCCGGCTGCGCCTCCTACGTCAACGGCTATCGCCAGGCGACCTTGCCCGACCTGCCGAAGCAAGCCGAGACGCTGGCACCCAACCAGCGCGAACACCAGAGAATCCTCGCCACCTATGGCGGCGCCTATCAGGACCCTGCCCTGGAGGCGCTGATCACGAAAGTGGTCGACCAGCTGGTGGCGTCGTCGGAGCGGCCCGACCTCAAGTACAAGATCACCATCCTGAACTCGCCCGCCGTCAACGCGTTCGCGCTGCCCAACGGCCAGCTCTACGTGACGCGCGGATTGCTCGCGCTCGCCAGCGACAATGCCGAGCTTGCCTCGGTCCTGTCGCACGAGATGGCACACGTGATCGCGCGCCACGCGGCGCTGCGCGAGGACCAGGCCCGCCAGGCGGCGCTCATCAGCCGGGTCGCCACCGACGTGTTCAACGATCCACAGATGAGCGCGCTGACGCTGGCCAAGTCGAAGCTGGCGCTGGCCGGCTTCTCGCGCTCGCAGGAGCTCGAGGCGGACGGGATCGGTGTCGGTATCGCGTCCCGCGCCGGCTACGATCCTTATGGCGCCGTGCGCTTCCTCAGCGCCATGGGGCGCAACATCGCGATGCGTCCCGCTTCGACCTCCGGCATTGATCCGCGCATGCTGGATTTCCTCTCGTCGCATCCGGCCACGCCGGATCGGGTCAAGAACGCGCAGGCCAATGCGCGCCAGTACACGGCGCCGGGCACCGGCAACCGCGACAAGGCCGCCTACCTGGCGGCGATCGACGGCCTGCCCTACGGCGAAGATCCGAGCGAAGGTTTCGTGCGCGGCCGCCGCTTCCTGCACCCGAAGCTCGGCTTCACGTTCACGGCCCCCGAAGGCTTCGTGCTCGACAACACGGCGCAGGCCGTGCTCGGCGTGAAGGACGGCGGCGGACAGGCATTGCGCCTCGACGTCGTGCGGGTGCCGGCGACGCAGAGTCTCGGCGAATATCTAACGTCGGGGTGGATGGACAATGTCGATCCCGCTTCGGTGGAGAACTTGACGATCAACGGATTCACAGCGGCGACGGCGGTGGCGGCCGGCGAGCAGTGGCACTTCCGCCTCTAAGCCATCCGCTTCGGCACTGAAGTCTATCGCTTCATCTTTGCCACCAAGTCGAAGATCGCGGAGGTCGACCGCTTGTTCCGCGAGTCGGTGGACACGTTCCGCCGGCTGAGCCTGTCGGAAATGACCACCGCCAAGCCGCTGCGCCTCAAGATCGTCACCGTGCAGCCCGGCGACACCGCCGAACGCCTGGCCAGCCATATGGCCGTCACGGACCGGCCGCTCGAGCGCTTCCTCGTCATCAACGGCCTGGACAACGGTGAGGCGCTGAAACCCGGCGAAAAGGTCAAGATCGTCGTCGAGTGACCGTCACGCAGGGGCGTGCAGCGCACTCCAGGTCCTCTGGTTGTGAGCGCTCGGCAGTTTGTAAGTAGGCGGACAAATGCCTGAGCAGCCCTGGATGTGGTGCATCTCAGGCGCGATCGTCTCGCCCAATCACGGACTTGCCGCGACGCGAACGCCGCGTTCGACGCGACGTGGAAAATGCGCCAGCACTTCGGAGATCATCCGTATTCGATGGACTTGCACAGTGAGACGGGTTGAGCATCGAATAAGCCTGCCGCGCGTCATCGGCACTTGCTGCGCGCAAGCCCGCGCCATAGGCCCGGCTCCGTTATGACCGCCGTCCTCTCTCTGCCACGGGGCGAAGCGGCGTGGGCTCAAATGCGGTCGCAGCTTTGCCTTCGGCCGATGCAAGCCACTCGTGCAGTTCCTGATCTGTGTGTGGCTGGCGACCCTTGGCCCCCTTGAACAGATCCCGAAGCCTTTGGGCGAGCGCCTTCTCGGCCTCCTCTTTCTTACGGATGGCCGCCCTCAGATTGGCCTGGAAAGTTTCAAGCAGATCGCGGGCTATGGTGACGTTTTTGCCACGTGCCTGCTCCTGGTCCGCCAACTCGCTCCAGCCGGTGACGAGCCTTTGACATTCGGCAACCTGCCGATCGGCTGCCTCCAAGCGGCTGCGCAGCACTTGCACAGCCGACGCGCCCCGCGATTCGCGGAGGCCCGCCCGCAAGGCCATGCTTCGCTCAAGCTCAATCGAGGCCCGGAGAAAGCCCCTGGACATCTTAGTGAGTTGTGCTTTCAGGTCAGAGCCGCCGGCGGTTGCGGCGCGCTCGGCACACAGCAGGGCATTGTCGCGGCAATCTTTCGGGTCGGCCGACATTTTACCTCCTTTGCTATACGTCGCCCGCAAACCGCCGAAAGGTCTATTGGAGTTTGCCCTGAAAAACAGCGGGAGACACCCTAGGCAACAGCGGCGGGTGGTCGCGATTGCGGTCGACCTCTCCCTTTCAGGGGGAAGTGGAGCAAGCGCGAACGCATGTGCAATAGTCAGCGGCCCAGTTCGCCGCACGACACTCGCCATGAGGCATGCTCATCTCTTCACTGCCAGCCTGATCATCGCGCTCGCCGCGTCGCCGCCGACCCCGGCTCAGGAGCTGCAAGCGCCGGCCTGGCCGCAGCGCACCGTGCGGCTGATCCTGCCGCTTGGGCCGGGCAGCGCCACCGACGTGACGGCGCGCCTCTATGCCGAGCGGCTGTCCGAGCGCTGGGGCAAGCCGGTCGTGGTGGAGAACCGTCCCGGGCCGGACGCCCTCGTTGCCGTGTCGGGCTTCATCGGCGCGCGCGACGAGCACACCCTGCTGTTCTCGTTCGGCGGCCCCGTCACCATCAACCCGGTGGTGCACGAAAAACTTCCCTACGATCCCGAGCGCGACCTCGTGCCGATCGTCTCGGCCTCCGACTCGTTCATTGCCGTTGCCACGACGGCAACGCTCAACATCGACTCGGTCGCCGCGCTGGTGCAGCGCGCCAAGGCCGACCCGGGCAAGCTCAACTGGGCCGCCACAGCGGGCCTCCCGCAGTTCGGCTTCGCCGGCTTTGCCAAGGGCGCCGGCCTCGACATGGTGCAGGTGTCCTATCGCGATTTCGCGCCGGCGCTGCAGGATCTCGGCGAGGGCCGCATCAGTGTCGTGGCCACCGGCCTGGTGCCGCTGCTGCCGCTGCGGCAGGGCGGCAAGGCGCGCATCGTTGCCGTCACCAACCGCACGCGCTCGCCCGCCGCGCCCGACATCCCGACCGCCACGGAGGCCGGCTATCCCGATCTCGGCGTCGACGGCTTCCAGGGCTTCTTTGGCTGGCGCGACATCCCCGACGCGCTGCGCGACCGTATCGCCGCCGACGTTCGCGCGGTGGCGGCCGATCCGGCGATGGCCGAGCGCCTCAACGCCATCGGCCAGGCCGTGCGCGTCGGCACCACGCAGGACTTCGTCGCCATGATCACGGAGCAGCGGGGCAAGATCGCGCGCATCGCGAAAGCCATCGGGGTCAAGCCGCAACCGTGAACATTGTCTTGGCGGGGCAGAAACCCTAGCCTTGGCGCCACGAGGGGGCACTGGGAGGGTGTCATGCGCACGCTGGCCGCGCGGGCAACGGCTTTCGCCTCGTTCGCCGCGCTCATTTTCTTAGCAATGTCGTTGCCGGCCCAGGCACAGGCCTGGCCGCAGCGGCCGGTGAAATTCATCGTGCCGTTCGGGCCGGGCGCCGGCGTCGATATCGGCGCGCGGCTGGTCGCTGACCGGTTGCCGGCGCGCTGGGGCAAGGCGGTGATCGTCGAGAACCGGCCCGGCGCCGACGGCCTGGTGGCGATCCAGGCGTTCGTCAGCGCGGACGACGACCACGTCCTCCTGTTCAGCCCCTCGAGCTCGTTCACGGTGCATCCGTTCCAATACGAGAAGCTGCCCTATGCGCCGGCCGACCTCGCCCCGATCGCGCGGCTGTCCAACACGATCCTGGCGGTCGGCGTCCCGGAATCGCTGCAGCTTGCGACGGTCAAGGACTTCGTGGACCGGGCGCGGGCCGAGCCGGGCAAGTTCAACGCCGCCCTCGTCCCGGGATTGACCGAGTTCACGTTCGACTATTTCGTCCACAACGCCGGCATCGCGGTCACCAAAGTTCCCTACCGCAACATCGTCCAGGCGGCGACCGACGTGGGCGAAGGGCGCGTCCAGATCATGATGTCTTCCTACGCCATCCTGCAGCCGCAGGCGCAGGCCGGCCGCATCAAGGTGCTGGCGGTGAACGGCCGCACGCGCGCCCCGATCCTGCCCGACGTCCCGACCGCCGCCGAGGCCGGCTTCCGGTCCCTGGAAATGGAAGGCCTCGTCGGCCTGTTCGGTCCGTCCAGCATGCCGGCGGAACTGCGTCAGCGCATCGGCGCCGATATCGCGGCGATTGCCGCCGATCCGGAGATCGGCGCCCGTCTCGCGGCCACCGCCCAGGTGGCCAATCCGGGCGGACCGAGCGAGCTCGCCGCCGCCGTCGAGGACCAGCGCGCGCACGTCGCCCATATCGCCAAGACGCTCGGGATCAAGCCGAAGCAGTGAGGGACAGCCGGTAAACGCAAGCGAGGGCCGCTGTTTCTCACCCCTTCTGCCGCGCCTTGATCTCGTCGAACCGGGACTGCGCCCGCTCGAACTTGTCGTTGAAGAGCCACATCGCGTCGAGAATTTCGCGATAGGTGGCGGACGTCTTCGCCCTGTCGGCGCGTCCGAAGGTGAAGACGCTGTTGTTGCGCAAATATCCCATGATCCTCGGGTCGGAAATGCGGTAGCTGAGCACGTTGCCTGAGCTGAGAGCGGACTTGGTCGGGCTGGGAATGATCTGGATCAGCTCGAACAGCTTCATCTGATCGATCGGATCCGGCAACGCTTTCACGATTGCCGGTATTTGCCCGAAAAGATCGGCGTGCGCGTTCACGAGGGCGTCTTTCACGGCGGTCCAGTGATTGAATCGACGATCCAGATTGCCAACCCGCGCCTCCTCTCTGTCGTCGCGGGCGATCAGGGCCGGATCGAAGGCTGCAATCGACCGTCGCATCGCCGCCCATTTCGCTTGACCGTTCCTGGCCTCGGACATTCCGGTCTGAAAACTTCCCTTGTACTTGTTCGAGCGCGCATTGCCGATGTTTTGATTGCCATTCGTCTCGGCAAAGAACAGGCCCAGGCTGATGCGACCTGCCACGTCGGCCCGTGTGGCATCGAGGCCCCTGGCGCGCGCAATGGCGGTTCCCAGGCGGACGACATCTTCGAACGGCGTATCCGAGTTTTGCGCATTGGCGGGCGGTGCCTGCATGACGGCAAAGAGATTCGTGTACTCATCGAGCAACGGCTCGTTGTCGGCATCGAAGTACGCCGGAGGAATGCCGAACTTGTTCGGCCGTCCGATACGCGATGGAAACAGGTTGGTGAGATCCCTATACGTGCTGATCATGTTGTTGCGGGCAAGATAAAGTGCCTGTCCCGGCAAATTCGGCAACGACTGCTTCGCATCAATCTGCGCGCGCCGCTGTCGCAAGATCGATTTGAAGTCGCTCACCGCCTCATTGTACGCGCTGAGCGCGTCCGACTGCGATTGCGGCTGTGGCTGCGCGGACGAACTGAGCACCGAGAACAGCCCGCAAGCGAGAGCTGCCGCACGCGTGGCCAGCCAAATCGCGCGACGCGGCGCGCCCCGATGACGGGGGCGTCCTGAGCGGCATTTTTTGGCTGCTGCGGTCAGGTCGCTCTCTTCCAGGCAGTGGAATGACAGGAGCCCGCTCGGACTACTCCGCCGCCGTGCGTCCTGCGCCGCCGGCGCCGTAGCGGCGCTCGATGTAGTCGATCACCATCTGCTTGAAGTCGGCCGCCACGGTTGGGCCGCGCAGGGTGGCGACCTTCTTGCCGTCGATGAACACCGGCGCCGCCGGCTGCTCGCCTGTGCCGGGCAGCGAGATGCCGATGTCGGCGTGCTTGGATTCGCCCGGGCCGTTGACGATGCAGCCCATGACGGCGACGTTGAGGCCCTCGACGCCGGGATAGCGCGCCTTCCACTCGGGCATCGACGTCACGATGAAGCCCTGGATCTCCTGCGCGAGCTCCTGGAACGTGGTCGAGGTGGTGCGGCCGCAGCCCGGGCACGCCGCCACCAGCGGCACGAAGATGCGGAAGCCCATGGTCTGCAGCAGCTCCTGTGCGACCTTCACTTCCAGCGTGCGGTCGCCGCCCGGCTCGGGCGTGAGCGACACCCGGATGGTGTCGCCGATGCCCTGCTGCAGCAGGATGCCCATGGCGGCCGAGGAGGCGACGATGCCCTTGCTACCCATGCCGGCTTCGGTGAGGCCGAGGTGGAGCGCGTAGTCGGAGCGCTTGCCGAGCTCCTCGTACACGGCGATGAGATCCTGCACGGCCGACACCTTGGCCGACAGGATGATGCGGTTGCGCGGCAGCCCGATCTCCTCCGCGCGGGCGGCCGACAGGAGTGCCGACTGCACCATGGCTTCGCGCGTCACTTCGCGCGCGTCCTTCGGATTGGCGGAACGCGCGTTCTCGTCCATCAGCCGCGTCAGCAGCTCCTGGTCGAGCGAGCCCCAGTTGGCGCCGATGCGCACCGGCTTGCCGTGGCGGATCGCCGTCTCGACGATGGCGCCGAACTGGCGGTCCTTCTTCTCCTTGAAGCCGACATTGCCGGGATTGATGCGGTACTTGTCGAGCGCCTCGGCACAGGCCGGATGATCGGCCAAAAGCTTGTGGCCGATGTAGTGGAAGTCGCCGACGATCGGCACGTCCACGTTCATCTTGCGCAGCCCGTCCTTGATGTGCGGCACAGCGGCCGCCGCCTCGTCACGGTCGACCGTGATGCGCACCAGCTCGGAGCCGGCGCGCGCCAGCGCTGCCACCTGCCGCGCCGTGGCCTCGGCATCGGCGGTGTCGGTGTTGGTCATCGACTGCACCACGACCGGTGCCGTGCCGCCGACGGTCACGCCGGCCACGTCGACTGGCACCGAGCGGCGCCGCGGCGCAATGCCATGGGTGGCCATGCAAAACTCCTCTGATACCGGATGGGAGTGCCAGACCGGGCGGGCGCCGTCAACGCCGCGCGCCGGGCTCCCGCGGCCCGCCTGGAACGCGAGCGGATTCAAGCCACTGCGCGCTCCTGGTCATGCCCTGCGGCGGGCCGGTTCACCAGGACGAGGCCCGCAGCCACCAGCACCACCGCGGCCGCGAAGGCCGGCGTCAACGGCTCGCTCAGGACCAGGTGACCGGCCGCCACGCCGAACAGCGGCGTGAGGAACGTGAACGCCGCCAGCCGGCTGGCGGAATAACGCTGCACCAGGGCGAACCACGCGACGTAGCTGATGGCAGTCACCAGCACGGTCTGGTAGGCGAGCGAGCCGAGGGCGAGCGCCGACGGAACGGCGGCGATCCATTCTTGCGCCACCAGCGCCGCGACGGCGAGCAGCGGCGCCGAGACGACGAGCTGATAGAGCAGCGTCTTCTCGGGCGACGCGCGGCTGAGCGCGCTGGCCTTGATGACGACGGTGGTGGCGCCCCACCCGGCCGCCGCCAGCAGCATTGCGACGTCACCGAGCGCCTGGCGCGGATCGAGCGCAGGCGTCGGAAGGCCGAAGGCAACCGCAATGCCGACGAAGGACAGCGCCAAGCCGATCCACTGCGTCCAGCCAAGACGGTCGCCGGGCAGGAACCAGCGCGCGCCGAGCACCACGAAGAACGGCGCCGTGTAGAGGAACAGCACGGCGCGGCTGGCGGTCGTCCATTCCAGTCCCTGGTAGAACAGCAGGAACTCGACGCCGAACAGCGCGCCGGCCGCGATGCCGGGCCACAGCGTGCCGTCCAGGATGGTGAGCGAGACGCCGCGCCAGCGCGCCCAGGCGGCCACCATGAGGGCGGCGACGACGGAACGGATCGCGGCTTGCAGTAGCGGCGGGATATCGCCGATCGCAAGCTTGACGGCGACCTGGTTGAAGCCCCAGCACAGGCAGAGCAGCAGCACGACGACAGTGGCGCCAGCGTCGAGCGGGCGCGACTGGCTCATGGCGCCGTCATGAGTCACTTCGCCTGACGTCATTGCTCGTCTCGGCCGACAGGCCGTGTGCTCAACAGCACCAGGCCGCCGGTGACCATCGCCATTCCCACCATGAAGGCTTGCGTGAGCCGCTCGCCGAGCACCAGATGGCCGGCGGCCACACCGAAGAACGGGGTGAAGAAGATGAGCCACGAGAACGGGCCTGCCGGATAGCGGCGGGCCAGGGCGAACCATGCGAGGTAGCTGACGCCGGACACCAGCACCGTTTGATAGAACAGCGCGCCCAGCGCCAGCGGCGATGGGACATCCACGATCCGCTCGCCGAAGGCGAGCGCGCCGAGCGCGAGCAGCGGGCCCGCGACCGCGAACTGGTAGAGCAGCATTTTCTCGGGTGGGACGCGCTCGAGCGGGCTTGCCGTCAGCACGAGCGTGATTGCGGCCCAGGCCACCGCGGCGCCGAGGACCATGGCGTCGCCGACGGCCTGGCGCGGATCGGCCGTCGGCGCCGGAAGCCACGCGATGACAATGCCGGCGAACGACAGCACCACCCCGGCCCACTGCATCAGATCGAAGCGATTGCCAGGGATGGCCCAGCGCGCGCCGAGGGCGATGAACAGCGGCGCGGCGTAGAGGAACAGCACGGCGCGGCTCGCCGTGGTCCAGACCAGGCCGCAATAGAGCAGCAGGAACTGGACAGCGAGCAGCACGCCGGTCGCCAAGCCGGGACGCAGCGCGCCGTCGCGGATCGTGAGCGGGACGCCGCTCCGAAGCGCAAACAGCGCGACGATGCCGGCGGCGCCGAGCGCGCGGATTGCGGCCTGCGTCAGCGGCGGCACGCCGGGAAGCGCGAGCTTCACGGCGACCTGGTTGAAGCCCCAGACCAGGCAGAGCGCGATTGCGGCATATGCTCCCCAGGCGCTGAGGGGGCGAGTGGGAGCTTCGTCTGCCGGTATTTCCGACTCGGCCATTGCGTGCCCCCCGGACGCCGGCTTGCACCTCTCACCTTATGGCGGAGGCGATGCGCCTTTACGACGAAGTTCTCGCACCGCATTGCGGCTCTGCAACGGCGATCGCGCGAGAAGGAACGCGGGTCGGACCGCCGTCACGCCTCGCCACAATGACGGCATATACCGGTGACCTCGATGACCCGCGCTTTCGGCGTGAAACCAGCGGAGCGCGCGGCGGCCTGCAGCGTCTCCGCCACTGCGGACGATGACGCTTCGCCCACCGCGCCGCAGCGCTCGCAGATCAGGAACACGGTGGTGCCGCCGCCAGCTGGATGCTCGCCGATGCAGGCCAGGAAGGCATTGCGGCTTTCGATGCGGTGGACCAGCCCGTTCTCGACCAGGAAATCGAGCGCGCGATAGACCGTGATCGGCGCCGGCCGCGGCCCCTCTCCGGCCATGCGCTCCATGATCTCGTAGGCACCGAGCGTGCGGTGGCTTTCGGCCAGCGTCTCCAGCACCTGGCGGCGGAGCGGCGTGAGCCGCTGGCCACGCGCGGCGCACAACGCCTCGGCGTGCGCCATGGCCTCGGCGCTGCAGCGGCGATGGTCGTGATCGGGCGCCGGGAAGACAGCAGGCATGGGAACGTTTTACCGAGTTGGGAGCGGCTTTTCAAAGCAGGCACCCGGACAGATCCACGCAACTCACGAGAACCGGTCCCACGCCGCCTGGCGCGACACGCCGAGCGCCTCCCCAATCGTGGCCCAGCTCACGTCGCGCGCGCGCAGCGTGTCGACCGCCTCCTGCAGGCGCGCACGCGCGCTGTCGAAGATGACACCTTGGACCTTCAGCAGGTTGAGCAGCCGGTCGGTCGGCATGGCAGAGACATCCTCGAATCTGACCATTGGCGTCGGATCATCGGCCGGCTGGCCGATGATCTTGTTACAGAGACCAACGCATTCGTCGCAGATGAACACGGTCGGGCCGGCGATGAGCTTGGCCACGTTGTGCTGGCTCTTGCCGCAGAACGAGCAATGGAGTGTCGGATGCAGTCCCTTGCGCCGCGACCACGGCAAACGGGACGCCGCATTCCTGAGCCTGCCCTTGAGAGTCATGGCGCCACCCGTGTCAAGGTTACCTTGACAGTCAAGCCCATCTTGACAGATTCGTCAAGGCGTCCTTGACGTGACAGCGATGGGCGATTTGTCCGTGGGGCGGCGGACATGTCGCGATCGTGACGACAGCGGTCTCGACATCGTGAACCACCTGCGGCAATTTATGTTGCATTGCAACATAGCCGGCGCCATGTTCCATGCCGACATCCCCACATCCCGGCGCCGCCCGCCTCCGCAGCGGCGCTTTGAGCAAACGGACACACCCATGCTGAAAGGAAAGACTGCCGTCGTCACCGGCTCGACCTCGGGTATCGGCCTCGGCATCGCGCGCGCGCTCGCCGGCGAGGGCGCCAATGTGGTTCTCAACGGCTTTGGCGATGCCAACGAGATCGAAAAAATCCGCGCCAGCGTTGAGAAGGAGTGCGGCGTGAAGGCCGCCTATTCGCCTGCCGACATGACCAAGCCGGCCGAGATCGCCGCCATGATCAAGACCGCCGAGCAGACGTTCGGCAGCGTCGATATTCTGATCAACAATGCTGGGATCCAGCACGTCGCGCCGATCGAGGAATTTCCTATCGAGAAGTGGGACCAGATCATCGCCATCGATCTGTCGTCGGCGTTCCACTCGGTGCGCGCCGCCGTGCCGGGCATGAAGGCGCGCAAGTGGGGCCGCATCATCAACACGGCGTCGGCGCACTCGCTCGTCGCCTCGCCGTTCAAGGTCGCCTATGTCTCGGCCAAGCACGGGCTTGCCGGGCTGACCAAGACGGTCGCGCTCGAGCTCGCCACGTTCGGCATCACCTGCAACTGCATCAGCCCGGGGTACGTGTGGACGCCGCTGGTGGAGAAGCAGATTCCCGAACAGATGAAGTCGCGCCACATGACGGCAGAGCAGGTCAAGCGCGACGTGCTGCTCGACGCGCAGCCGACCAAGGAGTTCGTCACCGTCGAGCAGGTGGCGGCGCTGGCGCTCTACCTGTGCTCGGACGCGGCGTCCTCCGTCACCGGTGCCAACCTCTCGATCGACGGTGGCTGGACCGCACAGTGAAGGTTCTCGACCGCCTGCTGACGCCGCTGCGCCCGGCCGCACGTCTCGTGGCGAGGAGCGGCACGGCAGGCCGCAAGAAGATCAACCTCGCGCTGCAGGGCGGCGGCGCGCACGGCGCGTTCACGTGGGGCGTGCTCGATCACCTGCTCACCGACGAGCGGCTCGCCGTCGAGGGCATCTCGGGCACGTCGGCCGGCGCCATGAACGCCGTGATGCTGGCCGACGGGCTGGCGCGCGGCGGGCCGGAAGAGGCGCGCAAGCGCCTGTCCGACTTCTGGCGCGCCGCCAGCCGCGATGGCAACCTACCGCCGCTGCAGCGCGGCGTGCTCGACCGCCTGTTCGCGTTCTTTCCCATGGAGGGCACGCCATTCCAAGCCTGGGTGGATGCCTGGTCGCACGCGCTGTCCCCCTATGACGTCAACCCGCTCAACATCAATCCGCTGAAGGACCTGGTCGAGCGCTTCGTCGATTTCGACGCGATCCGCGCCAGCCCCGGCCTGCACCTGTTCATCTCCGCCACCAACGTGCATACCGGCCGCCTGCGCGTGTTCCCCAAGCACAAGGTCACGGCCGACGTGGTCATGGCCTCGGCCTGCCTGCCGCTCCTGTTCCGCGCCGTCGAGATCGACGGCGTGCCCTACTGGGACGGCGGCTATATGGGCAACCCGGCGATCTTTCCGTTCTTCAGCGCCACCGAGAGCGAGGACGTGCTGGTGGTACAGATCAACCCGATCGAGCGCCGTACCACGCCAACGGGATCGCGGGAGATCATGAACCGCATCAACGAGATCACGTTCAACTCCTCGCTGCTGGCGGAGTTTCGCGCCATCGAGTTCGTCGGCCGCCTGATCGCGCAGGGACGGCTGCCGCGCGGCACCGGGCCGGGCCAATACCGTCACATCAAGGTGCACCGCATCGCGCTCGAC
>Ga0126380_10000618_pt1 | contig 12187 bp, 22 predicted proteins | sample PanSoiMetPlot_26_FD_92544 | JGI IMG/M metagenome (GOLD analysis project Ga0126380, IMG submission 92544) | Tropical forest soil microbial communities from Panama - MetaG Plot_26 | ecosystem: Environmental > Terrestrial > Soil > Tropical forest > Bulk soil | place: Panama | collected 2016-02-17
GAAAAGTTGGGGACGATCCGGGCAATTACCCAGGGAAAACCCGGACCGCCCCCGGCAATTGGCTGCAACCGGATGCAATCAAATGCAATCAAATGCAATGAGATGCAACCGGATGCAATAGGTCAGCCGTATTGCCAGCCTCGGGATGATCCTGAATCTTTGTCATTTCCCCGGCTGGGGCCGACCCGCCGCTGCTCCCTTTTCTTTGAGAAGAAGTCTCCACCTTTTTCGTCGCCACTATCGTCGGCGTCGTCCCAGTCAATTCTTGCCTTGTGACCGAGGCGCCGCATTGACGAGGTTACGAAGTTTTCTGTTTCGCCTTCGTCGAGCCCGAGCCTTTCTGCCAAAGCGTCGAGCAGATCGTGGTCATCTTTTGCTGGCATATTCTCTCCTATGGTGAATAACCTGTGGTGGTCCCTGGGACCACATATTCCATTGAAGCTCCGGGCATCCTTACGATATATCCCTGCTGGGCTGCGGCCCTTATTTCTCCGACCGTGTATCCACCGTGAACAATTTGTCCCTGGGTTACGCCTCGGTCTGGTGGCTTTTGGTGACGCTCAACATAAGCGGCCAGCATCATGAGACGTGTCGTTTGTGATTCAGTCTCATATGTTGGCTCGTTCACAATAGCCTCCGGCGCACTTCCCTACTCAGAAAATAAGCCCCTATCAGGGTCGCTATCCACATCGGAATCAGACCCCACGTCGGGAGGTCCATTATTTCTCACCACCTTTTTAAGTATCTCGTGGAAGTTTCTTAGTTCTCTATTGATATGGTTGCGCCATCGCCACGTTATATATGCCACGACACCCGATGCCGCGAGATATACCCAGACAGAATATTCAAATGTCCGTGTCACTTTTTCTTACCACGGCGTCGTTTAGGGAAGCCGTTATGAGCATGATACATTCTAACCTGACGGGCCGAATACTTCCGGCCTTTGTGCCAGTAACTCTTTCCTCTTTTCCTGAAAGGCATTAAGCTGTCCCCGCGTTTATTGAGGCCATATAATTATCGAGCGCCGTTTGTGCTGCGGCCGCTGTCGTAAATCCACCACCCGCTGGCGTAAATCTGATAAATGTATCGGTGCCATTATAGGTGAAGAATGCATAAAACAAATTGTCTACGTCATTCTGTACCTGAAAGTAATTAGGTCCACCGCCGAGGGCTTGATTCATCCAGTCGCCGTTAGGCAATCTGCGGTAAAATGCGTTAGCCATTAGCGGTCCTCAGCAATGATTGTGACAGTAAATGTTGCTGCCGCAGCTGCGTTATTCTTGATGTTTATTACACACTGAGACTTGGGCATATCAAGCAAATCAAAGGCATGGTTTGGCGGTGGCGTCATTACTTTTGCGTAAATTGTACCGTCGTTTGTGGCCTGACTGTCGAGGCTGTTAAATTGAACAGTACAAGCATTTGCACCGGGGCTACCAATATGAATTGAGACCGGGCCATTGTAACAGAATAGCCAGCGGTCAACGCTTGTCCCTGCGGCGACTCCAGCCGGGGCGGTGTCGAGAATTAGTCCGCCCAATATGTCGTAGCTGCCTAGGATAGCCCCGGTCCCGCCCGCTTTATTCAACGATTTGAATTGGTGGTCGTGCGGGAATACGCGAGAACATTCCAGCATAACAACTGAGTAAGCAACCTGGGCAGTGTCATTATTTGTGAGCGATACGACGAGCGTATCTCCGGCTGTTTGTCCCGTAATCATTACCTGATGTGCAGAGCCACCCGAGGCACCGGGAAATATGTCGAAGTTTACCTGGTCAACAATCTGTCCGGATGTCGAGTCGCTAAATTTGAACTGAACCGTGACAGTTTTCTTAGCGGTTCCGGCAGCATTATCGAGCAGGGTTACGAAGGCCTCATATGCAATCTTTGTGATGGTTTTTGTCGCCAGGTTAACGGTAGCTCCGGCGTTGACATTTCCGCTTGTATTATGGAGCAGCCCCGATCGTCCCAATAGCGGTACACCAGTGTTTGAGATATTCGTCGGGATCGTTGTATTCTGGCCTATTTGTGTCGTCTCGGTTCCGAGCCCGGACGTTGGCCAGCCCGCTTGTCCAGAGATTCCGAGGGTCGAGTTGTTTATTCCGACTCCGGTCGTATCTTTCATCAGTCCCAGGGCGTTTATTTGTGCGGCAACCTGGGCGGGGGAAGGGGCCCAGTTACCGCCACCGGGGAATATCAAAACTGGGAGAGTTCCGTTGGGAGCGAGGCCCCATATTGTTTTACTGGCGTCAACCGTAATGCTACCGAGCGGCGGAACGGTTGCCGTATTGCTTGCGTTTTGCTGGAAGCTGGGCCGTCTCTCAATCGTGACCGTATTTGTCAGGTCTTGATTTGCGATCGTAACATTAACGCCGGGCATCCCATTCATAATGGGAACCGGAGTGTTAGCACCAAGCTGGACCTGGGTAAAATCTCCGAGCTTAGAAGATATATCCAGGCCGGTGTCTACCGTCAATTAGCTATCCTTTGCTTGTTATAAAAGGTGGCGGCGCCGTCGGCCACTCGCTGCCAGCTATCTACCTGCCTTTCTGCGATCCTTTTTACCACCCTTGCCAGTCGCATATTGATCGTGCGAGCGGCGTCCGGATTTGTGAAGATGTACCGTACCGCGATTGAGCTAGCAATAGCTGCCGCGAACAGTACAACAATATCCGTGCGAGATACTTTCTTCCCCGATACAACTTCATCTTCCATCACGCATACCTTTCGTCGAGGACAACGACAATCATGGCATTTGTGCCGTCGCCGCCCATCCATTGTTCCTGGGTAGCCGTTACCTCGCAATTAACTCCAGCGATTAGCTGGCCACCCTGGTTATTCATTACCTGGCCTCGGGTGCCGACGCGGACAAATGCGGTAGCTGCCGCCCCGGTCCCGGCAAATACCAATATCCTAGCCTTTGCCCGTCGGTCATTTTGCGGAAGAATCTGCTGCGGAAACGAACCGGAGGCTGGCACGCTATAGGTAGTAAACGAGGCAAATTCTGGGGCCTCGTGTTCCTCCGGCGTAACGATTGTTACGGGAATAGCATCGACCGAGGGCCCAGCCGTTTCCTGGCGGGCTGGCATATGCTCATAGGGGTCCGGTACTGGAGCCATACTGTCGGTCATTGTTGCCTCGCCAGTCTTTCGTTTCTAATTCTCGAGGCCCGCCGATAAGTCGCACTCTCTTGGGCCGTTTGTCTGACCCTTTGCCGAGCTGCAACTTCTGTCCTTACGGCGCGACCCGGTGGGGTTGCTCCCGCAATTCCGATTACGGCGCCCTGTATTTGCTGGCCGGTCTGAGTGCGGCGCAATATGGCTTGAATCCCAAGCGCGACCAAGAGAGCACCAACGCCAAATTCCGCCAGGCGTACAAATAGATGTGCCCAATCGCTACCTCCACCACCACCTAGCGCAGTCGTGCCAAATCCAGAACTCGAAGCCTGCCCAATTGCTGCGGCTGTACCGCTCTCCGCATCTTTAATAGCCTGAGCCAATCCTTTAATGCTGACACTCAGGATAAAAGCTTTGGCTACCTGTAGGGGCGTAGCTTCCGGATGGGCGGCGACCAATTTTAGGTACGCTTGTTGAGCCTTTGGGCCGTACCTCGCTCGAATCATCCGGCCCAAAGTCTGAGGATTATTCCCCGACGTTTGGGGTGGCGCAATTGGCATTAGCTGCCGTCGTCAGGGAGCGGATATTCAGCCGGACCACCAGGACCGCGCGGTGAGCTACCCTCAGTCATTGGCATTCCTGAGACGATAGCGTTATTGTGCTTATACATGTAGTCAATTCCGATGAGAGCACCACCGGAAATGATGTATGAATTGATATCCCGAGCCACGAGAAATACCAGGGTGATAAGTGCGGCCGATTTCCAAGCCGCACCTTTCCTTGCCCGGTCCACGTTATCCTCGTTCGGCGGTCCCATACGAATATCCGCCATTGATGGGAGCGAATTTGTGTAAATCAGATAGACGCCGACGGCCGTTAGCAGGCCAACTTGTGTGGCCGAATCCGGCTGCAATCTCGACAGCAGTGGCATTTGTTTTCCTCCTAGTTAACGGACGCCGCGATGAATGCCGAGCAAATCCCAAATCCAGTGATAGGGATGCCCGGTCTTGTCGAAGAATCTACTTCCCAGAAGATTTGCGTGAGGGGAGACGTGGAATTTATGCAAGGCTTTGACAACCCAGGGCCGGGGGTGACCGTGAGAATCCAGGAACCTATTGCCACGGAATCCGTGACCGCCACCGCCACCTGAGCCATTTCCAGGCGGAGGCGTTGTCGAAACCGGCGGGACATACTGAGGCGGAGGCCCAAAGAATCCCTGAGCCGCTGCAACGATTCCCTGCTGGTCGGACGTAAGCGTTTGCCCGGTGAGATATTTACCGATTGCAGTAGCTACCGCCATCGGGTCATATCCGAGGTTTTGCAAATACGCCTCGACTTCCTGGGCCCAGCTAGCATTTGTCGTGGGCTGGGTAACATATCCGCCACTTCCCGCACCGACGCCCGTTATGAAAGCTCCGGTGCTGGGATCGGTATATCCGTAAAGGCTGGGCGTTGTGCCGTAGGCCCCGGAATATCCGGTGTCCCCTGGAAATTGTGTCCCATCGGTTGCCGTTTGGTCGGCCGCTGGCTTTGGTCGCATAATCCACCAGATAGCGACAGCCGCGGCTCCAAGTCCGCCGATTATCAGCCAATTCCGGGTGCTCTTTTTCATTGGCGGCTTTGCGCCCGGTGGCGGTGCTCCGTTAGGCATTTAATACCACACATTCACCCAGTTGGAAACGTCTGCCGATTCTTCCTCGTAGACATTTCCAGAACCAATAATCGGAACGCCGGCATATGGATCGGGAACCGGCTGCCTTTGCAAAGGCGACCGCTGGTATTGTGTCGCCTCATTTGCATTCATCCATCCGACGTCGCCAGTACCCGCCCGGCGATTCAGGAACGGCCGAATTATCATGTCGGCCACTCTCGGAGTCATATCATAATGCCGACGTCCGCCAGACCAGGGCTTTTCCCTAATTCCCCAAGTCGGACGCCACGAGCCAATTGGCGCCATGTATTCTGACGCCGTACCCGTATTTGGATTCTGCGAGCCCTCGCGGACTTTGTCCCGCTGAGTCATTGACGTTTGCATTTCGTACTGCTCAGGGGCCGAGGTTTGTGCGTCGATTACTCCGCCGACCGCCTTGTTTAGCCAGCCCTCGGAAACCGTTTCTTCCTTATATCCGAGCTTGGCAATTCCGTCGATCGGAGTGCCTTGTTCGCGGAAATCATTTCCGCCAGGCTGAGGCTTATCTTGGTCGATTGGCGGAAGGTCCGAGGTAGCACGAGCGCTTTCCGTAGAGACGTCCATTCCTGGCCGCTCTGCGGTTCCTGTCGGTTGCCCATATCCCCAGAGTGCCGACGAGTAATCCTCGTCTGTATATCCGCCAATCGGCTGCTCATAGTCAATAACATTTTCCGGCAACGGAGCGGGAGGCGGACCAGGCGGATACCCGGTATTTACTTCACTACTCCGGAGCGGATCGCCACCCGTTTGTATTGCATGAATCGGGTTATATCCGTGCCCCCAATTCTGGGGAGCGGTCGCACCGTAACTATGCGCGGCTTTCCAACTGCCACTGATAGCCATTAACCATACTCCTCAGTTCCAGGGAGGTCGGTTGTTTCCAGCCCGCGATTCTTTGCGTGGATATATTGGAAGTAAAGCAATACCGCTGCCAATCCACCACCTAGCAGTGGGGGCCAACGCTGTTTGTCAAGCAATACTCCGACGCCAACGAATAGAGCGCCCTGGGCCAGTCCCAGGTGAACCCATTTCATTAGCGTTTCTGCTCGCGCCGCAGCGTTAATTTCTGTCGTTTGTGGACTGCTGTTGGTAGCGGAAATAATGTCGTACATTAGTGCAGCGTAAACTGCGACCTTTACGGCAGCACCGCCGTTACCAAATTCAGCAGGCATTACCGGCCGCGAATTGCGGTTCCGAGAAGTCCGGACCCGGCCTGACCGCTAGCCTTTATGACTCCGACCGATTGCCTACCCGGCAGAGTAAGGGCCGTGATAATTCCGATTGTGATTACGCCTGCCACGAAAATTTGCAGGACTTGCCCAGCCCTCATTGATTTCTCCCTCGCGGTTGTTTCAGCAGGAATAGAACTTCCTGCGCTGGCGCTCTCCCTTGGAATGGCGTCAGCATTACGGTAATGAATACCATTACGGCCAGTCCAACCCCAGCTGTTTCGTTTATCTTTTCCACTCCGGTTAGCAAGAGTGCCGCTCCGAGGCCAGCGATTCCCATTCGGAAATTGACGCCGTGACCCTGGACGAATTCATTACCCATTCCAATTGCAACTGCCGTGAGCACAATTCCGGTAGACTTAGCCATTTAGTACCACCCATGCGCCAGGTGGAAATTCCACGCCGCTTCCGGGGTTTTGTACCGCCGCTTGATGTATGCGATTGTCCAGGCAATTTGCTGGGCTGCATTTCCGTACTCGTAGCCGGGACCAAAACCCTGGATATTCTGGCCAATCCCCGAGGCGTCCGAATTGGGATTCTTGATTGTGGCCGACCAGCCGGACTCCGACATAATGATATTGTTGAATGCCACCCATTGCGAGCCCGTCCATCCGGCAGCCGCGGCCATTCTTTTGCCAAGGCGTTTGTTTGCAGCATTCGAGGACGATACTGCTCCGCCGGTCGATTGAACGGACGAACTTCCGCCCCCGCCAAATCCTGGGATTAGACTGCCCAATACTCCGGTAAATAGTCCGCCGGGAGTGACCGGGGTAGCTTGTGGCAATTGGCTTGGATTCTTCCCAGCTATCAAATCTCGGAATACCCCGGAAACCGCTACGCCTTTCACTCCGGACCAAATTAGTATTCCGCCGGCAAATATTGCTGCAACTCCGGCGCCTGAGATTCCCTGAGATTCGGCCATTAGCAAACACTCGAATATCCACCGCCCGACCAGGTGCTAAGGCCGGAGAATGATTGCCCACAAAGGCCACGGCCCGATCGCAACGCTGCCAATATATCAGAATATCCTCCGCCCAAAAGTGTTCTAACTGTGGCAGTCGCACCTTGGGACATATCTTTGAAATTCTTAACGCCAACTGAGTTAAAGTCTGTAGCTCCGGGCATTCCCAGCGTAGTGTTTAGCGGATTGTTTGCACCGCCTCCGCCTTCACGATGAGCCCAGGCAATTACTGAATTAATATTCTGCTGGGTTGTAGGGGCGCCAATTCCGTGCAATACGGCGCGTGCGAAATTCTGCAATCCTGGGCCGCTCGTAACCGAGGCCGAGCTACCCGATCCAGAACTTCCGCCACCGCCGAGCAGACCAAATAGTCCGCCGAATAGTGATTTGATTAGTCCGGCAGGCGTGACGGGATTAGCGGGCGTGCTATTTCTCGGGTCTTTGTTCGGATCTTTTCCTGAGATAAGATCCTGCGCAATCACAGACACAGAGTATCCCTTAATCCCGGCCCAAATCAGGATACCTCCGGCAAAGGCGGCGGCAACACCAATGCCGGAGATTCCCTGACTCTCGGCCATTACCCGCCGTTTGGAATCCGGGCCTTAACGCCGGGCATGAACCGGGAAAGCACCCAGGGACCGACAATAACGCCGGTGACGAATCCGCCCCAGAAGTGCTTATTCTTGAGGAATTTCATTTGTCACACCTTTCCCGAGGGTGTAGATGGAGCGGAATCTTTCTTACCGACAGATTCCCATTCTCCGCCGACGAGCTGCTCTTTCCCGCCTTTGTCGGTCTGGAGGTAAACGTCAGGCTGCGGGTCTTCAATTCCGGAGCCAGGCTCGACATGGGTACGAGGAAAATGATTTTCTACGTGTTCCCTAGCCTCGTCGTCTGGGCCCTCGAAAAGCACCCGGCCTTCTACGCTGTTTGAATAAACCTTGGCCATTACTGGCCTCCCGTCAATCCGGCCGTGTTCTGGCGAGCCTGGACGCCACCGCCGGGGGCGACGTAATTAACAACGGAATACAGGTTCCCGGCCCCGCCGATATTTCCGTTGAATATGAAGTTGGAACCGGGCGACGTGATGAGATATCCACGCCGCGTTTCCGAGCCCACTTTGTTCAGGAAAAAGTCGTCGTTCCAGTTGAGGGTATAGACGCCGTTTTCCTTTCCGGGGTTGGAACCGGCACCGCGAACGTCCGCAGAACCGCTCGTGTAACCGTATTGTCTGGCCATAAATGCCTGCCAGAACACTTTGGGAATATTCGAGATCATCATGTTCGCCTCGAATTTGATTCCCACGAGCGGATCGGGCCAGTTTGTTTCCCCGTTAGCACGCGAGCCCGCATTGTCCCGAAGCAGGAACGCATACATTCTGAACGGATATCCGAGGCCAGTAATAAGCTGGCTATTGATCGTGCCAGCACCGGCAATTGCGATTGAACCCTGGGTCCAATACTGAGTCGTTCCTGAAGCCGGAGGCTCGGGCGAAACCGGGCGACCCTGTTTGTCGGCCCGCCTGGGCTCCCAATAGAAGTCCTGCGTTCCGCGAATCCGAATCGCCAGAGTTCCCGTAACCGCAGTGAAAAGTGAAGCGGTCGCGTTGAGCGAGAACCGGAGCGTAAGTGAAGCGGTGTTGTTTACCGACGCAACCGGGCCGATCGGGTCCCGGCCGACGATTTCGAGCGGGATATACAAGAGGAATGTGATGTTGTTTGCTGACACGGTTCCGGTGTACGCAAAAACCGGAGCGGTAGCAGGATCATCGGCGAAATAGTAACCGCCGAGCTTGTTGGTAAGGAATGCGGTGTAACCGTCGAATGGCCCGAAGATTGCCTCGTTGTTTACGTCGTCCAACTCAATGTTGGAAAAAACGTTAAATGGGCCGTCTGCGGTAACCGTTCCAGCAGTCAAGCCGGTTCCGTTAACCAAGAGATAAAGGCCCCGAAGCCAGCCGGTTGCCTGGAGAGCCCAGGGAATTCCGCCCTGGGCATTTGTCACGGTATACGTCTGGTCGTAATCTCCGCCTTCCCAAACTTCCTGGGTTCCGACGAGAAATGACCGAGGACGAGCCTGCTGCCTTTGTGCCTGCTGCGGCATTTTTTTCTCCCAGCCTTGGGGTTATGGCTTTGACGGGCGGAGAAATTGCTGGGGTTAGATTTCTCCCGATCTAGTCCATACTCACAATCATTAGAGTAGGACCGCCCCGCTTAATATACAGGGCTTCCGAGATGGTAGCTTTGTCACGTCCTCCGTTTGTCTTTATCGTCCGCGTTTGCAGACCTTTTGTGACATACTTTACATACTCGGGATCGACCCCACCGATTTCCGAGTAACGCTTTTGGTTAGACAAGTCTGGATCAAAGAAGATTACGATATGTTCGGGCGCATCATAACAGTGATACGAAACGAAACGGCCTCGCTGGATATTGTTCCATTCCGCACATTGCGGGGCGCCACGCATTAGCGGGCCTTCCAACTCTTTCTTTAGCTTTAGCGTTTCCTGAGCTTGGTGAGATTCGTCAACGAGAAGGATCGTGTCATCTTTAACGTTGGAATAGTTTGTGTGGATTCCTTTGCGAAATTCTCGAGTGAGGATTGCGTTTTCCATATCAATGGTTTCTGCGGGCTTTGTGAGCGGGACGAGAATAAATCCTTTTCGGTCCCGGTCGCCCCAACGCCAATCCGGCGGATATGAGCTAATAATTCGCATGTTCAGCTGTTTTGCCATTGCCGGAATTTCAGGATCACGACCCCTTATTTTTCCGTGGAGGACAAGAGCTTTGCGGTCGCGGCTAGCACACTTCGCCAGCAATTCTTTTGTGAGCCGTGTTTTTCCGCGTCGTGTTGGTCCCAGACCAGTGAAATGCTGACCGCTTCCATATTCGCGACCGAATTCCTCACAGAAATCTTTTCGCGGGACCACATCAATGGTCCCGTATTCTGCGGTTCGGTCACGCCTTTGTGGACCGTTTGCCAGTTGCACCATTCGGCGAACCCATCTCAAAGGGGAGCGTTATGCCAGCTTTTTCGAGGGACTGAAGAATTTCCGGATTAGTGAAAACATGAACTGCCAAAGCCTGGGGATCATTTGTCACGGCCTCGATCTTAAACAGTTTCCACTGGAAGCGGAATTCGATATACCGACCTGTGAACGGAATCTTTAGCCGCTTGGCTGGCCGTTGCTTTGCGGCCTTCCGATTCTCTCGTACCGTAGCGATTGCAGCGGAAGGACTGAGGTATTCCTGATGATTTCGGTAAGCCTGGAGTGCGAGAGGCGCCGCAGCTAGGGCAAACGCGAGAGCGGGATTTTCCGTTCCGCCCGTTACCATGTCGATTCCACGGCGGAAATTGCGGTTGACTGCGGCGTAATCTCCGGCCTTTTCGGCGAGGTCGGGACCGTACATGATAATTGCGGCCGCGTCCGGAATTGTGGATTCCCGCTGAATTGCTAGCCGGAACAAGACGTTGAGAATATCCTTGGACTTCTTTTCGTATTTCTTGGCGACCGGGCTGCGCCATTTGGCGCCGACGAAATTTCCGTCTGGCTGGTCATATTCTGTTTCGATAACTTCCGGCTCGGGTTCGCCTTCATCGAGAAATTCTGCGTCGAGGCTTTCCTCGAATAGATTAGTCATTGGTATCCCAGCCTACGGTAATAATCACGCTGGGCCGAGGTCATTATTACTTCTCGGCCTCCGCGGTGGTCGTCAGGGTCAGTGAGCCTAAATCCTTTATCATAGGCATCACGGTTAAACTTTAGGAAGACTTCCATTTCTCGAGGGTTTGTGCCTGCGGGAAGATTATGGAAATAGACATAGGCACAAAGCGTTTCATCGAGTTGGTGACGGACAGCATCTCTTTTAGAATCGTAGAGGGTGCCGTCGTGGCCTCCGTCTGCGAGGCGGATGGCAATTACTTTATGCTTTAGTTCTTCCCGATCCATAAACGCGACATAACCATTTATGATATCGGAGGCTCGTTTAGCAGCGTCGGAGGGTTGAACCGTTAGGGCAAGTCCAGGGATAGGCGGGAGCTTTCCGAATCCCGCCCCACCGCTAGCCACTCCGCACTTTATAATCCCTCTCTTTTATTAGGACCGGGGCTTACTCTGCTGTCATAGAAAGGGCAAACTTACCAGGGATCGCACGCAATCTCTTTCAGTTTTCAGCCCCGGTCCCAATTGTCCGGCCCGACTTGGGGAACGAGCCGCCGGCGTTTTCTCTCGCCATTTCCAATGGTAGCAATTCCCGGGCATTTCCGGCAAGGTGTAATCATGTAATCATCTTGACAAAATGGCTTAGAATATGATAGGTTTAGAAAACCAGGGATTGCAATTCGTGCAATCTCTTTGCGTAGAAAGGGCCAGGAAAATGGCCAAAGAAGTGGAAAAGACCCAGTCCGCAGAAGTCGAGGAAATGCGTCCGCACCAGCAAATGATGCGGGAACTCTCGGGAATGGCGGAACTGGAGGCTGGCGATTCGTTCGATATCGCCGCCCAGGTCATCGACTCGATCGCAGAAGCACAAACGGCAGAGGAAATCTTCGCTGCCAACGAAAGCGGCCCGAAATCGGCCGAGGACTATCTGGACCAGCGAATTGGTCTCCTCGACGTTCGTTACCGGAAGTCGGCGGAAAGGTTCCGCCGTGGAACACTCGGAGTATTCGCCGTGCTCGACGCGGTGGACGAGGGCGGAGAAAAGATCCTTATCTCCGTCGGTGCTCCGAATGTCGTGGCCTCGGTTCGGCGGCTGCAAAGGCTCGGACTTATCGACCCCGGGACGCCGTTCTGGGTGAAGATGAAGGGCCGCGAAACGGAAAACGGAACACTCTACACCCTGCACGCTGGCTAATGGCTTAATCGCCAGTCGTGCCATTCTGGCAAAACATTGGCGATGCTCTCCGCGTTATCTGGGAAACGCTCACGAGCGAAGAAGCAGACGCGGAGCTAGAAGAAACGCCAGAGCCAGAACCGGAAATTGGCGGGGTCGGGGGCGACGATGAGGAACCCCCGGCCCCGCCTTATTGGGGAGACGAGGGCTATGAATTGCCGGACGAGCCGTTCGCTTATCAGGGAGGCGGGCCGTATCCGGAAACATGGGAAGAAGCAGGACAAGTATTCTGGGATACCAACGCCCAGACAATTGGCGGGTTTGAGGACTCCTATAATTACGAGGAAATACAGCAA
>Ga0126380_10000619_pt1 | contig 12172 bp, 6 predicted proteins | sample PanSoiMetPlot_26_FD_92544 | JGI IMG/M metagenome (GOLD analysis project Ga0126380, IMG submission 92544) | Tropical forest soil microbial communities from Panama - MetaG Plot_26 | ecosystem: Environmental > Terrestrial > Soil > Tropical forest > Bulk soil | place: Panama | collected 2016-02-17
GATGCCCGCGTCAAGCAATGATTCCCGGAGAGATTCACCGCGCTCGTGCGCTTCCTCGATAAAATCGAAGAGCACGATGACGTGGCTGACGATGACGCCGATCAGACTCGCAATTCCAAGGAACGCCATGAAGCCGAAAGGCATTCCCATGATCCAGAGCGCTGCGAATGCCCCAACCATTCCATAGGGAATCGCGGCGAAAACGATAATTGGCTTTACCGCGTTTCGAAATTGGAAGACGAGAGCCAGGAAGATAGCGGCAATGGAAATGCCCATCACTTTGGCAATGCTCTTGAATCCTTTTTGTTGTTCCTCAAATTCGCCACCAATCTCAAGGTGATAGCCGATAGGTAGAGCCTTTTCGAACTCTCGAATGCGGGGCATGGCTGACATCAAAAGTTCAGACGGCAGATGTCCTTCGTTCGGGAACGCAGAGACGGTGATGGTGCGGAATTGCGCGCGGCGACGAATCTTCTCCGGGCGCATTTCCGTGCGGAGTGAAGCGATTTCCGCGAGAGGAACTTTTTGCGTGCTTTGGCTCGAGCCCACATAGAAGCTTTCAAGATCGGACAATGTGGCGCGCTCTTCCATCCTGAGTTTTGCGACGACCGGGATTTGCTTGTCACCATCGCGCAACGTGGTGAGTTTTGTGCCGGTGGTTGCCGCCGAAGCAGAAGTGGCCACGTCTTGGTTGGTGATTCCGGCAAGATTGGCGCGATCGCTGAAAGTGTCTACCATGATGTTCACGCTGTTATTGCCCCAATCGTCGCGAACGCGGCGCGCCATCGGCTGATCCTGCAGAATCTGTTTGAGCTGTCCGGCATGCTTTTGAAGAACATACAAATCTTCACCGCTCAACCGAATGGAAACCGGTATTCCCACGGCGGAAGCGGATTCGAGCTGACGAACATCAACGCGAGCGCCGGGGACGCCTGCCGAAAGCGCGGTTTGGAGGCGATCAACCAAATGGCCTGTATCGTGCTTGTCGTTTACTTGAATGATGATCTGCGCATAGTTGAGCTGCTGCAGTTCCGGTTGAACGGAGAACCAGAAGCGCGGGCCGCCACCGCCGAGAAAAGTGGTCAGCGATTTCAGAACGCCTCCTGATTTCCGTTCCTTGCTCGGGTGTTCCTTTCCGTATTCTTCGGCAACTTGGCGGACGATTTGTTCCGCTCGCGCTGCGGCTTTATTTGTTTCCGCGAGCGGAGCATCGTTGGGTAGCCAGACGTCGATATAAGATAGGTAAGACAAATCTTTGGGAAAGAATTGCGGCTTTAGCTGGGAAGCGAAGAAGCCGCCGAGGACAAGAACGACCAGCGATCCGCCGAAAACCTTCCAGCGATGATCAATCGCCCATCCGCCAACCTTGTAATAAAAAGCAGCAAAACCCTTCTTGCGGCGCTCATGAATGGGCTCTTCCAATGCCGGCTTCAGCAGGTAATAGCCGAGGAGCGGAATAAAGGTCATGGAGACGAGACGCGACGCAACCAGAGCGCACGTCATCACGACTGCAAGAGAGAAAAGGAATTTTCCGGAGTCTCCCTCAAGAAGGAGAAACGGCAGATACGCGACGATATTCGTCACGGTCGCAAACATGATTGCGCTTGCGAGCTTGATCGGGCCCAGCCACGCTGCCACCACGGGTTTATGGCCGAGTCCAAGGTCGCGCTTGATGGCGTCACCTGCAACGACGGGATCGTCCACAAGCAATCCCAAAGCAATGATTAGCGAAGCGATGGAAATTTGCTGGAGGTCAATGCCGAGCAGGTGCATCATGCCGAATGTCATAGCCAGAGTGAGTGGAATGGAAAGCGCCATGATCAGCGCGGAACGCCATTCCCAAAACCCGATCCAGCTGATGAGCACGACCAAAACCACTGCTTCCATGAGACTGCTCATGAAGAGGTTGATGTTCTCCTTCACTTGTAGAGGCTGATCGGAAGTTCGAGAGATGATCAAATCCGCGGGGAGTTTGTGAGCCAGCTTGGCCAGTGTTGCATCTACTTCTTTGCCGAACTCTCCAATCTGTTCACCTGAACGCATTTGAACGGAAAGCGTGATCGCGCGATTGCGGTGCCAATTGCCGTCCTTGTCCTTTGAAGTGTAGAAATTCAGGTAGCGCGCCGGAGTATCGTACTCGCGCACGACTGTGGCGATATCGCGCAGATAGACGGGAACGCCATTTGCAGAAGTTGTGACCGCGACCTCTTCTAGCTCGCGCTCTCCCTTGAACTCTCCGGACGGATCTATGCTCACATTGCGGCCGCCGGCAATGATTTCGCCTCCGGATTGGTTGATGTTCCGGGCGGAAATGATCTGTCCTATTTGCCCGCCTTCCAGACCGTAAGAGGCGAGACGTTCCTGCGAGAAGCTGAGGAGAATTCGTTCAGAAAAAATTCCATTGCGATCGACTTTCGAGACGATCGGAATTGCCTGAAAGTTCTTCTGGATTGTGTCCGTGAAATCTTCCAGTTCGCGATAAGTATATTTATCGCCTGCTATGGCGTTCATGGTGGCAGCCGTCTCCGCAGGGTCGCGAATCACGACGATTTCCCAGGCGTCCGGATGAAATTCGGAACTCAACATGCGCTGGTTCTTGTTTCTTTCCATAAGGGCCTGGATTTCAGATGTTTCGAGTTGCGTCGTGCCGTCCACACCAACGAAACCAGAACCGGAAAACATCTGCACGTCCCGCCAAAGGCCGCTCTCGGTTGCTTCACCGACGAAATTGCGTGCCGCGCGTTCGATGGGTTCCGGGTCCATCGAGCGAGGGAAGTGCTGAACGATGGAGAACGGCTTGCCCGTTGAGGTGGTCTTCCTGGAAGCGCGAATGCGTTCGATCGCTTCGCGGGTATCGCGAATACGGATCTCGAGTTCCGCGCCAGAGACTTTGGGACTTGCCACCGTGAGCATGAGTGCCGCGGTATCTCCGAAATCTTTGATGAAATTGACGGGTCCGGCTCCACTGGGGAAGTCGTGAATGGTGTCGAGACGCAGTTTGATGTCGTCGAACTCCTTGCGAGTGTCTTTCGTATTCTCATCGAGTTCGATGAAGAGCACGGATAGCCCAGTGCGGCTTATCGATTCGATTTTCTTGATGTTTGTGTTTTCCGCGATCTTTGCCTCCGCGCGCTGGCTCACCAATTGCTCGACGTCTTCGGCGCTTGCGCCTTTCCAGGGAATGAGCGCCGCGGCAACGCGAACCTGGACTTCTGGATCTTTGCGTTTCGGCATCGACATATAGGCGAACACGCCCCAAAGCACCGTGGCTACGAGCAACACCCACGAGATGTGCCGATTCTCGACGAAGAAGCGCGCCGTATTCTTATTCGTGCGAATGATTTCTTGATCGCTCTTGTGTGCCATGACTTTCCTCTTCTACTTTTCAGCCAAAATCGTTGCGGAACCCGGTACGACTTCTACGGGCTCTCCGTCACGCAACAAACCGGCGCCAGTTGTAATTACTTGAGTACCGATCGAAGGGCCCTTTTTGATGATGATCATGTTGCCAAGCGTGCCGCCGAGCTCGACGTCGACCAGCCGCGCCACAGTGCGATTGTTCTCTTGCGAGGTCACAAATACGGCATAAGCCGAGGGACGCTTGGCGGAACTTACGAGGGCGCCAATAGGAATCACCGGTGCGCCGAGTTCTGGCGTAGCATCTTCGATCTTCAGGGTCGTCACCATTCCCACCTTGAGTTGGTCTTTGGGGTTGGGAATGGACACTTCGACTTCGAAGACGCGGCTTTTCGGATCGGCGGAAGCGGAGATGCGCGAGACTTTTCCGTGAAGATCGGTGTTCATGAATGCGTCCGCGCGCAGGGCAAGCGTGTCTCCAATTTTCATTTTTGGGATGAGCTTGTCGGGGACGCCAAAGATCGCTTTCACTACGGTCGTGTCCGCCAGGACAAAAGCCGATGCGCCTGGTGACGCGAGCGAACCCGGAGCGATATTGCGCTTAAGAACCGTAGCGGCGAATGGGGCGCGCAAAATAGTGTCGTCGGCTGAAGTAAGCGATTCCTGAAGACGACCGCGAGCAGAATCGAGCCGTGCCTGGCTCGCATCGAGATTGGAATTCGCGCTGTCCATCTCAGGTTTGGTCAAGCTTTGCGATGCCATCAAATTCGCAGCGCGTTTCTGATCGATCTGCGCTTTGTTTAGCGTTGCTTCTGCTTCGGCAACTGACGCCCTTGCCTGCTGAACGCGTGCGTCATAATCGGCGGAATGAAGCTTTGCAAGGACAACACCTCGTCCTACATGATCTCCATCCTGTATCGAGCGCAGTTTTCGTTCGACGCCGGCTGTTTGCGCGATGCTGTCCACATAGCCGCCCACGCGAAACGAAAGATCGACCTGCTCATACGGCTGAACAACGGCGGAAAATCGCTTGATGTCGTTGCCGTTGAACGGTTGGACGGATTGCACTTCGACCGGCGTCGGACGCTCGACCGCGACATGTTCTTTGCTGCAGCCCGCGAAGAGAATCGCCGCGAATGAAATCAACATTGATGCTTGAACTTTCATGATTTATTCCTCTCCCAAAGATTTTGCGAAGTCAGCTTTGGCATTCCAGAAGGAAAGCAGAGCTTCCTGATATTGGTGATTTACAGAGGCGAGCCTGGCCTGTTGTTCCAGGACATCGCGCAAGAGCGCGGCGTGCTCGGCGAATTTTGCGGTGGTCACACGGACCTTTTCTTGTGCTGCTTCCTGGCCGACCTTGGCCGCTTCGAGCTGCAACTTGGTGTCTTCCAACTTGCGGAATTTGATGCCAACTTCAATTACGATCCGAGACCGCGTCTCTTCCAGCTTTTGTTGGCTCTGCTCAACGATGAGTTGGCGCTCCTGCAACTCGCGGCGCTTGCGCCCCCAGTCGAACGGCTCCCACGTCAACTGAAGCCCCGCTGTCGCAATGTTTTTGGGGACGAAATTGATGTTGAACGGAGAAATGTAACTGACGAATGCGCTCACATCGGGGATGTATTCCGATTTTTTGCTGCGGCGATTCAGGTCGGCCTGGCGAACCGAAATGGATGCTTGCTTCAGTTCAGGCCGCTGGTCCAGTGCGCGGGAACGAGCTGCAACGAGATCCATTTCGCTCAGCTCGATGGCCTGGATAGGTTCGATGGTGAAGTCCATTTCCGGTTCTCGCGCGAGAAGCAAATTGAGTTGCTCTTTCTGTGCTTGCAGCGAATGACGCAAGCTGAGCTCTCTTTGCTGTTCGCTGAGAAGGCTCGTCTTTACATCGAGTACATCGGACTTCAGAACGGTTTGCTCCGCGGCGTACGAATCCAAAAGGCGCGAGAGCTCGCGGTAGGAGTCAATTGCAGTGCGGCTCGCTTCCGTCGCGCTTTGTAGCCGCAAAATTTCGTAATAGGTTGATCGAACCTGGTTTGCGATATCAATGCGCTGAGCGCGAACGTCTTCCTTGCTAAGTTCGATGGAGAGTTTGCTTGCCTGAATGCCAAGATTGATTCGATGAAGTTGTGAAATGGGCTGCTTAATGTCTCCAGTCGCGAAGAGATTAAACGTCGGATCGGTAGTGATCTTCGTTCTCTTGTCGGGAATCGGCCCTGTTGAAGGAAAGTTCCCAAACGTTCCTTCATCAATCACGAAAGAGATGGGAGCTAGCAATCCGGACCCATAGAGGTTCGTGCTGAAAGTAGGAAGACGGCGCGTCTTGCTGATCTCCCAATCTAGAGTGGACTTCTGAAGCTCCAAGTTTGCGATGCGAACCTGGCGATTGTTAGCGACGGCCAATGCGATGGCGCGATCAAGAGTCAGCATTTCCGCTTGCTTCGGTGGTTCCTGTCCTAACAGCAAGTTGGCCAGCAAGAAGAAAAAAAGAGCGCCAACGATTCCGCGCATCCATTTGTTTTTGTTGGATGGGGCTCCATTATCGACGCCGCAGTCGTTAATTTCCTTGATGAGAGAGCCAATGAAAGGGCCGGCGCCTACCAGCTTGGCGCCCGTGGAATGCATCTGCGTGAGCAAAGCACGTCCGCCATCGTCAACGAAGGAAACGCCGCAGAGATCGACGACTATCGATTTGCGCTGAGTGAGTTCATCCAAAAGTGCAGTCCAAGCCTTCGCTGCTTCGGCAACCCACTCGTGGGCGAGCTTTCCTTCCAATTTGAAATGCGTTGCTTGATCGTCGTTAATGGTGCTGATGCGAAGCATGCTTTCTCCTAGGGAAGCTCGATGATGAAAAAGAGCGCAGCCAGTGCCCACGTAGGCTGGTGCTCTGCCACCTGTGGTTTGTTAAAGAGAAGAACCTGTTCAGAATTTGCTTCAGCCAGTAGAGCAGTTGCGCCCACTGGCAGAATGAGTTCTGGATTCTTCCTCGGATTCGTTTGAGTTTGTGTTTCCATGATGCACAGGCAATAGGCACCGCGAGGGCCAATCCCACTAATCTCAGGTCATTCCCGAAAACAGTTGATTTTGTTGGCTTTACACGAATTCGTCAGTTTGAACACTTTGACTGCCGAGCAAGCCTGCCGAAAAGAATTCGGCAGGGTGCCGGGAGTTCGGCATAGGCAATTCGGCACTCTACTCAGTTAGAGGCTAGAAATTCCATCTGCGCAGCTCGCTACTGCGCGAGAAGTGAACGACTTAGTGCGATCACGCTAGAGGCGGCTCGCGCTTCAATGCAATTGGCACAAACCTTGCATTCTCTCCTTTATGTAACCGGCAAGTCAGCTTGTTGATTCTCACTCGGCGACTGAAATGCCGTACTTGTTAGATCAAAATAAACAAATTCATTGAGAGAAGGACATGAAAAGAACAATTGGAATTGCTTCAAAGACATTCTTTGCATTGCTGATTTTTGCTTCGGCGAGTTTCGCGGCAGTCGATGTCAAGTCCGATTACGATCGCGGTTTTTCGTTAGACAAGCTTCGCTACTTCCGATTTGTGGAAGCTCGTACTCCTAATAGTGCGGATGCGCTTGCTGGAGACGAAATTGTCGCCAAGAGAATTCAGCATGCCATCGAGAAGAATCTGACGGCGGCAGGTTGCGCCAAGGTTGCGAACGCAGACTTTGTGGTTAGCTACCGCGCCGTCTTGCGGAACCAATCACAAGTAACTACTTCCGGCTTTCCAAGACTCGGCGCCGGCAGGATCTGGGTGGACAACTACACCGTGGGCACAGTGATTGTGGAGTTTCGCGATGCCAAATCGGGCGACCTGATTTGGCGCGGACTCGCGTCTGGAGCGGTTGATCCAAACAAGAGCGAGGAAAAAATAAACGATGGGATCAAAAAACTGATCGATCGTTTTCAGAAAGATCGTGAACGGCAAAAGCGAGGAAACAAATGAAAGCCTCGCTTCATCTGGCGATAGCATTACTGTTAATGCCGACTATCTCGTTCGCCCAAGCGACCACGAGTGGCACCGCTGAGCGTACGCCTTTGCGAGCATCACAGGAAAGCACTGCGAAGGTAATGCGGGACTTCGATTCCTCGGTTGATGAAGTAGCGGAACGCGTCGCTCCCGCGGTAGTCCAAATCATGGTTTCAGGTTTGGGATCTTCGCGCCAAAAGGGTGAAGGTGTTCTGGAGCGACAAAAAGGAATCGCGTCCGGGGTTATCGTTGATCCAAACGGATACATCATCACGAATTCTCATGTAGTTGCTGGAGCGCGTCGAATTCGCGTACTGCTGACTCCGATCGCAACGGAACTGATTCCGGGAAAGACAAGCTTCTCGCGACCACCACGGACTTACGAAGCTACTCTGATTGGAACCAACAAACTTACCGATCTTGCACTGCTGAAGATTGATGAGAAAGGCTTGCCTTTTCTTCCGTTAAAGGAATCATTCCGGTTGCGCTTGGGCCAAACTGTGCTGGCGATTGGTTCGCCCGAGGGACTTACACATACGCTAACGATGGGAATCGTCAGCGCGCCGGGACGGCAACCTGATCTAAACCAACCGATGGTATACGTACAGACGGATGCTGCGATCAATCCCGGAAATAGCGGTGGAGCGCTGGTGGATCGGGATGGAAACTTAGCTGGCATCAATACATTTATCTACTCGCGTAGTGGCGGCAGCGAGGGATTAGGATTCGCGATTCCCGAGCCAACGGTGAGATTCGTTTATGAGGAGCTGAAGCAGTACGGACGTGTCCGACGGAACGTGATCGGAGCCAACGCGCAAACAATTACGCCCACGCTCGCAGCAGGCCTAAACCTTAGCCAGGATTGGGGAGTGATTATTTCGGACGTTCTTCCCAATGGCCCGGCGGAAAAAGCCGGGCTGTTCGCTCGCGACATTGTTACTGCAATTGACGGCGTGCCCATCGATTCACTGCCGAAATTTACCGCGAGATTGTATTTACATCCGCACGATCGGCCGGTCTCTTTGAGTGTTCAGCGTGGGGCAAAGCAAATGGAAATGTCCGTTGTCCCCGTGGATGTTCCCACCGCAGTTGAGAATCTGGCCGATGTAATCGATCCGCAGCATAGCTTGGTGGCACAACTCGGACTGTTTGTCCTGGACCTGGACAAAGCTCCGGAAAACACGCTTCCGGAGATGCGCTCGGCTTCCGGAGTGATCGTTGTCGGCAAGAACGAATCTGCGCCCAGCCTCGAGACCGATATTGACGTTGGTGATGTGATTCAGGCGGTGAACGGGATGACGATTAGAGGAATAAACGAACTGCGAGCGCAGTTGGCGCACATGAAGTCAGGGGACGCAGTGGTCCTGCGTGTAGAACGCCAAGGCATGTATCAGTTCGTGCCACTCGAAATGGAGTAAACGGGCAAGAATCGAATGCAATGGACCGCGGTCGTAAGAAGTCACACCAGCTGCGACGGCCACCAATGCTCGCGCATAATGCCGAGCTTCTTCATCTTGTACTGAAGCGTGGTGCGCTTCACTCCAAGGCGCACGGCAGCTCCGTTCGGTCCGGCCAAAACGCCGCGCGTTTCGCGAAGAATCTTGATGATGTAGTCGCGTTCCGTGCCAGCGAGCGTTGATGGCGCTTCGGACAGCCCCTGAATTGAGGATGAGGAGGCCATTTCGTTGACAGGAACTTGCAGCGCAGGCCCGCTCGTCAGGATCACGGCGCGTTCGATGAAATTCTCCAGCTCGCGCACATTGCCTGGCCAATGCCAGGATTGCAGCCTTGTCATCGTGTCCGCGGGAATCGTCTCGATGTTTTTTTGCATCTGGCGAGCAAACTTTTGCGAAAAATATCGCACGAGCAGTGGAATGTCATCCGGCCGCTCGCGCAGAGGAGGGATGCGGATCGGGAAAACATTGAGCCGGTAGTATAAATCGCTGCGAAATTGGCGATCCGCGATCATTTTTTCGAGATTACGGTTCGTTGCTGCTACAAGACGAACGTTCACCCGTTTTGTGTGCGTGCTGCCAAGCCGTTCAAATTCGCGTTCCTGCAAAGCTCGAAGCAATTTTGGCTGAATTTCAACAGGAATATCGCCGACTTCATCCAGAAAGAGCGTTCCCTGATCAGCCAGCTCCAGCCGGCCTATCTTTTGAGCGATAGCTCCAGTGAAAGCGCCGCGTTCGTGTCCGAAAAGCTCGCTCTCCAATAGCCCCGTAGGAATTGCGGCGCAATTCAGCTTTACAAAAGTGCGGTTCTTCCTGCGGCTATGGTCGTGAACAGCACGCGCGATCAGCTCTTTGCCGGTGCCGGTTTCTCCTAGCAGAAGCACCGTGGAATCACTGCTCGCGACCGTTTCCACCATTTGGAGGACGTGACGCAGTGCGGAGCTTTGACCAATGATTTCGTCAAAGTTGAATTCGGTTCGAATCTCATCTTCAAGATAAAGTTTTTCTTGCGCCAGTTTGTTTTTGAGTTCTTCCAGATCACGTACCGCCAAAGCGTTCGCCGCGGCCAGCGCCACCTGGTTTGCAATTTGCTGAACGAGTTCCTGGTCGGATTTGGAAAGGGCATCTTCGCGCGCACTAGCGAGAGTAAGGACTCCCAATTTCCGATCATTCATTGAAACAGGCACGGAATAAAACGTCTTCATCCCGCGGTCATAAAATTCGGCCGTGACTGGCGATGGAAATAGTTCCCGGTCGGGGCGCGGCAAATACACGGGCGTTCCCATCTCATAGGCAGCTCCGCTTGTCGTGCCTTGTGGATCGAACGGAACGATCGTGTCGCTGTCGGAATCACGCGCCCGCGCGACGACCTTTCCGTTCTCAGCGTCGTAGAGCGCCAAACCAACGAAATCATGTTGAAGGACTTGCTGTAAGCTCGACGAGATTTTCTTCACCAGCTGATGCAGATCAAGATGTGAGACCAGCGCGTTATTCAGCTCCAGCAGAAGTTGTGAGCGATCTCGTTCCTTTTGGGCCGTGCGCTCTGCCTTGCGCGCTTCCTCGAAATTGACTGCATTTTCAACAGCAATGGCGATCTGCGTCGCACACTGCTCCAGCAGCGCCACGTCTTCCCGCTTAAATGCTCCTTCCTGCATGCTAGTTATTCCAAGCACTCCCAGTATGTTTCCCCGAAACATCAACGGAACCGAACAACCCGACCTTATTCCAGCATCCAAAGCATGGCGTACCCACGGCGATGGAAATTTCTCCAGCTCAGATGCCGAAGAAACGAGCACTGGCTTTCCTGTCTGAACCACTCGCTCTTCCGGAGTACCCTCTTTCGGAACAAGCAACCCTTCCCTAAACTTCAAATTCTGCAGCTTCCCTAAGAATTGGGCCTTGGTCTGGAAATGAATGCCATCCGGTTCACGCAGTGCAATGAATGTCGAGTCATGCGGCAGTATGCCGTTTAAGCGTCCGGAGATCGCTGTGAGCAGATCGTTCAAGTTGAGATGAGATATAACCGCGTTGTTCACTTCGAGCAATAACTGCGAACGATCCCGTTCTTCCGCTATTTTGCGTTCTGCGGAACGTAGCTGCTCGAAATGAATAACGTTTTGTACAGCGATGGCCACCTGACTGCCGATCTGATTGAGAAATTCGGCGTCGTCTTCGCCAAAAGCAGCTTCTCGGAAGCTTGCGATAGCTAATGTTCCCAGCACGTTCCCGTGGCATATCAGCGGGACTACACATCCGGACTTGATGCCTAACTGCACCGCTTGCTTCATGCGTTCGTCAGGGAATTCGTTCGTATCTGGCCGATGCCTGAGAACAGTTTTCCGCGATTTGAAAGCCAATCCGGCCGGAGTTCCCTCGATTGACACTACTTCCCCAAGTGCAAAGTGCGGATGTACGGCTGAAAAATCGAGCCCGTGCACGCGTAATTTACCAATCTCAGGGTCATAGATTGCCAGTCCTGCGAAATCGTGCGGTAACTCGCGACGCAGGCACTCAGAAATGGACTTCAGTAGGGGAGCTAGCTCGAGATTAGAAACGATTGCATTATTGATTTCAAGTAAGAGACGCGCTCGCTCACCAATTGAATCTTTTGGCTTAGACTGGCTGCCCGAAGTGGTGTCCATGACAATCTCCCCAACCGCCTTTGGTTGGAAACTTCTATCTGGCCATAGTCAGTTGGCTTCGATGGTCGCCGGCAAAAAGCTGCGCAGAGAGACTGGCTATTTCCTTTGTACACCAAATTCAGAAATCAGCTTCCGCCACCCGAGAACAGAATCGCCGATCATTGCGAAATGGGGAGTCCTTCGCTCGACCGTCGGTATGAATCCAGAAAACGCGCCAGCGGACGGTTCTTTAGCGACGTGCGGCGAACAACATTTTTGTCCTGAGAGAACCAACACAAAATCGTTTGAGGTATCGTCCGACAAGGTCAGCATTTCAGCGAACTCAACACACGAAAGGCTTACACCAGCAAGGACAATAAGAAGGAGAAACACCTTTCGCATTTCGAACACTCCGGAGACGGATCAACCGGACCTGGCCAGATGTATGTATGCCTGCGGAATGCAACAATCCTTGCAGGCAGTGCAAAAAATGTCAATCTTGATGATTTTCTAGGTTTGGATTGCCGTGGGGAGAGTGCCCGTAGTCGAACTGCATCCGCAATCTAGTCGGCAGCGTCCGTAACGGAATCGCCGCTCCAATTCAAGCGCATTCCTTGCAGCTGAATTCCCACGCCAAAGCGTCCGTCGGAGAGTCGCTGGCAGTATACGACTCGAGCTATCGTCCACAGGTTTCCTAAGACAGAGCGGATCATCAGCCGCTCGTTTCGCGCCTTGGGCTGTCGCGTTAGAACGCGCGCC
>Ga0126380_10000620_pt1 | contig 12167 bp, 9 predicted proteins | sample PanSoiMetPlot_26_FD_92544 | JGI IMG/M metagenome (GOLD analysis project Ga0126380, IMG submission 92544) | Tropical forest soil microbial communities from Panama - MetaG Plot_26 | ecosystem: Environmental > Terrestrial > Soil > Tropical forest > Bulk soil | place: Panama | collected 2016-02-17
ATCGCGTTGATCCGTTTGCGCGCGGCGCCGATCGTCGTCATCTCGCGCGGCAACAAGAGATACGCGTAAGCTCTGTGCTCGGCGCGGCCGACGCGGCCGCGAAGCTGATAGAGATCAGCGAGGCCGAAGCGATCCGCGCGATCGATAACAATCGTGTTCGCGTTGGGAATATCGAGACCGCTCTCGATGATCGTCGTGCAGACGAGCACGTCGATTTTTCCGGCAACGAAACGTGCCATCACTTCCTCAAGCTCGTCTGCGTCCATCTGGCCGTGACCGATCTCAACCCGCGCTTCCGGGACAAGATCGACAATCTTCTCGCGCACGCGCTCGATCGATTGGACGCGGTTGTGCAAAAAATAAATCTGACCCTGCCGCTCGAGCTCGCGTTTGATTGCGTCCCGAATGATTCGTTCGTCGTAACCGGAAACGATCGTTTCGACCGGTAATCGGTTGAGCGGCGGCGTTTCGATGGTGGACATGTCTTTGACGCCGACGAGCGAAAGATAAAGCGTGCGCGGGATTGGCGTCGCGGAAAGCGTGAGAACATCGACGAGCTTGAACAGCTCCTTGAATTTTTCTTTGTGCAAAACGCCGAAACGCTGTTCCTCATCGATGATTACGAGACCGAGATCCTTGAAAACGACGTCGCCGGAAATCAATCGGTGGGTTCCGATCACGATATCGACGCCGCCTTGCCGCAGCAGTTCGAGAATTTTCTTTTGCTCACCCTGCGATCGAAAACGGCTAAGCATCTCGATCCGCACCGGATAATCGAGCATTCGCTGGCGAAAAACTTCGAAGTGTTGTTGCGCGAGCACCGTGGTCGGCGCGAGAACGGCGACCTGCCTGCCGTCCATCACCGCTTTGAACGCGGCGCGGATCGCGACCTCGGTTTTGCCGAAGCCGACGTCGCCGCAAATCAAACGGTCCATCGGCCGCGGGCGCTCCATGTCGATCTTTGAATCGATGATTGCCTTCGCTTGATCGGGTGTTTCGCGGAACGGAAACGAGTGCTCGAATTCCTGTTGCCACTTCGTGTCGGGACCGAACGCGTAACCAGGAACCGTTTCGCGCTCGGCCTGGACTGCCAACATTTTGCCGGCGTAATCGAAAATGGATGACGCGGCCGCTTTTTTTGCCCGCGCCCATTTCGCGTCGGCGAGCGAGCTCAGCTTCGGCGAGCGTTTCCCAACGCCGACGTAACGCGAAACGAGATAGGCTTGTTCGAGCGGGACGTAGAGCTTCGCTTCGTCCGAGAATTCGAGCGCGAGCACTTCCTGCTCACCATTGCTAGGCGTCGGAATTTTTGTGAGACCTGCGAACCGCGCGACGCCGTGTTCGAGGTGAACGACGAGATCATCTTCGTTCAGCTCACTGAAGTCGATCTGCGCGCGGTGCCGTTCGGCGTGATAGAGCCGGCGACGCGCGTGCGGCGCGAAGCGTCCGAACAACTCCGCCGCGGACAGAATGACGAGATTCGCTTCTGGAAAACAAAAACCGCGCGCAAGCGTGCCGAGAACAAGATCGACATCTTGAAGCGGTGTAGTGGCGGCCGTGCCGGCCGCAGTCGGAGAAGTTTTTGCGGGCGACACGGTCCGAGCCGGACTGGCAGTTGCCTCTACAAGCTCGCGAAAGCGCTCAATTTCACCTTCGGTTTGAAAATAAACGACGACGCGCGCTTTGTTGCTCTTCCATTGTTCGAGTCGCTTGATGAACTGATCGCGTTTCGCCTCCGCGAGTAGGAAATCACCGACTGCAAATTCGCCAATGTCGCAATCCTGAAAGGCGCCGCTGAAATCTTCCGGCCCGTCTTCGGTCCAGCCTTCGCTGATTTGAATCCGCGCGTTCGATGTTTCCTCGGGCTCGATCTCGATCGTAAGATCGTCTTCACCGATGTAATCGCGAACGATGCCACTCTTGTCGTCGGCCGCGCCGAGCAGGATGTCGATCTTGCGCAGATCGCGGACGGAAGTTTGGGTATCGATGTCGAACTCGCGGAGCGATTCGACGTTGTCTCCAAAGAACTCGACGCGCGCCGGCAACGGAGATTGCCACGAATAAAGATCGACAATGCCGCCGCGAACCGCGAACTGACCACGAGTGGTGACTTGCGCAACGCGATCGTATCCAGCGGCGCTCAATTTCTCGAGCAGTTGCTCCATCGTGGCGCTAGCGCCTTTCTTGATTTGCAACGTTGCCGACGAAACCGCGCCGCGTTTCGGCGCGGGTTGATCCAGACTCGCGCGAGTCGTGACGATCACATGCCGACCGGGCTCAGCATCGATCTTCGCGAGAAGGGCAAGACGTTCGGCGGCGATCTCGGGATCTGGAAGAACGGTTTCGACCGCGGCGAATTCCGCTTCGGGAAGGAATTGCGCGTTCGGCAGCCAATTCAGAATCGTTTCGTAAAGTGAATCCTGATTCCGCACTGTTGGGCAAAGGATCCAGACGCTTTTGCGAACATGTCCTCCGATGATCGCGCTCAAAAACGCCTGAGCCGGCGGAATAACGTGGGAAAATTTTACCGATGCGCGCGACGCGGTGATCTGTTCCAGCTTGCCCGCGATCGGTTTTGATTGCGCGACGCGATCGAGTAATTCGCTAGCGAACGGTTTCTCCACCAGCAAACGTCGCCGAAATTAGCGACGGTTCAAAAATTGTCCGCTAGTTCGAAATCGTGACCGGCGTGCCGACGGAAACAGATTTGAAGAATTCCTTGGCCATGAACTCCGGCATTCGAATGCAGCCGTGCGAAGCGGGGAAACCCGGAAGATACCCGGCGTGCAATCCGAAGCCGGGCGCGATCTGCATATAATATGGCATCGACGCGCCTTTGTATTTTGTGCCGGGCGGCTTTTTGTCTTTCTCGACGTCGACGTTTGCCATCACAACGTTTCCCGCATCATCGACAAAATCGCCGTAGCGGCTCGACGCGTGACTGATGTCTTTTTTGACGACGCTGAACTTGCCGTTCGGCGTGTTCAAGCCTTCGCGGCCGGTCGATAGCTGCGAAATCCCGACGAGCATGTTGTTCTTGTAAAAGTAAGCGCGTTGCTCTTTGAGACTGATTTTGATCGAAGGCTTGCCGCCGATGTGATCGCCATCCCAATAGGAAACGTTGTCGGTCGGCGCGCCGCTCGTCGGCTGATTGCCGTAAATTCCACCGAGATACTGGGTTTGGCCCGAATAGCGAATGTCTTCTCCGCACCCGCTCAAGATCAAAGCGGAGATTGCAAAAAGCGAGACGAGGAACAACCGATTCAATGAAGAACGCATAAAAACTTTTCGGTCGAACCCTTCACCGCTGGCGACCCTAAAGTCAAGGGATCGGGGCGGATCTTGGGCCGAGAATTTGTCGCCCGGCGGCGGCTTGAATTGTGCTTTCTACGAGGCAGCGTTCGGGCATGCCGACCTACGAGTATCATTGCCAGAAGTGCGACCAGAATTTCGAGATGTTTCAATCGATGCGAGATAAGCCGCTGGCGACCTGCCCGAAAGAGCATTGTCGTCTTCCAAAATGGGGCCACGGCAAAGTGAAACGACTCCTTGGCACCGGGGCGGGAATTATCTTCAAAGGCTCCGGTTTTTACATCACCGATTATCGGAGCAAGGCATATCAGGAAGCGGCAAAAAAGGAGGCTCCGGCCCCGTCTGGCGAAAAAGCTGCTACAGCCAAGGAATCGAAGACGGCAAAACCCTCGAAATCCGACTCACCAAGTAAGACGAAAAAAGACTCGGCTGCATGACCACGACGACTGCGACAGAGAAAGGGCCAAAACTCATTTGCCCGGAATGCCGGCGCGAAAACGAAGCGGCGCGCATATTTTGTCACGAATGCGGGCAGCGGCTCGACCGCTCCGCAATACCGGCCAAGCAAAAACCGAAAACTGCCGAGGACGAGCGCAAGCGTCTGCAAAAGATGATGGAGGGGCCCGGCAAGCTTCGCCAAAATTTCTTTGCGGTCAGCAAACTCGCGCTCGCGGCAGCAGTTACGGCTGCGCTGGTGGAGATCGCGTTGCCGCCCGACCTTCCGCCGCCGACGAAAGCGATTGCTCCGCAAATGGACCTTGAGCTTGAAAGCGCAGCGACTTTCCACATTACGGGTCCGTTCGAACTTCCGCAGGAGCAGGTGAACGCGTATCTAACCTCTCGGTTAAAAACTAAGAAAAAAATAATGGACGAACCGTTGCTGGATTTTGTGCGCGCGACCGCAGTCTTTCACGCCGGAACATGTACGATCGGAGTGGAGCGTTCACTTTTCGGTTATTCCCTTTTCACGCAATCATCCTATCGCGTTGAGTCGGCCGGCGGAAAAATAACGGTCACGAACGTTGGCGGCTGGCTCGGACGATTGCCCGTTCATCCTGCGATCATGAAATACGGCGACATTATTTTTGCCGATCTCTGGTTCGCACTCGATCGCGAACACAAATTGGTCGCGAAAATGGCGGGAGTGAGTTTTCACGACGGCGGAGTAACGATTACGCCGCCGACGCATTAAAGAAGTTTGGCCGGGAGCCCGCTCGGGCTCACCGGCCAACCAACCAATCAATTAATCTTTCTGTTTAGTTTCCGTTAATAACGGACACCCATGTTTTGGACGAGCGGCCCACTGATTGCGCCATCCATGCGCAAGCCGTGATCGCGCTCATACGCGCGAATAGCGAAGCTCGTCTCCGGTCCCATGATTCCGTCAATTGGACCGTGGTAGTAACCCATGCGGGCCAATCGCGATTGGACGGCGATCACGACTGATCCATGACCGTAGCCGTAGTTGTTGTACGTGTAGGAGCCGTAGTTATAGCTGTACGGATAATTGTAACCGTAGTTGTAACCGTACGGATAATAGCCGCCGTAGTACGGCGAGCCGAATCCGAACGAAACCGACGGTCCGTAACTGTATCCGCTATATCCATAGTATGGATAGCCATAGCCGTAGCTGCTGTAGCCGTAAGGGTACGAGCTGTACGGATAATAACTGCTGCTTCGTGTTACGACTCGAGTCCGCGTTGGTACGGTGGTGGTTCGGACGACCTCACGGCTTCCGCTTGTCACCACGCGGTTTGGGCTTGTTGTCACCACGCGTTGAGTTCTGACTGCGCGGTTCGGTGATGTCGTGACATAACGGGTTCGCGCAGTTCTCCCGCTTGTTCTTACTGTCGTAGTCGCATTAGGCTTCGATGCTCGCACTTTGTTTTTGCCGCGAGCCTGTTCATCCCCCGAGGCCGCCAATAGCGACCCGGTTAACAACGCCCCTGTGACCACGCTTATTAGTATGCGTTTTGTTTTCATAAGCCTTATTTGGTTCTAAAAATTAGACGAGAGAGGCGCGCGATAGTTTCACCTTTTTTGCGGAAAAATTTTCGATCGTGCTCGCCAACGCGCGCGGAGCGCAATTATCCTGCGGGCCAACTGCTTGTGAGGTGAAATCTCGCCGCGTTTTCAGAATTGCGCTTATTGCGTTGTCGATCTTTGCCTTCAATCTACGCGCGGCCGATCTCGAGCGCAGCGTCAGCCCATCCGGACAATTCATCATTTACGGCGGCGAGGCCGTGTGGCGCGGCGCCATCTCCAAACTGGCCGAGCAAACGAAGTCCAACATGCTCGCCATCCTGCAGCGGCGCGATGAATGGGCGATTCCGGCCGTGATCAATTTGCAGGCGCGCGCGGCGAATCTTCCGGAAATTCCAAATACCGCGTTGCGCCTCAGCCAGACCGGCTCTGGATTAAAGCTTCAGCTCGATCTCGCGATTTCACACGAGATGAATTCGCAAACTGTCGAACGCGAGCTTCTACGCGTCATTCTGCTCGAGATGATTTGCCGCAAGCAAACCGGGCTCGCCTCAGGAGCCAGTTATGTTGAGCCGCCGGATTGGCTCCTTGAAGGACTCCTCGCGCTCACACCGAATCGGGATCGCTCGGCGCTGATTAATGCACTCGCGGTGCCGGAGCGAATTCCTTCGCTCGATGAATTTTTGCGCGAGCGCCCGCACTTGCTCGATCCGGTCGCGCAATTGCTTTATCGCGCGTATTCGTTCGCGCTCGTGCAATTGCTCGCCGAAGTTCCGGCGCGACTCGGCCGCTACATCGACAATCTCGCGTCTGCTTCAAACGATCCACTGGCCGACTTGCGAAAAGGTTTTCCTCAGTTGGCGGGCAAAGAGGCCGAGAGCATGTGGAAATCGAAAATCGGTAGCGTGAAAGAATCAGACCGCAGCGACTTGCCGACCTATTGGCAAACGAACGAGAAACTCGACGCGCTGCTGGGTTCTCTTTCGCTGGAAGATTTTTGTCAGAAAAGGCTCAGCCCGGAACAGAAGTTGGCGATCAAAAAATTTGGCGAACAGTTATTGATCCTGGCCGCGCGCGCGAATCCGGCGCTGCGACCGATCGTTTGGGATTATCAGAAATGCGCCGCGCAGCTTTCGCTCGGCAAGAGCCATGGTGTCGCGAAAAAGCTTGCTGATTTGAAAACGTTGCGAGAGCAACTTTCGGCGCGCATGAGCGAGATCGACGATTACATGAACTGGTTTGAGGCGACGCAGTTGCAGACATCGAGCGGTTTCTTCGAAAATTTGGATGCGTCGAGCGACGCGCCGGAACCTCGTCCGCGGCGCAAAGACGCGTTCTCGACCTACCTCGACGCGATGGAGTCGCAGTTCTAAATCGCGGAGTTGCAGTTGCTCGCGCGAATTTTGCTGACTATGATACGCGCGCACTAGTCATGCAGAAGATTGGATTTGCCGAAGCCCTTGATTCGATTGTTGGAACGGACCCGCGTTATCAACGCGAGGCCTACATCTTTTTGCGCGACGCGCTTGATTTCACGACCAAGCAGCAAAAGAAAGCGAAGGGCACGACCGTTCGCCACGTTTCCGGGCCGGAATTGCTGGAAGGCGTTCGTCACTACGCGCTCAAGGAATTCGGACCGATGGTCGTTACCGTCTTCGACAGTTGGGGGATTCGTTCGTGCGAAGATGTCGGCCACATGGTCTTTAATTTGATCAACGCCGGAATTTTCGGCAAGACGGACGAGGACTCGATCGAAGATTTCAAATCCGTCTTCGATTTTCAGGAAGCGTTCGTGAAGCCGTTTGCTCCGGAGAAAAAGGTCCCAGCTCCAAAAAGTTTGCCGGCGCCCAAAACTGTATGATCGGCAAAGCGCCGCGGGTGGCGCTCGTTTGTGCAATCGCGTGTAGCATGGTGAACTTGAAAGCAGTGGGCTCAAAACCAACTCCAGCCGCGCCGAACAAGAACGGCGAGAAGTCCGATGTGATCACGTTCCCGCCGAACTCGGCGAAAAAATTCGTTTTGCCGAACGGATTGACCTTGCTCGTCCAGGAAGACCGGAGCGCGCCGGTCGCGAGTGTGCAGGCCTGGTGCGGCACGGGCAGCATTTACGAGGATGACAAACTCGGCGCCGGTCTCTCGCACATTCTCGAGCACATGCTCTTCAAAGGGACGAAGACGCAAAAAGCGAACGAGATAGCGCAAAAAATTCAGGACGTCGGCGGTTACATCAACGCTTACACATCGTTCGATCGCACCGTGTTCTGGATCGACGTTCCGAAAGCCGGCGTCGAAACCGCGCTCTCGGTTTTGTCCGACGCGATGATGAATTCGACTTTGCCGCCGGAAGAATACAACAAGGAACAGGAAGTGATCCGGCGCGAGTTCGCGATGAATCTCGACGATCCCGACCGGATGGCGTCGCTGCTCTTGTTCGCGACCGCGTATCAAAAGCATCCGTATCGACTGCCGGTGATCGGCGAGATGGAGATTTACAACCAGCTCACGCAGGAACAGGTGATGCAGTATTACAAATCGCGCTACGTACCGAACAATCTCACCTTCATCGTCGCAGGCGATGTCGATGCGAAGAAAATTCACAAACAGCTTGCGGATTATTTCAAAGATTATCCCGAGAAATCGCTGCGGCCGGTTTTTGTTCCAGACGAACCGCCGCAGCTCGGGCGCCGCGAGATTCATAATGAATTCGCGACGGAACTGAGCCGGCTCGCGCTTGCCTGGCACATTCCAGAGATCACGCATCCCGACGTTCCGGCGATCGATCTGTTGGCGGGAATTTTAGGGGAAGGCCGCAGCTCGCGTTTGTATCGTCGCGTGCGCGAACAAGCAGGCCTCGCATTCAGCGTCTCGGCATTTTCCTACACGCCGGGCGATCCCGGATTGTTTGGCATTGATGCGACTGTCGATCCGAACAAGCGCGATGACGCTCAGAAATTGATTTTGCAGATCGTCGACGAAGTGAAACAAGCGGGCGTGACCGCTGACGAATTGAAGAAGGCGCAAAAAATGTCACTCGCGAATCATCTCGGCGCGTTGACGACGATGCGCGGGCAGGCGTCCGATATCGGATCCAACTGGTTCCTGACGCGCAATCTGGATTTCAGCCGCAATTATCTTGATGCCGTCCAAAAGGTGACGCTCGATGACATTCGCCGCGTCGCCGCGAAATATCTTGTCGATCAAAATCTCACCGTCGCGTCGTTGAATCCGAAAGGTTCGCTCGGCGCGAAGCAGGAAACGGCGAAGCCGCCGGCCACGGCCGAGGTGCAGAAGTTCGAACTTTCAAACGGGCTGCGCTTGCTTGTGCGCGAGGATGCTCGCTTGCCGTTGGTTTCAATCACTGCCGCGTTCCGCAGCGGATTGCTCGCCGAAACTCCGGAGACGAACGGAATCACGCGATTGACCGCGCGTACATTGGTCAAAGGAACGAAGACGCGTTCGGCGGAACAAATCGCGGACCAGATCGAAGCAATCGGCGGTTCGATTTCGACCGACGCCGGCAACAACAGTATGGCGGTCAACGTTCACGTGATGAAGCCGGACTTGAGAACCGGCGTCGATTTGCTCGCCGACGTTTTGTTGAACGCCACATTTCCTGAGAACGTGGTCGCGCGCGAAAAGCAGGTGCAGATCGCCGGGATCAAACAGGAGGAAGAGCAGCTCACCACCGTGGCGCGCAACATTTTGCGGCCGGCGCTCTTTCACGATCATCCTTACGCGTTGCGCGCAAACGGCTCGCCTGAGGCGGTGCAACATCTTGGCCAAAAAGATCTGGTCGCATTCCGTGACAAATACCTCGTCGCGAAAAATGGCGTGGTCGCAGTCTTCGGAAACGTGAACGCGAACGAAGTGAAACAATTATTTGAACAGGCGCTCGGCAAAATGAAGCCAGGCGCGCTCGCGCTAACCGATTTGAAACCGGCGCCGCCGTTCACGAAAACCGAATCGGTGGAAAGCAACAAAGAAAAGGCGCAGGGCGTCATCATGGTTGGTTATCGCGGCGTCGATATGTTCAACAAAGATCGACATGCGCTTGAGCTGATCGACGAAGCGAGCAGCGACCTCGGCTCGCGATTCTTTAATCGCATCCGGGAACAAATGGGCCTCGCGTATTACGTTGGCGCGAGCCAGATGCAGGGACTCGTGCCGGGATTGTTCGCGTTTTATCTCGGGACCGATCCGCAGAAGATCGAGCCGGTGAAAACGGCGTTGCTCGACGAGATTAACAAGCTCGCCGCGGAAGGATTGACCGAGCAGGAATTGGTTCGCGCGAAAAAGAAATTGATCGGGCAACACGAGATCGCGATGCAAAGCAACGACGCGTTCGGTTATCAATGCGCGCTCGATGAGCTCTACGGCCTGGGGTTTGATCACTACAAAAGTCTCGAGCGCGACACCGAAGCGGTCACGCTTGACCAGATCAAGCAGGTGGCGGCGAAATATTTCAAGGACCAGCCGTATGTTCTGGCAACCGTTAGACCACCGGCGAAGAAGTGACCTGTGACAAGTGATCAGTGACCAGAGCCGGATGGTGTGCTAATTAAACTTGTCACTGGTCACAGGTCACTGATCACTTCTTCATATGGCTGAAGTCCAAACCAGCACTCAAAGCGGCGAGCTTTCGCAACGTTTCATTGAGTTCGTCATGATGCACGCGCAGAACGCGGCGCTGTTTCTCGGGCAGATTCCGAACCCGAAAACGGGCCAGGGCGAGGTAAATCTCGAGCTCGCGAAGATGTTTATCGATCAGTTGTCGATGATTCAGGAAAAAACGCGCGGCAATCTGACGACTGACGAAGCGACCGTGTTGAAGAACACGCTTTCGAATTTACAGATGATCTACGTCGAAGTTTCGCAGCACGTTTCAAAAGGCGGAGCGCAACCCAAAGCGTCCCCGCCCGAGCCGGAACCGGAAGAATCCGCCAGTGAGGCCGTGGCGGACAAGCCCGAGCAGCCGCCGGCCGAGCCTTCAGCCGAAGGCGAATCGAAGAAGAAATTCACCAAGAGCTACGGCTCGTGAATTGAAGAGACGCGCGCCTCGCGTCGTCGAAGGATAACGCCGCCGATTTATCCCCGGCCGGCGATTTCATTACGTGCCCGCGGTTGCAAAAAAACGAAACGGGAATGGAAACGGCGCGAAGCTCGTCGCGGAGGCGATGGACGCAGCCGAGGGGGCCGGTCTGCGCTATATCAGCGACGACAGCCCTGGGTACACGCGCAAAAAGAGCGGCGACGATTTCGATTATTTCGATAGCGAAAGGAAACCGATTCGCGACGAGCAGCGCCTGCTGCGACTGAAACGGCTCGCGATTCCGCCGGCCTGGACTGACGTTTGGATTTGTCCGGCCCCAAACTGTCATATTCAAGCGACCGGACGCGATGCGCGCCGCCGGAAACAATATTTGTATCACGAGCGCTGGCGTGAAGTTCGCGACGAAAACAAATACGACCGAATGATTGCCTTCGGCCAGGCATTGCCGAAAATCCGCCGGCGCGTCGCCAAAGATCTAAAGCTGTCGGAATTGCCGCGAAACAAAGTCCTCGCGACGGTCGTGCAATTGCTCGAGCGCACTTTCATTCGCATCGGCAACGAAGAATACGCGCGCGAAAACAAATCGTTCGGCCTCACCACGATGAAAGATCGACATGTGGAAGTGAAAGGATCGAAGCTGCGTTTTCGTTTTCGCGGCAAAAGCGGAAAGGAACACGAAGTCGACGTGACGGATCGCCACATCGCGAAAATTATTTCGAAGCTTCAGGATTTGCCGGGCCAGGATTTGTTTCAATACGTCGACGACGGCGAGATTCGCGATGTCACTTCGCAGGACGTGAACGAATATCTCCGCGAAATCACGGGCGAAGATTTCAGCGCAAAAGATTTTCGCACGCTGGCAGGAACGGTCTTGACCGCGGTCGCGCTCAACGCGCAGGAAAAATTCGAGACCAAGAAGCAGGCCAAGTCGAACATCAGCACCGCGATCAAAGCCGTCGCCCAAATTCTCGGCAACACGCCGGCGATTTGCCGCAAGTGCTACGTCCATCCGGCGATTTTCAAAAATTATCTCGATCAAGAATCGATCGAGGGATTGAAACAATTGACCGAAGACGCGCTCGAAAAAGAAGATGTCGATCTTCGCTCGAGCGAAAAGGCGGTCCTAAAGTTTTTGGAATCGCGTCTGGCGAAGAAAGCTGCCTAGCGATCAGCGACCGCCGCCGGATGGCGTCGCTTTTGGCTTGGCGCTCTTGCGGACGGTGATGGTGTCGCTTGGCGTCGGGGATTTCGCCGGAGATTTTTTCGTGGTCGGGATAATCAAGCGCCAGGGCTGAGTCTTAATGGTCTCACTGAACTCGGCGATGTTCTTACCGGTCGGCCCGAGATCGCTCACTGTTCTTTTCAAATTCTCCGAAGACGAGCGCAAGTTTTGAAGGGTGATCTTGATATTGTCGTTCTCGGTCAGGCTGGTGCTAATCTTCTCAATATTGTTGAGCGAATGGGAGAGCGCGCTGTCCGGTGCGGTCATATCGGCAATGTGTTCGCCGAACAATTTTATCTGACTCAATGCCTGATTGAGCTCCGAATTTTCATCGGTGATGTGATTCAGGTTTTGCGCGGTCTTTTGCAGGTCCTGCATCGTGTTGGTCGCTTCCGCCGCGACTGGCTTGATCACTTCCAGCATTTTCGCGGCGGCTTCACCGAGATCAGGATTTCGTTCGCCGGCAAAAATCTCGCCGTCGCGCGCGCGCCCTGAAGCTTCGGTGCCTTGCGTGATATCGATCGCCATCTCGCCGAGCAGACCAAGTGACATCAGGCGCGTTTTAGAGTCGCGGTAGACGACCGCGCTCCGATCGACTTG
>Ga0126380_10000621_pt1 | contig 12164 bp, 13 predicted proteins | sample PanSoiMetPlot_26_FD_92544 | JGI IMG/M metagenome (GOLD analysis project Ga0126380, IMG submission 92544) | Tropical forest soil microbial communities from Panama - MetaG Plot_26 | ecosystem: Environmental > Terrestrial > Soil > Tropical forest > Bulk soil | place: Panama | collected 2016-02-17
CGGCTGCCGTCGATGCGCCAGCGCCAACTCGGCGACCGCGTCCACATCGCCCGGCTCGACCACACCGCGCCCCTGATACGCCGCCCAGGCGCACGCCGCCTGGCTGAGCGTCAGGTCGGCGCGGAGCCCCTCGACTCCCGCCGCCAGACAGCGCTCGCTGATGGCGCGGAGCAGCGCCAAAAGGGCGCGGTTGAGCGGCGTGGCGATGCCGTGGCGGTCACCGGCCGCGACAATGGCGCCCGTGATCGCCTCCACCTCCAGGGATCGCCCGGCGAGGCGATCGAAATACATCGACGTGCCGGCTCCCGGTGGAAAGGTGAGCAGAGCGGCCATCGCCTGCGCCGACTCGTCCGGCGCGAGCCGCGCGCCTTCCGCCTGCGCGACCGCCACGGCCTCGTCGAGGATCGCGACACAGAGCGCGTTCACGTCGTTGTGGCGGAGCACCGCCTGGCGCTGCAGCGTCAGAGCGGTGACCGGGTTAGCGCTAGCGTTGAGGAACAGCTTGCGCCAGGCCAGCGTGACGAAATCCTCGGCCAGGAGCACGTTGAGCGATGTTCCGGCGAGAAGGTGGGTGAACGCGCGGCCGTCGGCATCGTCGGCGACTGCAAGATCGTGCTGGGCCACCTGGCGCACGCGAACGCGGTCTGCCGCGAGTCGCTCCCCATTGTAGTAGACGAGCGTCGGCACCACGGTTGCGTGTTTGGCGAACGGGGCCACGCGCGCGACATGCCCGATGCCGTTCTGCAGAACGGCAATGCGGGTCCGACCATTGCAAAGCCTGGCCAGCCATGGCGCAACGGACGGGGTCTGCTGCGCCTTGGTGGACAGGAGCACCCAGTCGACGGGCCGCGCGGCGGCAGGATCCGTGAGCGAGGTGATCGCGAACTCGACCTTGTCCTCGCCGCGCTCCAGGACGATGCGGTCGAGCGGGCTCCTGGTGCAGGCGACGACGTCGTGCCGATCGGCCTCGCACAGGCATGCGGTGATGATGCTGCCGATGCTGCCGAGACCGATCACCGCGACTGTTGAACGCTGCTCACTCGACATGGTGCCGCTCCGGATTTGGCGATCGGGCATGTGTCATGTCTTCTGGCTATCGATCGCTTCAATCGTGAAACCCATCCCAACCGTGCCTGGTGCCGCTGGGATCCGGCGAGCTCCGCAACGGAGCGCCTCGCAGCTTGACAACGCCGCCATGTTCGGGCGACCTCGTTCGGCTCATCCCTCGGCCGGACCTCGCTGATGACGTTGGCCATTGCCTCGGCGCTCCTCATGCTGGCGCTCATCGTTGCGCCGCAACTGTGGATTTCCAGCGTCCTACGGCGCCATGGCGGACAACAGCCGCGGATTCCCTGGACCGGCGGCGAGTTCGCCCGCTATCTGCTCGACGGCATGAAGCTCGCCGGCGTGAAGGTGGAAGAGACGGAGCTCGGCGATCATTATCATCCGCTGGCCAAATCGGTCCGCCTGACGGCCGAACATTTCTATGGGCGATCGCTGTCGGCCATCGTGGTGGCGGCCCATGAGGTCGGCCACGCCATGCAGGATGCGACCGGCTACGAGCCGCTGCAGCGGCGAACCCGAATTGCCGAATCGGCCCAATATATTCACAAGATCGGAGCGCTGTTCATCATCGCCGCGCCGGCGCTCGCCGTCATCCTGCGCCATCCGGGCGGATTCCTCATCGGCGTCATCGCCGCCATCGTGATGAACTTCACCGCCGTCGCCATGCATGTCGTGACGCTGCCGGTGGAGTTCGATGCAAGCTTCAATCGTGCGCTCGTCGTGCTCAAGGAGGGACGTCTCATTCCCGACGAGGATCTCGGTCCGGCGCGACACATCCTCTCGGCGGCAGCCTATACGTATGTGGCGCAGGCCCTGCTCGATCTGATCAATCTGCCGCGGCTGCTGCGGGGCTTCAGATTCTGACCTGGACGCGATCAGATCGTGCGGCCGCCATCGACTTCGAGGACCACTCCGGTGACGAACTCGGCGTCGTCGGACGCAAGATACAGGCACGCATTGGCGATGTCGCGGGGTTCGGACAGACGCCCGAGCGGAACCGTGGCGATGAACCTGGCGCGGTTCTCGGGCGTGTCGGGCATTCCCATGAAGGTCTCGAGCAGCCCCGTCGCACCCATCACCGGCGCGATGCAATTGACGCGGATCTTGTCCGGTGCGAGCTCCACCGCCATGGAGCGCGACAGGAGGTTCACGGCGCCTTTGGTGGAATTGTACCAAGTCAAGCCTGGCCGCGGCCGGATGCCGCCGGTCGAGCCGATGTTGATGATGACGCCGCCGCCCGCCGCCCGCATCAACGGGACGACCGCGCGGGTCATGTGAAAGATCGACTTGACGTTGATCGCGTAGACGCGATCGAACTCCTCCTCAGTGACCTCGAGGATCGGCTTGTTGCGATGGGACCAGCCGGCATTGTTGACGACAATGTTGATCCGCGCACCCAATCCACCTGCCGCCGCGACGACGCGGTCGATGTCGGTTGAGCGCGTCACGTCGCCCACAACCCCTTTGGCGCCCAGCCGCTCGGCCACCTCCCTCAGGCCCGTCTCGTTGAGATCGATAATGGCAACCCTGGCGCCTTCGCGCACGAACGTGGCGGCGATCTCGGCGCCGAAGCCGGAGGCGCCTCCGGTCACGATGGCGGTCTTGTCCTTGAGACGCATGTAGGATCTCCATTGCGCGCCGCAGGGGTATCCGCCAATGAATCAGGCGGGGCAGCGGCGATCAAATTCTCTGCTGCTGCGGGCAAAAAAACCAGTTTGCGCACCGCACAATATTCAACCACAGTGATCGCCACACACTTTGACAATCGTACGTTGACACAGGCGGCAAGTACCGCCGACCAAGGCTTTGCTCATGCCGGATCCATCGCGGGCGCGTACCGCAAGCGATATGGCATGGAGTTTCGCTATGCGCATGCGGTCAAAACCGTGGACGAGAGCACGTTACCCACTCGGGCTCACCCGAGGAAGAGGGTGTCGATGAGGTACATCATGACCTTGCACGAGCGCAGTGCCACTCGCAACGCGAATCCCGCCCGGCAGCAGGACAACATTCGGCTCACCAGGCGACAACAAGAAATCTTGTCGTGGGTGGCGGAGGGAAAGACAAATTGGGAAATCTCGATCATCATGCGGTGCAAGGAAGTGACCGTGAATTATCACATGAAACGAATCTTCACGAGGCTTTGCGCAACGAACAAGGCGCATGCCGTCAGTAAGGCGATGCGATTGGGTTTGCTGGCACCCAGTGCATGTTCCGGCGAAGTCGGTACCGTTTCGTCGTCGCGGTCAGGCACTAATCAGCAGTGACAGCTCGACTCACGTTCTCAGCAAAGCCGCTGTCGACGCCACCCGCCGCGTAACGTTGCGGACATGCCAAGCGAGCGCGCCGGCGCATGCGATCTCGATTGCCATCGACAGGATGGGCACCAAGAAGCGGACAGACAGGTCGGTTTCAAACAGCTGAATCGCGGTAAGCACGCCGTCGCTGAGCACGGACATGAAAAGCGCAGCCGCGGCTGCGGTGCACAGCAGGAAGAAGCGTCGAACCTGCCTGCGGTACACCGGATGGAATACGGCGGGGGTGCGGCAACTGGAGATATAGGCCCAGCCTGCCAGCCCGGCGATGAATGCGAGCCAGAATGCGTAGCGGTCGATGCTCAGGACGATACCGCTCATCTCCTTCATGTCGTCGCAGATCGCCCACTGCGTTGCCGCATACCACGCAACGCGCATCTTCATGGCAATGAAGACGCCGGCTATTCCGAGAATTGCCGTGACGCCGGCTCTTCTGCTGTGCTTCGCGAGCGATACAACGGCGAACTGAGTCGCGATGACGTGCGGATCACCGAAATTGACGATGGCGCGCCGCTGCGCCTCCAGCGGACCGTCCCTTGGGTCGGCCGCCACGGCTTCCCACAGATGATCGTCGACTTCTTGCCGCACGCAGACCGACAAGGAGCGGTCGAATTCGAGTTCGCGTGCCAACTTGTCGACATAGCCGGAAATCAGGTCGGAGTCGTGCACGGCCGGGCTCCTCCGAGCATGTCCCCAATAGCCCCGGAAAACTGTTCCCAGACCGCGCGGCGTTCGGCGAGTGCGCGATTGCCGCGTCTGGTCAGGGCGTAGACCCGCCGCCGTCGTCCGGACTCGGCGGTCACCCACCGGCTGGCGAGCAGGCCCGCCTGCTCGAGGCGATGCAGGGCCGGGTAGATTGTCCCTTCCGGGAGGTCGAAGGCGCCACGGCTGCGGCGCCTGATTTCCTCGATGATGGCATAGCCATGAGCCGAGCCCGCCGACAGTGCGGCGAGCACGATCATATCGAGGTGCCCCTTGAGCATTTCGCCTTCCATACCTCGTATTACTAAGCTTTGGAGGGCTGGAAGGTCAAGCCGAAAGGCCGCCCCGGCGGCCGCATTCTGCTGCCCTAGGGCGTTTGCGTCGCGCCGGCGAGGCTGTCGGGCGAGCCGCCAACGTGAGAAGGACCTCGGGCGGGCTTGGATCCCTCGCCGCGACATCCGGCGTGACGGACTTGCAATGACTGCACGCTCAGCGCAATGCCGACAGCAGGTTTGGGTCCACCACACCGGTCAGTGCGTTGCCGGATCAGTTCTTGGGCTTCAGAACCAAGACCTGCCCGCCGATACCCCAGCCACCCTCGGCCGTTTCGAAGATCTGGACCCAGAATTTCTTGACCTCGTCCGGGGAGAGCTTCGTGGCGCCAATAATGACGTCGCTCACGCCCTTTATCATCGCCGCCTTCTGCTCAAGCGTCAGCACGCCGGCAGGAACATGAAGCTCCACCAGGGGCGCCCCGAAGCCGGTCGCAGGACCGGTGTCCGCCAAGGCACTCGAGACGCCGGCGACCGCACCGGCGGCGGCGGTCGCCGTCTTCAATACTGTCCTGCGGCTCAGGCCGTTGCTGTTGTCATGCAATCCCGCCTCCGTCTTGTCTTCCTGGTGCTTCGTTGACGGTCTGGTGATGTCCATGGCGAAAGCCTCCTGATCAGGTCCGAGGCACATAGATACTGCCGACGGCGCCCCAATTGCCGGTCGGTACCTCGTTAATGAGCACATATGTCGGCCCGGCCGCTGGCCGGTTTTCGACTTTGTTGATGACCTCATGGATGCCTTTGACGATCTCGCGCCGCTGATCGGGAGTGAGCGTGCCTTCAGGAACGTAGACCTTGGCGACAGGCATGTCGAAATCCTTTCTGGGCGTATACCTAGCCACGTTAGGCCTCGTGTTGCTATGTGTCAAGCATGGCGCGTGCCGATGGGCTCCTATCAGTTTCGATAGTTTAGTTTGCCGGCCGCGCTGCGCTAGTGTGATGGCGGGCGGATGACGACGCGGGTTTGCGACGATGTCCGTTCCGTCACGAAAGCTCTTGGTTTCCGGCGCGCAGCCGCGTGGCAGCGGCAGAAGGCACTCGTTCCATGCACCACAAGATCCTCATCATGGGCCTGCCTGGCGCTGGCAAGACGACGCTTGCCCATCTGCTCGCCTCGAGACTCAATGCGGTTCATTTCAACGCCGACGACATACGGCGCGAGATCAATAAGGATCTCGGCTTTGGCGAGATCGACCGCATCGAGCATGCGCGGCGCATGGGGTGGCTGTGCGACCAGGTGGTCAAGACCGGCTGCTTTGCAATTGCCGATTTCGTGTGCCCGACGCCGGAGACGCGTGCAGCATTCATGCAAGGCGGCCAGGCGTTTACTGTGTGGGTCGATCGCATCACCGAGAGCCGTTTTGACGACACCAATCGGATGTTCGTGTCCCCCGACCGCTTCGATCTGCGAGTCGTGGCGGAAGGCGATCCTGATTTCTGGGTCGAGCAGGCCGCCAGACGCGTTCGACCGATCTTCGATCCCAAGCGACCGACCGCCTTGTTCGTCGGCCGTTATCAGCCGTTTCACGCCGGTCACAAGGCGCTGATCTCGGAGGGGATCCGGCGCGTCGGCCAGGCATGCGTTGCGGTCCGCGATACCGGTGGGACGGACGACAAGAATCCGTTCGACTTCGAGTATGTGCGTGCGCGGATCGAGCATGGCTTGCGGGAGTTCGAGGGGCGATTCACCGTGGTCCGTGTCCCCAACATTACCCATGTTCTCTACGGCCGCGATGTCGGTTATGCGGTCGAACGAATCGATCTCGACGCCGCCGTCAGCGCGATCTCGGCGACCGATCTGCGCCGGCGCCTGGCTCCCGTCCGTGCCGCCAGGGCAGAGCATGGCTAGCGCTGCAACCCTTGAGCGCTCGCTGACGCGCAGACCTGTCCAGCGCATGCCGGTCAGGGTCGCGAACGCTGTCGGCAGTGGCTGCCGCCGCCTCGGCATCGAACACGCACCGCTGGACGCGGAGAGCATGTGCCGAGAGGCCATGCGCCGCACCGGGCTGAGCGATTTCGGCGACGAGTCGTTTCGCGAGCCGCTCGAGGTCCTGGTCGACTCCATGCGACGCGAGGCGCATCTGCATGCGGTCGGGCGGCATCTGATGCGCCGACAAATCGTCGGACGTCTCGGCGCCCGCCTGCAAATGCAGGCGTATTGGACGCGGCGCCCGCAGGTATTGGAAAGTCCTGTCGCACGGCCATTGTTCATTCTCGGGCTGCCGCGCACTGGCACGACGTTGTTGTTCTACCTGCTGGCGCAAGATCCCGCGCATCGATGGTTGTCGAACTGGGAAGCCCACAGTCCGGTCGCGCGCGAAGCCGAGCCGGATCAGCGACGTCTTCGTGCCGTCAGGACCAATCGTGTGTTGAACTGGCTGGCTCCGGAGCTGCAGCGCAAGCACGCCTTCGCGGCCGACAATCCGGCGGAATGCATCCATCTGCAGCTCGTCACTTTCGAATCCGAGAACTTCCCGTTCACCCTGGATCTTCCCACCTATCGGACGTGGCTCTATCGCCGCAACAGGGTGCCGGGATATTGCCACTACAGGAACCAGCTCCAGGTGCTCCAGGCCCAGCGATGGGGCGAGCGATGGCTCCTGAAGACACCTTTCCACATTTTCAGCCTGGACGCTCTGCTGACCGTGTTTCCGGACGCGTGCATCGTCCATGCGCATCGCGACCCGCTCGAAGCCCTGCCATCGACTTGCAGCCTGCAGGCGACCTTTCGGGACCTGTACGCGGATAAGGTCGACTGCGCGGCATTGGGGCATGATGTCCTTGAGCATTTTGCATACGGAATCGATCGTTGTCTGGAAGTGCGGGCCGCCGCCGGGCCGGACCGCTTCCATGATGTGCACTACCGAAGCCTGCTGCACGACCCGATGGCGGTCGCTGACGACATCTACCGACGCTTCGGATTCGAGCTGAGCGATGAAGCGCGGACGCGCATGCTGACCTTTCTGGCGAACAATCCGCAGCACAAGAATGGCGCGCACCGCTATTCGCTCGCGGATTTTGGCCTTGACGCGGAAGCCGTGGTGACGCGGTTCAAGGCGTACACTGATCGGTTCGGGATACCTGTGGCCCGCGACACGAGTCGCGCCTCCGGCAAGACTACTTAGTTTGATAGTGGCACGCCGCAGCGGCTTGTGGCACGCCTTGTCCGGCGATGTTCAGGCTTGGACGAAAAGCAAATAGCAGACGTCGCCGGGAGCGTCACCGCCTGCCCCCGGTGTGAAACTATTCGCTGTTGGCGCGGCGGCAACGCCGGCCGCGGATGCAGGGCGATCGACTCATATTCAACGTGAGAATGGTATCAAGCATGTTCGACGAAGCTTTCATCGCGAATCCATACCCGACTTACGCCAGGCTTCGCGAAACAGCGCCAATACATTGGTTTTCCGACTTTGGAAGTGGCGCTTGGCTGCTGCCGGGCTATGAAGGTGTTTCGGACGCGCTCCAGGATCCGCGCCTGTCGAGCAGGAGAAGTCATCGCCTGGTTGCCCAATATGCTCCCGAACAGCAATCGCAGCTCAAGGATTTCAATCGTCACTTCGCCAGGTGGGTTATCTTTCTTGATCCGCCGCGCCATTCGGTCTGGCGGAGGCTGATGTCGAAGGGTTTCACGTCGAAAGTTCTCGCCGAAGCCCGTCCGCGCATTTCGCGGCTCGTCAATCACCTCATCGACCGCGCCGGCACCGAGCGGAAGATGGATTTCATTCGCGATTTCGCCCGCCCTTTGCCGGCGATCACCATGCTCGAGTTGCTCGGCGTCGACCCCGCGGACCGGGAGGAGGTGATCGGCTGGACCGACGAGATTGCGAACTTCTTCGGCAATGCCAATTCTCCGATTGAAGTCGCCCACGCCGCGCAATCCGCTCTGTTTTCGCTGTTGGAGTATTTCGGGCGGATGCTGGAGGCGCGCCGAGTCGAGCCCACCAGCGATCTGGTGAGCATATTGCTGCAAGCGGAAGACGAGGGCAGCGATTTCACCACCACGGAGGAACTAGCAACGCAATGCGCGGCGCTGCTTTTCGCCGGCCATGAGACGACGCGTAATCTGCTCGGCAACGGACTGTATGCGCTGCTTACCAATCCGGAGCAGCTCGCGCTGCTGAAAGCGAACCCCTCGCTTTGCGCCACCGCTGTCAAGGAGTTCGCCCGCTTCGATTCGCCGGCGCAATTGAACTCGCGCGTCGTGGCCACGCCGTTGGAAATGTACGGCCGTGAGCTCAAGGAAGGGGACATCGTTATCGCCATGCTCGGCTCCGCGCAACGCGATCCGGAGGCCTTCGTCAATCCCAATCAGCTCGATGTCACCCGTCGCGCGGCATCAAGCCTGTCGTTCGGTAAGGGCGCCCATTATTGCGTTGGGTCAGCTCTCGCCAGCCTGGAGGCCGAGATTGCGTTCTCCACCATCATCGAGCGAATGCCAAACATCAGGCTCGCAAGCCGCCACGTCAAATGGGTCAACAATATCAACTTCCGCGGCCTCCAAGCGCTTCCGGTGGAATTCTAGGCAATGGGGTGCAGCACCCGCGTCAAGGAGGGCACGACATGACAGCCGTTCTCACGCAGCCAGTTGCCGATATCCCGCGCCACAAGAAGCTGGTCAGCAAGAGCCCCTATCTCGCGGCGCTGCAGCGGCGTCACTTTTTGATATTCGATGTCGTGCCGAATCTTCTCGCGCTCACGGCGATCCCATATCACATGTTCGTAGCATGCGTCCGCGTGAGCGACATTGCGGTGTTCCTTACGCTGTGGGCTGTGACCGGGCTCGGCGTCACGGTCGGCTACCATCGGCTGTTCACCCATCGCACGTTCGCGGCACCAGAGCGCGTCCGCACGGTGCTGGCGTTCTGCGGCACGCTGGCCGGCCAGGGACCGGTGATTTCCTGGGCCGCCATTCACCGGCGTCATCACGAGCTCAGCGACGAGGCCGGCGACCCGCATTCGCCCAACCTCCACGGCCAGAGCTTCATGGGTGCTCTGAAGGGCCTGTTGCATGCGCATTACACGTGGATGATCGAGCACGATTACCCCAATGTGGCTCACTACACGGCAGACCTGCTGAAGGACCGCGCGATCGCCGGCGTGAACCGGCACTACTATGCGATCGCCGTCGGCGGGCTGTTCGTGCCGGGCCTGCTGTGCGGGGTCATCGCGCGGGACTGGCATGCGGCGATTTCCGGCGTGCTGTGGGGCGGCTTCATCCGCATGGCCGTGCTTGGCCATACGATCTGGGCCATCAACTCCGTGCTGCATCGGTTTGGGCAGCGCGCCTTTGCCACCGCTGACCACAGCCACAATGCCGGATTGTTCTCGCTGCTGACCTTCGGCGAGTCCTGGCACAACAACCATCATGCTTTTCCGACCTCGGCGAAATTCGGATTGCGGCGAGGCTGGAGTGATCCCGGCTGGTGGCTGGTATGCCTGCTGGCGCGACTGCGCTGGGCGATCGACGTGCGCCAGCCGACGGATTCGCTCATTGATCGACGTTTGCGTGAAGGAAGTGCAACATGACACCGGATGATATCATTGCGTGGTGCCGTGCCTACATCTCCGACCTGCTCGACGTACCCGTTGCAAGCGTCGATCCGGATGCGCCGGTGGAGGACTTCGGGTTCGATAGCTCGGCCGCCGTCGCCTTGGTGCTCGATCTCGAAACCAAGCTCGGCCGCGAGCTCGATCCGTCCATTCTGTTCGAGCACCAGACCCTGCGTGCCCTGGCGAACGCGGTGGTGACTCCGGCGGCCGCGTGAAAGGGGCAGTGGATCATGAGCAGCGGCGGTGAGATTGGATCAGACGCAACGACCTTCGGAGGCTCGCCCCGGGCCATCCGATACCACTACGACGTCGGGCATGATTTCTATCGTCTGTGGCTCGATGAGAGCCTGACGTATTCGGCTGCGATGTGGGGCGCGGGCGGAGAAGCACTGGCCACGGCGCAACGCGCCAAGCTCGATTACCATCTCCGCAACGTTTCACTGCCGCCCGGGGGACGCCTGCTCGACGTCGGCTGCGGGTGGGGTTCTCTGCTCTACCGTGCGCGCGAACAGGTCGACCTGTCGGCTGCTGTCGGACTGACCCTGAGCGAAGATCAGGCCCGCTATATCGAGGCGCACCCCGCTCCCAACGTATGCGTGCAGCGAGAGAGTTGGACCGACCACGATCCGCAGGAGAAATATGACGGCATCGTCTCGATCGGTGCCTTCGAGCATTTCGCCGATCCGTGCCAGAGCCGCGAGCAGCGCCTGCAGGTCTATCGTCGCTTCTTCGAATCCTGCCGCGCGTGGATCGCGCCGCATGGCGCCGTCTCGCTGCAGACTATCGTGTACGCCGATATGGATGCGACCGAGGCCAACAAATTCATTGCGGAAGAGATATTTCCGCGCGCCGAGCTGCCTCGCCCTTACGAGCTGTTCGAAGCCGCCGATCGCATCTTCGAGATCGTTTCGTATCGCAACGACCGACTGGATTACGGCGCCACCTGTGAGGCCTGGCTCGCCAATTTACGCCGGCGACGAACCGACGCCATCGAGGTTGCCGGCGAGGACACGGTCGCGCGCTACGAACGCTACCTGATGCTCTCCGCGATGGGGTTCCGCCTCGGGCGGATCGGATTGGCGCGGTTGAAGCTCGCTCCGCATCGCTCCCGAAGAATGAGGCACTGACGATGAGCACCCTCGCGGCCGTACGCCCGTTCCGCTTCAATCCGTTCGAACGGCAGTTTCGCGCCGATCCGTATCGGGTCTACCACCTCCTTCGCGACACGGATCCCGTTCATCGCAGCATGGGCATGTGGGTGCTGACACGCCACGCCGACGTCCTCCAGGTGCTGCGTGATCGCACGTTCCTGGTGGGGCTCACGCCGCACCAGATCGAGCGGCAGGCGGGTCGACTCGGGGTGGTCGGACATGAACCCTTCCTCGGGTTGGCGCGTCAGTCGATCGTGTTCACCGACAATCCGTACCATACGCATCTGCGGCGGCTCGTCGGAACGGCGTTCGGCCCTCAGCGCCTCGCGAGCTTCGACCCGATCATCGAGCAGGAGCTCGCCAAGCTGCTCGACGAGATCGCCGACATGGGCGAGTTCGACGCCATATCGGCCTTCGCCACGCAGCTGCCGCTGCGCGTGCTGTGCCGCAAGCTCGCGGTCGAGCCGTCCATGTGGAGTACGATTGCGCGATGGACCAAGGGCCTGCGGTTTCTGCTGGAGCCGAGCCTGCTCAAGCGCTCCGACTTCGCGGATGTCCGGGGCATTCTCAACGACTACGAAGGCTATCTCGGCGAGTTGATCGCCACGCGGCGGAAAAATCCCGGCGACGACATGATCAGCGAGTGGATTGCGGCCGGCGACGCCGACGGGGTGCTGGCCGACGACGAATTGATCCACGCCTTCATGCTGAGCTTCATCGCTGGCCACGAGACCTCGAAAGGGCTCATCGGCAACGGCATTGCGGCCCTTGTCGACCACCCCGACCAAGCCGACATTCTGCACGCAAATCCGGAGCTTGCGAATGGCGCCGTGCTCGAGACGATGCGGTGGAACGCGCCGCTGCAACAGACCAAGCGGTGGGCCTCGGAGCCGGCCACGATCTCAGGGGCCAAAATCGAACCCGGCGACATCATACTTCTGTGCCTGGGCGCGGCCAATCGCGATCCGGACCAGTTCCCCGATCCCGATCGCTTCGACATCAGGCGAAAGAACCACACCCACCTCGGCTTCGGCTTTGGCATGCACATC
>Ga0126380_10000623_pt1 | contig 12146 bp, 18 predicted proteins | sample PanSoiMetPlot_26_FD_92544 | JGI IMG/M metagenome (GOLD analysis project Ga0126380, IMG submission 92544) | Tropical forest soil microbial communities from Panama - MetaG Plot_26 | ecosystem: Environmental > Terrestrial > Soil > Tropical forest > Bulk soil | place: Panama | collected 2016-02-17
CATCTTCTCGCGCGTAAGGAATGGATAGGAATTGATCGAGATGCTGGTCTATCACGATCCATGCTTTTACGGTGCTGTGATGGCTCGCTAGTTTTCTGTCGAGGAAGGTCATGTGTCACACCCGTTTAACGATGTTGGTGTCGGTCATTTTCCCTCCAGGGCGCGTCGAATGTCTGTCAGCAATGACACGTCACCCACATTCTCAACGTGATAAGACGCACCTTTGAGCAGTGCCCGCAGCCGCTCGATCTCGTCAGCGGCCTCTAACAGTAGACTTTCATAGAATTGTGGTCTCGGCTGGCGCAGCCGTTCAACGATGTCGGTCATCTCTTTTTCAGGGCCTCGTGGATGTCGTTGCGGAGTTGGATGTCGGAGAAGCCTTGGGCGACGGCGCTGACGCGAGCGAGGAGGTAGCGCAGCCGCTCGATCTCGTGGTCCTTAACCTCAAGATTCTCTGCGGCCTCGATGCAGAGCGGGTTGCCGACCCAGGTGCGCAGGCGCTCGACGAGGGTTTTCATGCGTGCTCTCCGTTCGTGAACAGAGCGATGAGCTTGGCGTCGGCGTGGTTGAGAACCTGGGCGATGCGACATTTGCTGGCCTCGGGCAGCGTGTCGAACTGCGCCCCGAGCTTGAAATGGCGATAATCGGTGGCGCGGGTGAGCCAGCGAAAGAGCTTGAAGCCGTGTCGCTCCATGCGGCCGAGCAACTCGTCGGCGCGGTAGTGGCGGAAATATGGATGCAGATAGAGGTCGACGATCTGGCTGTCGTTGTCGCGCGCGCTGTTGTGGAACGATACGATCGGATGATGCTTGGGCAATTGGCGGATGATGGCGCGGGTCAATGCGATGCCCTCGGCATCACGTTTGATGTCGAGCAACTTGAGGACCTCGGTGAAGGCCTCCAGCATCTGCCGCTGCTCGCTGCCGTAGACCAGGAGCGAGAGACGGCCGGTCGCCTTCTTGGTGAGAGCGGCGAGGCGGTCGAGAAACGGATCGACATTGGGAATGTGATGCAGGACGCCCGAGCAAGCCACGAAATCATAAGGACCGGGCGGATAGCGGTCGCTCAATAGCTCGGCGTGGATGAAGGTGAGATTGGTCATAGCATCAGGGCGCTTACGCCCGTCTGGTCCGATCATGCCCGCCTTCTCGGCGGCCAGCGCGATGGTGTTGGCGGAGGCGTCGATGGCGGTGACCGTCAACAACGGCTCCTGCGCCGCAATGGCGGTGGCCTCATACATGCCGCAGCCGACCACCAATGCAGTCTTGGGCGAGGGAGCCTCATCCGGCCAGAACGTGCCCCAGATCTCGGCGCGCGGGGCGTAATCGGTGAACAACAGCCGCACCTCGTCCGGGGTCCAGTCCTCGGGCGAGGGATAAGGATAGCTGTCGTAATGCGTCATGCGCGCTTGCGCGGTCGACCGCGCTTCTTGGGCTTGTCAACGGGCGGAACGGGCGGAACGGGCGGAACTGTCGGAACCGGCGTCGGCGGCTCCATGGCCAGCGCACTGCTCTTGATGGTGGTGTTCTTGTGGAACACGCCGTCGGGAACGGCAAAATAAACCGAGCCATGGCCAGCGCAGAACGGACAAGTGATGAGAATGGAATACTGATACAGGGCGGTCATTGTCTGGGCTCCTGTGGAGGCGGCTTGCTGGCGTCGTAATAGCTGTGCAACAGCATGTTGGAGGTCTCGATGCAGAGCTTGAGCAGGTCGGCGCGCAAATTGGCGGTCGCCACCGGGTCGATGTCGTGGTCGCTGCCCTCGGCCAGCGCGAGATTGCCGCCCAGCCAGATCGCGATCAGTTCGGCCAGGATGTAGCCGATTTCCTCAGAGGTGCGGCCGATCATGATCGGCTTGATTTGAGCGATGGCCTCCGCTCCGCGCGCCTGTAATTCCTCGGCCGTGAACTCGCTCTCGAACTTGGTCATGTTCCAATCTGGGCGTCGACCTCTTCGGTCGTGATCGACGGCGGCACCTCCACCGGCCGATCGAGCCGCCGCAGGATGTCCTCGACCTTCATGCGGATGTTGACCATCTCGTTGTAGAGCCGCACCAGCAGATTGTTGGTTTCGCTGAGCGACTTGTGCTTGCGGGCAGATGTTCTGGGTTTGGCCTTGCGGCGGCGCGGTTTCTTAGTTGCCACGGTGCTCCTCCAAAAGTTTGCGTACCATCTTGAAAAACTCGTCCTTGGCCGCGATCAGATCCATCGGCAAGCGCTCGTTGGCATGGCTGTGGAGATGCAAAATCTCGTCCATCAGCCGGTCCTGGAGCGTGAGCCCCGAGGCCAAAATCTCGGTCAGCTTGCCGATTACGTCCTTCTGCTTCTCGATGTCGCCCTCCAGCGAGGTGATCTCCGTCTCCAGCTTCTCGTTCTCGCTGGTGAGATCGGCAACCTGGTCCTCAAGCTCGTAAGGCATCAGAACTCTCCTGCCTGTCCTCATGCAAACGAGGACCTGTCCTCGTGCAAACGGGGATGATTGGTTAGTAACATTTTCGTATTGCATTGGGAAGCGGAATCGGCAATGCTTCGGCCCGGCAATGGAGTAAGATTAGATGGCTCGCCCGCATAAGGATGGCCCGCTCAAGGATCGCGTCCTCGCCATCCGCATTTCCCAAGAGGAACACCGCGTTTTCGGCCGCGAAGCCAGGAAACTGTCCATGGATACCTCGGCCTGGGCGCGCATGTGGCTGCGCTACGGCGCCCATCTGGTCAAGTTCATCCCCCGTACCGTGCGAGGCGACGAATTGGTGAAAGAAAAATAATGACCAGCCCGCTGACCGAAACCATCGAACTCGATCACGCCATCAAGCTCGCCGACGACATCGAGGCGGAAAAGAAACTGCGTGACGCACGCAAGGCCCAAGCCGTGCCCGACGGCCTGATGGAGTTCGTGCGCTACTTCTGGAGCGTGATCGAGCCGGAAACCAAGCTGGTCGAAGGCTGGCTGCTGGAAGCAATCTGCCAGCACCTGGAAGCCGTCACCCACGACAAGATCACCCGCCTGCTCATCAACGTCCCGCCCGGCAGCATGAAAAGCCTGATGGTCAACGTGTTCTGGCCCGCCTGGGAATGGGGGCCAATGAACCTCTCCCATCACCGCTACGTCAGCTTCTCGTACTCCTCGGGCCTGACCGAGCGCGACAATCTCAAGTTCAAGAAGCTGGTGACGAGCGAGCGCTTTCGCCAACTCTACGGAGAAAACTTTGACCTCGAAAAAGAAGGCGAAATCAAAATCACGAATAGCCGCACGGGAAGCAAGTTCGCATCCTCGGTCAAGGGTATCGGTACCGGCGAAAGAGGCGATCGCGTCGTCATCGATGATCCTCACGACGTGCACAAGAGTGAATCAGATATTGTGCGAACGGATACTGTTCGTTGGTTCCGTGAAACCATCACAGACCGTCTCAATGATCTCGACCGTTCCGCCATCGTCATTATCATGCAGAGAGTTCATCAAGCGGATATTAGCGGATTTATCCTCGAGGCGGGCTGGCCGTACTGCCACCTGATGGTGCCGATGGAATACGAGGGCGGACGCGAGCCCTATAATCCGCTCGGCTGGGTCGATCCGCGCACCGAGGAAGGAGATCTCGCATGGCCGGAGCGTTTTTCGCCCGAAGCAGTCGCCACCATCGAAAGAGAGAAAGGAAGCTGGGCCTACGCTGGCCAATATCAGCAACGGCCAGCCCCGCGTGGTGGCGGTATTATAAAGCGCGCCCACTGGAGACCCTACACCTCGGAAGATTGTGGGCGCTTTGGCGTTTCATGGCCGAAATTCCCGGTGATGAGCTATACCGTACTCTCGATCGACACCGCGCAAACCGAAAAGAAACAAAATGACCCCTCCGCAGGCGTCGTGCTCGGCGTGTGCGCCGATATCTATGACAATCGCCGCATCATGCTGATGCAGGCCTGGGCACAACGCCTCGAACTCTACGAACTGGTCAAGGAAATCGAGAAAACCTGCCGCCAGTTCAAGGTCGACCGCGTACTGGTCGAAGATAAAGCCTCCGGCTATCCCGTCGCCCAGGAACTGCGACGACGAGGCCGCACGATCTCGGATCTGATGAGCTTCAACCCCAAAACCGCCGACCGCGCCGACTTCGGCGTGCAACTGGTGACGCCGGAAGGCGACAAGGTCGCAAGAATGTACGCGGTGCAGAACCTGTTCGAATGCGGCCTGATCATGGCCCCGGCGGAAGCAACCGGAGCCGGAGACTATCTGTTCAAGGAGTTCGCCGACAAGGTCATCTCCGAATGCGAGGTCATGCCCAAAGGCGAGCACGACGACCTCGCCGACGCCATGTCGCAAGCCCTCATCCACCTACGCGCACTCGGCCTCGCCCGCCTGCCCGACGAATGGGAGATCGACGAGCGCGATGCCAACGTCTATCGCAAGCAACCCGTCCCGCTCTATCCGGCCTTCACATGAGCATTGAATGCGATCCCGATGCTCTCAAGGAGTTCGTGCAAAAAACCGCGGACATGTTCCAGCATTTCGATCAGCGAATATCGTCGCTCGAAAAACAAATGGCGCTGGCCCGCGAAGCAATGCTCGCGATGCGCGATATAATCGCCGAAGTTGTCCCGGAGGACAAAAATGCCTGACGACAACGAGTTCATGCGCGCTCAGGCCGAGCACGCCTGGGATACGATGCAACTCGCATCGATCAAAGCGCTGCAATACTGCCTGGTCGACTACGCCACCAACGCCTGGCGCAAGATCGACGAGGTGCCGCCGCCGATCAATGTTCCAGTGCTCGCCATCGGTGCGCCCGGCGAGGGCGTGCTGGTGCTGGTGCTGACTCAGAACGGCGAATGGCGCACCACCATGGGCGGCCAACCGCACAAGCCGCCGACACTCTGGATGCCTTGCCCCAACCTGCCCAAGGGCGATCGGCTTGAGACCACAAAGCTCTCAGTGGCGAAATAATGTTCCCAATCATGACGGAGGAGCAGCTAAAGGCCGCCGATGAGGCCACGCTGCGTCAGCGCGTGCGCGAATTGAGAAATGCGTCTGCCGTGCTGTACCAAATAAGAGACCGTCAGCAGGAGATTAGAAACTGTCTGCTCGTGGTCGTGGATATATTGAGGAAAATCGAAACATCCCTGCGGAAACCTCGTCGTAAGAGCAAAGGTAGAAAGAAAGGATGAAAAATGACCCTCGGTGAATATCGCGTCGGTATCGAGTTCAACCCCTCCGGCAACGAGATGGTCAACACCATCAAGCAGCGCGCCGCCGACCTGATCGATTGCATCAACGACGTGCATAGCGAGGGCGATCCGACCGAGGTCGCCCGCCTCAAGGCGCTTGCCATGACCAATGTCGAAGACGCCGCGATGTGGGCTGTCAAGGCCGTCACCAAGCGGCCGAAATGAGATACGAGGTCAAGCTTTATCCTTGGACCGGCGTCTGGCCTGCCTACCCGCATCTCTATCCAATGCTGCCGCGTGAAGGCTTGTGGTTCTGGGCCGACTTCCCTGAACGACGGCCCTATATCCGCAGAAAGTGAGGTGGTGCGACATACCGGGAGAGACATTCCCAAACACCATAATAAGAAGGCCCTCGCCTGTGGCCAGGTGGGGGCCTTAGCTTGTGTGCAAGTGCACAGGGTATAATGTGTGAGAGAATCAGGCTCCCGCAATGGCCGAAAACGGCGCAACACCCCTCGACCCCTGGCTGAACCTCGGCCCCGGCGATATCGCCATCACCGAGGACAGCGGCGGCGGCGATGACGTCGCCATCGACATGCGCGATGACGGCAGCATTCACGTCGACATCGGCGATGCCGTCAGCAATTCCATCCGCGCCTCCAAGGCCCATGACGCCAATCTCGCCGAGTTCATCGACAACAGCGAGCTAAGGCTGATCTGCGACGACCTCCTCAACGGCATCGATGCCGATCTCCAGTCGCGACAAGACTGGATCGACCGCCGCGCCGCCGGGATCAAGCATCTCGCGCTCAAGGTCGAGAACCCGCGCTCGCCGTCGGCCGATGCCGACACCGCCGTCGAGGGTCAGTCGGTGGTGCGTACCCCGATCATGCTCGATGCCGTGCTGCGGTTCCAAGCCAATGCCAGAGGCGAGCTTCTGCCCGCAGGCGGCCCCACCAAGATCCGCAACTTCCGTACCCCCAGCACCATCGAGCGCCGCCTGGAAGAACAAATGAGCGGCGCACCCTATGTCGATCAGAGCGATATCCTCGCCGACGACCTGGAACTCAAGTTCAACTACTACCTCACCGTCACCGATAAGGTTTACTATCCCGACACCAACCGCATGTTTTTCATGCAGGGCTTCGGCGGCTCAGGCTTCAAGAAGGTCTATCGCTGCCCGATCAAGCGCAGACCGGTCTCGCGTGCCATCGATGCCGACGATATCATCGTGTCCGACAACGAAATCTCGCTCGAAGACTGCGGGCGCGTCACCCATCGCATCAAGATGCGGCCTTCGATCCTGCGCCGCATGCAACTCGCGGGGCAATACCTTGATATCGATCTCCAGACACCAAGCGCTCCTGATCCCGATGCCGTGGAGCGCGCTGAACGAGACGTGGCGGGCCTATCCGTTGGTTACGGTCAACGGCCCGCTGATTACGAGCACACAATCTACGAATGTTATTGCGAACTTGACATTCGAGGCTTCGAGCACAAGGAGCATGGCGACATCACCGGGCTTCCTCTGCCGTATCGTGTGACCATCGACAAGGACAGCCAGGAAATCCTGGAGGTCCGCCGCAACTGGAAGGAAGATGATGATCGCTACCTCGCCCGCATGCCAATCGTCAAATACCCCTTCGTCGAGGGCATCGGCTTCTACGGCATTGGCCTGCTCAACATCATGGGCAACGCGACTGCTGCGGTCACGACTTCTTGGCGGCTGGCGCTCGACAGCGGCGCTTTTTCTTCCTGGCCCGGTTTTCTCTATTCCGAGCAAGTCGGCAGACAAGACACGATGACGTTCCGGGTCGGGCTCGGCTCCGGCGTCAAGATCAATACCGGCGGCCAGCCCATCGGCCAGAACGTCATGCCGCTGCCATATAAAGACGTCACGGCAGGCCTGGTGCAGGTCACCCAGCATATCGAGGAGGAGGCGCGCCGGGTCGGCGGCACCCCCGAGCTTATGACCGGCGAGGGCCGTCAGGACGTCCCCGTCGGCACCACGCTCGCCATGCTCGACCAGGCGGTCAAGGTCATCGATAGCGTGCACAAAGGCATGCACATCGCCCAGGCCGAAGAGCTTTCGCTGCTGCGCGACCTGTTCATCGAGGACCCCGATGCGCTCGTCTGTAACAACGCGCCAGGACACCAGTGGGAGAAGGCGGACATCGTCGCGGCGCTGCAAAACTGCGACCTCTCCCCGCAGAGCGACCCCAACACGCCGAGCCACACTATCCGCGTGATGAAAGCTGTCGGCCTCGTCCAATTGGTGCAGATGGCTCCGCAAATCTGGGATCTGCCCAAGGTCGCGCGACGTGTCGCTAACATGGTCGGCATGGGCGACGTCGACGACCTCTTGGCCCCGCCGCAGCCCGGCGCGCAACCCGATCTCAAGCACATGGAGGCAATGGCCAAGTTGCAGCAGCAGGCGGCAGCGCTGGCGCAGAAAGAGCAGGACAGCCAGCGTAAGGCGGCAATGGGTCACTTGGCCGAGCAGATAGGCCTCGTCAAAGAACGTATGAATGCGGATAATGCAGCGGCGGAGCGCATGAGCCGCGAGCGTGTCGAGCAGATGAAGGTGCAAGCATCGCTGGCGGGCAAGGCATCCGATAGCCGGGAGGCCCACCTCGACCGGACGGCCGACCTGATCGGCAGGCACCTCGACAATCAAGCCGCGCTGACGCAAGTTCAGGCCAAGAATGGCGGGCGGATACTATAGGGCGAATCAGATAGCATCGTGTTGCCTGCATGACGCCCTCCTGTCGGCTGGGTTGCCACCAGCCGCAAGTTCGCCCACTCAGAGTGTCATGCAGGCACAAGATGGAGAGCGATAATGGCCTTCTTGAATCATCCATTCGAAAAAGAGATCAAGTCCTCGGTGCAGCGCCGCCTGCGTGCGCTCGGTGCACACGCAGGCAAGGCTTGGGGCAGGGCCGCCGTCGACGTCAAAGGCCGCATCCCGAAGACGCATGCCGGTACGCAACGCCCGCTGACGATCAAGGGCGGCAGCGCAGGCATCCCGGCCGGAGGCAAGGTCAAGCATCGCGCCGATCGCCCGATGCACAATCGCTACGCCAAGGGCGGCAAGGTCAAGAAAGGCCACACCACCAATATCGTGATCGCACAGCATCCCGGCGGCAACCAGCCGCAGCCGGGTCCGGCACCGATGCCCGTCCCCGTACCGATGGGTGGCGGTGCTCCGCCCATGCCGCCGCCGATAGCACGCCCGCCGATCGGTGGTCCGCCCGGTCTGCCCGCAGGATTGCCTCCCGGCGGCTTACCGCTGCGCCCCGGCATGGCGGATGGCGGCCATGTCTCCGGCGAGTACGAGCTTTCACCTGCGGAGCACTATCACAACTGGGGCGAGGGCTATAAGCGCGGCGGCCACGTCAAGAAACATCATCTGCCGGAGGCCTTCATCGAGCACGAGGGCCACAAGCGCAAGCGTGGCGGCCATGTTGGCAAGCATCACGCTAAAGGCGGCTTCCTCGGCCACGAGCCTGCGCCCGGCAAGACCTATAAAGGCTATCCGCACTCGCCGACCACCGAGGAGGATGATGCAGTGTCGCCGACCAAGCGCGGCGGGCACATTAAGAAACACAAGGCTGGCGGCACGGTAAAACGCGCGGATGGCGGCCGGACACAGCAAGAGAGCGAAGCACAGACACCGAGATCGCCGCAAGAGGATTACAACAAGCCTGCACGCAAGCACGGTGGCCATATCAAGAAGCGCGCACACGGCGGCAAGGTCGAGCACGGTGACGAGAAAGAAGACCGCAAGCTGTTCGGCAAGATGATCAAGGAGCACGACAAGGCCGAAAAGCGTGCGCGCGGCGGCGCTGTCCATGGCGGCAAGTTCCACGGCGGCGAGAAGAGCCATAATTGGGGTCGAGGCATGGCCGGGAAGGGCAGTGACGTGAACCCCGGAACCGGCGGCAAGGTTGACCGCGCCAGCGTCGACCGTCCCCATGTATCTGCGCCGGGCGCGAGCGTGCATATGGACGAAGGTGGGGGGACTGGGTTAGCACGTATCGCCAAGAGTAAGATGTCGCAATCGCCGAAGACCTCGAAGACAGAGATGTAATGCCCGGCTTGTTCGACCATAACGATTTCACGTTCGCGCAACGGCTGGAACGCATGATCCAGCGTACCGTCCATGGTGATCGCGAGGAAGTAGGCCTGATGAGCCAAATTCTCGCCTCCGGCGGCGGCGAGAACTTCCACTACATTCGGGGCATGATCGTCGCCTACCAGGCCGTGCTCGCCGACATGCAGATGATTGCCCGCGACATGAACAACGAGGGGGCCGGTCGTCACGAGACGATGGCCATGAATTAGGTGAAGCACTGATGTCGATGCCTTATCACGGCCCGGTCCCCCGGATCGGTAATGTCGCGCACGTCCTGCGCGATTATCCTCCCACCAGCGCAGTCCCTGGCACAGGTCCGTCCACGACCATCACCATGGCACAAGGCCCGGTGAAGCCGTGGGCCAACGAGGAAGAAGCCGAGGAATACGCGCGCGACCCGAAAACCTTCCTGCTCAAGAAATGCGAGCAAGCGATGGGCAACGGCAAGGTCGCGCACAACTGGGTGCTGATTGCCACGCATTGGCTCCCGGCTTTCGCAATTTTGCCCAACGGTACCCGCTTCTATCGTTCCGACAACACCTTGGAAGAGGTGCAGTATCAGGGCAAGGTCGGCCTCGTCATCGGCAAGGGGCCGATGGCATTCGTCGACGACCCGGATTCCGGGGTGCATTTCCACGGCCAGGATGTCGATATCGGCGAATGGATCAGCTTCGATCGCCATGACGGCCGCCAAACCACCATCAATCGCGTCCATTGCCGCTATATCAAGGACGTGCAGATCCTACAGACCAAGATCCAGAACCCCGACTATATATACTAGGCCCATGACCATGGCTGACGAAGAGGTCCTAGAGGACGATCCGCCGGACGACATTGTCGAGACAACGTCGCCCGCTCCGGTACCACCGCGAGAAAACGAGGCCGATCAACAGCGCGGTGGCAAGAAAGCCGTCGCTCCGGTACCGCCCGCACATTCCGAGCCGCCCGAGCCGCCGACCGCCGGTCTCGAAGAGATGCGGCGGCAACTCAAGGAGGCCGAGGCCCGCACCGCGCAAGTCGAGCAAACGGCACGCAAGCTGCAAACCGAGCGCGACCAGGCGCTTGCGCTGGCGCAGGAGGCCGAGAAACGCGGCATCTCTACCCAGGAATTGATGATCGAGGATCAGATCAAGGCTACGGCCGGACAACTCGATGCCTTGACCGAGCAGCAAGCGGCAGCGTGGAGCGATGGCGATTATCCCAAGGCCGCGCAAATCAATCGCAAGATGCAGGAACTCACGGTCAGCCATGGTTTCCTGAACGAGAAGAAGCTCTGGCTTGTCCAGCAACGCGAGCGGCAGAAGCAGCAACTGCCGCCGTCACCGTCGTCGCAGGTCGCCGAAACGCTATCCGACCCGTTCGAAGCCCGTATCCAGGGCAAGTATTCGCCTAACGCGACGGCATTCCTGCGCAAGCACCAGGATCTGGTGCGCTCGGATGGCTCGCTCAAGCGTCGTGCCATTGAGGCCCATGAGGCGGCATTGGACGAAGGCTTCACCGCCGACACGCCCGGCTATTATGATCACGTCGAGAAGCTATTGGGGGCGGCAAGCCAGTCGCAAGAGGCAGATGGCGCGCCGCCAGCAGCGCCGCCGCCAAAAACCGGAGCGCCAACCACGGCTGCGCCGGTCTCGCGCGGCAATGTCCGCGTGCCTGGCGGTGGCGGCAAACCGCAAATGACGCCCAACCAGCGCCGTTTGGCAATCGAGCAGGGCCAGGACCCGGATGAGTGGTTTGCCCACTACAATCGCTTGCTGGCCGAGGGAAAGATAACGGCAGTGAGATGACCATGAACCGTATCCCCACTCCTACTCGCGAGAACCCGCGCACCGACATGCCGGAGGAGTTCGAGCCGCTGCATCCGGTACGCGATGCCATCCGTCCCATTGACGATGGCCGCGAGCGGTTGCGCACCGGCAATGTCAACGTCAATCCCTTCGAGATCGGCGATATCGTGCGGGCTTATGCGCCGACCGGCGGCAAGCGGCCCGAGGGCGAGATCGATTTCAACTGGAAGCGCCACGACGTCTACGGCAAGGAAGATTATGCCGAGATGCAGGACTACGTTCAGCAGGGTTGGCGGCCGGTGACGTATGAGATGTTTCCGGGCCGGTTTGCGCCGCCTGGCACTACCGGGTCGGTGATCGTGCGCGGCATGATCCTCATGGAGCGGCCGATGCGCTTGACAATAGAGGCGCGACAGGAAGAATTAGAGGCAGCGAATCGTGCTATGCGTGTGCACCAGAAAAACATGGCAGAGGCCCCGGAGGGGCAGGCCCCCAGGATGGCCCCGGTCATGCGAACCACGCGCGAGGCTATCGAGATCCCGGACTAAGGTTCGCGATCCCGTCCCGAAGCTCGGGACGTAAAACGCAGATACTGCCCACGGTCGGAGGCGAAGCTCGCCAAAGCCGGTAACCCTCAGAGGGGGAGCCGCCTATGGCGAATCCTAATGCGCCTTTTGGTTTCAAGCCCATTCGTCGTCTGGATGGCGCGGCCTGGTCGGGTAACCTGACCAGTCGCAAGATTCTCGCCACCAACAACAACGTCATGTGCAAGGGCGACGTCGTGCTGGCGTTGTCGACCGGCTATATCGACATCGGTGTGGCTGGCACCACCACGCACGTCAACCTCGGCATCTTCTACGGGTGCCATTACTTCAACGCCTCGGTCGGCTACAACATCTGGAGCAACCGCTGGCCTGGAGGCTCGCCCTCGGCGGGCGTAGATGCCGACGCCTTCATCATCGACGACCCTTATCTGGTGTTCGAGGTGCAGGCCTCGGCCGCTGCCATCGGCTTCGGTGCGATCGGCGAGAATGCCGACTACGTCGTTGCCACCGGCAACGCGCTC
>Ga0126380_10000624_pt1 | contig 12146 bp, 12 predicted proteins | sample PanSoiMetPlot_26_FD_92544 | JGI IMG/M metagenome (GOLD analysis project Ga0126380, IMG submission 92544) | Tropical forest soil microbial communities from Panama - MetaG Plot_26 | ecosystem: Environmental > Terrestrial > Soil > Tropical forest > Bulk soil | place: Panama | collected 2016-02-17
CACGCTCGCCGACGAGATGGGCCAGCTGCAGGAGCGGATCACCTCCACCCGTGGCCACGCGATCACCTCGATGCAGGCGATCTACGTCCCGGCCGACGACATCACCGACCCCGCCCCGCACACCACGTTCGCCCACCTGGACGCGACCACGGTGCTGTCCCGGGCGATCACCGAGAAGGGCATCTTCCCGGCGGTCGACCCGCTCGACTCCACCTCCCGCATCCTGGACGCCAAGTACATCGGGCAGGAGCACTACGACGTCGCCCGCGAGGTGCAGCGGATCCTGCAGCGGTACAAGGAGCTGCAGGACATCATCGCCATTCTGGGCATCGACGAGCTGTCCGAGGAGGACCAGGTCACGGTCAAGCGGGCCCGGCGGATCGAGCGGTACCTGTCGCACCCGATGTTCGTGGCCGAACAGTTCACCGGCCAGGCCGGCATTTTCGTGCCGCTGACCGAGACGGTGGCGTCGTTCAAGGCGATCACCGAGGGCAAATACGACAACCTCCCGGAGCAGGCGTTCTTCATGGTCGGCGGGATCGAGGACGTCGAGCGCAAGGCCGCGGAGCTGGAGCGGCAGTGAGCGGGGCGCGCGAGGCAACCGGCGGGCCAGCGACGTGACGCTACGAGTAGCGCTGGTGGCCCCGGACGGCGAGATCTGGTCCGGGATGGCCAGGATGGTGATCGCCAAGACCCTCGACGGCGATATCGGCATCCTCACCGGGCATCCGCCCGTCGTCGGGATCCTGGCCGACGCCAGCCTGGTCCGGATCCTGGACGTCGAGGATGGGCCGGCCGAAGACCAGGGGGAGGTACGCGCGGCGGTGAGCAGCGGCTTTCTCTCCGTCGCGGACGACCGGATCTCGATCCTGGTGCGCCAGGCCGAGCTCGGGTCCCGGGTGGAGGTGGCCGGCGCGCGAGCCCGGCTCGACGCCGCGCTCTCCGAGGCCGGGCAGCTGCCACCGGGCGAGCAGGAACCCCTCGAGGTGAGATACTCCCGCGCCTTGCTGCGGGCCGCCGGCGACCAGTCCTAACGGGCGCCAGCAGCCGGGCCGGGGATGAGCACAGCGATTGCGCTCGATGCGGCCTGGATCTTCGCTGCCGTCCTGGTCGTCATCGTGTTCGGCGCGACCGGCCTGGCCATCCGGCGCATGCTGCTCGACCGCGGCGGCGGGACGGTGGAGTGCGGGCTGCGCAGGCCGGGGGGGACCTGGCGGCTGGGCGTCGCCGCCTACGAGGAAGATGAGCTGCGCTGGTACGACGCGGTCGGCGTGCTGCTCACCCCGGAGGAGGTGCTGGCCAGGCGGACCCTGTCGGTCGAGTCCCGGCGTGAGGTGTACCCGGCCGAGGCCGCGCTGCTGGGGCCGGGGAAGGTCGTGGTGACCTGCACCGCGGGGGAGCCGTCCGAGACCGTGGAACTGGCCATGGGGGAGGCCGCGCTGACCGGCTTCCTGGCCTGGCTGGAATCCGCCCCGCCCGGTTCCTACCCGCGTATCCCGTTACGGCCCGCCCGGCCCGCAGCGGGGGGAGCGCTCAGCGCTCGCCGCCGGGCTTCCAGAGCACGTCGCCGCGGCTGGCGTTGGCCCGGCGGGCCAGGATGAACAGCAGGTCCGACAGCCGGTTCAGGTACCGGGCGGTGACCGGGTTCACCGCGTCCGGGTACGCGTCCAGGGCCGCCCACGCGCTGCGCTCCGCCCGGCGGACCACCGTGCGCGCCGTGTGCAGCAGCGCCGCCCCGGGCGTGCCACCGGGCAGCACGAAGCTGCGCAGCGTGGGCAGCCCCTCGTTGTGCTCGTCGCACGCCCGCTCCAGGTCGCTCACGTAGCTCTCGTCGATCCGCAGCGGTGGGTACTTGGGGTCAGCGCTGATCGGGTTGCACAGATCCGCCCCCACATCGAACAGCTCGTTCTGGACCCGGGTCAGCAGCGCCCCGAGCCCCGGGTCGAGCCGGCCGAGCGCGAGCGCGGTGCCGATCGCACAGTTGGCCTCGTCCACGTCCGCGTAGGCGGCGAGCCGGGGGTCGTCCTTGCGCACGCGGCTGCCGTCGCCGAGCGCGGTGGTCCCGCCGTCGCCGGTCCGCGTATAGATGCGGGACAGCACGACGGGCTTGTCGCGGGCGTCCTCACGGTCTGCTGGCATGAACTCACCGTAGCCCCGGCGCGCACGTTAGGGTTGTCCCCTACGTACGCGTTCTGCGGTCATGAGGTGGCTGTGTACGACTATGTCATCGTCGGTGCCGGTAGCGCCGGTTGTGTCCTCGCGCTGCGGCTCACCGAGAACCCCTCGACGCGCGTTCTGCTGCTCGAGGCGGGCCCCCCGGACAACGCGGACGAGATCCGCATCCCGGCGGCGCTGAACCTGCTGTTCCAGAGCACCTACGACTGGGACTTCCACACCGTCCCCCAGGAACGGGCGGCGGGGCGGGAGATCTACTGGCCGCGCGGGCGGATGCTCGGCGGGTCCTCGTCGATGAACGCCATGATCTACATCCGGGGCAACAGGTACGACTACGACACCTGGCGGGACGAGTACGGGTGCAGCGGCTGGGGTTACGCCGACCTGATTCCCTACTTCCGCCGCGCCGAGGGCAACTCCCGCGGCGCCGACGCCTACCACGGCGGGACCGGGCCGCTGTCGGTCTGCGACCTGGCCTTCCAGTCCGCGATGACCAAGACCTGGGTCGCCGCCGCGCAGGAATGCGGGCTGCCCGCCAACGACGACTTCAACGGCGCGCAGCAGGACGGGAGCGGCTTCTACCAGGTGACCCAGAAGGATGGGCGTCGTTGCTCGGCCGCCGACGCCTACCTCCGCCCGGCCATGGCGCGCCCCAACCTCGAGGTGAAGACCGACACGCGCGCCACCAAGGTCGTGGTGGAGGGCGGCCGGGCCGCCGGGGTGCGGTACCTCCAGCGCGGGTCCGAGGAGACCGCCTACGTCCACGGCGAGGTCATCCTGTGCGCCGGCACCGTCGGCAGCCCGCAGCTGCTCATGCTGTCCGGCATCGGTCACGCCGACCACCTGCGCGAACTCGGCATCATCGTGATGGTGGACAGCCCCGGCGTGGGCGCGAACCTGTCCGACCACCCGGTCGTGCCCGCCATGTGGCGGACCCCGAAGGTGCCGGCCCTGTGGGAGAAGTCCAGCACCAAGAACCTGTTCCGCTGGCAGCTGCGGCATTCCGGCCCGTTCACCTCGAACATCGCCGAGTCCGGCGGGTTCAGCCGGACCCGGCCCTCGCTGTCCGCACCCGACCTGCAGTGGCACGCGCTGCCCACCCCGTTCCTGAACCAGGGTCTGGGCGACCCGCAGACCAGGGCGTTTACGCTGCTCATCACGCTGGTGGACGTCGGCAGCCGGGGCCGGATCCGGCTGCGGAGCACCGACCCCCGGCACAAACCCGCCATCGACCCGGCCTACCTGTCGGACAGCACGGACATCGCGCCGCTGGTGGAAGGGGTCCGGATGGCGCGCGAGTTCGCGGTGGCGAGCCCGCTGGCCAAGGTCTGCACCGAGGAACTGGCACCGGGCCCCGGCGTGCACACCGACGCCGAGGTGCGCGAGTGGATCCGGCGTGACCTGGGCACCCTCTACCATCCCGTCGGGACGTGCGCCATGGGCGGCGACTCCCGGCTGGCCAGCGCCAAGATCACCAGCGTGGTGGACCCGGAACTGCGGGTGCGCGGCGTCGAGGGCCTGCGGGTGGTGGACGCCTCGGTGATGCCGGTCGTGCCGCGGGGCAACACGAACGCCCCCACGATCGCCATCGCCGAGCGCGCCGCCGACCTGATCATCGGCCGGGCCCCGCTGGAGCCCGCCGACCCGGCCCTGGAAAGCGAGCCCCTGCCCGAACTGGCGTAACGCGAACCCGCACCAAGCCGCGGTGCCACGGCCAGGGCGGCCTTCCGACCAGTTATCACGCGAAACGGCCGCTTTGCTGCCCGTTTTGCCCGGTTTGGGGGTGCGTTTCGCGGGATATCACGCGAAACGCACCGGCCGGGGGGGCCGTGCGCCGCGGGCCCGGAGGGGAGGGGCTCTCAGCGGTAGCGCTTGCCGTGCAGCAGCGTGGTGAGCGACAGCAGCCGCTTCATGTCCTTGTCACTGCGGGCCAGCGTGGTCAGGTTCAGCGGCGGCTTCATCCGCTGCCGGGTGATCGACTTGGCCCGGGTGAACTCGCGCAGCCCGTCCGCGCCGTGGATGCGGCCGAAACCGGAGTCGCCGACCCCGCCGAACGGGAGCGAGGGCACGGTGGCGTACGCGATCACCGAGTTGATCGACGTCATGCCGCTGCGCAGCGCCCGCGCGGCCGCCATGGCCTTCTTCGTGTTCCCGGCGAACACCGCGGAGCCGAGCGCGAACCTGTTCGCGTTCGCCAGTTTCACCGCATCGGACATGTCGGCCACCCTGGTCACGGTGATGGTGGGCCCGAACGTCTCGTCCTGGACCGCCATGCTCTGCTCCGGCACGTCGGTCAGCAGCACCGGGTCCACGTACGGGCGCCGGACGCTCTGCATCCCGCCCAGCACCGCGTGCCCGCCCCGGGCGATAGCGTCCGCGATGTGATCCTCGACCACGTCAAGCTGCCCGGGCATGGTCATCGGCCCGTAACTAGCTTCGCGGTCGTCGCCAGCCCGCGCCCCGGCCATTCGTTCTGACAATTTCTCCAGGAAGGTGTGGTAGACCTCGTCAACGACATAGACGCGCTCGACCCCGACGCAGGTCTGCCCGGCGTTGGACAGCGCGCCCCACGCGGCGGCGTCGGCGGCCGCGTCGAGGTCCGCGTCCCTGCCCACCAGGAGCGCGTCCTTGCCGCCGCACTCGGCGATCATGGGCGTCAGGTTCTGCGCGCACGCGGCCATCACCTTGCGCGCCGTGGGGCTGGACCCGGTGAACGCGATCTTGTTGACCGCGCTCAGCGCCAGCGCCTCGCCGGTCGTGCGCGCCCCGGTGATCAGTTGCAGCACCGGCTTTTCCGGCACGACCTCGCCGAACGAGCTGACCAGCCAGCCGCCGACGGCGGAGGTGAACTCGCTCGGCTTGAACACCACGGCGTTGCCCGCGGCCAGCGCGTAGGCCAGCGAGCCCATCGGGGTGAACACCGGGTAGTTCCACGGGCCGATCACGCCGATCACGCCGAGCGGCTGGTACTCGACGTAGGAGGCCTGGTTGAGGGCGGTGAGCCCGCTGCGGACCCGGCGCGGGCCGAGGACCTTGCGGGCGTTGCGGGCCGCCCAGTCGATGTGCACGATCGCCAGGACGATCTCCAGCTTGGCGTCGTCCAGCGGCTTGCCGGTCTCGATGTGCACGAGCTCGGCGAGCCGGCCGATGTAGCGGGTCAGGTGCGACTTCCAGGCCAGCAGCCGGGTCTGCCGCTCCTTCCAGCCCAGGCCGGCCCACCAGGCGGCGGCGTCCTGCGCCCGCTCTACGGCGTCGTTCACCTCGGCCTGGCCGAACACCGGGAAGGTGGCGATCACCTCGGAGGTTGCCGGGTTGACCGAATCGAAGGTGTCCCGTGCCCCAGCCTGTGCTGCCTGCAGCGTGTCCATGCGTCCTCACCGTCATCCGGGCCGCCATGCGCCCTCTGTAGCGTTAGTAAATCATCGCCGGCGCCGCACCGAGACCACCGCCGGATCTTGCTGGCGCGGCCGCGGTGATCTGGTTGACTTGGCAACCGTGTACACCGACCCTGGCGCCCCGCCGCAGCGGCCGTACGTGCTGCTGAGCTGCGCAATGTCCGTCGACGGCTGCCTGGACGCGCCGGGACCGCAGCGGCTGGTGCTGTCCGGCGACGCCGACCGCGACCGGGTGGACGCGGAACGGGCGGAGGCTGACGCGATCATGGTCGGCGCCGCCACCATCCGCAGGGACAACCCCCGCCTGCTGATCCGCTCGGCCGTGCGCCGGGCCGCCCGGGTGGCCCGTGACCTGCCCGAACACCCGGCCAGGGTAACCGTCACCGGCAGCGGCGACCTGGATCCGGGGGCCGCGTTCTTCGCCGCCGCCGGCGCGGGTGCCGTTGTGTACTGCGCCGCCCCGGAGGCGCCCAAACTTGCGGACCGGCTGAACGATCGTGCGCGGGTGATCGCCGTCCCCCCGCCGGTGGGGCTCGGGGCCATCCTCACCGACCTGTCCCGCCGCGGCGTGCACCGGCTGCTGGTGGAGGGCGGGGCCCGGCTGGGACGCGAGTTCCTCGCGGCGGGGCTCGTGGACGAGCTTGCCCTGGCGGTGGCCCCGTTCTTCGTCGGCGCGGCGGAGGCGCCACGGTTCGCCGGGCCGGCCGGGTACCCGCATGGCCCCGGGCGGCCGATGCACCTGGCGGAGGTACGCCAGCTCGATGAGGTCGTTTTGCTGCGATACCTGCTCCGCGGGGACGGGCCCGCGGCGCGCGACGAGGCCGGGGCGCGGCCCGGGCGTGGCGACCGGAACCCGTCAGCCGGCCGGATCCGGGGCGGGCTGGAGGAGCGGGGCCGTGGCGGGCCGGATCCGGAAGCGAGCGGGAACCGGGGCGGGCCTTGACGGGCGGGAACCCGGGGGTACCGGGCGCGGGCGGGGAACCGAACGCCGCGGACCGGGCCTGGCTGACCCAGGCGATCGACCTGTCCCGCCGCAGCCCGCCATCGCGCACGGCCTTCGCCGTCGGCGCCGTCGTCGTGGCGCCCGACGGCGCGGTGCTGGCCACCGGTTACTCGCGGCAGACCAGCCCGCACGACCACGCGGAGGAAGCGGCCCTGGCCAAGCTCGGCCCGCCCGGCTCGCGGCGCGGCGGCGCCACCTTGTACAGCTCACTGGAACCGTGCCGGTTCCGTGCCTCCCGCCCCCGCCCGTGCGCGGAACTCATCATCGAGGCGGGCCTGCGGCGCGTGGTGATCGCCTGGCTGGAGCCGCCGGTGTTCGCCGCCGGGGGAGGAGCCGCCCTGCTGCGTGAGGCGGGGGTCACCGTGGTAGAGATCCCCGCCCTGGCCGCCGAGGCCCGCGCCGTCAACGCCGCTGTCCTCGGCGAATAGCGCTCACCCGGCGGGTAGCGCGGCCGGTGGGCAGTGCCCTCGGCGGGGCGGTCTGCCGACGGGCAGCGCCCTCGGCGGGGCCGTGCGCCGGTGGGCAGCGTCGGTGCTGCCGGGTATTAGACCGTACTTCCCCCCGGCGGGGAGCCGACATAGGCGTTGACCAGGTAAAGCAGAGACAGCCCATGACTACGTAGTCATGTAATTTCCGCGATCAAGGGCTCTACCACCTGGTCAAACGCGTCGACCAATCGGCTTGGGGGGAAGTTCGGATTAGAGCTTGCCCCGGTTGCGGGCGGTCAGGATGATCTGGGTCACGGCGTAGCTGCTCAGCCCGAGCTTTTGCGCTATCTCCTCCGGGCGCAGCCCCTGCTCGTTGTACAGCACAGCGAGCCGGGCCTGCTTGTCTGTCCAGGGCTGGCGCGCCTTCGCGGCCGCGCCGGGCCGGGACGTGCCCGGCCGGGACGCTCGCGGCTGAGCCGGCCGCGGCTGGGATGCCTGCGGCCGGGTGCGCGCCCGCCCGGCAGCCTGTCCCGCGCCGTCCGGTGACAGGGTGGTGCCGGGCTGGCCGGTGGCTGGTGACGGGCTGGTGCCTGATGGCGAGCAGGTCCCCGGTGCCGGGTCGGCGCCCGGTGACGGCAGCGAGGTGCCGAACGAACCACGGCGCTGATCATGGTATTTGCCGCTGGCGAGTTCGGCCATGGTGTCCTCGTCCAGGAGCAGGTACTGTTCCGCCGCCTTGTTAACCCCCACGGCGACCATGGTCAGGCCCTTGAGGTTTTTCTTCTGGCACTCTGGCGACATGCAATAGTCGTACTTCTTGGCCCTTTCCGGGTGCAGTTCTGCCCCGCACGTGACGCATGTGCGCATTGTTTTCTTGCCTGGCCCCTGAATACACGGCGGCCCGCCGCATGTGCCGGCGAACCGCTATTTCCTGCCTCAGCAACAACGCCACGGAGCCGCCCGCTGTTCCCGGCGGGTACCCGTTCCCGGCCCCGCGAGCGCTAGCGTGGTGAGGCCAGGAGCCGGCGGCGCGGCTCCCATGGACGATGAACAGGGGACGAGCAGGACCATGAGCGCAAGCGGGTACATCGATCTTCGCTCGGACACGGTGACCAGGCCGACGACGGCGATGCGCCGCGCCATGGCCGAGGCCGAGGTGGGCGATGACCTGTTCGGCGACGATCCGACCGTCATCCGCCTGCAGGAGCGGGCCGCCGCGCTGACCGGCAAGCAGGCCGCGCTCTACCTGCCCACCGGCACGCTCTGCAACCAGATCGCGATGCACGCGTTCGCGCGCTCCGGTCACGCCGTGATTTGCGAGGAGACCGCGCACGTGGGCACGCACGAACTGATCTCGTCGGCGATGCTGTCCGGGATCACCTTCCGCACGATCGCGGGCTCACACGGCCTGATCACCGCCGCGCAGGTGGCGGCCGCCCTGGAGCCCGTGCCCTACGACGTCGCCGTGGTGGACCTGGTCACCGTGGAGAACACCCACCAGGTCGGCGGCGGCACGGTGCTCCCGCTCGACGCCATGGCCGAGATCGCGGCGGTCTGCGCCGGCCGGGGCGTGCCGCTGTACCTGGACGGAGCGCGCATCTTCAACGCCTGCGCGGTGACCGGTGCCGACGTGTCCCAGTACGCGGCGCAGGCGTCCGCGCTGATGTTCTGCCTGTCCAAGGGGCTCGGCGCGCCGATCGGCTCGATGCTGGCCGGGGACGCCGAGTTCATCGGGGAAGCGAGGCGGCTGAAGATCCTGCTCGGCGCGGGATGGCGGCAGGCCGGGATCATGGCGGCGGCCGGGCTGATCGCCCTGGCCGAGGGGCCGGGCCGGCTGGCCGAGGACCACGCCACCGCCCGCAGGCTCGCCGAGGGGATCGCCGAGCTCCTGCCCGCGCACATCGACCTGGATGCGGTGCAGTCAAACATCGTGTTCGTGGACGTGGCGGGCACGGGCCAGCCACTGGCCGCCTGGGAGGCCAGCCTCGCGGGCGAAGGCGTGCTGGTGACGATCGTGGCGGGCAAGATCCGGTTGCTCACCCACGCCGACGTCACCGCCCGCGACATCGACGCCGCCCTGGCCGCCTGGCGCCGCGTCACCACCGCCTTCGCCGTCCCCTCCCCGGCCTCAGCACACTAGACCCCAGCACCCACATCTCACAGGCCCGCCGCAACTCCGTTCGCCCTGGCCCGTATGCCCGGCGGGCTAGCCGTCGCTGCTTAGGGCTTCCTCCCCACCCCGCAGAACGCGTCTACTTCGGCGGGCGGGCCGGATGGCGCGGGTTCGGGCCGCCACCGGGGGCAGGAGACAACGCCGGGCTCCACGAGCTCCAGGCCGTCGAAGAAGCTGGCGATCTCCTCCGGGGCACGCAGGACATAGGGAAGTGCACCGCTTTGGTTGTAGCCCTGCTGAGCCTGCTCGAACCCTTTGCTGATGACGTTGGTGCCGTCGTTGAGCGACAGGTAGCTGCCGGATGGCAGGGCGTCCATAAGGTTGTGCACGATTGAGCGCGCCTCATTGGTGTCGGTGACATGTCCCAGGATGCCGCTAAGGATGAGCGCAATGGGCTGGGTGAAGTCCAGCGTCTTGGCGGCCTCTGCGGTGATCGTGGCTGGGTCGCGGAGGTCGGCATGGATGTAGGCGGTGGCCCCTTCGGGGGTGCTGGTCAGCAAGGCGCGGGCGTGTGCCAGCACGAGGGGATCGTTGTCGACGTAGACGACGCGAGCCTCGGGCGCTACCCGCTGGGCGACCTGATGGGTGTTGTCGGCTGTCGGCAGCCCGGTGCCGACGTCGAGGAACTGCCGGATCCCCGCCTCCTCGGCCAGGTACCGGATGCCGCGGGTCAGGAAGCTCCGGGAGGCCCGAGCGACGTCCGTAATGCCCGGGAACACGTTGGCGTATGCATCGCCTGCGGCGCGGTCTACAGCGTAGTTGTCCTTGCCGCCGAGCCAGTAGTTCCAGATCCGTGCCGAGTGCGGCACGGATGTATCGATACCAGTAGCGGTAGTGGCATCGGGTCCCTCGGGCCCAGGGTCGCCTTGAACTGGTGAACGGTCGTCGGTCACGGGGAATCCTTAAGGGTTACGTGGGTTGCGAACAGCCACGAAGGCGGACCTTCTCCAGTTTCTGCCTTCTCGTCACGATCCATTCGGGACGATACCAGCCATTCGGGACGATACCAGTTCCTGGGCCTTGTGACGTTCTTCCTTATTGGCCGCGCAAGACCATCGCCATCCCAGCACATACGGCATGGCAAGCCGCGCCGGATACTAGAGCTCGCGGGCGATCTGGGTGAGGAAGCCGGTGGTGCGGTCCGGGGTGAGGGCCTGGGTGCTGAGCAGGTTCATGACCTCCATGTAGTGGTCGACGTCATCGGGTTTGTCCAGGTAAAGAGCGCTGGTGAGCTGCTCGATGTACACCACGTCCGGCAGTTCAGCTTCGGTGAAGCGCAACACGGTGAACGACCCGCCGGCGGCGGCGTGGCCGCCGCGGCCGAACGGCACGACCTGAATGGTGACGTGGCGCAGTTCGGCGACCTCGATGAGCCGGTTTAGCTGGGCGCGCATTACCGCGAGGCCGCCCACCGGGCGCCGCAGCGCCCCCTCGTCAATGACCGCCCACACCTGCGGCGGGTCCGGGCGGGTGAGCAGGTCTTGGCGCTTGAGCCGCAGGCTCACCCGCCGGTCGATCTCCTCGGTGGGTGCGGCCCGGTAGCCGAGCAGGGTGACAGCGCGGGCGTAGGCCTCGGTCTGGAACAGGCCGTAGACGAACTGTAGCTCGAAGGTGCGGATGACTGAGGCGGCCGCTTCCAGGCCCAGGTAGGCCTCGAACCAGTCGGCCAGGACGTCGCCGTACTTCGACCACCAGCCTGGAGCGTTGGCCTGCCGGGCCAGCGACAGCATGCTGCCGCGCACTTGTTCATCGGTGATGCCGTACAGGGTGAGCAGGTCGGCCACGTCCCGCTCCTTAAATCCCACTCGGCCGTTTTCCATCCGGCTGATCTTGGAGCGGGACGCCCGGATCTCGTATCCAGCCCGGTCGGGCGTGACGCCGGCGGCCTCGCGGAAGCGGTGCAGCTGGCCTCCCAGCATCATGCGCAGCACCGTTGGGCCTAAGGTGTCGGTAGGCGGCTCGCCGCCCGGCTCAACCGTGCTCATCCTGGCTCCGGGACCCTATGGCTCAGCGCTCAGTGCCCGCCCCCCCGAGAGCGAACGATCACCGCGCCGCCAGAACCGGCAACGCGGGCGCACCCAGCACGATATCACCTCATCGCTTTACCGCAGGGACACCATTCCGGTGACCGCTGGGTAATGACAAACCGCTGCCCGGGCACAGGTCATCGAACTCGCCATTCTTCACCCCGGTCAGGAACGCCGCGACCTCGGCGCGCGTGTAGATCAGGGCCGGCCCGGACGGGTGCCGAGAGTTGCGCACGGCGATCGCGCCGCCGGGTAGCTCGGCGACCTCGACGCAGCTCCCGGATGGGTTGCTGGCGCGGCTTTTCCGCCAGCACGCGCGTGCCAGCTGATCAGCCGGGATGCCGTTGTTGACCTGCATCGTTTCTCCCTGGCTGGGGGAAGGGAACGCGACGCGAGCAGCACGCGCCGACGCCGCAACGATCGTTTGCACACTGCAGCCTAACGGAGCTAATGCAAGTGCAGCCGCTCTATGCAAAAGTTTGTTGCAAAGATGTCGTGCAATGGCTGCGTGCAGAGGCGCTTGCAATGGCCGCGTGCATGCGGGAAGATCCCGGTATCGGTGCCCGCTCCCCTGCTGCGACGCAGTTGATCGGACGGCCATGACAGCACACCCGTCGCGCCCGTGAGCAGCGTGGCCGGCGGCGTAGCCTGGCGCTGGCTGGCGCCGGTTGTGGAGATGGCCGCCATGGCGAGCGGGAACTGGCCGCCTTCACCCGAGCCAGGCCCCCTGGGCTGGACGTGCTTCCCGCGCGTCGCCACCCGCACGCCCGGCGCGGACGCAGGATCGCTCCGCGCAGCCCGCGACTTCACCATCGCCACCCTCCAGCGGTGGGACGCCGCCGACCGCGGGGAGGATATTGCGCTCGTCGTGTCGGAACTGCTGACCAACTCGCTTCGGCACGCGCTGCCCGGTCCCGGCGAACCCCGCCCCCGATGGCCGGTCCG
>Ga0126380_10000626_pt1 | contig 12142 bp, 9 predicted proteins | sample PanSoiMetPlot_26_FD_92544 | JGI IMG/M metagenome (GOLD analysis project Ga0126380, IMG submission 92544) | Tropical forest soil microbial communities from Panama - MetaG Plot_26 | ecosystem: Environmental > Terrestrial > Soil > Tropical forest > Bulk soil | place: Panama | collected 2016-02-17
ATGAACGCACGTTCGGACCGGGTCGTTTCGCGCGGACGGCATTCCGCATCCGCGAGGGCAGGGGTCATGTTCTCGATTTGTCGTTTACTGCGCGCATTGGCACGCTGATGGTGGGATCGGTGCGGCTGACACCGATTTGCATTGGCGACACGCCCGCGCTTTTGCTGGGTCCGCTGACGGTCGAACCGCCATTCCGTTCGCACGGTGTCGGCTCGGCGCTGGTCAAGCGTGCCGTTGCCGAGGCGAAGGTCAACGGTCACAAGCTCATTGTTCTCGTCGGCGACGAGCCAATCTACGCGAAATCCGGCTTCAAGCGCATCCCGAAAGGTCAGGTGAAAATGCCCGGTCCGGTCGATCCGGCCCGGCTGCTAATCGCAGAACTGGCATTTGGCGCCTTCGACGGCGTGTCCGGCATGATCCGCCCGGATTGGGATTAGCAAATAGCCAAATCGTTCGCCGTTCGTCCCCGCGCAAGCGGGGACCCAGCGTGCATCACCTTCTTGTACCTGCTTCGCGGCGGCGAGCGCGCGGGAATGAACGGAGTAGTGTCACCGCCCCTCTCTTGCCCACGTCGCGGCGAGAGACCCGATCAACAGCAAAAGTCCGATCAGGCCCGCGAAGATCGGCAGCACCCCGATTCCGCGCACAACGCTGGCGTCTCGCATCTTCAGGCCGATCCAGTCGTCCCCCTTGAAGGTCGTGCTGGTGCGCACGGGCACGACCCGCGGCACATTGATGCGATCGCCTTCCGCAATCCGGCGGGCATCTCCACCCGTGGCGTTGCTCAGCGGGTCCAGTACTTCTGTCGTCGAGGTCACTTCGGCGAATTCGCGCGGATTGGCCGGGCCTACGTTTGTCAGGGCCGTAAGCTTTCCATCAGTCGCGCGCCATAGACCCAACTCGTTGGCAGTCGTCGTCGCGCGCCATAACCCCGGCTCGACCTGCTGCAGCTCAATCGGACGAGTTTCGCCGCTAGGCGAGGTGAGCGTTACCTGATTGACGCTGTCGGCCATCGTCTGGCGCTGTACCGTGATGTCACGGCCGTGAACAATCAGCCGCAATGCTTCTTCCTCCAGGTCCGGCTGCTTCATCAACCAGTGCGACAGCCGGCGCAGAAGATCGAGATGCGGTCCGCCGCCCTCATATCCGCGCGCCCAAAGCCAGATGTGATCCGACAATAACAGCGCGACGCGCCCTTCGCCCTCGCGTGCCAGCACGAGGAGCGGCTTGCCGTCCGGGCCTTGCATCACGTTGGTGCCGGTGCTGCGCTTGATGTCGACCAGGCGGAACCACTGGCTCCAGTGCGGAGGATCGGTGTCGGAGCCTTCCAGCTTGCGCGTCACGGGATGGCGCTGCCCGGCTTCGGTGAGCCGTGCATAGAAGCTGCGCTCGGTGATCTCTCCGGTCGGCTCGGCGGGCAGGATGCCGTCAAGCGGCGTTCGCCAGATGCTTGTCGGGCTTGCATAGTCGGGACCCGCGGCAATCAACACCGCGCCGCCATCGCGGACATATTTTGCAATATTGTCGAAATAGATGAGCGGCAATACGCCCTGCCGCGCATAGCGATCAAAAATGATCAGCTGGAATTCCGTAATCTTCTGCTGAAAAAGCTCGCGCGTGGGAAACGCGATCAGCGAGAGCTCGTTGATCGGCGTGCCGTCCTGCTTTTCCGGCGGCCGCAAAATCGTGAAATGCACCAGATCAACCGACGCGTCCGACTTGAGCAGATTCCGCCAGGTGCGCTCGCCGGCATGAGGTTCGCCGGACACAAGCAGCACACGCAATTTGTCGCGCACGCCGTCGATCGAGATGACTGCGCGGTTGTTGACCTGCGTGAGTTCGCGTACGAGCGGAGATGCCTCGATCTCGACGATGTTCGGTCCGGCGTGAGGGATCGGCACGTTGAAATTGATGTCGGTGTGCACCGTCACCACGCGCTTTTCCAGGACTTCCCCGTCGCGCCGCACGGTGACTTCGGCGGCTCCGGTCTTGGCGCCCTGATCCTCGATGCGGAAGCCGATGGTTTGCGATTGGCCGACGATGCCGAAGCGCGGGGTGCGTGTGAGCGCGACGCGACGATCGATTTCATCCTTGTGGCCGGTAATTAGCGCATGCAGAGGCACGGAAAATCCCAGCGTGGAAGCGTCAGCCGGGACATCATGAACGCGGCCATCTGTGATCAGGACGGCGCCCGCGACACGATCGGGCGGCACATCGGCGAGCGTCGACGACAGGGCGGTGAACAGCTTGGTACCGTCGGTTTCGCCGTCGGCGGCGCCGGCTTCGGCAACGCGGACCTCGAGTCCCGGGATGCGCTTGAGCCGCTCGAGGAGCGCAGTGCGCGCGGCCTCCGTCTGCTGGGCGCGGTCGCCGAAATTCTGGCTCGGGCTCTTGTCGACAATGACGGCGGCTACCGATGGTATCGGGTCGCGGTCTTCGCGGGTAAGGGAAGGATTTGCGAGCGCGAGCACCATCAGGCCCAGCGCAAGCGCGCGCAGCGGCGCGCCCCGGCTTCGCGCAATGAGGAGCACTACGGAAATCAAAACGGCTACGGCAAACGCAGCCCACACCGCGTAAGCGGGCACGAGAGGAGCAAATGAGACACCGAGATTCACCGCATGCTCCCTATTGCCCGAGCCGCTCGAGCAGCGCGGGGATGTGTACCTGATCGGCCTTGTAGTTACCGGTCAGCGCATACATGACGATATTGACGCCGGCGCGAAACGCGAACTCGCGCTGGCGCGGTTCGCCCGGCACCATTGGAAGCATTGGCTGGCCGTCCGCACGCATGGCCCATGCTCCGGCGAGGTCGTTCGAGGTGATCAGGATCGATGATACGCCGTCGCCTGCGCGTGCCGGCCGGTTGGGCTCTTCATCCTCGGTACCGGCAGGCAGCGCCTCGACCCAGAGCTGGCCATTCGTGAACCGCCCGGGAAAGTCACGCAACAAAAAGAATGTTTTGGTCAGCACATGGTCGTGTGGGACCGGCTCGAGCTCGGGAATATCGAGCGAGGACAGGATCGATCGCAACGCAACCATGCCGGGGCCGCGCATTTCGCCGCCAGGGCCCGGCGGCGCGTCCACTGCATCGCGGGTATCGAAAATCACAGTGCCCCCTCGCTTCATGTAGCTGTCGATTTTTTCCAGCGCGGCTTGCGACGGCTTCGGCGCGCTTGGCGAGATAGGCCAGTAGATCAGGGGAAAAAAAGCGAGCTCGTCGCGCGCGGGATCCAGCCCGATCGGCTCGAGCGCTTCCAGGGCCGTGCGCTGCGCCAGGAACAGCGTAAGACCTTGCAGTCCAGCCTTGCTGACTTCGTCGACGGCCGCATCGCCGGTGATGATGTAGGCAAGATGGGTTTGCAGCGTCGCCTTCATGGCAAAATCTTGCTGCTGGGCCGTGAGCGGCGGTGTCTGCGGCTGCTGTGGCGCGGTCTGCGCGCGGACGGGATCGTGCGTGGTCAATGAAATGATGAAGCCCGTCAGCAGCAGCGCCGCCGCTGCGCGACGGCGCCATCCAAAGGCCGTCAATCCGCCGGACAGCATGAGGACCACCACAGCATCGAGCATAAGCAGTGCGAGAGCGGTGAGAAAGATTGGTCCGCGCAGGTCGAGCGGTTCGCCGTGCCGGTAGATGTCGCTGCGGGCATTCAGCGGCGAAATGTCCAGCGGAATAGGACGGTCGGCTGGAGCCAGGGTATTGACAGCGACCAGGCCTTCGGGGGGTCCGTAAAAACCCGGGGGATGATCAAGACTGGCCCGTCCCGTGAAATTGCTCGGGATTGGTCGGGCAGTCGGCGGCGGGGTCGTAAAGGCGCCGAAGCCATCGAGGACCCGCGTTGCGGGCACGATCTGGGCGGCGCGATTGCCGGTGCTTTCGGTCGCGGCATTGTCGCCCTCCGCTGTTGCGGTCGAAGCTGCAATCGCCACCAGACGCCGGAGCATGTCGACGAAAGCACCCGATAAAGGCAGATCGGACCAGCGGCTGTCGGCGGTGACGTGAAACAGCACGAGCAGACCCTTGCCGCGGCGCTCTGCCGTCACAAGCGGCGTGCCATCGGCAAGCGTCGCCCAGGTACGATCGGTGAGCTGTGAGTCAGGCTCCGCCAGGACCTGGCGGGTCACCGTTACGTCATTCGGCACCGTCATTCCATTGAACGGGCTTTCCCGCGAAAACGCGGCGAGCGGCTGCGGCTTGTCCCAGCTGAGGCTCCCGCCAAGTATGCGGCCACCCCGCCGCAGTTTCACCGGAACGAGATTGTCGTCGCCGCTCGCAAGATGCGGCCCGGCGAAACGCACCAGCACGCCACCATAGTCGATCCATTTGTTAAGGCGATCGAGCGCATCGGTAACGTTGCCGACGTCGGCAAGGATCAGCATCGGCAGACGACGGTCCATGAATCGTGTGACTGCTTCCGTCGGCGCGACGCCTTCGGCGAGACTAACGTCGGCAAACGGATTAAGTGCGCGAGCGAGGTAATAGGTGGCGCCTATGAGTGGTTGCGAACGGTCGGCTGTCGAGCCAGAAACGACGCCGACGGTTCGCCGGCGCCAGCGTTTGTCAAGCAACTGGACGGCACCTGCCGAACGCTTACCTGCGATCTCGAGCCGTGCCACGTCGTTCCGTATTTCCACCGGCAGGTCGATCACGGCGTCGGTCTCGCGCTCGCCGGACCTGAAACTGAACGGCGCCTCGCCAAGCGGGAGACCTTTGAGATCGATTGCATTCACCGTGCCGACATCGCCTGGACTGGTTTGCGTACGCAGCACCTTGACAGTCAGCGCACCGGCCGCATTGTCTGCTGCGGTGAGCGCGTGCGCGGCGGGCAGGCCACCCTCGACAACGGTCAGCGGGCGATTGCCGATAACGCGCTTGAGCCCCTCGACGAAAGCGGCTCCCTTGCCGAGGTCGACGCCATCTGAAAGCCAGATCACTTCGACGTTGGATGCGCTCGCAAGAAAGCGCTCGATCGCCGGCAATGCATCGGTGCGGTCGATACCATAAGGCTTGGGCTTGATCTGCTTGATCTGCACGCGCGCAGCTCCGGCAACCTGCAGCGAGATATCGCGCTCGGTTTCCGAGATCGGCAGCACGGCTACGCCGCGACTATCCGCCTCGGCACGCGCAATCATTTCATCGGCGGTGCGGAGGCGCGCATCCCAGGTCGATGCAGCCGGCCAACCGTCATCAAGGAGGATGAGCAGCGGCGTCGTGCGATCGGCCGTCGCCATTGGAGGATTCCACAGAGGGCCGGCTGCGGCGATGATCACGAGCGCTGCCAAGGTGAGACGCAACAGCGTGAGCCACCATGGCGTGCGCGCGGGAGTTTCTTCTTTGGGCGCGATCTCAAACAACAGCCGCGTCGGCGGAAAATCGATCTGCCGGGGGCGAGGCGGCACCAGCCGCAAAAGCCACCAGAGGATCGGCAGGCTAAGCAGGCCGAGCAGGACAAGGGGCTGGGCAAAGCCAAGCGGCAATGAGCCTATCATGCAGCGCTCGCTGGGTTTGCCGGGGCGTGCCGATTCTTGATGATTGCGGCTCGCGGGTTGTCGCCCATGCGCGAATGCAGCACGAGCAGGAGTTCACTGGCAGGTCTGTCGGTGCGGTGAATGGCGAAGCTCCAGCCGCGCAAGTCCGTCTCCGAACGGACTTCCGCGCGATGTCGCGCGACGATGCCCTGATAATCGTTGCGCCAGGTCTCCGCACGGCCCGCCGTAATGCTGCCTGCGCCCTCGGGCTCGATGAATTCCACGCGGCCCGAATATGGAAAGCTTTCTTCCGCCGGATCCACGATCTGCACGACGTGGCCATGGGCACCCGTCGCCGATAGTTGGCCGATTGTGCCACGCACTTCGCGAATAGGCGCCCAAAGGTCGGACAGCGTCACAATTTCTGACAGCGGGGACGGCGCGAAGGATGGCGGCAGGCTGGCCCGCTCTGTCGGATCGTGCAGGACCGCTTCCGCCATTTTCTCGATGACGTTGCGACTCGCCGTAGGGCGCAGCAGCCCGGGAACGCCGACGCGCTCACCGCCCTGCACAAGCACTTCCGCCAGGGCAAAGGCAATCACCATGACGCGCTCGAGCTTGCTCTCGGCTGCAAGGGCAGATGCGAAATTCATCGATGGCGAGCGATCGGGCCAGATCCAGATGGTGTGCGAGGCCTCCCATTCCCGCTCCCGCACATAGAGATGGTCGTCGCGCGCGGAGCGCCGCCAGTCGACGTTTTGCGCGGCTTCCCCCGAGACAAAGCGGCGATACTGCCAAAAATTTTCGCCGGGTCCGGCGCGGCGGCGGCCGTGCAGGCCATGAATGACCGTCGATGCGACACGGCGTGCTTCCAGGATCAGACGAGGCATGGCGTCGGCAAGCTTGCGGGCGCCGACCGTCGCCTGTCGTACCGTACTGGTTTCTATGTCGTTAGCTCGTACCTCCGCCATCGTGGCTATCCGATGCGCGCTTTCAGCCGCCGGATGACGTTGGGGATGGTTTCACCTTCGGCGCGCGCGGCGAAGGTGAGGGCCATTCGGTGCTTGAGCACGGGTTCGGCTAGCCCCAGAACATCCTCGACCGAGGGCGCGAAGCGGCCATCGAGAAGGGCGCGCGCGCGCACCGCCAGCATGAGCGCCTGGCTCGCCCGTGGGCCCGGGCCCCAGGAAATCAGTTTGCCGATCTCGCCGCCTTCAGGTCCGGGGCGTGCCGAGCGGACCAGCGCCAGAATTGCCTCGACTACGGACTCGCCGACCGGCAGCCGGCGAACCAGCCGTTGCGCCGACAGCAGATCCTCGCCTGTCATCGCCGGCTTGGCGCGCGACTCCTCGGCGCCTGTCGTATCGAACAGGATTTTGCGTTCCGCCTCCTGATCGGGATAGTCGACATCGACTTCCATGAGGAAGCGATCGAGCTGCGCTTCGGGCAGCGGATAAGTGCCTTCCTGTTCAAGCGGGTTCTGCGTCGCCAGCACATGGAATGGTTTGGGCAGGTCGTGACGCTGTCCTGCAACCGTGACATGTTGCTCTTGCATTGCTTGCAAGAGCGCCGACTGAGTCCGTGGCGAGGCGCGGTTGATCTCGTCGGCCATCAGCAACTGCGCGAACACCGGTCCGGCAATGAAGCGGAAGCTGCGCTTTCCGCCCGGGCTCTCTTCCAGCACTTCAGTGCCGAGAATGTCAGACGGCATCAAATCGGGAGTGAACTGGATGCGGCGTGCGTCAAGACCCAGCGCGATGCCCATCGTTTCCACGAGCTTGGTCTTTGCGAGGCCGGGGACGCCAACCAGCAGCGCGTGGCCGCCAGAGAGCACGGTGACCAGCGCCTGCTCCACAACCACATCCTGACCGAAGATCACCGCGCCAATGGCAGTCTTTGCAGCGCGAACATGCGCGGCCGTGGACTCCGCTGCCCGGACGATCATGTCTTCGAGTTTTTCGAGGCTTTCGCCACCAGCCATTGTTTCAGTTCCTTTCAATTTCGCTTTAAGCCGCACCCCGCGCCATGCAACAAACGCACCACGCGCCGTTTTGCTGCGCCATTTAAGCCGAATCTGCCTCAATCTATGGTCTAGCTTACGCTATCTTCCACCGCCGGATCGGCTGAATCACGAAGATGCGAACAGGCGGGCGGCCGCCCAATTATCGAAGGAAAACAATGGCGAAGGCAGGGCAAGGTGGATTGGAAGCAATTGCGGCAGGGCTGCCCCGCGAAAACAAAGGGCTGCCCCCCGTAGAGCGCTGGAATCCGCCCTATTGCGGCGAGATCGACATGAGGATCGCTCCCGATGGGACCTGGTTTTATCAGAAGACGCCGATCGGGCGTCCGGCTTTGGTCAAGCTGTTCGCTTCCGTACTTAAGCGGGAAGGCGACCAGCATTTCCTGGTTACGTCGGTGGAGAAGGTTGGAATTGTTGTCGACGACGCGCCGTTTCTTGCGGTCGAAATGAAAGTCACGGAGAGCAATGCCGGACGGGTCCTCGAATTCAGGACCAATGTGGACGATTGGGTCGCGGCGGGCCCCGGCCATGCACTGCGTTTCGACACGCAGCCGGCGACCGGCGGCCTCAAGCCTTACCTGCATGTGCGACGAGAGCTGTGGGCCAAAGTGACACGCCCACTGTTCTACGATCTGGTCGCGCTCGGAGAAGAACGTGATGTCGGCGGCAGGGCAATGTTTGGCGTCACGTCTGGCGGCGAATTCTTTGCTATGGCGGATGCCAGCGCGGTGCGGGAGTTCGCCTGATGCAGGAACAGGCAACGACCGCGCTCGCGGCGGCAGAATTCTTCGCGCGCGTGCGCCGACGACTCACCCTCGACGTGCCGCCTGGTCTCACCGATCCGAGCATAACACCGGTGCGGGGCGATCATGATGCTGATCCGGTGATGCGCAAGATCGCGGAGGTGCGCCCGATCCGTCCGGCGGCTGTGCTTGTGCCCATTGTCGACCATCCCGAGCCGACCGTCCTGCTGACGCAACGCGCTCAGCATTTGCCGGATCATGCCGGCCAGGTTTCATTTCCCGGCGGAAAGATCGACAGGGGCGACATCGATCCATCGGCTTCGGCCTTGCGCGAAGCACAAGAAGAGATCGGCCTTGATCGCCCCCAGGTCGAGCCGCTGGGTTACCTTGACCTCTATCTGACCACGCTCGGTTACCGGATCGTGCCGTTGGTCGCTCGCGTGCGTCCCGGTTTCAAGCTCAAGCTTAACGTCGCGGAGGTCGACGCCACGTTCGAGGTTCCCCTCGCGTTTCTGATGGACCAGGCGAATGTGCAGCGTCACTCGCGCGAGTGGCAGGGCATGACGCGACACTATTATGCGATCACTTTCGGCGAGCGCTACATCTGGGGCGTCACCGCTGGTATCCTGCGCAATCTTTACGACCGGATTTATCGATGATCCGCCCGCAAAAAATTGACGCAGAGGGGTGAGTCACGATGATCCGCCCGCAAGGATTTGCCATCGCCGGACTTGACCCGGCGATCTATGAAGACCGTGCAATTGCAGAAGCGCATCATGGATTGCCGGGTCGCGCGGCTTCGGCGCGGCCCGGCAATGACGCGGCAGGGTGATTGACCGATGATCCGCCCGATCTTCACCGAGATCGTTCTGTTCCTGACGCCGTTTGTGCTCTATGCGGTGTTTCTGTGGGCGACGCAGGCGGGAGTGCTGGATCTCAAATCCTGGCCTCTGGTTCGCGTGGCGACGCTCGCTATCGCTGCGCTCGCGCTGGTGCTCGGAAGCTTCATCTATTTTGCGCATTTTTCGGGAGCGCCGCCCGGATCGACTTATGTGCCGGCGCATATAGAAAACGGCAAGTTCGTGCCGGGGACCACGAAGTGATGCCCGCGTCATACCTCTTTTTTCTCTCCCCACCGCTTCGCTTCGATACGCGGCAGGAGGGGAGGTTGTTCGCGCCGGGGTCGTCATGAGCGGACAACCAGACGGGCGCACTGATCTCATCATTCGCGACGCCTGGCTTACCACCGGCGCGCTGCCGCGGTTGCTTGCCGTGCTGGACCAGGACGGCGAGGAGGCGCGCGCTGTCGGCGGTGCCGTGCGCAATGCGGTGCTCGGCATGCCGATTGCCGAGGTCGACGTTGCTACCACCGCGATCCCCGAGGAGGTCGTCAAGCGTGTCGCTACTGCCGGCTTCAAGCCGGTGCCGACTGGCATCGAGCATGGCACCGTCACAGTTGTCATCGACAAGCAGCCGTTCGAAGTGACTACGCTGCGCATGGATATCGAAACCTACGGCCGCCACGCCAAGGTCGAGTTCGGTCGCGACTGGAGAGCGGACGCCGAGCGGCGGGATTTCACGATCAATGCGCTGTCGGTGACGCGCGACGGCACGGTTTACGATTACACCGGCGGTCTCGACGATCTGAACCATCGTCGCGTGCGCTTCATCGGCGATCCTGCCAAACGCATCGCGGAGGATTATCTACGTATCCTGCGCTTTTTTCGTTTCCACGCAGCCTATGGCACCAGCGATCACCCCGATGCGGCCGGGCTCGCTGCCTGTATTGCCGGACGTAACGGCCTCGACCAGCTCTCACGCGAGCGCGTGCGCATGGAGATTTTGAAGCTGGTCGTCGCCCCGCATGCGGTCCCGACGCTGATCTCGATGATGGATGCGGGTCTGCTGCTTCGCGTGCTCGGCGGGGTCAGCTACCTGGGCAGCTTCGAAAACCTGACCAAGGTCGAGGCGGCGATCGGATTGGAGCCGAACGCGGTGCGCCGGCTTGGCGCGCTTGCCGTCGCAATTCCCGAAGATGCCGACCGGCTTGGGCAACGGCTGCGGCTTGCAAACAGCGAGCGCGATCGGCTGGCGTCGATGGGAGAGAGTTGGGGTCGCATTTCACCGTTGTATGGAGAGAAAGCGGCAAAGGCTTTGCTGTACCGGCTGCGGCCGCAACAGTTCACCGACCGCGTGTTGCTGGGTTGGGCGCGTTCGCAGGCCACTGCTCACGATCCGGAGTGGCAAGCGCTTGCGACATTGCCGCAGCGCTGGACCGCGCCGGTGTGTCCGCTCAAGGCGGCGGACTTCATGAAACGTGGTGTGCTGCGAGGCCCGGCACTTGGCGCCGCAATTGCCGCGGCAGAGCAGGCCTGGGTCGCGGCAGGATTTCCGAGCGACCAGGCGGCGCTCGATGCGATTGCAGCGGAAGCAGTGCGAGCAAGCGCAACGCAGAAATGAAAATCCCGCCGCGGGCGCGCAACCGCTGACAAAAGCCTTGGGTAATTTCAGAGCACTCAGACGAAAGTGATGCGGGATTGCCTAAGGGTGGAACCGGTAATTCAATCCTGCCCGCACGATGTCGTCGCTGAATTTGACTGAGTGTGTAAACGGGTTAATCGGGAAGTTGTCGCCACCTTGCGACAAGCTGATCGAGGTTGTGGACAGGTCGCCGAAGTCGAGGTGTAGATATTCAACTTTCAGCGACCATGGACCCGCGATGCCGTACTCAATGCCACCGCCAAGTGCCCAGCCCGCTTTTGTTTGTGAGATACTGGCATTTTCAGTGGCTCCGATCGTGTCGAAGAACGTGAAGTCGGCCTTTATCTTTGCGACTGCGAGACCGCCCGTCACATAAAACAGCCAGTTGTTCGCCGCCAATCCGATGCGGGGGCGCACAGTCAGCAGCCAGTTGGCCTTGAGCGATTGCCTGATTGTGAAGGTGTCGGGCGCAAACTCGGGATAGGCCGCTGAGCTGACGGCCGACCCTTTGATACCCATGTAATTAAAGTCCGCCTCGATACCTAGGACGGTATTGCTTGTTTGCCAATCGTAGCCGGCCTGAATGCCGCCGACGAAGCCGGGCGTGTGGACTTTCCGATCGCCTGCAGCATTGACCGCCGGGACGCTCGTAAGCGCAAAATATCCGTTAAGATCGAACACGGTGCTCGTTTGGAAATGCGCCGGATCGAGCGCACCTCCCGCGTTGAAGCCAGCATGCAAGCCGGACCAATTATAGAGAGGCGCCGCCATAGGCGCCTTGGCCGGCAAGTCGGAGGCGCTGGCCGCGCTCGTCGCTGCCATGGCAGCAATCGCTACGCCACCAAGGAATTTCTTCATTTCCAACCCCCGATCGCTCGACGCGCAATCTTGTTTGAATGCGCTTCCCGCATAATGCGTCCTGCATTCAGAGGAGAGTTCGTGTTTTCCACGGGCATGTTGCTCGTCGGCAACGTCATGCCGTCGGATGAGGGAACCAGTAGAAGAGTGACACCGCTGCAGCTATGACCGTAGGCCGATGAATCTCTTTTCGGGCTTCGCCGACATTTCGTTCTGGCAATTGATCCCGGTCGCGGCGGTGGCGCTGTTCGCGTCCGTTGTCGGCGGCGTCTCCGGCTATGGCACCGGTGCATTAATGCCGCTGGTGCTGGTGCCGCTGGTGGGCGCCGAGCCGGTGGTGCCGATTATCGCCGTCTCGGCGATGTTCACCAACTCCAGCCGCCTCTTTGCGTTCTCAAAGTATGCCGACTGGCGACGCACGGCCATCGTACTCGCCGCTGCGGTACCGACCTGTGTCCTCGGTGCATGGGGCTATACGAAGCTCAGCAGCGCCGGCGCAGCGCTGGTCATTGGCGGCATGCTGATCCTGAGCGTGCCGCTGCGTCGGCTGATGCGACATCACGGCGTGAAAATC
>Ga0126380_10000627_pt1 | contig 12139 bp, 8 predicted proteins | sample PanSoiMetPlot_26_FD_92544 | JGI IMG/M metagenome (GOLD analysis project Ga0126380, IMG submission 92544) | Tropical forest soil microbial communities from Panama - MetaG Plot_26 | ecosystem: Environmental > Terrestrial > Soil > Tropical forest > Bulk soil | place: Panama | collected 2016-02-17
GCGCGATCCAGCATGCGACCAGCCCGCTGGACTTCGATTTCTGGGCCTGGGCGATGGAACGCTTCGAGGGCGCGGCGCAGGGCTTCACCAGCCGTGACTTCGGTCAGCTCCTGGAGGACGTGCAACGTGCGGACTAGGCAATCGATGGCTGACCTGCCGCAGCGGGCACGCGTCGTGATCATCGGCGGGGGCGTGATCGGGACCAGCGTCGCCTACCACCTGGCCGTGGCGGGCTGCCGCGACGTCCTGCTGCTGGAACAGGGCCAGCTCTCCTGCGGGACCACCTGGCACGCGGCCGGCCTCGTCGGCCAGTTGCGCGCCTCGGAGAGCGGGACCCGGCTGGTCCAGTACTCCACCGAGCTGTACTCCCGGCTGGCCGGGGAGGTGGGCCTGGACACCGGGTTCGCCCGCTGCGGCGGCGTCATCGTCGCGCGGACCCCGGAGCGCCTGGCCCAGCTGCGGCGGACGGCCGCCACCGCGGAAGCGTACGGCCTGGCGTGCGAGATCATCTCCCCGGAGCGGGCGGGTGAACTGTGGCCGGCGATGGACGTGACCGGCCTGTGCGGGGCGGCCTGGCTGCCCGACGACGGCAAGGCCAACCCCGCCGACCTTACCTACGCCCTGGCCAAGGGTGCCAGGGACGCGGGCGTGGTGATCGCCGAACGCACCAGGGTCACCGGCGTCCAGACCGCGCGCGGTGCGGTTACGGGGGTCCGCACCGCGCGCGGCGACGTCGAGGCCGAGATCGTGGTCAACTGCGCCGGCCAGTGGGCCAAGCAGGTGGGCGCGTGGTGTGGGGTGACGGTGCCGCTGCATTCGTGCGAGCACTTCTACGTGGTGACCGAGCCGATCGAGGGGGTCCACCGCGACCTGCCGATCCTGCGCGACCCGGATGGCTACACCTACTTCAAGGAGGAGGTGGGCGGGCTGGTCGTGGGCGGGTTCGAGCCCAACGCCAAGCCGTGGGCCGCCCCCGACGCCCTGCCGCACCCGTTCGAGTTCCAGCTGCTGCCCGAGGACTGGGACCATTTCTCGCTGCTGGCCGACCAGGCGCAGCTCCGGGTGCCCGCGCTCCGCACGGCCGGGATCAAGAAGATGTACAACGGCCCGGAGAGCTTCACCCCGGACAACCAGTTCCTCATCGGCGAGGCGCCGGAGTGCCGCAACTTCTTCGTCGCGGCCGGGTTCAACTCGGTCGGCATCGCCTCCGCGGGCGGCGCCGGCCAGGCGCTGGCGCAGTGGATCCTCACCGGAGACCCCGGCATCGACCTGACCGCCTCCGATATCCGGCGCTTCGCCCGGTTCCACGGGAACAACCGGTGGCTGCGCGACCGGGTCGGCGAGATCCTCGGGCTGCACTACGCGCTGCCGTGGCCGAACCGTGAGCTGGCCACGGCCCGGCCGTTCCGCCGCTCGCCGGTGCACCACCTGCTGGAGGGAGCCGGCGCCTGTTTCGGCAGCCGGATGGGGTGGGAGCGCCCAAACTTCTTCGCGCAGCCGGGGGGCCAGCCGGTCATCGAGTACTCCTGGGGGGCGCAGAACTGGCTGCCCGCCTGCGCGGCGGAACAGCGGGCCGCGCGCCGGGACGTGGCGTTGTTCGACCAGACCTCGTTCTCCAAGTACCTGCTCACCGGGCCGGACGCCGAGCGGGCGCTGCAGTGGCTGTGCACCGCGGACGTGGCCGTCGAGCCCGGGTGGACGGTTTATACCGGCATGCTGAACGAACGGGGCACCTACGAGTCCGACCTGACCGTGACCCGGGTTTCGGAGCTGGACTACCTGCTGATCAGCAGCGCGGCAACCACCGAACGCGACAAGCACCACATCACCACGCGGATGCCCCCGGGTGCCCGGGCCTCGCTGGTCGATGTGACCTCTGCGTACGCGGTGTTCGGGGTGATGGGGCCGCGGTCGCGCGACCTGCTCGCCTCGCTGTCCGACGCCGACCTGTCCGACGAGGCCTTTCCGTTCCGGGCCAGCAGGCAGATCACCCTCGGCTACTTCACCGTCCGGGCGACCAGGATCACCTACGTCGGTGAGCTGGGCTGGGAGCTGTACGTGCCGTGCGAGTTCGCGGTCGGCGTGTTCGAACTGCTGACCCGCGCCGGGCGTGAGTTCGGGCTGGCCAACGCCGGGTACTACGCCATCGAGTCGATGCGCCTGGAGAAGGGCTACCGCGCCTACGGGCGGGAGCTGACCCCCGACTACGGGCCGGTGGAGGCCGGGCTCGGGTTCGCCTGCAAGCTCCGCACCGACATAAGCTTCCTCGGCAGGGAAGCGGTGGAGAAGGCCAGGGCGGACGGCCCGCGGCGGCGGCTGGTCTCCCTGGTCGCCAGCGACCGGCAGACGATCATGTGGGGCGGCGAGCTTGTGTTGCGGGACGGCCTGGCCGTGGGGCAGGTGACCTCGGCCGCCTGGGGGGAAGCGCTCGGCGTCACGGTGGGCCTGGCCTACATCTGGGATCCGGCCGGTGACCCGGTCACGCCGGAGTTCGTGCGCACCGGTTCCTACCAGGTGAACGTGGGCGGTGAGATCCAGGCCGTGACGGTCTCGCTGCGCCCGCCGTTCGACCCGTCCGGGGAACGAGTACGTGGCGTTTCCGCACCCTAGTGCTGGCAAGAACGCGGCAGTGCGACCAGTGCCGCAGAAAGGGGAGCCGGGCCATGTCAATCAGCGCGTTTGACCTGTTCAAGATAGGCATCGGCCCGTCGAGCTCACATACCGTCGGGCCGATGCGGGCGGCAGGGATGTTCACCGAGTCGCTGGCCGCCGAGGAGACCCGGGTGGCGGGGCTGCGGGTGGAGTTGTTCGGCTCGCTCGGCGCCACCGGGCACGGCCACGGCAGCGTCAAGGCTGTTGTGCTCGGCCTCATCGGTGAGCACCCGGAGACGGTGGACCCGGTGGCCGCCGAGCCGTTGGTGGCCCGGGTCCGCGAGACCGGCCGGATCACGCTGCCAGGGGGGCGCGAGATCGCCTTCGACCCCGACTCCGACATCGTGCTGCACCGCCGCAAGCGGCTCCCGTTCCACTCCAACGCGATGCTCTTCGCCGCCCTGGACGGCCGGGGCGAGAGCCTTCTCGAACGCACCTACTACTCCATCGGCGGCGGCTTTGTCCTCGGCGAGGACGAACGCGGCGCACCGCGGATCGAGCCGGACGCGACGCCGGTGCCGTACCGCTTCGACAGCGGCGCGGAACTGCTCGCCCACACCCAGAAATCGGGCCTGCCCATCAGCGGCGTGATGATGGCCAACGAGGTGGTACGCAGGGACGAGGCGGCGGTCCGGGCCGGCCTGCTGCGCATCTGGCGGGTGATGCAGGAGTGCGTCGAGGCGGGCAGCCAGGCGGACGGGGTGCTGCCCGGCGGGCTCAAGGTCCGCCGGCGGGCCAAGGGCCTGCGCGAGACGCTGGAACGTACCGGCGACCTGGCCGACCCGCTGTACGCCATGGAGTGGGTCACGCTCTACGCGCTCGCCGTCAACGAGCAGAACGCATCGGGCGGGCGGGTGGTCACCGCGCCGACCAACGGCGCGGCCGGGATCATCCCGGCGGTGCTCCACTATTACGTCACGTTCGTGCCGGGCGCGAACGACGACGGCGTGGTCGCGTTCCTGCTCACCGCCGCCGCGATCGGGGCCTTGTTCAAGCAGAACGCCTCGATCTCCGGCGCCGAGGTCGGCTGCCAGGGCGAGGTCGGCTCGGCCTGCTCGATGGCCGCGGCCGGGCTCGCCGAGGTGATCGGCGGGACCCCGGAGCAGGTGGAGAACGCCGCGGAGATCGGGGTCGAGCACAACCTCGGCCTCACCTGCGACCCGGTGGGCGGGCTGGTCCAGATCCCGTGCATCGAGCGCAACGCCATCGCCTCGGTCAAGGCCATCACCGCGGCTCGGATGGCGGTCCGGGGCGATGGCACGCACCACGTGTCGCTGGACAAGGCGATCAAGACCCTCCGGGAAACCGGCGCGGACATGAAGGACAAGTACAAGGAGACCGCCCGCGGCGGCCTGGCGGTCAACGTCATCGAGTGCTGACCGGGAAGCCGAGCCCGGGCCGGGCGCCATGGGCAGACCCTGACCCGAACTGGTGTCACCTTGCCCAACCGCGCCGCCGGCCGCCGGTATCTGCCCTACCATTTCCAACCGGGACGTGGTGAGCGAGGGCGGGCACGGTGTCGAGTTGCGCGCTGGGACATTCCGTCTCCCCCGGAATGGAATCCTGCGAGGTTTGCGGTGATGACCTGAGGTACTTCTGCAGCCAAGGTCATGCCAACGGTGCGGGCACGCTTTTTTGCGGAACGTGCGGCGAACTGCTGCCGCTCTCCGCCGAACGGCCCGCGATGGCTCCTGCGGCCTCGCCCACGATGGATTACAGCAGCGGTTCGTTCGCCGACTTCATCGCCAGCGGCGACGAGGATGTCCGCGGGCCGGGCCTGCCCACGACGGCGGTCGCCCTCGTAGACGCGCCCGCGCGGGGCGCCCCGGCCGCCCCGGCGAAGCCCGCCCCGGAGCCCGAGCCCGTCCCGGAGCCCGAGCCGGTCCCCGAGCCTCTCCCGCTGGCAGAGGCTCTCGCCCCGCCCGCGCCCGAGGCTGCCCCGCCCGCCCCTCCCGCGCCGAAGCCCTCGCTACCTGCGCCGAAGCCCTCGCCACCTGCGCCGGAGCCAGCCCCGCCCGTGCCGAAGGCTGCCCCGGCGCAGGCTGCCCCGGCGACAGTGGCTCCGCCGACGGTCGCCCCGCCGACGCTGGCCCCGCCAACGGCGCCCCCACAGGCAGCGCCCCCACAGGCAGCAAACGGCGGGGCCACCGGCACCACCATGCCGCCCGACCTACGGTTCACGATCCCGCGGGATACGGCCGCACGCACCTGGCGGAGCAGCACGAAAGCGCGGCACGCGCCCGGCCCGGACGGCGGCGTGCATCACGACGACGGCCCCCCCTTGGCCGGAGAACCCGGGCTGCAGACCGAACCCGAGCCCCAGCAGTCCCGCCACGTCCGGATTATCGCGATCGTGCTGCTCGTGGCCGCGGTCGTCGTGGGCGGCACCGTCGGCGCCATCGCCCTGCACCGCCACTACGCGGCCCGGCTGACCGCGCCGCTGGCCCCGCCGGTCGCCAAGGTCAGCGCGACCCCGGCGGCCAGCACCGGGACCACATCCCCGGCGCCGTCCGTCACCTCGGCCCAGCCGGGATGGACCGCTCCGATCCCAGTGCAGGGCCTGCGCGCTGACGCCGTCATCACCGCGGTCTCCTGCCCCACCCCCTCGGCCTGCTACGCGGCCGACACCAGCGGCAGGGTGCTGTCGTCCACCCCGCCGGCCGGGTGGAGCCGCGCGGTTACCGATCCCGCGGGCGGGCTGGTGGCGATCTCCTGCGCCGCCGCCACCAGATGTGTCGCGCTGGACCACGCTGGCCACGCATTCGGGCTTCGCAACGGGGTATGGAGCAGCCCGGGCTTGGTGAACACCGGTACCGGCACGTTCACCGGGCTGTCCTGTCCCACCGCGACGTTCTGCATGGCCAGCGACAGCAGGGGCGCGGCGTACGCCGAAACCCCCCGTGGCTGGCGGTCGTTCAGCGTAGACACCAGCGGCGGCGGCCTGACCGGCGTGTCCTGTCCGAACGCCAGTTTCTGCGTAGCCGTGGACGACGGCGGCGCCGTCTACACCTTCAACGGCACGTCGTGGACCGGTCTCGACGCGATCGACGTCGGCCATTCGTTCACCGCGGTGTCCTGCGCCACGGCCACGTTCTGCATGGCGGTGGACGACTCCGGTAACGCCGCGATCCTCAACCACGGGAACTGGCACGTCGGCCCCGTGCCCAGCACCGTGCTCACGGTCTCCTGCCCGGTCCGGGACTTCTGCGTGGCCACCAACAGCGCCGGCGGGGTGGTGACCTACCGGGATGGTAAGTGGTCATCCGTCACCGTGATAAACGGCGCCGCCGCCATCAATACGCTTAGCTGTGCGAGTTCGACCTTCTGCGTGGCCACCGACCGCCACGGTGATGTCCTGTACTACCGCCCGACTTGAGCATGGCTGAGGAAGCCAAGCGTCCCGGCCCGCTGGCGGGCCTGCTGGTCGCCGACTTCTCCCGGGTCCTGGCCGGCCCGTACTGCACGATGCTGCTGGCCGACCTGGGCGCGGACGTGATCAAGGTGGAGAGCCCCGCCGGGGACGACACCCGCGGCTGGGTCCCGCCGACCAGGGACGGCGTGGCCACCTACTACCTCGCGATCAACCGGAACAAGCGGTCGGTCGTGCTTGACCTCAAGGACCCCGCGGGCCGCGCCGCCGCCGCCGAACTCGCCCGCCGGGCCGACATCATGGTGCAGAACTTCAAGCCGGGCGGGCTGGCGCGGTACGGCCTGGACTACGACGCGGTCCGCGCGGCCAACCCCGGCATCGTCTACGCCTCCATCACCGGGTTCGGCACCACCGGCGGGGCCCACCTGCCGGGATACGATCTGATGGCACAGGCCGTGTCGGGCCTGATGAGCCTGACCGGCGAGGCCGACGGCCCGCCGCAGCGCGCGGGCATCTCCGTGGTTGACGTGATGACCGGCCTGCACACGGCCATCGCGATCCTGGCCGCGCTGCACCACCGGACGGCCACCGGCGAGGGGCAGCACGTCGAGGCCACCCTGCTCGGCTCGGCGCTGTCCGGGATGGTGAACCAGACCAGCGCCTACGTCGCCGGGGGAGTGGTCCCGTTCCGGATGGGCAACTCCCATCCCAGCCTGACACCGTATGAACCGCTGCCCACCGCGGACGGCGAACTCATCGTCACGGCAGGAAACGACCGGCAGTTTCGCCGCCTGTGCGAGGTGATCGGTGCCCCGCAGCTTGCCGACGACCCTCGGTTCGCCACCACCGGCGACCGCACCGCGCATCGGGCGGAACTCCGGCCGCTGCTGGCCGGGCTGCTGGCGGCCAGGCCCTCGGCGGAATGGTTCGACCTGCTGATCGCCGCGGGCGTGCCGTGCGGCCCGATCAACACGGTGGACGCCGGGGTCGAGTTCGCCCGCGGCATCGGGCTGCGGCCGGTCGCCACCGCGGGCGAGGGCGCCGACGGCGTACCGACCGTCCGGCACCCGGTCGACTTCTCCGCGACGCCGCCGAGCTACCCACTGCCCCCGCCGGCGCTGGACCAGCATGGCGACCAGATCCGCGTCTGGCTCGCCGCCCCGCCCGGCCCGGTGCCGTGGCATGGGCCTACGCAGAGAGGGACGAGCCCATGACCGAACCGGCGCCCCGCTTCCCCACGTCGCTCGGCACCTCGGACGCCGACAGCATCACCTTGCTCGGCCAGGACCTCGCCACCGGCCTGATGGGCAAGGTCGGTTTCGGGGAACTGGCGCTGTGGCTGGTGACCCAGCGGCGCCCGGCGCCGGGCCACGTCCGGGTGTTCGAGGCCGTGCTGGTCGCGCTGGCCGACCACGGCTTCACCCCGACGGCCATCGCCGCCCGGCTCACCTACCTCAGTGCGCCCGAATCGGTCCAGGGGGCGCTGGCCGCGGGGCTGCTGGGCGGTGGTTCCCGGTTCCTCGGCGTCACCGAGGACGCCGGCCGCTTCCTGGCCGAAACCCTCGCCGGGGCCGCCGAGCCGCCCGGTGACGACGCGGCCTTCGACGCCCTCGCGCTGGCCGCGGTGCGGCGGGCGCGCGAGGAGCGGCGGCTCGTCCCCGGCCTCGGGCACCCGGTGCACAAGGTCACCGACCCGCGCACCCCGGCGCTGATCAGCATCGCCGAGGAAGCGGGCACCCACGGCCCGCACCTGCGCCTGTTCGAGGCGATCGGCCGGGTCCACCCGCAGGTTCTCGGCCGCACCCTGCCGCTGAACGGGGCGGGTACCTGCGGCGCGGCGCTGGCCGACCTCGGGCTGCCGGCCGAACTGCTGCGCGGGTTCGCGCTGCTGGCACGGACGGCGGGGCTGCTCGGTCACCTCGCCGAGGAGCGGCGCCGCCCGCTGGGCATGGAGATCTACCAGGCGGTCGAGCACGGCGCCGTCTACGTCCCGCCCGGGTCACCCTGACGCGGTCACGCGCCCGTGAACAGGCGGGTTCCGGCCACGTACAACTGGTCGGCCGGGAACCTGGTCAGCAGTTCGCAGCCGCCCGGGGTGACGACCACCTCCTCCTCGATCCGGGCCGCCGCCGACCCGTCCGGGGTCGGCCAGTACGTCTCGATGGCGAACACCATGCCCTCCGTCAGCTCGACCGGATGCTCAACCGAGTGGTAGCGGCTCATCAGCGGCCGCTCCCAGTTCGACAGGCCCAGCCCGTGGCAGTACTGCAAGCCGAACGCCTCCTCCTCGTCGGCGAAGCCGAACTCCGTGGCCGCGGGAAAATGGCGTACCACGTCGGCGGAGGTAGCCCCCGGGCGGATCTCGGAGATCGCGTTGTCCATGAACTCGCGGGCCCGCCGGTACGCCGCGCGCTGCTGCCGGTCCGCGCTGCCAACGTTGAGCGTCCGGTAATAGCAGGTCCGGTACCCGTTGAACGAGTGGATAATGTCGAAGTAGGCGGTGTCCCCGGGCCGGATCAGGCGGTCGGAGAACACATGGGGATGCGGGCTGCACCGCTCGCCGGAAATCGAGTTGACCGCCTCCACCTCTTCCGAGCCGTTCTCATACAGGTACCGGGTCACCAGCGCGACGCAGGCGTTTTCCCTGATGCCCGAGCGAAGGTACCGGTACAGCTCGTCGTAGGCGCCGTCCACAAGGGCGGCAGAATGGTCGAGCAGCGCGATCTCGTCGGCGGTCTTGATGGCGCGGATATCCTGCATGAAACCGTGCCCGTCGGTAATCTGCAGGCCCTCAGCCTCCAGCGCGCGCAGCACCGGAAGTTCCACCACGTCCACCCCGACCGGGTCGCCGTCCAGGCCGTGGTCACGTAGGATACCGGCCAGCCGCCGGGCGTTGCCGCGCTCGACCCCCACCTCCTCCGGAATCGACCCGCGCCAGCTGGAAATCCCGGCCCGCCAGTTCTCTCTGGCATTCCATGGTGCGAACATCCGGTGCGTGCGCGCCGCCGACCCGATATCCCACAGGATCGGCTCACACCCACGCATGACCAGGCAGCACCGGAACAGCTTGTCCCGTGCCCAGTTCCCGATGTGCGTAGCAGTCACATACCGGATATTGTTCATGTCGAACAAGATCAGGGAACCGAGCTCAGACCGCGCCAGCGCATCCCGAACCTTCCCGGCCCGCTCGCTCCTGAGCCGGGCAAAATCAACCCGCTGCTCCCAGTCCGTCCCCAAGGTCGCGCCCGGTGACGCGATCGGCACGGACCTAGCCGTGGCGTCGTAATTCTGGACCATGACTCCTCCTCAGGATCCCATTACTCGGGACCACTTCTCGCGTTTAAATCTCACCCGCTGGGGCGCGGTGCGGGTGGGGACTACGCGCGCTGCGCTTCGCTCGACACGCGCTGCTTCGCCCCACCCCTTCACACGGGTGCGTACTCGCCGGCATCAGCTGGAAGGGGAGGCACGCGAGGGGCGGGCCCACGGTGATCTAGCACGGACCACACCATGTTCACGATGTGCTGGGTCGACAAGCCGTACTTGGAGAACAGGTACGGAGCATCGCGGGCGCCTTCGGCGAAGGTGTCGGCCAGGCCGATGCGGCGCAGCGGGCGGCCCAGGCCGGCCTCGGCCAGGGTTTCCGCGACGGCGGAGCCCAGGCCGCCGATGATCGAGTGGTTTTCCGCGGTGACGACGGCCTTGCTGGCGGCAGCAATTGCCAGGACCGTGGCGGTGTCTAGGGGCTTGATAACGGGAATATTGACCACAACGGTGACGGCACCGGCGGCCTGCAGGACGCGGGCCGCAGCGAGCGCAGGGGCGGTCATCATGCCACTGACGAGCAGAGCCACGTCGGAGGGTCCGGCTGCGCCGGAAACCGAAGTCCACGCCTCGCCGCGGATCCCAGCTCCGCCCCGGCTCACGCCGCCCCCGGCGCTGACCCCGCCGCCACCGGTGTCGGCCAAGCCGGCGATCTGCGCGCCGCCCCGGGTGACCGCGCCGCCCGCGGTGTGCCCGCCGCCTTCGGTGACGGCCGCCCCGGCGATCTGCGCGCCGCCGCCGGTCACCCCGCCGCCCGAGGTTTGTGCGCCACCGCGGGTCACCCCACCACCCTCGGTTCCCGCACCGCCCGTCGTCTGCGCGCCGCCGCCGATCTCCTCGCCGCGCCACTCCAGCACCTGGGCGCGGTCCAGCGACAGCCGGTGATCCGCGGGGAAGATCACCGGGATCTCGCCGCGCTTGAGCCGCAGGTAGACCGGGCCGGGCACGTCGGCCATGGCGGCAACCACCAGGGCCGTCTCGGTCGCGTCGGCGACGTCGATAACCGTCATGCCCGGTATCGCGCGCATCAGCGCGACGTCCTCGATCGCCTGGTGGCTGGGCCCGCCAGGGCTGGAGACGCCGGGCATGAAGCCCACGATCCGCACCGGTAGCCGTGGGTAGGCCACGGCGTTGACGATCTGGTCCAGCGGGCGGCGCGTGGCGAACACGCCGAACGAGTGCACGAACGGCATCAGCCCCTGCCGGGCCAGCGCACCGGCCACGCCGATCATGTTGGCCTCGGCCATGCCCGCATGGATGAACCGGTCGCCGAACTCCGCCTGGAACAGGTCGACCTCGCACTGCCGGGTCAGGTCCCCGGACAGGCATACGATCTCCGGGCGCCGGCGGGCCAGCTCCACCAGGGCGCGGCCATAGGGCTTGAGCGCCGTGCGGTACGGCGGGCTCAGCACGGCGTTCTCAGCCATCGACGGCCGCTTCGGCGGTGAGACGGGCGCTGAGTTCGGCGGAAGCCGCCGCGGCGAGGTCCGCGGGCAGCTTGATGAAGTGCCCGTCCGCGTCGGGCGGCAGGCAGGCCAGCCCGTGCCGGGTCGAGGTGCGGCAGATGAGCACGCGGGGGCGGCTGGCGGGCCCGGCGAGCGCGGCCGCGATCGCCGCGACGTCGTGCCCGTCCAGATCGGCCGCGTCCCACCCGAACGCCTGCCATTTCGCGGCCACCGGCTCGATCGTGGTGATGCTGTCCACCGGCCCGTCGACCTGCGAGTTGTTCGCGTCGAGCAGGACGGTGAGCTGGGCCAGCCGGTGATGGCCGGCGAACATCGCCGCCTCCCAGACCTGGCCCTCCTGGAGTTCGCCGTCGCTGAGGAACGCGAACGTGCGGGCATCGCCCCGCCGTGCCAGGCGGTCGCCCAGCGCAAAACCCGCCGCCGCGGACAGGCCCTGCCCCAGCGAGCCGCAGGTGTACTCGGGAACCGGGCTGCGCTCGGTGCCGATCGCTTCCAGCGGCGACCCGTTCCGTCCGTAACCGGCCAGGGCCGCCTCGTCGATCAGGCCGGTTTCCGCGGCCACGGCGTAGGCCGCGATGACGTAGTGGCCCGGCGAGCAGACCACCCGGTCGATTCCGGGCCGGTACGCCGCGCCGTAGACGGCGGCGTACTGCTCGGCGGCCGACAGGGCCTGTCCCAGGTAGCCGAATCCCTGTGGCGCCACCATCGCGACGGCGCGCCACCGGATCGCCGTGGCCAGCCTGCGCAGCGCCGGCTCGCTCGCGCTGGGGATCGCGACCTCCATTGGTAAAGTGGCTATGCCAATTCTGCCCGAGCCCGGCCGGGCTGGGAAGTGGGGAAGCGGGGTACCGATGGCGGACCGCCGGCCAGCCGCCGACCTGGCCGGGATCCAGCCGGTCTCCTCGCGGCGGGTCTCGGAGCAGGTGGCCGACCAGATCCGGGTCCTGATCACCCGCGAGCGCCTGGCCGAGGGTGACCGGCTTCCCCCCGAGCGCGACCTGGCCGAGCTGTTCGGTGTCAGCCGCCCCATGGTGAGCCAGGCGCTGCGGATGTTGTCGCTGATGGGCCTGGTCGATATCCGCCAGGGCTCGGGCGCCTACGTGCTGCGCCGGCCGCAGGCCATGGTCGCTGCGTCGGTCAGCCTCATGCTCGACCTCGACCAGGGGCCGCTTGACGACCTCGCCGAACTACGGCTGTGGCTGGAAACCCTGGGCGCGGTGCACGCCGCGCAGCGCGGCAAGGCCGCGGACCTGCGCGGCAGCCTGCGCCGCCTGGCCGGTGCCACCGGCAGCGCGGCGGCCTGGATCGCCGCCGACACCGTGTTCCA
>Ga0126380_10000628_pt1 | contig 12134 bp, 8 predicted proteins | sample PanSoiMetPlot_26_FD_92544 | JGI IMG/M metagenome (GOLD analysis project Ga0126380, IMG submission 92544) | Tropical forest soil microbial communities from Panama - MetaG Plot_26 | ecosystem: Environmental > Terrestrial > Soil > Tropical forest > Bulk soil | place: Panama | collected 2016-02-17
GAGAGTTACCCGCAAAGGCGCTATTTCCGCCGGGCAAAGCTTTTGGCAAGGAATTCGCCTCCCTGTCGAAGGCCTTCCTGGTCGATGCCATGGGCCACCCCGCCCGAGATGTGCCACTCTGTTGGCACATCGAGCGCTGCGAGGCCTTGCGCCGCGTGCAACAGCGCCTGGACGGGTATGAGTTGATCGGCGTCGCCGTGAATCAGAAGCACGGGCGGCCGGCTGCGAATTTCGGCCGCGAAGGCATCGAGGTCACTGTTCTCCGGGATCACAAGCATGCCCGAGTAGCCGACGATCGCCGCCGGCGCGATCACGCGGCGCAGGCCCACGTGCAGCGACATCATGGTTCCCTGACTGAAACCTACCAGCGCCAGCGCCGATGGCGGAAGATTGCGCCGCTTGAGCTCGCCATCGAGAAACTTTTCAAGCACGGGGGCCGCCTCATTCACGCCGGTCCAACGCTCGTTCGGATCACGGAACGTGAGGGGAAACCATTCGCGGCCGACAGGGGCCTGTCCGCATGGCCGCGGCGCATGCGGCGATACAAATGCAGCGCGCGGAAGCAACCCTTGCCACGCGCGTCCGATATCGATCAGGTCGTTGCCGTCTGCCCCGTAGCCATGCAGGAAAACCACCAGCTGCTCTGCAGGACCTGAACGCGGCTCAAGTCGTGGGCCGTCGAGTTCAGCCATTCTTCTTCCTTCTCGTCGCTTGCCCGCCGGCTTTTTTCGATCGGCCGTTTGCCTCAAGTGGCACGACGTTCCGCTTTTTTTCAACACGATAGTAGGCCCACAGCAGATGCGCCGCCACGCCGCGCCAGGGACGCCAGGCCTCGGCCAGGCGGGACAGAGCCTTGGCATCCGGGCGCTTGCGCAAGCCGAGCGCCATACGCGCGGATTCCTGAACCGCCAGGTCGCCGGCGGGGAACGCGTCCGCGTGACCGAGGCAAAACAGGAGATAGATATCGGCGGTCCACGGGCCGACTCCATGGAGAGCGGTCAGCGCCGCGTGTGCATCGTCGGCGCTCATGTTGCCCACCGCGGTGAGGTCGATTTGACCCTTGGCGACGGCCTTCCCAATCTCCCGGATGGATTTGATCTTTGGCGCCGAGAGACCGAGGCGCTTGAGTTTGTCTGCACGCGCGCGAAGTACTGTATCGTGATGAAACGGATCAAACGCCGCGAACAGTCTGGTCCGGATTGCGGCCGCACTGGCCGTCGATAACTGCTGACCGCAGACGATCGCGCAGAGGCCGGGAAAGCCTGGCTCGCGTCGGCGCAGACTGAAGGAGCCGGCTTTTTCCGCCACAGGCCTGAGTCGCGGGTCCGCGAGGATCAGCTCGGCAAGGCCTGTCTGGAGATCGGTATCGCTGTGAAGGAAGTAGGTCATCGGGCTTCTTAGTATTATCTCGCTCGTCGCAGCGGAAGCCGGAAACCAGAAAAAGGCTGCTTGACTCGATCTCCGGCTATCAATGAACGAAGGACTTAACATCGGCTGCCCGGAATTATGCCACCCGTTTTCCGCTTCGCGCCGTCGCCCAACGGCTACCTGCACCTCGGCCATGCCTTGTCGGCGTTGCTGAATGCCGATGTGGCACGCGCGAGCGCCGGACGCCTGTTATTGCGGATCGAAGATATCGACACAGCCCGTTGCCGGCCCGAATACGAAGCGGCGATCTACGAGGATCTGTCGTGGATTGGCCTCCAATGGGAAACGCCCGTATGGCGACAGTCCAGCCGCTTGGATGACTATCGAGCAGCGTTGAGCCAGCTCGAGGCTATGGGACTGATTTACGCGAGCTTCGAAACGCGCGCCGAAATCGCCCGGCTGGTGGCGGCGCGCGAAGTGCATGGACCATGGCCCCGCGACCCGGATGGCGCGCCGCTCTATCCGGGCCATGCGAAAACCATTCCGGATGTCGAGCGGAAGCGCCGTATCGAGTCAGGCGAACCTTATGCGCTGCGTCTGGACATGCGGGCCTCCGCAGCGCGTGCCGGAACGCTGAGGTGGATTGAGACCGGCGCGGGACCCGCCGGCGAATCCGGCACCATCCTTGTTGATGCTTCGGTCTGGGGCGATGTGATCCTGGCGCGCAAGGAAACACCGTCCAGTTATCACCTTGCCGTGGCGCTCGACGATGCTGCCCAAGGCATTACCGACATCGTCCGCGGGCAAGATCTCTTTTATGCGACGGCGGTGCATCGGCTTCTGCAGGCGCTCCTTGGCCTTCCGCAGCCCCGGTACCATCACCACCAACTCTTGCTCGGTCCCGACGGCAGCAAGCTTTCGAAGTCCACCCAGTCGACCGGCCTGCGCGAGCTTCGTGCGAGGGGCGCGTCGCCGGCTGAAATCCGCCGTCTGGCCGGCCTCGATTGAACCGTCCGTCCATGCCATTGTCGGCCGGGGGAAGGGACAATGGCCAAGCGGAAGCGCAAGAGGCCTGCCAGGCGCGCCCGTGCGTCGTCAACGCGCGGAACGGGCTTGGGCAAGGGGCGGATACAAGCGGTCGAGGCCGCCCTTGCCGGCATTGCGCACGATATCCGCACGCCGCTGACCGGCATCGTCGCATTGGCCGAATTGTTGGCATCCTCCGACCTCGGCGCACGCGAACGCGAATGGGCAAACGCGATCAAGAGTGGCGCCAATCACCTCGCCGCACTTTCAACGTTGATTGTCGATGCGGCGAAAGAGGGTGCCAAGGGACTTGTGTTTCGCGACGAGTCCTTCTCGCCGGTCGAAATCGCGGAAAGTGTCGGCGCGGCCTTGGCTGCACGCGCCGGCAGTAAAGACCTTAAGACGGAAATCGAGATCGCGCGCGATCTGCCCAGGATCGTGCTGGGCGACCCAATACGTTTGCGGGCAATGCTCGAAAATCTCGCCGACAATGCCGTTAAATTTACCGAAGCCGGCACTTTGCGCTTCTCCGCCGATACCGAGCCGGCGGGACGAAATGGCGTGAGATTAATATTTACCTTTGCCGACAACGGAATTGGCATAAGCGAGAATGAATTGAAGCAGCTTTTTCGTCCCTTTGCGCAGGCGAGCGTCGACATTGCCAAGCGTTACGGAGGAGCAGGGCTAGGTCTCGCTTTCGTCAAGCGCATCGCCAAGGCCATGGGAGGCGATCTCCAGGTGACCAGCAGGAAGGGCAGCGGCTCTACGTTTCGTCTCACCGCACTCGCCAGGCCGATGGAGGCAGTTCCGGCGGCCGAACGGATCAACACCGTCCCAACGCCGATGCGGGCCCTGTCCATCCTATGCGCCGAGGATAATCCGTATGGCCGCGTCGTGATGAACACGATCATGCGTGAACTGGGCCATCGCGTTGATTTCGTCGAGACCGGTGAGGCCGCGATCGAGGCCGCCGCACGCGGCGGGTATGATGTCGTCTTGATGGATGTCACGCTCGGGGGATTGAACGGCGTTGAGGCAACGCGACGGATTCGCGCGCTGCCAGGTAAAGCGGGACAGACGCCGATTATCGCGGTGTCGGGTCATAGCAACCGCGGCGAAGAGCAGGCTGCCCGCGCGGCGGGAATGAACGTCTATTTGATAAAGCCCGTCAGCCCACGAAAGCTGGCACAAGTTCTGGCGGATCTTGCCAAGTAAGAACTATCAGACGCAAATACCACGCACGATAGTCTACAGGTCATTGCCGTGTAGGAGCGAATTTCCGATGGCCACCCGTACCAGGCTCGGGAGCGAGCGAGGGCGCCTGCACAGTCCCATCGAGCAGAAGCTGGCGGGCTTGCCATTCGGAAGCCGGATCCAATTCCAGGAAAAATGTGACCTCGCCCGCTGCCGATGCTGCAACAGGGACGCCACTCCGGTAAAACAGCCGGTTGCCCGCAAACGACGCAAGCTTTGGTCCGGGTGTCAGGATGCCGGCAAGGTTCAACGGATCCGAACCCGATACCACGGTCCAATCTTCGGCGTCAGACTGCCGCCTGACCTCGCGCAAATTGCCAATAGCCTCTGGTAGAGCAAACTGCTCGCCCGAAAATCCAGCGACGAATCGCCCGCCGCGAATTTCGCCGCGGCTCTCGAGCCGGCGATATGCACGCAATAGGTCACGCCAAGGCGGCAGCCATGCTGTCTCCCGTTCGATTAGCCGCCGAAAGACCACGCCATACCGGCGGAGCAGCGTGCGCGCGACGTGCTCAATGGCATCGCCTTTTATGGCATCTGCGTTGCGTCGTACCACTGACCAGCGGCCGGCATCTTCCATCCTGAATAAATCATTGCGGTGTCGCCGCCCGTGTGCTCGCCTCCCGCTGGAGCGCACCAGCAGCGCGCGCAAGCCGCCAAAGCTGTCGGAGGTCACGAGGCCAAGCGCGACCAATTCCGCAATCGCCTCCTTGAGCTGTGACTTCAGCAAACCACTGTTTTCCAGCAGGTCGTGAAAAAACGACGCGCCGTTCCGCTGAATGCATTCCAGGACTCTCAGCGCCTGCGAGCTGGGGTGAGGGCCGTCGATCGCGGGAAGCAATGACATCCATAAACCGCAATGGCGCCTCGGCAGTATTGCAACGGGCGTTGTTCGAACCGGCGCTACTCTGCCCTCGCCGTTCGTTCTGGTGTGCGGGCGCAGACGCAGCCACGTAAAACGTCCGGCCAGGCATCGCTCGTCGAGCCAATCCGGATCGTAGTCACCGATGCGAGCCGGCAAGATCTCTGTTTCCCAAACCGCGGCAGGTGCGTTGAAGCCTTCGAGTTGTGCCAGAACGGTGTCCATCGCTTTCGGCCCGGCCATTCGGGCTTCGGGCGTAACGCGCTGCCACGCGAACAAAAACCGCAGAAAGTCGCGCACAGCCACCGGCTCGATCTCCGCCCGCAGCTGTCTGATTGTGTAGCGGTGGATGCGGGATAAAAGTCTCCGTTCGCACCATTCTTCGCCGGTTGCATCGGCGCTGAATCGTCCGCGCATGGCGAAGCCTTCGGCTTCAAGGCGTGCAAGGGCTGATTCCACCGGTTCGGAATTCAAACCCAACGATGATGCAAGCGCGGTCGTTTCGACAGGCCCCAAACCTTCGAGGCGGCCACGAACGATCTCGAGGAGGGCGTCCTCGGGCGACAATTCCCCCGGCACAGGCATGCCAATGTCCGGCTCAATACTTGCCGACGGCCATAGTGCACGGAACTGGGTTGCCCGCTCAGCGGAAATCCAGACACTGACCTCTCCGATCTGTAAGCGCTCTGCGCGGTTGGCCGCCGCTAGTTCGTCTAACCAACCTCGCAATCGGGATTGCGCAGCAATTTCGGCATCCGTCAGGAAGCCAAGCCAGACCAGTGCGTCGTGCAGCTCGTCGGCATTTTCGGCTTCCGGCCAGGTTTCATTACGCACCCGCTCGATAGCCTCTTGATCGAGACGGCCGAGATCGGATGCCTGCTCCGGAGAAATCCAGCGCCGGGCCAGCACCGCCTGCGTGCGACGTTCTTCCAGTGGTGCATCGTCGAGATAGGCATATGGCCGCGCTGACAGCACTTCCAGTGCCAGAGGCGAGGGTTGTGTGAGATCGCGCGCTAACGTCCGAATCTTGCCCGACTCGATTGCCCTGAGCAGATCCTCCAGCCCTTCCACGTCCATCGCCTCAGTGAGGCTGTCGCGGATTGCCTGATTGACCAGCGGATGATCCGGGATTTCACGTTCCCCGGAAAGATTCTCCGCACAGGCGATCTGATCGGAAAAAACCGCGCCGATCAGATCCTCGGCGCCCATGCGGGCCAACTGGGGCGGCACTTTTTTGCCGCCTCGGAAGCGCGGCAGCGCGAGTGAGACCCCGGCCACCCAGCGCCAGCGGGTCGTAAACATGGGAGAGTCAAGGAGAGCCTGAGTGAGTACACTCCGAACGGATGCCGAATGCAGATAGTGAACGACTTCGTCGAGCGGGAAGCTGTGCGCTTCGGTCAGTGAAATGACGATGTTGTCTTCGGTCGCGGCGGCTTGCAGTTCAAAATTGAACTTCCGGCAAAACCGCTTGCGAAGTGCCAATCCCCACGCGCGATTGATGCGGCTGCCATAGGGCGTGTGGACGACGAGCTGCATGCCACCCGCCTCGTCAAAAAAACGTTCGAAAACGATTGTCTCCCGAGTGGGCAGGCAGCCCAAAGCACTATGACCTGCGTGCAGGTACTCGATTAGCTGCTCGGCAACGGACGAAGCGATACCGAGCTGGTCGACGAGCCAAGCCAAAGCGGACGCAGCCGTCGGATCGCGCTCAAGCTGTTGTGCAATGTGGGCTCGCAGGCGGGAAACCGAAGTAGAAAGCTCATCGGTTCTGCCCGGAGCCTCGCCCAGCCAGAAAGGAATCGTGGGAGGCATGCCGTGAGCATCCTCAACGCGGACGATGCCACGCTCGACGCGCTGGATCTTGTAGCTTCTGTTGCCGAGCTGAAAAACGTCGCCGGCAAGGCTTTCGACGGCAAAATCCTCATTCACCGTTCCGATAAAGTGGTTTTCCGGCTCCAGCAATACCTGATAGTCGGCGTTGTCGGGAATTGTGCCGCCCGAGGTCAGCGCGATCAGACGGCCGCCACGGCGCGCGCGCAAAATGCCATTGATGGCGTCATGATGGATCAACGCGCCACGTCGGCCCCGTCGTGTGCTGAAACCGTGAGCCAGCATGCGGATTACGTCTGCGAAATCGTTCTGCGACAAATTCCGGTACGGCCACGCTCGCCGGACGAGCGCCAGCAGTTCATCCTCTTTCCATTCGCGCGAGGCCACCTCCGCCACGATCTGTTGCGCCAGAACATCGAGCGCCCGGTCTGGTACGCTGAGACTGTCGAGCTCGCCTCGACGGACGCTGTCGAGCAGCGCGGCGCATTCAACCAGTTCATCGCGTGACAGCGGGAACAAGCGACCTTTGGGGGTGCCATCCACGGCGTGACCGGACCGCCCCACGCGCTGCAGGAACGCGGAAATCGAATGCGGCGAGCCAAGCTGACACACCAGGTCGACGTCACCGATGTCGATGCCGAGCTCGAGCGATGCCGTAGCGACCAGAGCTTTCAATTTGCCATTCTTGAGCCGCTGCTCGGCATCAAGCCGCTGATCCCTGGCGAGGCTGCCGTGGTGCGCAGCGACGTTCGCCGAGCCAATCAAGTCGGAAAGCTTCCGCGTTACCCTTTCCGCCATCCTGCGCGTGTTTACAAAAATGAGGGTGGTGCGGTGCTGCTCGATCAGTTCAGCAAGGCGGGTGTACACCTGGTCCCAGACTTCAGACGACATGATGGCTTCGAGAGGCGAGTCCGGAACCTCCAGTGCGAGGTCGCGCTCGCGGTGATGTCCCGAATCCAGAATGGCGCAATCCGGGAGGATCCTGTCGCTGCTGCCGTTGCCAACCAGAAATCGCGCGACAGCCTGTATGGGCTTTTGCGTCGCTGAAAGCCCGATGCGCTGCAGTGGATTGCTGCAAATGGAGGCTAGACGTTCGAGCGAGAGCGTCAGATGGCTGCCGCGCTTATTCGGCGCGATCGCATGGATTTCGTCTACGATCACGGTCCGGGTCGTCGCCAGCATCCTGCGCCCGGCTTCGGACCCGAGAAGAATGTAAAGGGATTCCGGAGTCGTAACGACGATGTGGGGCGGGCGGCGGATCATCCGCTGGCGCTCACGCGCGGGAGTATCTCCGGTACGAACCCAGGTCCGGATTTCTATGTCTGGCTGCCCGTGCTGAGGCAGTTTTTGGCGGATGCCGCCGATGGGCAGCTCAAGATTGCAGTGGATGTCGTTCGACAGCGCCTTGAGCGGTGAGACGTAGACGACCTGGGTTTCATCCTTCAGCCCGCCGTTCACACCTTGTCGGACCAAATCGTCGATCGCCGCCATGAATGCAGCGAGCGTTTTGCCCGAACCGGTCGGCGCGGCGATCAGTGCGTTGCGGCCGGCCTTGATGAGCGGCCAGGCCTCGGACTGTACAGGCGTGGGTATCTTGAAATGCTCGTCGAACCACGCCGCTACGGCTGGATGGAACAATGTCCTGGAAAGCATGCGGAACCATGAGCCCGCGACAAACCGATGCGCGGTCCAAACGCGTGTAACCAAATTTCAGTTTACGAGCCGATATATGGTTTTATTGCGCCGAATCAATGTTCTGCAGCCTGGCAGTGCACGGAATCACCTTGCCGAGCCAAGGGCACCACGGCATTGGCGCACATAACTCTCAGCAGCGTCTCGGCCGAGCAAGCGGCCAATCTCCATGCGTTTGTTTGGAACGTGAGCAAAAACATCGCAAATGAATTTTTTTAGAGCGGCGATCACAGTCTCATCAATCGTTGCATAGGCCCCGGATGGAACAGCAAGCACCTTATGGTCAATCTCGCCGTCCTCGACCTGCTCCAGCAGCGCTATGGGATCACATTCTAGCAGCGTACCCGCGACGAGCGGTTCTGCTGTTAATACGAAGCAGTCGACGGCATCGTCATCATCGCCGATGGTGCCAATGACAAAACCGTACGGGTAAGGGTAGCTGGCCGATACATCAACCGTGCTCAGATATCGCAGCGTGCGCTCGTCGTAGATATTCTTGCGTCGCGAACCGGCCTCGTTTTCAATAAAGACCTGCATGAATTTGCCGTTTGCCCCTATACTGATTGGGCCCCAATCTACCGTCATTGAGTTTATCGGGTCGGGGACGGCATGGGCGGAAAATATAGTCGCGCAAAAATCGTTGAGCGCCTGCAGGCGGAAATTCGTGGCGGGCGACCGATCTATGACGCCCTGTGCGGCTCCGGCATCACCGCCAAGATGGCCGCACGCGGTGGTGCCGACATAGTCACCACCCATTGCCTTGCTTATTTCCGCATGCAGGGCATGAGTTCGATGGCAGGCTACTTGCCGATTTGTGACGCCAACGCACTCACGCTCGAACTGGGCGAGCGTGCACTCGTGAACGTGGTCCGAGACTGCCCTCTCGTGGCGGGGCTGCTGTGTGTCGACCCAACCCGCGACATGGCCCGCTTTCTTGAGGACATCGCGGCAACGGGGTTTGATGGCGTGATGAACTGTCCGACCGTGGCGTTGATCGACGGGAAATTCCGCAGCGATTTGGAGGAAACCGGCATGGGTTTCGCTCGCGAGGTCGAAGTTCTTGGGCACGCGTCACGGATGGGCCTGTTCACCAAGGCGTTTTGCACCTTGCCGGAGGAAGCTCTCGCCATGGCAGAAGTTGGCGTCGACAATATCATCGTGCATTTCGGCAACAGCTCAGGTGGCACAGTCGGCTCAAAAACAGTTCTCGGCGAGGATACCTCACGCAAGCGGGCTCAAGTTTTGCTCGATGCGTTGTGCGCAAAATTTCCCGAATGCATCGTCACCTGCCATGGGGGCGCTATCGAAACGCCGAGTGATTTCGAGCGCTTTTTGAAAACAGAGCCGCGTCTGCATGGGTATGTCGGCGGATCCTCGGCAGAGCGCTTCCCCATTGAGAAGTCCGTGGTTCAAGCGACGCGGCAGTTCAAGGACGTGAAGCTTCCGAAGGCAAACTAGGTGGACCGGGTCTGCGTTGCCGTCCTTGCTACGCTAGACAGTAAGCTCGAGGCAGCGCGTTTCGTTTGTGCCGCGCTGACCGCAGCCGGCGCGACGCCATGGCTGGTCGATCTGTCGCTGCGCCCGAACGAACACGATTTCGCGGATGTTAACGGCGGGGTAGTCGCAGAATCCGCAGGACTCGTTTGGGCCGATCTAGGGCGCCTCGCGCGCGCCGATGCTGCCAAGGCCATGGTCAAGGGCGGCACCGAAATCGTGCGCGCCAAGTTCGCGCGCGGAGAGATCAATGGCGTGCTCGGCGTCGGCGGGGCCAACGGCTCGACCATCGCTTGCGCGATCATGCGTGCGTTGCCGCTATCATTTCCAAAGGTCATGGTGACGCCGGTTGCTGCGACCGCGGCCGTGCAATGGTACGTCGCCGAAAGCGACATCGCCATGTATCCAACCATTGGCGACATCTCGCTCAACCGCATCACTCGCGCGGCACTGGAAAACGCCGCTCATGCCTTGGCCGGAATGGCGAGGGCGTGGAAGCGGCAGGACAATGCCGCGCGCGTTCCGTTGCTGGGGATATCCTCGTTCGGCAATACCCAGCCGGCGGTCGACCGCATAACGGCGGGACTGGAGGCCGGGGGGTTCGAGGTTATTCATTTTCACGCCTCCGGGCCGGGCGGCCGCGCGCTCGAGAGCCTGGCGGCATCTGGCGAACTGGCCGGAGTGATTGATCTCACCACCTCCGAGCTGACCGATTTTGTCACCGGTGGCGTCTACAGCGCGGGCGAGACGCGGCTCACCGCCGCCGGCGCCACCGGCCTCCCGCAGGTTTTGGTCCCGGGCTGCCTCGATTTCACCAATTGGTGGGTGGGGCACGTGCCCGAAAAATACCGGCAGCGTGAATTCTATCAGTACAACGTTGAGATCTTGCTGATGCGGACCAATGTGGAGGAATTCGCGACGCTCGGAAAACTATTCGGCGAACGGCTTCGTGCTGCCAAAGGCCCGGTCAGAGTGCTCATCCCGGGCAGCGGTATGAGCCAGCTTGTCGGGCGCAAAACTTATGATCTTGCCGGCAATGAACGCGGCGTGTGGGCACAGCCGGCGACCGATCGAGTGTTCCTTGAAACGCTCAGGCAATATCTGCCAACCGGTACAATCAGTGAATTGCCGTATCACATTAACGACACGGCCTTCGCGGATGCATGTGTAGTAGAAATGCTGGAAATGATGGCGACGCGGTGAAACCTGTTGGCATTACGATCAGCGAGCGGCGCGTTGCTAACGATCTCTCCGTCTGGCCACCAACACGCCGTCACCAGGTCTAAACTGCGTCCTTGGCGCGTTCGACGATGCGAACGACATCGGACATGATGCGGTTCAACTCAAAATCCTTCGGCGTGTAAACCGCAGCGACGCCGGCCTTTTCCAGTTCCGCCGCGTCCTCGGGCGGAATGATTCCGCCGACTACGACAGGCACGTCAAGTCCGGCCCTTTTCATGCGATCGACGACGTCTTCGACAAGCGGAAGATGACTGCCTGAGAGTACCGACAGGCCCACCACGTGCGCTTTCTCCTTGCGCGCCGCCTCGACGATCTCTTCTGGCGTCAGCCGAATTCCTTCGTAGACGACCTGCATACCGGCGTCGCGCGCGCGCACCGCAATCTGCTCCGCGCCGTTGGAGTGCCCGTCGAGGCCTGGTTTGCCGACCAGGAAGGTGAGCCGGCGGCCCAACTTCCGCGAGACGCGGTCGACGTCGGCGCGGATGTCGTCGAGGCCGGCCACGTCGTTGCGCATGGCGCGGCCAACCCCGGTGGGTGCGCGGTATTCGCCGAAAGCCTCGCGCAGTGTCCAACCCCACTCACCGGTCGTGACCCCGGCTTTGGCGCAAACAATCGAGGCCGGCATGATGTTGCCGCCGCTGGTCGCCGCGCGCTTCAAATCCTTGAGCGCTTCAGCAACGGCTGCTTTGTCCCGCGATTCACGCCATGCCTTGAGTCGTTCGATCTGGCCGCGTTCGGCGTCCTCGGACACGGTCAAGATGGCGTCGGCGGCGCCCGCCAGTGGCGAGGGCTCGGTTTCGAGATATTTGTTGACCCCAACCACGGTCTGCTCGCCGCGCTCGATCGCTTCCAGGCGCGCGGTATTCGATTCAACCAGTTGCTGCTTCATGTAGCCCATATCGACTGCCGCAACCGCACCACCCATCTCTTCGATGCGCCTGAGTTCTTCCCGCGCCTGCTGCTTCAGGTGTTCGACCTTTTGCGCAATTTCATCCGAGCCATCGAAAATGTCGCCATACTCGAGCAGGTCAGTCTCGTAGGCGAGGATCTGCTGCATGCGCAACGACCACTGCTGGTCCCATGGCCGCGGCAACCCCAATGCCTCATTCCACGCCGGCAGCTGTACGGCTCGCGCGCGCGCATTCCTCGACAAGGTGACGGCCAGCATCTCGATGAGAATGCGCGCGACGTTATTTTCAGGCTGTGGCTCGGTCAGCCCCAATGAATTGACCTGTACGCCGTAGCGAAACAGCCGCTGCTTGGGATCGGTGATGCCGTACCGTTCGCGCGTTATCTCGTCCCATAGCTCGGTGAAGGCGCGCATCTTGCACAATTCGGTGATGAATCGCAGGCCCGCATTCACGAA
>Ga0126380_10000629_pt1 | contig 12132 bp, 7 predicted proteins | sample PanSoiMetPlot_26_FD_92544 | JGI IMG/M metagenome (GOLD analysis project Ga0126380, IMG submission 92544) | Tropical forest soil microbial communities from Panama - MetaG Plot_26 | ecosystem: Environmental > Terrestrial > Soil > Tropical forest > Bulk soil | place: Panama | collected 2016-02-17
GTGCCCGGGCTGGTGCTGGTCGCGGGCGGGAAGTACACCACCTACCGGCTGATGGCCAGGGACGCGGTGGACGCGGTGGTGCACGGGCTGGACTGGCGGACGCCGCCGTCGTGCACGGACCGGGTGCCGCTGGCCGGGGCCGACGGCTACCTCGCGCTGTGGAACGCCCGGCGCCGCCTGGCCACGTCCTCCGGCCTGCACGTGGCCAGGATCGAGCACCTGCTGCGCCGGTACGGGTCGCTGGCCCGGGAGGTGCTCAGCCTGATCGCGGCCGATCCCGCGCTCGGTAAGCCACTGGCCGGCGCCGACGACTACCTGCGGGCCGAGATCCTCTACGCCGCGTCCCACGAGGGCGCCCGGCACCTGGACGACATGCTCGCCCGGCGCACGCACATCGCGATCGAAACCGCCGACCGGGGCCTGGAGGTGGCCGAGGAGGCCGCCATGCTGGCCGCCGGGCCGCTGCGCTGGGATTCCGGCCAGACGGCCAGGGAGATCGAGCACTACCGGGCGGAGGTGGCGGCGCAGCGGGCCTCGGAGGAAGCCCTGAGCGACTCGGACGCCGAGGCGATCGCCGGCGCGGTGCCCGACATCGTGCCGGTGCGCGCCACGGCGGGCGCCCGCCGGTAGCCCGGCAGCGGCACCCGCCGCCCGCTGATTTACCAGCGGTGCACAGGCGCCCCACGCTACACTCCGGAGTGGCATAAATCCGCTGGGAGCGGAGAATCGGGAACCCAGTCACCGATGTCTATGCTCGCCGCACGCGTTGCCGTCCGCGTCGCAGTGCATTCTCCGCAGCGGCTCCTGCGCGACACTCTCGCGGCCTGTCTCGCCATCCGCCCGGACGTGACCGTGGTCGGCCGGGTGGCTGAGGCGGATGACGTTCTCGATCTTTGCCAGCTGAGCGGCCCCGACGTGGTGATTCTCGACGCGGGGCGCCGGCTCGGCCAGATGGCCGGCCGGGTCCGCAACCTGGTGCGGCGTTTCCCGGAGCTGAACGTCATCGTCGTCTACCGGGAAGCGGGCGAGGAAGACCTCGCCGCGGCCTGCCGGGCGGGCGTGTCCTCGCTGGTCCCCGAGTCGCACGGGCTGGCCGCGGTGCTCGCCCAGGTCCGCCGCAAGCGGGCCAGGCACGCCCGGGAGAGCCAGCGCAGTCCCGGCCGCCAGGGCCTGACCGACCGGGAACTGGAGATCGTGGTGCTGACGGGCTCCGGGCACATCGTCCCGGAGATCGCGGCGCTGCTGGGCATCAGCCCGCAGCGGGTGGAGAACCTCAAGCGCCGGGTCTACGCCAAGCTGGAGGTGAGCAGCGGCGCGCACGCCGTGGCCCGGGCCGCCTCGCTCGGCATGCTGGACCGGGAGGCCGCGGCGGCCCCGCGCCGGGCCGGGCCGGAGGGCGAGGCGGGCGTCCTGTCGGTGGTCTGCGGCGAGCCGGGGCCGGCCGTCGACCGGGTCGTGGCCGCGCTGCTGTCCAGCCGCCTGCCCTTCGTGCTGATGCGGGGTCCGGGGCCGGCCTCCGACGCGCACTGGGCCCGGTGGCACCGCGGCCCGCTGGTCGCGGTGCTGGTGGACCCGGAGGCGGGCGACTGGGACCTGGTCGCCGACCTCGGCATCCCGGCGATTCTGGTGCACTCCAAGCCGTTCGATTCCCCGGAGCTCGCCAGCGCGCTGGCGACCGGGGCCAGCGCCCTGGTCGCGGCGGACCGGATCGACGATCATTTCCTGGCCGTGCTGCGGATGGTGAGCCAGGGATACCTGGTCGTGGATTCCAAGCCGATGCGCCCGCTGCTCGGGGCTGCCCGGGCCCGCTGGGACGAGCACGCGACCGGGCCGGTAGGGCTGCCCGAGCTGACCTCCAGGGAAAGCGACATACTCAGCTCGATGGCCCAGGGCCATTCCATCCGGCAGACCGCGCGCGCCCTGGGCATCGCGCCGAAGACCGTGGAGAACGTGCAGACCCGGCTGTTCCGCAAGCTCGGCGTGCGGAACAGGTCGGGCGCCCTGGCCGTCGCCGACGCGTTCGGCCTGCTGCCCACCAGGGCCGTCTAGACTGCGATCCATGCCACGAGTGTTCTCCGGCATCCAGCCGACCGCAGACTCCTTCCATCTCGGCAACTACCTGGGTGCGGTCCGTCAGTGGGTGGCCCTGCAGGACTCCCACGACGCGTTCTACTGCGTGGTCGACCTGCACGCCATCACCGTGCCGCAGGACCCGGCCAGCCTGCGCCGGCGGACCAGGGTCGCCGCGGCCCAGTTGTTCGCGGCTGGCCTGGACCCCGACCGGTGCACGGTGTTCGTGCAGAGCCACGTGCCCGAGCACACCGGGCTGACCTGGGTGCTCAGCTGCCTGACCAGGATGGGCGAGTTGCGGCGGATGACGCAGTTCAAGGACAAAGCCGCCAGGGGCGGCGATACTCAGGCGAGCGTGGGGCTGTTCAGCTATCCGGTCCTTCAGGCCGCCGACATCCTGCTCTACCAGACCGATCAGGTGCCGGTCGGGGAGGACCAGCGGCAGCATCTCGAACTCTCCCGGACTCTGGCCATCCGGTTCAACCACACCTATGGGCACACGTTCACGGTGCCGGCCGCCTACATACTCAGCGGGGTCGCGAAGATCGCCGACCTGCAGGACCCGTCGGCGAAGATGAGCAAGTCGTCGTCATCGCCGCAGGGGATCATCGACGTTCTCGACGGGCCGGAGGCGATCCGCCGTAAGATCGCGAGGGCGGTCACCGATCCCGGCGGCGAGGTGCGGGCGGACGATACGGAGAAGCCGGGGATCACCAACCTGCTGCGCATCTACTCCGCGCTGACCGGGGAGCCCATCGAGGCGATCGAGGCGCGGTACGCCGGGGCCGGGTACGGGGCGTTCAAGGCGGACCTGGCCGAGGTGGCGATCGGTGCGCTGGCGCCGATCCGGGAGCGGACCGAGAAGCTGCTGGCCGACGAGCCCGCGCTCGACAAGCTGCTGGCCCACGGTGCCGAGCGCGCGCGGCCGGTCGCGCGCGAGACCATGACGCAGGTCAGCGAGCGGGTGGGTTTCTTGCCCGCCGCCCGCGCCTGATGATCGCCAGCACCGTCAGCCCGGCCAGGCCGGCCAGCATGAGCGTGCCCAGGCCGGCCAGCACCGGCACGGTGGGCAGCGTCAGCCTGGCTGGCCGGGGAAGCGGGCGCGCCTTGGGCTGGACGGCCGGTGCGAGCTTTGGCGGCTGGGCCGGCCGTGGGCGGACCAGCATGCCCACCGGCTTGACCTTGCCGTCCTCGGCGAAGCCCCAGTTCAGCAGCCGGGCCGCGTAGCTCAGCACGTCCAGCGGCCTGGTGTGCAAGATGGTGACCACGAGCGTCTGCCCGTTCCGGCGGGCCCAGCCGATGTACGTGGTCTTGGACGCGGTCGTCCAGCCGAGCTTCCCGCCGAGGTCCCCCCGGTAGGTCCCCAGCATCGTGTTCTGGTTGTACAGGGTGACCGGCTTGCGGTGCGGCTTGAGCGGGAAGCGCGCGGTCCGCAGTTGCTCGTCGTGCATGAACCGGGGGATGGTGAGCGCCTGCCGGGCGAACAGCGCCTCGTCGTAGGCGGACACGTGCTGTCCCGGCCCGTTGAGGCCGTTCGGCCGGCGGGCCACCGTGTCGTAGGCCTGCAGGCGGCGCGCCTCGGCGTTCATCATCGCGACGCCCTTACTGAGCGAGCCGGTCGCCTGGGCGAGCGCCATCGCGGCGTCGTTGGCGGAGATCAGCAGCATCGCCTTGAACAGGTCGGATATCCGGTAAGCACGCCCGGCGAGCAGCCCGACCTTGCTCGGCTCGACGTTGGCGGCCCGGCGGGTGGTGACCACGGTGGCGTTCGGCTTGAGCACCGGCATCAGCGTGATCGCGGTGAGCACCTTGAGCGTGCTCGCGGGCAGGTACCAGCCGTGCGGGTCCTTGGCGGCCAGCACCTGCCGGGTGCCCGCGTCGGCGAGGACGTAGGCGGAGGCCTTCACGTTGGGCAGCGGCCTGGCCCGCGCGGCGGGATAGTTCACGACCACCCCGTGGCTGGCCAGTCCCGGACCGCCGACCGTGCCCCGCCCCCGGGCCGCGGCGCCGGCCGGCAGCGCCGCGGGCAGGGCCAGCCCGGCCACCAGCCCGCTTGCCAGCAGCCCGGCCGCCAGCCTGGCGATCCGCGGGCCGGCGGGTGCCCGCGGCCGGGTTTGCCGGGGAGATGCCCGCGATTCAGGCGCGCCCGTTGCGTCGAGTCCCATCACAATGAGTAGTTAACGTCGTGTCACCGGCGGTGCGAACCGGATCCCATTCGCATCATCGTGACGCACCGGATCGGATCTGGCCAAATTACGGCATGCTGCCGTAGAGTCCTGCGACGGTAAGGGGATGCCCCGCGTTCCCTCTCGGGAAGGTCAAGGACGACCTGTGCGGGGCAGTTACCGCATCTTGAGAGGATCGGAGAGCGAATGCGCCTCACGAGGAGGGCGGGCCTGCACCTTGCTGCTGCGGGCTCGGTGATCACCTTGATCGCAACGATCGGCTCGGTGCCGGTCTCGGCCGCGCTGGCGGGCAAACCGGGCCCGGCCGGGCTGCTGCCCGCGCTTCACGGGATCCACCACGGGACCAACGACGCCGGCGGCGAATCCGAAGAAATCATGGAGTCGGCCGAGCAGTTCAACGCGGTACGGACGGCGCCGGGGATCAAGGTCAGCCCGGCCGCGTTCGCGGCGGCCACCGCCGCGGCGGGCAGGCTCGCCCGCTCCGGCGGCCGCTGGCAAGAGGTCACCAACCGGCCCTACAACTCCGACGCCCTGGGCTACCGCGACCCGATCTGGTCCAACTCCAGCGGCGGTGCGGGGCTGGTGACCGGCCGGATGACCGCGCTGGCCGTGAACGGCAGCGCCCTGTTCGCCGGAGCGGCGGACGGTGGCGTGTGGCGGTCCACCGACGGCGGCGCGCACTGGAAGCCGGTGTTCACCCAGCAGAACAACCTATCCATCGGGGCAATCGCGGTGAACCCGGTCGACCATTCCGTCTGGGTCGGTACCGGTGAGCCGAACACCAGCCAGGACTCCTACGCGGGCAACGGCGTCTACCGCTCGGGCGACAACGGCCGGACCTGGCACCTGGTGGGCAACTCGCTGGCCAACCGCCTCATCTACCAGATCACCTTCGACGGCGCCGGGCACGTGTACGCTGCCACCAGCTACGGGCTGGCCCGGCGCTCCGCGCTCGACCTGACGTCGAAGTGGCAGACGGTGCTCAAGCCGGATCCCAATCCCACGAACTCGCCGTATCGCACCTCGTTCGTGACCGACGTGAAGGTGCAGCCGGGCACGCACGGGAACACCGTCATCGCGGCGCTGGGCTGGCGCGGCGGCACGCTGCCGACCGACGTCCTGTTCAACGGCTTCTACCGGTCGGTGGACGGCGGCAAGACCTTCCACAAGGTCGCGCCGACCGGCGCGCTCAAGGGCGCGACCGACCTCGGCCGGACGACGTTCGCCTACTCGGCGGGCGGCAAGCGGCTGTACGCGCTGGTCGAGTCCACCGCCACGGTCGCGTTCAAGGGCATGTACGTGTCGCTCAGCGGCAACCTGGCCGGACCGTGGAAGCGCCTCGCGAACACGCAGACGCTGATCGACGCCGGGTCCGCGCTGGCCAAGTCGGGCGGGACGCCCGGCTCGCAGGCGTGGTACAACCAGGCGATCATCGTCGACCCGCACAACGCCAACCACGTCTTCCTCGACCTGGAAGAGGTCTTCGAGACGAACAACGCGGGCCAGACCTGGACGACCACCGGGCCGTACTGGAACTTCCCGTTCTCCTGCTGGGACGTGGACCCGGGCCAGAACACCTGCCCGGGCACCGTCCACCCCGACCAGCACGCGCTGGCCATCTCCGGCGGCACCTTGTACACCGCCAACGACGGCGGCGTGTACGCCCACCCGATGCGCGACGTGGGCACGGTGAAGTGGCGCGACCTGAACGCCACCCTGCGCACGCTCCAGTACTACTTCGCCGGCCTCGGCCGGGCGCCCAGCGGCGGCGGTGACTACATCTGGGGCGGTCTGCAGGACAACGGGGTCAGCCTGCTGAAGCCGGGTGCCAGGCAGATGGTCTCGCCGTTCGGCGGCGATGGCGGCGACGTCATCATCGACCCCAACAACGGGAACCGGGCGGTCAACGAGTACGTGGACCTGTCCATGGCCTCCACCACCAACGGCGGCCGGTCCGACGGGCACACCGAGGTCTACAACACGATGTCGCCGTCCTGCGGCAACCCGATCTTCCAGTCGGACCCGTGCGACCCGAACCCGCGCTTCATCGCGCCGTTCGACGCCGACATCCACAACATCAACCACTGGGTGGCCGGTGGCCAGTTCGTCTGGGACAACCACGGCAAGGGCTGGAACACCAACTGCTCCCCGACGGCGTGTGACTGGAAGATCGTGCACGACACCGGCGACGGCAGTCAGATCAACGCCATCGCCGACAGCGGCCCGGTAACCTACGCGGGGTGGTGCGGCGGCGGCTGCAACCCGGCCGGTTCGGTGCCGTTCACCTCAGGCATCGACACCAACTTCGGCGGGACCTGGCACACCGTCGCGTCCAATGTGCTGCCGAACCGGATGCCCACCTCGTTCACCATCGACCCGGCGAATCCGGCGCACGCGGTGGTCACCTACGGTGGCTTCTCGCGGCACTGGATTCCGAACGCCGGCGTGGGCCACGTGTTCGTCACCCTGAACGGTGGCAAGACGTGGACCAACGTCAGCGGCAACCTGCCGGACGCACCGGCTACCAGTTCGGTCATCTGGCGCGGCAAGCTGGTCGTCAGCACCGACGTGGGCATCTTCGCCACGCCGTTCGCCGGGCCGGGCAGCTGGGTCCGGGTCGGCACTGGGCAGCCGGCCGCTCCCTCGGTCGACCTCGACGTCTCCCCGGACCGTGGCTACCTCCTGGTCGCCACGCACGGCCAGGGCCTGTGGAAGATCGGCTGACATAACGGATAAAACGCCGATGGCCGGGGCAACTTGCCCGGCCATCGGCGTTCTTGCGGCCCGGCCGGCGGCAGTCAGCGGCGGCCTGGGTGAGCGATCTCACCCAGGGCCAACGGGCCCGGGCAGCCTATCCTTGCTCCATGGGACGCCAGACGGAGTCCGGGCTGCCGGTCGAGCCGGTGTACGGGCCCGGGCAGCCACCGGGGTTCGATCCCGCCGTGCAGTTGGGCAGCCCCGGCGAGTACCCGTTCACCCGCGGCATCTACCCCGGCATGTATACGACCCGGCCGTGGACTATCCGCCAGTACGCGGGCTTCGGCACCGCGCGCGAGTCCAACGAGCGCTATCACCAGCTCATCGCGGCCGGCACGACCGGGCTGTCCGTCGCCTTCGACCTGCCCACCCAGATGGGATACGACTCCGACGCCCCGGCCGCCCACGGAGAGGTCGGCAAGGTGGGCGTGGCGATCGATTCGGTGGCGGACATGAGCGCGCTGTTCGACGGCATCCCGCTCGGCCGGGTCTCCACATCGATGACGATCAACGCCCCGGCCGCCGTGCTGCTGCTCCTTTACCAGCTTGTCGCCGAAAGCCAGGGGGTCGCGCCCGGCGCGCTGTCCGGGACCATCCAGAACGACGTCCTCAAGGAGTACATCGCCCGCGGCACCTACATCTACCCGCCGGAGCCGTCGCTGCGGCTGGTTGCCGACACCTTCGCCTACTGCCGGCGCGCACTGCCCCGGTGGCACCCGATCTCGATTTCCGGTTACCACATGGCCGAGGCGGGGGCCACGCCCGCGCAGGAGGTCGCGTTCACGCTGGCCAACGGGAAGGAGTACGTCCGGGCCGCGCTCGCCGCGGGCTTGGCGGTCGATGACTTCGCCCCGCGGCTGTCGTTCTTCTTCGTGGCCAGGACCACCCTGCTAGAGGAGGTCGCCAAGTTCCGTGCCGCGCGGCGGATCTGGGCCAGGATCATGCGGGAGGAGTTCGGCGCGGCCGATCCGCGCTCGCAGATGCTCCGGTTCCACACCCAGACGGCAGGCGTGCAACTGACCGCGCAGCAGCCGGAGGTCAACCTGGCCCGGGTGACCGTCCAGGCGCTCGCGGCCGTCCTCGGCGGCACCCAGTCGCTGCACACCAACGCGTACGACGAGGCGATCGCCCTGCCGTCGGAGCGGGCGGCCAGGCTGGCGCTGCGGACCCAGCAGGTGCTCGCCTTCGAGACCGACCTGACCGCGACCGCCGATCCGTTCGCCGGCTCGTACGCGGTGGAGTCGATGACCGACGACGTGGAATCCGCAGCGGTGGAGCTGATGACGGCCATCGACGAAATGGGCGGCGCGGTCGCCGCTATCGAGCGGGGCTTCCAGAAAGGCGAGATCGAGCTCGCGGCCTACCGGGTGGCGCGCCAGATCGACGCAGGCGAGCGCGTTGTAGTGGGGGTCAATAGGTTCATTTCCGAGGCCGGGGCCAGTTACCAGCCGCTGCGGGTCGATCCCGCGAGCGAAGCAGAACAGGCAAAACGACTGGCGCGGCTGCGCGCCGCCCGCGACGGCGACGAGTGGCACCGCCGGATCGACGAGCTGAAGCGGGCCGCCGCGGGCCAGGAGAACGTCCTGGTCCCGCTCCGCGGCGCGCTTGCGGCGCAGGCCACGGTCGGCGAGGTCTGCGACGCGCTGCGGGACGTGTGGGGGATCTACCGTCCGCCGGACACCTGACGGCGAACGGCCGCCTGCCGGGAGCATCCGCGTCACCGAGCGTGAGCCGGACGGCGACAATCGTTAATCTCAGCGGATGACCTGGCCCGCGCGATACCATAATCACCTGCGCCGGAACGTGCCCCGTGCGGGACTGCGGAGCGCGGAATGGCGCCCGTTCAGCGCTTTGCCGAACTCGCCGAGCACAGGCGGTGACCTGCACGCAGGTTTGCCGCGTGTGAGTTAACAGGGTCCGTGACGAGGACAGGGCGACGTTTCTCGCCGTAATGGCCTCGCCAGGTCCCTGTCGTGTTTTCCAGGTGCTGAACCGCAGCGGGCCCGCGTGGGGCGGACACGGTGCGGGCCCGGCAGCGGGCAGGACGTTCATCGGGGGGCCGGGGCATGATCACAGCTTGGCTGGTGGGTACCGAGTTCGAGGAGACGATGAAAACGCAGGCCGCGCCGGAGGCAGTCCATGCTCGGGCATGATCTGCCAGAGGAACTCGACCACTTCCTCGCCGTGCGCGAGGAAGAGCTGATTGCGTTCCGTCGCGACCTCCACGCGCACCCGGAACTGGGGTACCACGAACACCGCACCACCGGCCGGGTGTCGCTCCGGCTCGCCGCCGCGGGCCTGCGCCCGGTCATCCTGCCCAAGGGGACCGGGCTGATCGCAGACATCGGCGACGCGTCGGCCGGGGACTCGCTGGTGGCGCTGCGGGCGGACCTGGACGCGCTGCCGATCAACGACGAGAAGAACGCGCCCTACCGCTCCACCATCCCGAACGCCTGCCACGCCTGCGGGCACGACGTGCACACCTCGGTGCTGCTCGGAGCCGGGCTGTTCCTGGCCGGCCAGGCGGCGGCCGGGGCCCTGCCGGGCCGGGTCCGGCTGATCTTCCAGCCGGCCGAGGAGGTTCCCGGGGGAGCGCTCGACGTGATGGCCGCGGGGGGCCTCGCCTCGGTGGACCGGATCTTCGCGGTGCACTGCGACCCCCGGCTCGACGTCGGGAAGGTGGGAACGAGGACCGGCCCGATCACCGCCGCCTGCGACAAGATCAGGGTGCGGGTCACCGGGCCCGGCGGGCACACCGCGCGGCCGCACCTCACCGCGGACCTGGTCTACGCGCTCGGAAAGATCGTGACCGAGCTGCCCGCGGCACTGTCCCGGCGGGTGGACCCCCGGTCCAGCCTCAGCCTGGTGTGGGGCCGGGTCAGCGCCGGCTCGGCGGCCAACGCCATCCCCCACGACGGCGTGGTGGAAGGGACCGTGCGCTGCCTGGACGACGAGGCCTGGCACGAGGCGCCCGACCTGCTCAAGGCGCTGCTGGAGTCGGTGGCCAGCGCGTACGGGGTCATCGCCGAGCTGCATTACCAGCGCAACGTGCCACCGACCGTGAACGAGCCGGTGAGCACCGCGATCCTGGAGGCGGCCGCCGCCGAGGTGCTCGGGCACGAGGCGGTGACGCCCACCCCGCAGAGCCTGGGCGGCGAGGACTTCGCCTGGTACCTGGAGTCGGTCCCCGGCAGCCTGGCCCGGCTGGGAACCCGGGTTCCGGGGTCAGCCGGGAACTTCGACATCCACCAGGCCCTCTTCGACGTGGACGAGCGGGCGATCGGCGTGGGCGTGCGGCTGATGGCCGCCACCGCCCTGACGGCGCTGCACGCGAACGGCCCGTCGGTGCCGGACCGGCTGCCGGACGGCGTCGGCGCCTGAGTGCCCGCGCGCCCGCGTTGGATGCGTTCGTGACCAGGACCCCGCCGGCGGGCATACAGTAGGCAGGCGCGAGGTTTCTCGGGGCTTGGCATGGTGCCGCAGCACCTCGCCAGGCAGGTGCACGCCCCGAGCCTGGAGGCCGGTCGTGTTGTCACAAAAAGAATCGTCACGGAAGGACCCGGACAGCGAGCCTGAGGTGTTCCGCAGCCCCGGATCCCTCATCTTGTCCTGGGCGTGGTTCGTCGTCGCCGTCATCATCCTGGTGGACCTGGCCGTCCAGGGACGCGACCACGTCGCCGTGGTGACCGCTGCGGTGATCCTCGTGATCACCGGGATCGTGTACGCCTGCGCGTGGCGGCCAAAGATCGTGGCCGACTCCGCCGGGATCAGTCTCGTCAACCCGGTGCGCGATCACCGGGTGCCCTGGGCGGCGGTGGCCAAGGTGGACGTGGTCAACGCGGTCCGGGTACATTGCACGCCGGAGCCCGGCGCGGCCCGCGGGAAGGTCGTCTACAGCTGGGCCGTGCAGTCCTCGCCGCGGTCGGCGCGGAAGGCCGCGCTGCGCCGCGGCACGCGCAATCAGCCGCGGGGCCGGCTGTCCCCGCGGTCGCCGCAGCCGCCGCCGGGTTCTGTGCCCAGGTACGGGGAGATGCCCGACACGGCCAGGGAAGCGCTGGACCGCTCGTCGGCCGAGTTCACCGCCGGGCGCCTTTCGGAACGGGCGCAGCACGCCCGGCAGGCGGCCGCCCGGCCGGCCAGCGCGCACCTTCCCGCCGGTCAGGACGCGAGCCAGCCCGGCGAACCGGGCGCGGACCAGGCCACCGCCGTGGCCGCGGACACGCGGGCGGAGGCGGCCACCCCGGCCGGCGCCGCGGAGCGGGTGATGGCGCAGTGGGCGTGGCCGCCGATCGCCGCAATGACGGTGCCGCTGCTCCTGCTCGTTCTCGTGGTCCTGTTCTAGCGCCCGCGGTCAAGGCGGAGTTTCGCGGCCGAGCGTGCCGCAATGGCGGGCGCGCAGACCGGCCACGTAGTCGGCAGGCGCCCCGGCCTTCTCGGCGGCGTCGGCCAGGATGCCGAGATAGCGCGCCGAGGGCAGGCCGCCCTCGTAGGCGTTCAGCACATAGAGCCAGGACAGCACGTCCCCGTCGAGCGTCTCGACCCGGACCTTGACCTTGCTGTAGTAGCCGAGGGTTGCTCCGTCCCAGCTGTCCAGGGTGCGCGCGTCCTGCTCGGTGACGTCGTACAGCACCACGAAGACTCGTTCATCTGGGTCTTCGACAACCGTGGCCATGGCACCTTCCCAGCCGATGTCGGCACCGCCGAAGGTCAGCCGCCAGCCCTCCAGCCAGCCGGTGCCGCGTTGCGGGGAGTGCGGGCACCGCAGCGCCATCTGCGCCGGGTCCATGTTGCTGCCATAAGCCGCGTACAACTCCACGGGTGATAAGCGTACGAGGCGGGCCCCGCGAGGGCGTGTCTTATGGATCAATGCCGCGGGCTGGATGACGGTCTGGCATCCCAGGGACTGGCCCCGGCGCGAGGACGCCCCGTGGTCTGCCGCCCGCCGCGTTGCGACAGAATGGAGCACCGTGAGCCAGCCGACCGCGGATGTCGCGATGGTCACGGCGCGGCGGCCCGGCGGTTGCGTGCGACAGAATGGGACATCGTGAGCCAGCCGACCGCGGATGTCGCGATGGTCACGGGGCGGCGGCCCGGCGGTGGCGTGCGACAGAATGGGACA
>Ga0126380_10000630_pt1 | contig 12126 bp, 11 predicted proteins | sample PanSoiMetPlot_26_FD_92544 | JGI IMG/M metagenome (GOLD analysis project Ga0126380, IMG submission 92544) | Tropical forest soil microbial communities from Panama - MetaG Plot_26 | ecosystem: Environmental > Terrestrial > Soil > Tropical forest > Bulk soil | place: Panama | collected 2016-02-17
GCGGACCATTTCTGATGGTCAAGCATGTCGCGCCCCATATGATGGAGCGCCGCAGCGGAAAGATCATCAACATTGCATCCGGGACTCCATACAAAGGCGTGCCTCGCATGCTGCCTTATGTGACATCCAAGGGGGCGATTCTCGCGTTCACGCGATCCTTATCGCGCGAGCTTGGCGAATACGGCATTGCGGTCAATTCGCTCTCGCCCGGCTATACGCTCAGTGATACCGGGCTCGAAAACGTCACCCATGTCGAGGAGGAGCGCGTGCGCGTGCGCAATAGCCGAGCCTTCAGGCGCGACGCATATCCCGAAGATCTGCTCGGTGCGCTTCTTTTCCTGGCCTCAAGCGATAGCGATTTCGTGACGGGCCAATCGCTCGTGGTGGACGGCGGCTCGGTCAATAACTAGCTGATATGCAGGCGCTGCCGGGCCGGCGGGTTTCGGCCCGCTCCAAAACCGGCTATAGAAGCCTCAAAATCAGTATTCCGTTTGAGGGAGCACACCCATGACGCTTGCGATCGATACTCCCGGTTCCAAGCACAACATTACGGGCGCACGGCAAGCCTATTACGACAAGATTTCTAAATATCATCTGGCGCCGCTGTGGGAGGTGCTGAAGGGTCTCGTCACTCCGGAGCCGAAGACCCAGATGGTTCCTGCGCTGTGGAAGTTCCCCGACGTCGAGAAGCTGATGCTCGAGGCCGGCGACGTCATCACGGCCGAGGAGGCGGAACGTCGCGTGCTGGTTCTGGAGAACCCAGGCGAGCCCGGCAAGTCGCGCATCACCAATACGCTGTTTGCGGGCATCCAGCTTATTCTCCCCGGTGAAATCGCCGACGCGCACCAGCATGTCGCGTCAGCGATCCGGTTCGTATTGAAGGGCAAGGGCGCCTATACGGCGGTCGAGGGCGAGAAGGCGCAGATGGAGCACGGCGACTTCATCATCACAGCCAACTGGGCGCCGCACGATCATGGCAATCCGGGCAAGGAGCCGGTGATGTGGCTCGACGTCCTTGATATGCCGATGGTCAATCATTTCCAGGCATCGTTCGCCTCGCACTTCGACGAGAAGATGCAGAACGTCAATCATCAGAACGGTGATTCGTTCGACCGCTATGCGACCGGCGTGCTTCCGGATGGCGCACCGATCCATCTCAACCGCTCGCCGGTGATCAATTATCCCTATGCCAAGATGCGGCCGATTCTCGAACGGCTGAAATCAACGGGTGATATCGACAGCCGTCACGGTGCGCGCGTGCGTTATGCCAATCCGATCAATGGCGGCCCGGTGCTGCCGACCATGGGCGCCTGCCTTGCGCTGTTGCCGAAGGGCTTCAAGGGCGAACCGTACCGGTCGACCGACGGCACCATCTTCGCGGTCGCCGAAGGCAAAGGCACGACGGTCATTGACGGCAAGCCATTCGAGTGGAGCGTCAACGATGTCTTCGTTGTGCCGCCATGGAAGCGCTATTCGCACAATGCCACCGGCGGCGACGCTGTCCTGTTTTCGATCTCGGACCGACCCGCTCAGGAAGCGCTCGGGATCTGGCGCGAGGACAATTGATCGCGCCTAGTATGGCGTCGTGGCCATTTCGGAAGGTTTTGCCTGCTTGCGCCGGAAAAAGTCCAGTGCAAGCAGGATACCCGCGACGGTGATGCCAGCCGCATTGATCAACAGCGCGCCCTGGAAGCTTTCCGGTGGCAGTACCACCGCAATTGACACCACCGCGTAAAGCAGGCGTCCGGTGCGACCCAACGGCGCGAGCGCGAAACCGACCGCAGCCATTGTGCCAAGCCAGATTCCGAAGAAAACGCGGCTGAAATTGAGCACGATCTGGATCCAGGTGCCGTCCATCAGCAGGCTCGGTGTCAGCACGAACAGGAATGGCAAGATAAACGTGCTCCAGCCGACCACGCATGCGATCCACCCGGTCGTCCAGCCATCGGTGCGCGCGATATTGGCGGCGGCATAGGCTGCGAAAGCGACCGGCGGCGTGATCATTGAAAGAATGCCGTTGTACATGACGAACATATGCGCGGCCATCGGCGTCACCCCGAGCTTGACCAGCGCCGGCGCAAGCAGAGTAGCCGTCAGGATGTAGACGCTCACCGTTGGCAGGCCGATGCCGAGCACGAAAGCCAGCACCGCGATCAACAGCAGGAGCAGGAAAACATTGCCGCCTGCGAGCGCGAGCAGTTGAATTGTCATGCTAAAGGCAAGGCCTGAAATGCTCATGATCCCGACCATGATGCCGGCGGCCGCGCCGATCAGAATGATGTCCAGCGAAACCCGCCCGGTCTCCATGATCGCCTTCAACATGTCGAGCAGGCCGAGCCGCTTGCCACGGTAGCCAAAGATCAGCGCCAGCACCATCAGTATCGCCGTTGAGACGATCGCTGCCTTTTCCGGCGTCAGCAGCGTGATGTCCGGATACATCAGCGCGAAAACGAGAAACGCGATCGGCACCAGAAAATGCCAGCCGGATTTGAACACGTCCGCGATGTGGGGTGCGTCGGCGATTCTGGCGGCACCGATCCTGTGCTTGGCGGCTTCCAGATCGACGTGGAAGAACAGGCAAGCATAGTAAAGAAATGCCGGAATGGCGGCGGCGACGCAGACGGCACCGTAAGGCACCTGCAGAAATTCAGCCATGATGAAAGCGGCCGCGCCCATCACGGGCGGCATCAATTGCCCGCCGGTTGAGCCGACCGACTCGATCGCAGCCGCGCGGTACGGTGTAAATCCGGAGCGAACCATGGTCGGAATGGTGACAATGCCAACTGCGAGCACATTGCTGACCGCGCTGCCTGAGATCATTCCGAACAGCCCAGAGCCGACCACGGCGATCTTCGCAGCGCCGCCCCGGAAACGGCCCATGGCTGCCATTGAGATGTCGGCGAAAAAGTCCGCACCGCCCGTTCGTGCCAGCACCTGGCCGAGAATGGTGAATGGAATAACCACCATCACCGCGACCTGCAGGATCGAGCCGATCGCGCCGTTGATGTCGAGGCCGAGATAGATCGTCATTCGCTCGGGAGACACGTAGCGGGTCTGAAAATCACCAGGCAGGTGGGGGCTGATATAAACGTAGACAGCGATGGCGGCGATCATGCTGACGAAGCCCCAGCCGTTGGTGCGCCGGCTGGCTTCCATGATGAGCAGGATGAGCAGGCCGCTCACGATCAGGCCGCTCAATGGCAGGAGCGCCGCTTCGTCGGTGAGGGTTGCGTAGCGCGCGGCGATGTAACCGCACAACGCGAGAGAAAGCACGACCGCGAACCAGTCGCTCCAGTGTCGCCGCCGCGATGTATCAGCGATATAGGCGAGCGCGAGCGTCAGCCCGAGGCAGATTGTGAGCAACTGCTCCGTATAGAAGGCAACGTTGAAGACCTGTCTTGGGATGTCGAGCACCCAGAGAACAACGGCCGCCACAAGCAACGATTGGAAGACATTGGTCCAGAAGACAGTTGCCTTCGATGCGGCGGAAGCAAACTCCGCCGCATCTGGGACGATTCTTTCCTCGCTCACTGGATAGCCTTGGCCTGGACGTTATGATCCTTGAAGTACTTCAGCGCGCCAGGGTGATAGGGAATCTTGTAGCTCTTGTAGAGCCCGGCGGCAGAAAACTCGCGCAAGGCCGGCTGGATCGAGATCAATTCGGCTTTATTGTTTTCCAGGGTATCGATGAACTTGTAGACGGTGTCGTCGCTCACCTTTGCGTTCGTGAACACCATGTTGTCCCAGGTATAGACGCTCATCGGCTTTTCGACGCCGACAAAAAATGGGCTTGGCGTGGCCGGGGTCAGATACCCTTCGGGAAGGATTTTCTTGGCTGCCGCCATGCCGCTTTCCGGAATCTCCAGCGCACGGATGCCGCCGACAGTCGCGTCGACCTCACGCACTTTCGGTGCGCCGAAAGCGAAGAAGAACATATCGGCTGCACCGGAGGCAAAGTCGTCAGCTCCGCGAATCACGTTGGGGATTAAAATGGGGGTCACATCTTTTTCGGTCAGCCCGCCCGTCGCCAGAATAGCCTTGACCATCGGATCGATGGTGCGCATTGCGGAATACCCCATCCCGACCTTCTTGCCCTTGAGGTCGGCCATTGTCTTCATGTTGGTGTCTTTGCGCACCCAGAAAGCGCCGCGGAGCGGGTGCAGCGAGCCGATCAGGCGGAGGTTTGGACTATTGGCCTTGGCTGTTTCGACTTCAAAGATGTTCGCAATTCCAAATTCCGCTTCGCCGCGACTGACGAGTGGAATGAGAACGGATTCACCCGCCGTAGGCTGGATCACGACGTTCAAGCCGGCCTTTTCCTTCAGCACCTTGGCGACGGCCGTTCCGGACGTGTGGTTGAGCGTGCCTGGCTGCATGGTGGCGAAGCCAAGCGTCTGCGCAGCGGCGACGTGCGCGCCGAGTACGATCGAGACGAAACCGATGGCGGCCGTGATCGCTGGCAGAACCGCCCGTCGTGACTGAAGCATTCGCTCCTCCCTGATTGTTCTCGTTTTGGATATACCGCCGCGGCGGTGCAGTCCGGCTTGCCCTCCAAGCAATTTTGCACAGTATGGAAAACAACGCGAGGTTCTGCGTTATAGATTCCGCTGCCTTCGGCGGGACCGTGCCCAACTTGCGTTGCAACAGAGTGCTTTAGGAGGGCTTCATGCAAATGCAGCAGCTAAGCGCCGGCCGCGGTGCGCTTACCGCAGTGCGGACCGGGGAGGGCCCGGATCTGGTTTTGTTGCATTCGCTGCTGGCCGACCGACATGCTTTCGACACGGTACTGCCGGCGCTTGCCGCCAAGCACCGGGTCACGCTGTTCAATTTGCCGGGTTTCCACGGATCGCAGCCGGCAATGCTGGCATTGATGGATGCCTATATCGCCGTGATCGAGGATGGCTTCGAGGAGTTCGGGATCGCCAGGGATTCCATTCTGATGGGCAATGGCTTTGGCGGTACTGTCGCGCTGGCGTTCGCGCTCGCGCATCCGGAGCGCATATCAAAACTTGTCCTCAGCGACGCTGCTGCTGCATTTCCTCCGGAGGGCCGGGAAGCCTTTGCTGCCATGGCAGAGAAAGTTGCCGATGGCGGCCTCGGCAGCATCGCGGAGATCGCGGCCAAACGTGTATTCTCGCCGGCTTATCTCGCCGCGCATCCGGGAAAGATCGAGGAGCGAAAGAAAGTCCTGCTTGAGATCGATCCAAGGGCTTTTCAGGCCGCCTGCAGGATTTTGCAAGAAACCGATCTCCTGCCCTTGCTGCACCATCTTAAAGTACCGACGCTGGTCATTTGCGGCGAACTCGACCAGGCCACGCCGCCGGCGCTCAACAAACAAATCGTCGAGAAGATCCCCGGCGCGCGTTACATCGAATTGCCAGGCTGCGGCCATTGCCCACCGCTCGAGCAGCCGCAACAGTTTCTGGCCGCGATCAAGGAATTTGTCGGCCTGTAGTTATCTGATTTCTTTCCGGACCATTCCGTTCGTTCCCGCGTACGCGGGAACCTATGCGGCTGGGTCCCCGAGTTCGCGGGGACGAACGGAATCTTCAGCCGAGCGCGGCAAGCACGGCCTTGGTGATGGTGGCAGTTCCGTCTGTGCCGCCATACTCCATCGGCTTGATGCCGGCGCCGTAGGCCTTGTCCACCGCGGCTTCAATGCGCTGCGCTGCCTCCGCCGCCGGCTGGTGATCGTGCTTGTCGGCAAGCCAGTCGAGCATCATCGCGGCGGACAGGATCATCGCAGTCGGATTGGCCTTGCCTTGCCCCATGATGTCGGGCGCCGTGCCGTGGCACGGTTGGAAGACCGCGTGCTTGTCTCCGATATCCGCTGAGGGCGCAATGCCGAGGCCACCAATGAGTCCGGCCGCGAGGTCCGAAAGGATGTCGCCGAAGATGTTTTCCATCACCATCACGTCGAAATCCCAGGGCCTGCGCACCATCAGCGCGGCACAGGCGTCGACATAGACGTGATCGGTCCTGACGCCCGGAAAGTTCTTTGCGCGCTCGTCGAAGATCGAGCGGAAATAAGCATAGGCCTTGAATGCATTGGCTTTATCGACGCAGGTCGGAAGGCCGGGCTTGCCACGTTTCTTGCGACGCTCGGCGAGCCGGAGCGAGAAATCGAACAGGCGTTGCGACGTCTTGCGGGTGATCACGAGCGTCTCACGCGCCTCATCCGTGGTGACGACGCCTTTGCCCATCGATGCGAACAGGCCCTCGGTCGACTCGCGGATCAGCACAAAGTCGATGCCGCGCTCGTGCGCATTCACGATCGGACTGGGGACGCCAGGCATGAGCCGCGCGGGCCGCACGCCGGCATAGAGATCGAAGATGAAGCGCAGCTCGACCTGGGGCATGATTTCAGTGTTGTCGGGATAGCGCACGCTCGGCAGTCCGCAGGCCCCGAGCAGAATGGCGTCAGCTTCCTCGCACAGTTTGACGGTCGAATCCGGCATGGACTTGCCGGTTTCCTTATAGTGCCCGGCTCCGGCCGCGCCTTCGGTGAAGCGGAATTGCAGGCTTGGCGTGCTCGCTTCGATGCGCCGCAGAATCTCAAGCGCGGGAGCCATCACCTCGGTGCCGATTCCGTCACCTGGCAGTACGGCAATATGGAAAGCTGTGTTGGCGGTCATCGACTTTTCCGGATGGCATTGTGCAGGTCGCGGCGCTAATGAATACGCCCGCTCGTCCGCGCGCAAGGGATCATTGAGGGGAGTCCATGCCGCGTTTTGCCGCCAATCTCGGCTATTTGTTCACCGAACGGCCACTGCTCGAAAGGATTGATGCGGCCGCGGCCGCCGGCTTCAAGGCTATTGAACTGCAATTTCCTTACGATGTGCCTGCGTCCGCGGTAAAAGCCGCGATACAGAAAAACAGGCTGACTATTCTGGGCCTCAATACACCGCCCGGCCGCGAAGGTGAATTCGGATTAGCCGCTGTGCCGGGGCGCGAGAAGGATTGGCAGGCACTGTTCGACCGCGCGTTCGAATATGCGAGCGAGATTGGCGCCAGCGCGATTCATTGCCTTGCCGGCAAGGTCGCGCCGGAGCAGCGCCCGGCGGCTGATCGTGTGTTCATGGAAAATCTTGCCGGCGCGGCGGATCGCGCAGCGGCAAGGAACGTCACTTTGCTCATTGAACCGATTAACGGCCGGGACCGGCCAAACTATTTTCTCAACCATGTCGAGCACGCGGCGAACGTAATTGCAAAGGTCGGCAAGCCGAACGTCCGCATGCAGTTCGATTTTTATCACGTGCAGATTGTCGGCGGCGACCTGATCCATCGTCTCGAAAAATTCTTGCCAGTGATCGGCCATTTGCAGTGTGCGGCAGTGCCGTCGCGTCATGAGCCAGACGAGGGGGAGGTCAACTACCCGGCCGTATTCGAAGTCGTGGATCAGCTCGGCTATGGCGGCTGGATTGGCGCCGAATATCGGCCGCGCGGCCACACGGAGGATGGCCTCGGGTGGGCGCGCCGATACGGCGTGGCGCCCGCGCATAAATAGCCGACTGCTCTTCAAACTTCTTGAAAACTCACGCTTTTTTTCTTGCCAGCAAAGCGGGCGTTGCTAGATTGGCGGCATGTGGGAACCCAAGGAAAACGATCCTGAGACTCAAGCAACCGCAAGCGGTCATCCGCTGAAGGATGCTGTTCGCGAGGCGCGCATCGAAGCCGCCGAACGCTCGGGAGTCGTCGTCGATCTGCGTGATGCCGATGTCGCGCGGCTTGAGCTTCTCAACGAGGCGCTGGATCCGTTGTTCAAGGAAATTCCTGACGATATCGAACTGTTCGACCGCGGTGTCAGCAGAGGTGACGTGCCGCGGCTCTGGATCGATGTCGTCGCGCACGTGGAAATGGGTCGCGACAAGCGGCAATACCGTTTCATGCAGGATACCCGGTACGGACGCGCAATCCTGGCGGAATCCTACGAAGTGCCGGCAATTCTACAGGCGATCACGCGTTACCTGGCAGGCCGAATGGTCGAACGCGAGCGCGTCCTCTCAGGCGATGCCACAGGCGGCGTCGCGCAATCGGTATTGCGGCGGCTGCGAAACAAGCGTCGCTGGCGCGCCGTGCGCACTTTCATCTATGGGGTGGCGGCTGGCGTCGCGATCCTGTTCGCGCTCGCCATGCTAACCAATTCGCAGTCCTAGCCAATCAGCGCAAAACGTCTTTGTTGCGCGACCTCGCCCGAGGAAGTGACGCCGCGCGATATCAACTCGCACCGCCAGGCGCCCCGGCTGCCGTCGATGCGGTAAAGATTGTAGGCGGCACCATCCTTGTCGCTGCCAGGAAGCGCTGACGCTGATGGTACGCCGACAGCCGGCACGCGCGCGCCGTTCGGCCCTTCCAGCCAGTTGATCATGTGAAGATGATCATGCCCGTGCAGCAAAAGGTCTGCGCCGTGCGCGGCGATTACGCGTTTCAATACATGGGCGTCGAGCAATCGCTTGTGCTGAGGTGCGTCGGTGACAGGCGGATGATGGATCAATACGATGCGAAATACATCTTCGGTGGCGAGTTTGTTGAGCGCGGCGGCAAGCTCGGCGAGCTGTTTAGCCCCCAGCCATCCGGTCGCGAGGAAAGGCGCTGTTGGCACACCGGTTGAGAGGCCGATGAGCGCGACATTGTTGCGCTGACGGATAAAGGGAAAGCCCCCGAGGCCCTCGTCGCCGCTCATGTAGGGGCTCCATTGCCGCGACGCGAAGACCGCGGCCTCGCGCACGTAGACGTCATGGTTGCCCAGGACGAAGGTTGTGTCGTGGCTGGAGCCCAGATGCTCAAGCCAGTCGCGCCCTTGCGAGAATTCCGCTGCAAGGCCGATGTTGGCAATATCCCCGGTGACCGCGACGTGGTCGGTTCTTTGCGCCTTCAAGTCGGCGACGATTGCAGCAAGCGTTTCCGCATCATGAATGAAGCGCCTTTTCTTTTGCCAATTGATGTAGCCTGTGACGCGCTTGCCGATCAGCTCGCTCCAGCGGGGCGTCGGAAGGGGGGCGAGATGGGGGTCGGAAAGATGCGCGAGGGTGAACATTGTGTCTGTCATGCCCGGCCTTGTGCCGGGCATCCACGTCTTGGTTGAATCGCCGGATCATCAAAGAGGTGCATGGCATACGCAACCCCGGCCCGCCGGAGTTGCGCCCAATCTATAAAGTGACCGCAAGTCGCGTATACCCGACTTGCGGGTCACAAGCCCGGCCATGACCAATTGGGGCCACTATGAACTGCCGATCAAAATGCCGGCAACGAAGACAAGCACTCCGCCGACCACGACCTGGAATGCCGCTTGAAGGAATGGCGTGTCCATGAACCGCGTGCGGATCCATGAGATCGCGGCCAACTCGAGCACGACAACAAGAATCGCGACCACGGTGGCGATATAGAAGTCGGGAATGAGGTAAGGCAGGGTATGGCCTAATCCGCCGATGGTCGTCATGAGCCCGCATACTGTGCCGCGCAACCAGGGCGTGCCGCGGCCGGTGAGCGAACCGTCATCGGATAACGCCTCGGCGAAGCCCATGGATATGCCGGCGCCAACCGAGGCCGCCATCCCGACCAGGAAAGTCTCCCAGGTATTGTGCGTGGCAAAGGCCGCCGCGAAGAGCGGTGCGAGGGTCGAAACCGATCCGTCCATGAGCCCAGCGAGGCCGGGCTGAACATATTGCAGGACGAACATGCGTCGCGCGGTTTCGTCCTCCTTGGCACGCGCGCCCGTGGTGAGGATTTCCTGGCTCAGTTTGTGCGCGAGACTCTCATGTCCCGCTTCGGCCTCGGCCAGTTCCACCAGCAACTGGCGCACCGACGCATCGCGCGCGTTCGCCGCTGCTTTGCGGTAATAACGCTCAGCCTCGTATTCCATGTTCTCGGCGAACTTGCGCACCTCTTCCAGCCCAAGAGGCCTCGTCAGCCAAAGAGGCTGCTTGGGATGCAGGAAGCCTTTGACGTCCTGGCGCCGGATGAGCGGCAGATAATCGCCGAACTTCTTGCGATAGAGGTCGAACAACATTGTGCGGTGGTGCACTTCCTCTTCCGCCATTTCATCGAATACTTTTGCGGAGGCGGGAAACTGCTCACGCAGGCCTTCCGCAAAGCCCCGGTAAATGCGGCTGTCCTCCTCCTCGTTTGTTATGGCAAGTGCCAGAACTTCCTGTTCGGTGAGGTCGGAAAAACGTTTCACTGAAGTTCCTTTCGCGCTCGGGCGGTGAGGATTTCTTATATTAGAAGTGTTCTAAAGTGGGAACAGCCGTTTGCACTTGTCCGCAGGGCTTTCGATAAATCACCTACGCTGGAAGGAGAGACTGGTCTCAATGGCACTGCACCGACTGCGCCGCCGACTGGAGCCCGTGATCAGCCGCGGGCTGCATTTCTATTGGCGGTTCTCGCGCGCCACGACACTGGGCACACGCGCCATGGTGGTCGACGGGACCGGCCGTATTTTTCTGGTCAAGCATTCGTATGTCGAGGGTTGGCATCTGCCCGGCGGCGGCGTCGAGACGGGAGAAACGCTGCTTGAGGCTCTATCGCGCGAGCTTGCCGAGGAAGGCAACATCCGACTTGGCGCTGCGCCTCAGCTCTTCGGGATCTACTTCAACAAGCGGATATCGAGGCGCGATCACGTCGCGCTTTTCATTGTGCGCGACTTCAGACAGGACGGAAGCCCGCAACCCAACCATGAAATCGTCGAGCACGGATTCTTCCCGGTCGATGCACTGCCGGAAGACACAACCCGCGCCACGCGCGCCCGCGTGGCGGAAGTATTCGGCGGCGCAGCGGTGAGTGAGTTGTGGTGAGACCTAGCCAAACCGCGCCCGATCGTGCGGCGCAGCGAAGTCGAGCTGCGGGCCGACCGGAACGACGCCGGTCGGGTTCACGTGCCGTTGGCTTCCGTAATAGTGCCGCTTGATCTGCTCGATGCTCACCGTCTCGGCAACGCCCGGCACCTGATAGAGGTCGCGCACGTAGTTCGACAGGTTCGGATATTCCGAGATACGCCGCCAGTTGCATTTGAAATGCGAGTAGTAGACGGCGTCGAAGCGGATCAAGGTGCTGAACAGCCGCCAGTCGGCCTCCGTGATGGTGTTCCCGACCAGGTAGCGGTGCTGCGACAAAATCTGCTCAATCTCCTCCAGCGTATCGAAAATGTTGCGAAAGGCCTGCTCGTAGGCGGCCTGCGTCGTGGCAAAGCCCGCGCGATAGACGCCATTGTTGATGTTCGGGTAGATGAGATCGTTGAGGCGGTCGATCTCGCCGCGCAGGTTTTTCGGATAATAATCGTTGTGCACGTTGGTAAATGCATCGAACGCCGAGTTGAGCATGCGGATGATTTCGGGCGATTCGTTATTGACGACCGTCTTGCGCTTCTTGTCCCAGAGCACCGGCACGCTGACGCGGCCCGAGTAGCGCGGATTGGCCAGCAGATAAATTTCCGACAGCTTGCTTTTCCCGTTCACCTCATCGCCGGTCGACCCCTCTGACTTGTTGAAGGTCCATCCCTCGCGACCCATGTCAGGCGAGACAATCGACAGTGAGATCACGTTCTCGAGCGCCTTGAGCTTGCGGAAAATAACGGTCCTATGAGCCCACGGACAGGCTAGCGAAACATAAAGGTGATAGCGGCCGGCTTCGGCAGGAAAACCGCCTTCGCCGGAAGGGCCGGCACTTCCATCCGGCGTAACCCAGTTGCGGAATTGCGTGGTCGGCCGGATAAAATGGCCGTCTTTCGTGCGCGAAACATCGTCTTGCCAGACGCCGTCGACCAGAAGTCCCATACCGTTTGCTCCGTTTGCAAATCCAGCACCCGATTTGGGGGTCGAATTAAACAATATCAATCGCATTTTGCCATGATCGTCATGGCCGGGCTTGTCCCGGCCATCCACGTCTTTTATGCGTGGGCGCCAAAGTCGTGGATGCCCGGCACAAGGCTTGTGCTTGGGCCGGCCGAAGGCCGGACCCGAGTGCCGGGCGTGACGGCCTGGGTGCTAGGAACGACATGAGCGAGTTGGCGCTGACAATCATGCCCGAGACCGCGGCCGACGCGGTAGCGATCGAGCGCCTGCATGAACGCACGTTCGGACCGGGTCGTTTCGCGCGGACGGCATTCCGCATCCGCGAGGGCAGGGGTCA
>Ga0126380_10000631_pt1 | contig 12117 bp, 9 predicted proteins | sample PanSoiMetPlot_26_FD_92544 | JGI IMG/M metagenome (GOLD analysis project Ga0126380, IMG submission 92544) | Tropical forest soil microbial communities from Panama - MetaG Plot_26 | ecosystem: Environmental > Terrestrial > Soil > Tropical forest > Bulk soil | place: Panama | collected 2016-02-17
ACCGTACCGATGGCAAGGGTTCCAATTACATCCTTTCCGATTATCTCTGCAAGGTGAGCCCGGAGTTTCTCGCTGTTGTCGGCCGCGGCGAATCTCCGAAGTGGCCTGTGGGACAGAGCTTTCAGCGCTCTCAGGAGCTCGTGAACCAGCTGCATTCCACTCCGGGGGCGATTGGCTACACGGAATTGAATCTCGCCGTCGGCTCGAGTGTGCACATGGCCAGCATTAAGAACCCCGCCGGCGAATTCGTCAAGCCGTCCTCGCAAGCAATCGAAGCCGCGGCCTCCTCGACGAGTGACAAGACCAGCGAGAATTTTCGCGTCTCCCTTACCAATGCACCCGGCAAAGACAGCTATCCCATCTCTAGCTTCACATGGCTCTACGTTCCTGCAGCCGCTGCCGATCCCCAACGCGGCCGCGCTGTTGCTTCTTATTTGAAATGGGTTTACACGAGCGGCCAACGAATCGCTCAGGATCAGGGCTACGCGACTCTGCCCGCCGACGTCCTAAGCAAAGTTGCGGCCAAAGCCGCCGCCGTTCACTGATATTAATTGCTACCGAAAAATTATGTCCTGTCATTCCGAGCCTGCCTGCGACAGGCAGGCGAAGCGTAGGGATCGCGGGTCGATCACAAATCCGTCCTGCCCGATGGGATCGGCAGAGTCGTCAGACGTTCAGCGTGAGCGAAACCAGGTCCGGCCGCACCGGCGGAGGCAGAGGCGGCAGCTTCGACCGATCCACCGGATGATAGAGCGTATCGCGCTCCACCGGTACACGCCCTGCCGCGCGAATCAAGCGCTCTAGTTCATTGCGCGGCGTAAACTCAGAAGTCTTCGCGCCCGCGTCGTGGTAGATCTTCTCTTCGACCACCGTGCCGTCGAGGTCGTTTGCCCCAAACCGCAAAGCAATCTGCGCAATGCTCGGCGTCAACATGATCCAATACGCTTTGATGTGCTCGAAGTTGTCGAGCAGCAGCCGCGAAATCGCGATGTTCCGCAGGTCCGCGTAGCCCGTCGGCTTCGGAATGTGCGAAAGAGCCGTGTTGTCCGGATGAAACGCCAGCGGAATAAACGCCACGAACCCGTGCGTCTCGCCCTGCAACTCGCGCAATCTCACCAGATGGTCCACGCGCTCTTCTTCCGTCTCGACGTGCCCATAAAGCATGGTCGCGTTCGAACGCAGCCCGATTTCATGCGCCTGCCGCGCGATGTTCAGCCACATTTGCCCGCTAACTTTGTGGTCGCAAATAATCTTGCGCACGCGCGGATGAAAAATCTCCGCCCCGCCGCCGGGAAGTGAATCCACGCCGGCTTCTTTCAACTTCAACAGCACTTCCTTCACGCTGAGCTTCGAAATGCGCGCGAAGTAGCCCACCTCGACCATCGTGAAGGCCTTCAAGTGCACTCCGGGGCAGCGCTTTTTCAACCCGCGCATCATGTCCAGGATGTAATCGAATGGCAGATCGGGATGAAGGCCGCCTACAATGTGAAATTCCAATGCACCCTCGCGCATCCCCTGTTCCGCGCGCGCGTAAATCTCTTCCAGCGCGAAGTTGTACGCTCCCGGCGCGTCCGGGTCGCGGCCAAACGCGCACAATTTGCAATGCGCCACGCAAATATTCGTCGGATTGATGTGCCGGTTGACGTTGTAATACGTAACGTTGCCGTGCTTTTTCTCGCGTACGTGATTCGCCAGCCAGCCCACCGCCAGCAAATCCGGCGAACGGTACAGCGTGATGCCGTCGTCGAAGCTCAGGCGTTCACCTGCCAGCACTCTCTCGGCGATCGGCTTCAGCCGCTGATCGGTAATCGTCAGTTCGCTCATTTCAAATCCGTCGAAGGTTTCACACGCGCCAAAACGCCGCCGCCGCACCCCAGAACAACAAGAACAACATACTAATATAGCCGTTCACCGTGAAAAACGCAGCGTCTAGCTTGCTCAAATCATCCGCTCTGACAAGGGAATGTTCATACGCGAGCAGGGCCGCAACGACGGCGATTCCCGCCCAGGCTGGCCACGGCAATCCAAAACTCAGCGCCAGCCAGCTCAATAGCACAATCACGCCGACATGCATTGCCCGTGCAATCAGCAGCGCTCTCGCGATTCCGAATCGCTTCGGAATCGAAAACAATCCCGCCTCTTGGTCGTACACAAGGTCCTGACACGCGTACAGGACGTCGAATCCGCCTACCCACAGCGTCACAGCGCCACAAAGAATCAGCATTCGCCAGTCAAGAGCGCCGGTAATTGCTATCCACGCCGCCGCCGGAGAAATCCCCAGTGCAAATCCTAGAAAAAGGTGTGACCAGTTCGTGAATCTCTTCGTAAACGAATAGAAAAACAATATAAAAATGGCCAGCGGCGCCAGCTTCAGGGCCAGCGGACTCAGTTGCCACGCCGCCACAAAAAATACCGCCACCGCCAGCAGCGTGAAAAGCCATGCGAATTCAAGCGAAAGCGCACCTGTCACCAGCGCCCGTTGTTTCGTCCGCGGATTCTCGCGGTCATAGCGCAGGTCCACGATGCGGTTCATCGTCATCGCCGCTGACCGCGCCGTCACCATGGCCACAACAATCCAAGCAATCTGCCACACCGTCGGCCAGCCATTCCGCGTAGCCCGGGCCGCCAGCAGCGCTCCGGTCAGAGCAAACGGCAGCGCAAACACGGAGTGCTCGAACTTGATCATTTCCAGCACCGTACGCAAGCGGGATCGTTTTTGCTGCGGCATCATTTTTGCGCAGAAATTCAGTCTCGCAGCAGGTTTTTCTGAAGTCAAGGAACTCTGAGAGCTTTCTTGGTGTTTGGATATTACGCCAGGGCCGAACTATCCAAACCAAAGCTAACATTCGCATTTTTAAGTGTCATCGCGGTCCTGGCCGAAGCATTTCTCTACTCCATAGCTTGGGACGTCGAGGAATTCTTGGTGGTTGGGCGATCCTGAAGGAGCTCTTCTCGGCGACCTAGTTTTGCTCATCCCGACGCCTTCTAAACGGTTGGCTCTTGGAATTCGTGGGCCTATCCCAGCCTCCGAGCTTGAGCGCCACGGCCATGCATGCATTACGGAGTTCATCTGCGACAGCGCGATCGACCACAGACCGAGCGACAACCATTCCGCCTACGCACAAAGCCGCGATGGCCTGCGCCTTTGCGTGACTAAGCCCTTTCTTGTCGATGAGACTACGTTCCAGAACGCTGACCATCGCCTTGAACACGGTCTCGAAGGCGCGTTTCACTTCTTTGCCGCTGCGTGCTACGTAGCTCGGCAGGGCCGCCATGGGGCATGAGTTCTCAACATTCTCGAAATGCTGGCGAGACAGATACGCACGCACAACTTGTGTGCCCACATCCGTGGATGAGAGATCCACATGCACCCCTTTCCAGCAATTCTTCCAGTTGGCGTCCGTGAAGAAGCATCCTAGGACTTCGGAATAGAGATCGCTTTTGCTTTTGAAATAACTGTAAAATCCGCCGTGCGTCAGACCGGCGCCTTCCATAATCTGGGTAATCGAGACATTGTCGAAGCCATAGCGGTTGAATAACCTACGCGCGCTGTCCACGATACTTCTTTTTACTTTCACGCGGTGCCCAGCGGGATAAGGCATAACGTCACCTCGGCAGCTAAAGCCAAGCAAGTATGATTCGAACTGAGTGCGGCCAGCAAAATATTATCTTGAACATATTTTCTTTTCGCGTTTCCATGCAAATACTGCGTGCAATCCGCAGGAGGTAGCTAAAGGTTTGAATTTAGGAGGGAAAGATGCGTGACTCAAGCGATTTGCCGGTGCTGGCCCAGCCGCCCAACCGCAGGCAAATGCTCGTTGGTACTACGGCCGTACTTACTGGCCTCGGTTTTGGTGCACTCCGTACACTGGCGAGCACTGAGGAGGGGATCTCTCGTACCGCCGAATCCATTCACCAAGAACCGGTTCTCAAAGCGAATCCGAAGCGCGTGTACGAGGCACTCACCGACGAAAGGCAATTCGAGAGAGTCACACAGCTCAGTGCAGCCGTACAGACCGGGGCGGCCTTAGGAAACAAACCCACGCAGATCGCTACCGAAGCAGGGGGCCCTTTCACCATTTTTCGAGGGCATATCGTAGGACGGCACATCGAGCTTGTGCCGAATCAGCGAATTGTCCAAGCCTGGCGTGTGGTCGACTGGGGTCCAGGCATCTACTCGATTGTGAAGTTCGAGCTCACCTGGCAGGGTTCAGGCACCAAAATTATCTTTGACCACGCTGGTTTTCCGGAAGGCAAGGGGCAACACCTCGCTGACGGGTGGAAAGCAAACTACTGGGAGCCACTGGGGAAATATCTGATCTAAGTCGAGGAGACGATCCATCCTCCGAGTCGTTGCCGCCATCATTTGCGCTAAGGAATGCGGTTGCTGACGGTGACCGGCAACTCTTCCGTGATCGGATAAGGAAGGGTTGCCGACCACCTCCCAGCACTTCCCGCAGCCCGTTTGAACGTTTAGGGGCAAATGGGACACGACAGGGAAGGTTTGCCGACCAGGCCATACGGAACTTCCGTGAGCTAAAGCCTCTGATGGGGTGGCATCGGGCGGTTCGTTGGTCTTAGGAAGAAACACGCACTAGCCTATGCTCAGCTCACCTATTGCGGGTTATGTGGAGAGGGTCTGTTCATCTATCCCTCGAAAGAATCAGCCGAATGCCATGGAATCAAGGAAGCTGGGACATGGATTTCGAACGCCACACTCGAGGGAGCGGATATTATACCAGCCGCGAGCCAATGATAGAATTTCGTGCGGCTGAATGGCATGAATCAATCAGACCTGCTGAAGATTCTGGAATCCGTGCAAAGCGGAAAACTCTCTCCCAGGGCGGCCATCGAACGCCTCAAGCACCTGCCGTTCGAAGACATCGGCTTCGCCAAAGTGGACCACCATCGCACCCTGCGGCAGGGCTTTTCTGAAGTGGTTTTCGCCAAGGGCAAAACGCCGCAGCAAGTCGCCGAAATCGTCCGCGCCATGCTCCAGAAGAAAGACTCGCGCCACAACATTCTTGTTACCCGTGCGGACGCCAAAGTTTTCGCGGCGGTGAAAAAAAACAACGGCAAGGCCGCCAGCGAGGCGAAGTTTCATCCACTCTCAGGCGTCATAAGCATCGAGCGCAGCCACGAAGTCACCGGCAAAGGTTTGATTCTGGTCGTTTCCGCCGGCACCAGCGACATTCCCGTCGCCGAAGAAGCCTTGCTCACCGCGCGCATGATGGGCAACTGCGTCGATCAGCTTTACGATGTAGGCGTCGCCGGCATCCATCGCCTCCTCGAGCATCGCGAGAACAAGCTCGCGCAAGCTCGGGTCATTATCTGTGTTGCCGGAATGGAAGGCGCGCTTCCCAGTGTGGTAGGCGGCCTCGTCGCCGCTCCGGTCATTGCCGTGCCTACCAGCGTCGGTTATGGCGCCAGCTTCGGCGGCGTCGCCGCGCTCCTAGGCATGCTGAATTCCTGCGCTTCCAACGTCACCGTCGTGAACATTGACAACGGCTTCGGCGCCGCCTGCGTCGCCTCCTGTATCAACCGGCTCTAGCTCTTAGTCCTTATCTTTTCTCTGTGTTCTCTGTGTCTCTGCTTTTTTCTGATGTTCTTTTCGCCCCTTCAGCAGTACTTTCATCACGCCCGGTCGTTCCGCGAAGGCGATGGCTTTAGCCGCTTCCGCCAGTGGAAACGTCCGCGTGATAAGCGGCGTAGGATTAATTTTGCCAGATCGCAGCAGCTTGATGGCCTTGTCAAATGGCCCGCAGCGCGAACCGACCACATGAATCTCTTTCACCACCATAGGCCACGTTTCCACCGAAGCCGCTCCATGAAACGTTGATTTCAGCACGAGCGTCCCGCGCGGCTCGGTCATCTGCTGTGCAAGCGCCAACCCGCTGGGTGAACCCGTGGCTTCCACGAGCAGTCCATAGTTCTCTTTAATCCGCTTCAAATCGCCCGCGTCCCCACGAACTTTCTTCGTCTCGATTCCTACACGCCGAACCACGGCCAGCTTCTTCTCGTGCTTGCCATACATCACCACGCGCGGAATCTTCGTCCGCAGCACGCGGGCAATCAATTGAGCCAGTTTTCCGTCGCCGAGTACCGCTGCCGAACGAAACTTCCTCACATCGACTTGCTCTAGAATCTCGCACGCCGCCGCCAACGGTTCCACGAACACCGCCTGCTCGTCGCTAACCGCATCCGGCACAACATGCAAATTCTCCAGCGGCAGCGCCAGATCTTCCGCAAAGGCTCCATCGTGCGCCAAAATCCCCAGCACCGTCCGCCGCAGGCAATGCGTCTGCAATCCGCGCTTGCAAAATTCGCAAAGCGGCTTAAACCCATACCCCGGGCACGCAACATTGATCTCCCCGCAAACGCGCCGTCCCATCCATCTCTTCCGTATCCTCGCCGAAACGCCCGCAACCTCCACGACTTCTCCAACAAACTCATGTCCCGGCGTCCCTCGAAAGCTGTGGTATCCACGCAGGATCTCCAAGTCCGTATCGCAAATCCCCGCTACCCGCACGCGCACCATTGCCCACCCATGCCGCAATTTCGGCAGCGGCTTCTGTCTCAAACGCAGCCGTCCCTTTTCAGCGAGGAATGCGAGCAATCGCGACGCGTCCTTTTTGCATCTACATTAGTGCATCATCATACCCGCGACGCCGCCGTTTCGCATTGTTACCGCGTGTACCCCGGGTTGATAAACTCATCCACGTCTTTGTGCAGCTTGCGATGCACTTTCTCGTCGATGTACATCATGTGTCCGGCTTCGTAGTACGCGAAGCTAACGTTCTTTCGCACCGGCGGCTCGAGGTTCATGTGCGCAAAGGTGTTCTCGATGCCGTTGAACGGTGTCGCCACATCGTAGTAGCCGCAAAGCACCAGCACCTTCAGATACGTTTGCTGGGTCATGGCCGCGCGCAAGACCTCTGCGATCTCTGTATTGCCAGTCTGGTCCCACGGCCGCACGTTCGCGCTCACGGTGTAGTACGCGTCGCTCTCCCATTTGAGTTCGCGCCGCACGTAGTCGTGAAACGTCGCGACGAACGCGCCTTCATAAGACGCTTCGCTCGGGTCGTACTCCACGCGCTCGCCGGCCGCGTCCACGTCCATCCCTTCAAATCGCGAATCCAGCCGTCCGATGGTGCGCCGCTTGTCGCGCTCCAATTCTTTGAACCAGCGGAACGGGCTGATGCGCAAATTAGTTTGTTCGATGTATTTGGGAGTCAGGCCCGTGAAGCGCGCCAGGTCCGCGACCACCTTCTGGTAGTCTGCCGCTGAAAGCGCGTCCCCCCTTTCCAGTGCCGCCGCATATTCCCCGTGCGCGAAATCGCGCGCTTTCTGCGCCACTTGTTCGATGGTCAGGTTCTGCAAATCGGGCGGCAACAAATGGTGATACCAGGCGGTCGTCACATAAGTCGGCAGAAAAAATTCCGAGCGGTTGTCCGCACCCCAGTTTGAAAATGCCACAGACGAGAGCAACACGATCCCGCTCAAATATACCTGATGGCGCTCCTGAAGAACGCCTGCCAACTCAGCCGAGCGCGTCGTGCCATAACTCTCCCCGATCAAAAACTTCGGCGAAGCCCAGCGTTCATTGCGCGTGATGTACTGGTAGATGAAATCGGCAAACCAGTTCGCGTCCGCGATGATCCCGTGAAACTGGTTGGGCGCTTCCCCAGGTGCGGGCCGGCTGAATCCAGTTGAGATCGCATCAATGAAAACGAGGTCGGTTGTGTCAAGAAACGAATCGTCGTTATCCACCACCGTATAGGGCGCCGGCATGCCGTGTCCGTCCGGCGTCAACACAACGCGCTTCGGCCCCAGGCCCATGTGCGTAAACAGCGACGCTGATCCCGGCCCGCCGTTGTAAACAAAGCCGATCGGCCGTTTGGCAATGTCGGACACGCCTTCTTTGGTGTACGCCACATAAAACATCGTTGCTTTGGGCGTGCCGTCATCCGCCTTGATGTTGTACGTCGCGGCGGTCGCGGTGTACTTAATCTCCTGACCGGCTATACGTGCGGAGTGATGCGTCACCGAAGATTTTTCTTCGACGATCGGCGGTCGTTGCGCCTGCTTTCCTTGTACGCTCTCCGTCTGTGCTGCTGACGGCTGCTCCGGAGGTCGCTGCGTCCGCTGACGTTGCTGCGGCGGTTGCTGTGCTGGAGGAACAGTCATTTGCTGCGATGCCGATTCCGCAGGCCGTTGCGGATCGCTTTGACCAATAGCCGCAGGCGCGCCTACCAGCGCCAAAACTCCAGCCAGCACGCACAAGTCTCTTCTCATCTCGCACCTCTCCGTCTTCCGTTAAGAGTTCTCGGTAATCAGGGATCCAGCAGATGCACCGAAAGGCTCCGCCCACTCTTGCGAAACCGTCAGATTGGACGGATCAAGACTCTGTGAAGTTTCAAAGTCAGATTGGAGAAAAGCATGCGATCGGCGTTCTTCACTCGTACCTCAGCGCCACAATCGGGTCCACGCGCATGGCTCGCTGCGCCGGAACATACGCCGCCGCCACCGCCACGAGAATCAGAAACACAGCCACGCCTAGAAACGTAACCGGATCATGCGTCCCTACGCCAAAAAGCAGGCTGGTCAAAAGGCGCGCTACCACAAACGCTCCCGCCAGCCCAATGGCCACGCCCACAACCGTCAGCTTGATCGTCTGTGCCAGAATCATGCTGCGAACATCGCCCACCTGCGCTCCAAGCGCCATCCGCACGCCAATTTCCTGGGTCCTCTGGCTGACCGTGTAGCTCATTACGCCATAGATGCCCACGGCGGCAAGCACAACCGCAAGCACGGCGAAAACCCCAACCAGCATCGCTGAAAATCGCCGCGGAGAAACAGATCCATCGAGCAATCCATCCATGGTCATCACGTGCGTCACCGGCAGACTCGGCGCCTCTTTGTGAATCACGTCTGCGACCGCCGGCGCCAGCGCCAGTGGATCCGAGGCGGTTCGCACCACCACATACGGCGTCCATCCGCCGACAAAATAAACGTCGAACGTGGGCTCGGCATCCAGCCCAAACTGATGCACGTTCCCCACAATGCCGATGATGGTGCTCCAGCACGGCTTCGGATCGAGCGAACAGAGATTGATCCGCTTTCCAATAGCATCGTCTTTGGGCCAGAAACGCTTCGCCATGGTCTCATTGATCACCGCTCTCGGCACTTTCCAATCATCCTCGGTGAACCATCGCCCCTCGCGTAGGGGAATTCCCAAGGCGGAAAAATAGGTCAAACTCACGGTTCGGAATTGCACAATCGGCAGCGCGCCCGCGTTGGGGACGGGCTGGCCCTCAATCACGAATCGCGACGCTTGCCGAAACTCGTTGCTCAACGGCAGGTCGTCAATTCCCGCGGCTTCCTTCACGCCCGGGAGCGCGTGAATCTTTTCCGCGATTTGTTCGAATTGCAGCGACTGCTTCTGCCCCACCTTGATCCAATCCTCCTGCGACATCTTGCTGGTCTGAGCGAAAGGTATGGCGGCCTGTTGCGCCTCCATGGTCAGGATGTGGTCCACGCGAAAACCGGGACTCACTTCCAGCAAATGTTGAAAGCTCCGCAAAAGCAGTCCTGCCCCGATCAGCGGCACCAGGGCCATCGCGATCTCGGAAATCACCAGAGCGTCGTGCGTCCGGTTTCGCCCTGACCCGCCGCCACTACCCTTGGCCCCTTGCTTGAGCGTCCCCGCAAGATTCGACCGCAGCGCGCGCAACGCCGGCAGCAAACCGCAGATAATTCCTGCAGTCACGCAAACCGCTGCGGTGAACGCCAGCACTTTGCCGTTTACCCCGCTTTCCCGTACCAATCCCAGCTCCGCGGGAACAAACGCCATCAACGCGCGCAGCCCAGCCACTGCCAATACCAACCCGACCACCCCGCCCGCCACCGACAGCAACAAACTTTCCGTCAGCAATTGCCGTGACAGCTGCCACGGGCTCGCTCCCAGAGCTGTCCGTAACGCCACTTCCCGCTCTCTCCCCGAATTGCGCACCAGCAGCAAGTTCACGATGTTCGCGCAGGCAATCAGCAGCACCAGCCCAACGGCTCCCGAGAGAACCAGCAGGATGCTTCGCAATTTGGCTGCCGACGCGTCTTCCATCGGCTCGGCCAACACCCCAAAAAATTTGTGTGAATCCGGGTATTTGATGGTTTCCTGCTCATTCAGTCTTTTTAATTCGTCTTGCGCTTGCGCCAGCGTCACGCCAGGTTTTAGTCGCGCGATGGTGTTAAACGCGTGATGCACGTGCTCGGTCAAGTCATCCGCATATTGCCCGATGGGCATCCAAAGATCCGGCCAGCGCAGCAAACGAAAATCGGCGGGCAAGACGCCCACGACGGTATAGCCCTGGTTGTCGAGCGTAATCGTTCGTCCGAGCACTTTGGGATCGCCGCCAAACCTGCTTTGCCACAGCCGGTGACTCAGCATCACCACCGGTGCGCTGCCCGCTCGGTCTTCTTCTGGCAGGAAGTAGCGGCCTGCGGCCAGGCGGACACCCAGCATCGGAAAAAGTCCCGCGCTTGCATAGCTCCCCAGTACGCGCTGAGGCTCGCCTTCGCCCGTCAAGTTGAATCCCTGAGAGATGTGCGCGTATCCGCCCATCTCCGAAAAGCTGGCGTTTTGCTGCCGCCAGTCCGCGTAGTCACCGGGAGACAAGGCGGTGCGTGGAGCCTGCGGCGGGTAGGTATTCCAGATCTGTGCGAGGTTTCCCGGCTGAGGATACGGCAGGGGGCGCAGCAGCACATCTTCGACGACGCTGAAGATTGCCGTGTTGGCCCCAATGCCCAGGGCCAGCGTCAACACGGCCACCGCGGCAAAGCCCGGACTCTTGCTCAGCGTGCGGATCGAATACTGAAGGTCCTGCAGTAAATTTTCCATTGAAGCCCTGAGCGAAATGCGAACCACCACCTCGTGCTTGGTGGCCGCATCTTATCACTTCGTTTTCTGCGCTCAACGTCTGATTGCAGGAAGGACACTCCCCAGTAAACGCCCCCGAGCGATATCTAACGCCCGGTCTGTGATCCCGAACAACGGTTCTTCTACTACGAAAATAGCTCGCAGGCAGTCTGGGCAAGTGGCTCCAGAGTGACTCTGTGGCCCAGACGTTCCAAGCGCCTAACCAAGGAACGGCGGATTCGGTTCACGTCGATCCGGTCAAAGTGATCCGCACCGAGTTCTCGGTAGTCTTCCTTGCGTTTCAACAGGTGATAAGCAATCACCAGCAGTGCATGCGCTACGGCCATGATCGGGCGCTTGGCTCCCCGCCGAGCAGCAATGCGCCGATACAGGGCCGAGAGGTAGTTGTTCTTGGTCATTTAGATTGCCCAGGCCGCTTGCGATAAGCAACGGCGGAGTGAAACATTGCCCTTGCGCATCTTGCCGCTCAGCCGCTTCCCGGCGCTCTCAAAACTCCCGGGACACAGACAAGCCCAGGAAGACAAGTGCTTCTCAGACGGAAACTGATTCATGTCCAACCCGATCTCCGCCAGCAATCCCCAGGCGGTCACTCGGTCGACTCCAGGGATGGTGCGCAGCCGAGCGACCTGATCCTCAAAAGGGCGCATTCGCCTATCGATCTCCTGCTCGATCTCGCTCAGTTTCGATTCCGTAAAGTGCAGGTGATCGAACAGCTGTCGGAGCAAAAACCGATGATGCTCGGTCATACGACCTGCTAGCGCCAATTGCAGTTCCGGGATCTTGTTCCGCAGCAGCCCTTTGGACATCTCGGCCAGTCGCGCAGAGTCTTGCTCCCCGGCCAACATGGCTTCCAGGATCGCTCTCCCTGAAGCCCCCAAAGCATCCGTGGCTACCGAGGCCAACTTAATGTTGGCATCCTCCAGTACCTTCTGAATGCGGTTCGCGATCCGGTTGATCTCCTGCGCCAAACTCACCCAATACCGCGTGAGGTCGCGGAGTTCCCGGGTGGGCCGCGGGGGCACGAAACTCCCGCGAAGCAACCCGTGCTGCAGCAGATCGGCGATCCACTCGCTGTCTTTCTGGTCCGTCTTCCGGCCCGGCACCGCTTTGATGTGCTGCGCATTCACCAGCAACACCTCGAACTGCTCCGCAAGAATGTTCCACACCGGCTTCCAGTACAC
>Ga0126380_10000632_pt1 | contig 12110 bp, 13 predicted proteins | sample PanSoiMetPlot_26_FD_92544 | JGI IMG/M metagenome (GOLD analysis project Ga0126380, IMG submission 92544) | Tropical forest soil microbial communities from Panama - MetaG Plot_26 | ecosystem: Environmental > Terrestrial > Soil > Tropical forest > Bulk soil | place: Panama | collected 2016-02-17
ACAAGTTCCGGACGAGAGAACTTTTGCAGATCGCCGCACGTTTTCACGCCGAGCTCCTGCAGGCGCTTTTCGGTTTTTTCCCCGATCCCCCAAATCTCGCGGACAGACAGATTTTGCATGAACTCCGGGACCTCTTCGACCGTCACTTCGAGTTGGCCGTTCGGCTTGCACATCGCGCTTGCGATTTTCGCGATCAATTTGTTTGGCCCGATGCCGGCGGACGCGGTCAGTTTCGTTTTTTGGAAAATCAAATCGCGGATCACCTGCGCGAGCGGACCGGGCGCACCGGGATGCGCGCTGACATCGAGATAAGCTTCATCGAGCGAAAGCGGTTCCACCAATGGACTGACCCGGTACAGAATTTCGCGCACGACCGCGGCCTCACGCCGGTAAACGTCAAAGCGCGTGGGCAGAACGATGAGATCCGGGCAACGTTGCAACGCCATGAAGGTCGGCATCGCCGAATGAACGCCGAACGCGCGCGCCTCGTAGTTGCAGGTGGTCAAAACGCCGCGCCGATCTCGCGCCCCGCCGACGCCCACCGGTTTTCCGCGCAAGGCGGGCCGGTCCCGGACCTCGATCGCCGCGTAGAAGCAGTCCATATCGAGATGGATAATGGTACGGGGCGTGGCCTGACCGGTCATTAATCTAATGTAACCTCAAGCCCGGCGATCTCATCTCAATCGCCCTGATGTTTAGGTTGACTCGAAAAATCGAAAACGATAAAGCTTGGGGCTCCCATTGAGCCCGGCATGTCTCTGATCCCGAGCGAATCCTATAGTTTTCCGACCGCTTCACGAAAACGGTCGCGGCTTCGCGTAAACCGAAGCCGGAGCCCGAGCCGGAATCGGAACTGATCGAACCGGTGCGCAAGAGACCGGCGCTCGTCGCTTTGCCAAATCCGAAGCCACGACCAGTCGCAATACCGCGGCCTGAAAAAATTCTGCGGCCGCCATCGCCGCTCGCGAAATCGATCCCTTTCGCACCGCTACCACCATTACCAGTAGCGAAATTACTTCCGAAGGCGCCGCCGCCAAAACCTGCGGCGTTTGCGCCATCGCAAAAACCGGCTGCACCCACCAGGCCACTTCCGCCTCCGCCACTGCCGAAGCCGATGCCCAAGCGCGAAAACGCGCGCCCGGTTGCACGGGCCGCAGGCCAAACCACCGATGCGCGTCGCGCCGCGCCCTGTGATCGCTCCGGATCCGCAGGCCGACTTTTTCCAGGACTTTGCCGAGAGCAACGAAACCGTGGTTTCGAAGCGGCATCGAAAAGGGAAGATGCGGCGATTTATGGTTTGCGAAGGAATAGTCGTCGGCATTTTGATTCCATTGGCGATCCTTGGAATTGCATTCCATCCAGAGAGCGCGGCGCTCCGTTGGATATTGAATATCTTCACAATCAGCGTCGCAGTCGCGGCCGCAATCGTTCCAATCATTTTCTTCGCGGCGACGCCGACGCTCCCTGAAATCGAGCGATAGGTCCGCCCCAGAGCTGGCGCTTTTCCGGCTTCGCCAAGTCTTCGGCGTGACAGGCGCTGAAGTCGATCTAAGATCGACATCATATGAAGCCGGCGGTCACGCGAGTCTTCATGGTGCGTCACGGTGCAACGGTATTGACTGAGGAAGATCGTTTTGCCGGCGGTACGGACGTCGCGCTTTCCGACGAAGGCCGCGCACAAGTTCGCCAATTGGCCCGGCGCTTAAGTGGCGAAAAGATCGCGGCAGTTTACGCATCGCCGCTCGGTCGCACCGTTGAGACGGCGCAAATTTTGGCCGAGCCGCACAAACTCGAAGTGCAAACGCGCGATGGGCTTCGCGAGATCAATCACGGACGTTGGGAACAGATGACGCGGCGTGAAGTGGAAGAAAAATTTCCAGAAGAAGCGGCCGAGTGGGAGAAAGACCCTTACACCTTCGCGCCAGTTGGCGGTGAGAGCGGATTGGCCGTGACCGCGCGCGCGTTGCCGGCATTGATCGACCTTGTTCGCGAACATTCCGGCGAACACATTTTGGTCGTGTCGCACAAGGCGACGATTCGCCTTTTACTGAGCTCCCTTCTCGGATTCGATCCGCGACGTTATCGAGACAACCTCGATCAAAAGTCGGCGGCGTTGAACATTGTCGATTTTCGCGATGCCACTCACACGCGCCTGATGTTGTTCAACGACACGTCGCATTATGACACGATTCCCGACATGTCCGAATCGCAGTTGTCGAAGACGTGGAACAACGAATGCCCGTAGCGAGATTCAGCTGGTCTTCGAGCGGCGATCGAGAAGCTTGTCTTTCAACTCGGCGATCAACGCTGCGTGCTCCTTCCGATCGACGAGATCTTCCATTTCATTCGGATCGTTTTTGAGATTGAATAGGCGGTACGGTTCGCCGCCGCGGTTGAGCATTAGCTTCCATTCGCGGTCGAGATACATCAATTCGTGTTTGAATTCGGTGAGCGCGAAATCTCGAAGCTCAGCATCTTGACCTTGAACGACCGGTGCGAACGACCGGGCGAAATGTTGGTAGGCGATTTTCGCTCCCGCGAATTCGCCCAAGGTCGGACCGGCATCGAACAATTCGATCGGTTGATCCACAATCTGTCCGGCGGGCGATGACTTCTTTATTTCCGGAGCGCGCACAATCATCGGGATGCGCACCGCGGGATTGAGAAAGTTGGATTTGTGAATCAAATCGTAATCGCCGTTCATCTCGCCGTGGTCCGCCGTGAAGAGAATGACCGTGCGATCCATTTCGGCGCGGGTTTCGATTTCTTTGAGAACCTCGCCGATTTGATCGTCGATCAGCGTCACTTTGCCGGCGTAACTCGCGCGTAGCTCGGGCGCGTTGTCGATCTTTCGTTGCTCTTCGGCGAAGCGCTCATCTAGCTCGCCGGTCGGCCCGTTTTGCCGCAGGGGCGGACGTTGCAGCGGCGGCGGCATCTCCTCCGCGCAATACATGCCCGCGTAAGGTTCCGGCGTGTCCCACGGCTCATGCGGCCCACCGAAACTGACCCAGCAAAACCACGGCTCGGCGCGTTTATAATTACGCAGATAATTTTTCGCCTGCTGGCCAACATAAACGTCGTAGTACTCGCTCAGCGGAAGCGGCGACGGCCGGACAAGCGTTTTGTTTCCCCCTTTCCGCTCCTGAATGTCTTTCTTAAACGCTTCAAACAGGCCTAACGACTCCCAGCGCGCCGTCATGTGGCAGATCGTTTCGGCGCTCGCGCGCGGTCCGCGGATTTCATCGACGTCGTCGAGGCCGTATGAATTCAAAACGTATTCGAACTTGCGAATGTCCGGACCGCGCCGATGGAGCGCCGATTTTCCGAATAAGCTCGTTCGATAACCCGCGTCGCGAATCGCCGCCATCCAGGTTGGCGTGCCGTCCGGCAATTCGTAGGGACAATTGTCCCAAACGCCGCTGTTGTGCGGATAACGGCCGGTCGCGAGCGAGATCCGCGCCGGAAGACAAACCGGCGAGTTGGTCACGCAATTGGAAAATCGAACGCCTTCGCGCGCAATCCGATCGATATTCGGCGTCTTCACCCAATTCCCGGTGCAACCGAGCGCATCAGCGCGAAGCTGATCGCACATGATGAACAAAATGTTCGGCTTCGCGTTCATCCTAGTTTGATCTTCGAAAGGTTGACCGGAAACGGTCGCGGCGATTGCGTCGCGCGTAAATAGCGTCTGCCAATTTTCGATAACGCTCGTAAGCCTCCGAGGCGTAGAGCTCGGCCAGGGAGCAATACGATTTTGGATTCAAGGTTTGATCTAAATTCAACGCGGCATCACTTCGACCCAGCGCGCCACTCAGCCGACGATTCGATTCTTCAAATGCGCCGCGCAATCGCGCGAGATCGGATTCGCTGAGAACGCTTCGATTGTCGTGAACACCCAATTGTCGTGCTGCTTTCTCGCTCGCGCTTTTGCGACGGAGAAAGTCTGGGTAGTCCTTCGGCGCTTTCTCGAGCAGAAAAGCCAGTTCGTAGAGATTCAGCGAGACCTGCGCACGGTCGATGTCGATCAAACCCGGAATTGATTCGAAGCCGGCAGTCTTCAGAAACGCGCCGAAAACGTCCGACGCGACTCCGTCATAGAAAACGACTTGGCAGTTTCCGCATGCATCGCGCCAGGCGGAGTAATGCGCGAACCAATCGGGCCGACAAAGCCGTTCGTCGTTGCCGAGCAAAAGCCGATCGAGAAAACCGCTCATGCTTTCATGGATCTCGTTGGTCTTGATCATTTGATTGAAATAAGAATCAAGCCATCGATCCTGCCGCCGCACGAAAAGCACGATCATGCACGGCGCGGTTGTCGGAAGCAGTTCGCGCACAGGCCGCGCATGAATCGGTCGCAGATTTTCCGCCGAAAGAATCACCGATTCGGAATCCGATCGCCAATCGTGTAGGAGCCGAGCAACAATTTTCTTCGGATCGAGTGCGCGAGCATCGATCTTCGGAAACGCGCGCTGAAATGTGAGCGACGGACGTTGACCAAGCGCAGTGGGAAGTAATTTCGCGTTGCCCGCCATTTCGGCGACTTCGGGCAAAACCGGCACGTAGATTCCATTTTCGCGCAACCGGTCCGTGTTCGCGCGAAGTCGGCGTTGAATATAGGTCGACGCGGTTTTCGGTGCGCCGACGTGCAGAATAATCCACGGACTGCTCGCCGCGTTCACAACGGAACTTTCACTGCCTTCACGAATTTTCCCCTCTCGTATCGGTGAAGGTAACCCTTCTCGAGCGAGCCCGCGTTTTTCGGCAACTTCTCGTAAGAATGCCAGATCCGAATCGAACCGCTGACCAATTCGCCAAAGCCGCGATAATTAAAGCTCGGCGAAAGACAGTGCGGATTGAAGCCGAGCATCTCCATCGCGAGGGAAAGATAAGTTTGGTCGCTCCAAACGCGGTCGTGATATTTTTGCGCGAGCTTTAGGGTCAAATCGAACACCGCGCGCACTTCCGGCCGTTGTGGCGTGTAAAACATGACTCCCGAGTTGTAAATCATCTGGCCGCGCGGCGTGACGTTCTCCTTCAACATCACTTCACGAAACTCGCGAAAATCGGCGAGCGAATAATGCGGCGCCGGCACCAGCGCGAGCCCGTGTTTCTCGGCCTGGTCGAAACCGAGTGAAACATCGTCGATCACGCGTGTGTCGGCATCGAGGAGCAGCACGGTTTCAATTTGTTCTGGCGTTCGATTGAAAAACTCGGTCTTCCGCGCTTTGCCGGAAAGCTTTGAATCCAGCCGCACGACTTCGACATTTTTTGGGAAGTTGTCGATCTTGGTCGTTTCATCCGTCATGAGAAAGAGCGGATAATCGGGAAGTCGGCTTTCACGGATGCAATCGGCGACGAGCTGAATGTGCTGCGGCCCCCAGGCCAGAAAGACGATCGCGCGCTTGTTTTTCATCGAGATCCGGAAGTTGCCGCCGCGCAGGATATTGCTCACCGGCCTTCGCCGTGGCAAGTGTCGGCGTGGCCCAATCCGCTCCCTTAGTCATCGGTGCGACCGGCGGTTCGGGCACGCGCGTCCTCGCGCGAATCGCCAAACATGCGGGCTACAACCTCGGATCGAATGTCAACGCATCGGAGGACGCGCTCGAGTTCTACGCTTTCCACGACGCCTGGATCAATCCGTTCACAAAAGCGCAGCGAAGCGGGCAAGTGATGTCATCCTGGCAAACCGCGCGCATGATAGAAGAGTTTTATGCCGCGCTCGCTCGTCACATTCCGGAAGCGGAGCGGCGCGGAACGCTTTGGGGTTGGAAAGCGCCGCGCAGTATTTATCTGCTGCCTTTTCTCAGCAACGAATGCCCGTACCTGAAATTCATTCACTTGTTGCGCGATGGCCGCGACATGGCGCTTTCGTCGAACCAAAATCAGCTGAGCAAACACGGCGAAGCGGTCCTCACCTTGAGGGAACGGCTTTTCCGATCGACCGCAGAGCGCTCGATGTTGTTGTGGGAGAAGGTGAACCTGTTTGCGGCGGATTTTGGCGAAGCCCGCATGCCGGAAAATTATTTGCTGGTTCGGTTCGAAGATTTGTGCGCACAACCACTCGAAACCACCACCCGGGTTCTCGATTTTCTCGGCACGACGATTGATCCGGCCCCAATCGCGCGGAGCGAGATCACGCCGCCGAAGAGCCTCGGGCGCTGGCGTGAATGTTCACCGCGCAGTATCGCAAAACTCGAGCGGGCTGGCGCATTTGGGCTGCGCAGATTTGCTTATTTGGCGTAAGAACCGGGCGAAATCGCGGTGCTTTGCGGCCGATCGCTGATCGAATTTCGATCAATTTCTGTCTTTGCAATGAGGCTTTCTCTCTCAATATTGAAGGGCTAACTTTTTCTCGAATGGAATCCACCTTCGAAACCCATCACGATCCTCACGCGCACGGCGGCGAACACGAACATCACGAGCTCGGTTTTTGGCGAAAATATGTTTTCTCCACCGACCACAAGGTCATCGGGATTCAATACGGCATCTGCGGCCTGATCTTTCTCTTCTTCGGCTTTTCGCTGATGATGATGATGCGCTGGCAGTTGGCCTATCCGGGTCAGACCCTGCCGTTGATCGGCAAATGGCTGCCGTATTTCTTCGGCGCTAACACGATGCCCGACGGCAAGATGACGCCGGAGTTTTACAACTCGCTCGGCGCGATGCACGGCACGATCATGATTTTCTTGGGCGTGGTGCCGGTGGCGTTCGCCGCGTTCGGTAATTTTGTGGTGCCACTCCAAATCGGCGCGCCCGACATGACATTTCCAAAAGTGAATGCCGCCAGTTTCTGGGCCTTCGCGGTCGGTGGCACGATCATGATTGCGAGTTTCTTTGTCCCGGGTGGCGCGGCCAAGAGCGGTTGGACTTCGTATACGCCGTTGGCTGACATCGCCGACAGAGGCCCCGGTTATCATCCCGTTTTCAATGGGCAGTCGATGTGGGGTCTCGGTTTCGTCTTCTTAATCACTTCCTCGTTGCTTGGCGCGGTGAATTTCATCACCACGATCATTCAATTGCGCGCCAAGGGCCTGACCTGGATGCGGCTGCCGTTTTTCGTCTGGGCACAATTCGTAACCGCCTTCCTGTTGCTGCTCGCGTTTCCGCCATTGGAAGCAGCGGCGGTCATGCAAATCATGGATCGGACCGCCGGCACGAGTTTCTTTCTACCGGGAGGGATGATCGTCAACGGCGCACCGGTCAACATCAGCGGCGGCGGCAGTCCTTTACTTTGGCAGCACTTGTTCTGGTTCCTCGGCCACCCCGAAGTTTACGTTTTGATTTTGCCGGCGTTCGGAATTGTCGCCGAAATTCTGGCCAACAACTCGCGCAAACCGCTTTGGGGCTACAAGTCGCTCGTCTTTTCCGTTCTCGTGCTGGGCTTTTTGTCGTTCATTGTTTGGGCGCATCACATGTGGTTAACAGGAATGGGCTCGACCGTGAGCGCGTTTTTCCAAACCACCACGCTGCTCATCTCGATCCCGTCGGTCATCATTTTGAGCGCGTTCTTTATTTCGCTCTGGGGCGGTTCAATCCGCTTCAACGTGCCGATGCTCTGGGTGATGGCGTTCCTCCCGATGTTTGGAATCGGCGGACTGACCGGAATCCCGCTCGCGTTTAATTCTGCCGATCTCTATCTGCACGATACTTACTACGTCATCGCGCATTTCCATTACATCGTCGCGCCGGGCACGATCTTCGCGCTGTTCGCCGGCGTTTATTATTGGTTCCCGAAAGCGACCGGGCGGCAGATGAACGAGTTCTGGGGCAAAGTGCATTTCTGGCCGTCATTGATCTGCATGAACGTGATCTTTCTCCCGATGTTTTTGCAGGGAATGCTCGGGATGCATCGCCGCTGGTATGATGGTGGCCAGGGCTGGACGCTTTCCGGCGAACACATTTGGGGCCTGACCGGTTTCCAATGGAACACGCCGATCTCGTGGGCGGCGTGGATCATGGGGCTCGCGCAAGTTCCGTTCATGATCAATTTCTTCTGGAGCATCAAGCACGGTAAAAAGGTGGACGACAATCCGTGGCAGGCGACGACGCTGGAGTGGACTGCGCCGAATCGTCCGCCGCACGGAAATTTCGTGACAACTCCAGTCGCGTATCGCGGGCCCTACGAATACAGCCTGCCCGGACGCGAAAAAGATTACACCATGCAAAACGAACCGGTCGAACCGGCCGAACGATCACGAAGAATGGCCGAACCGGCGCTGGTGCACTAAACGATGGAAATCCCGTACACAATATCCACACGCCCCGACACGGGTTTGTGGAACGCAAAGATAGGCATCTGGCTCTTTCTGGCCTCGGAAGTGATGCTCTTCGGCGGACTTTTTTCCGCCTACGTTTTTCTGCGGCTCGACGCCCAACCCGGCGAATGGCCGCACGGTCTGCTCAACGTTCCAGTCGGGACGATGAACACCGCCATCCTGATCGCGTCCTCGGTTACGGTTGTGCTGGCATGGGCCGCGCTGAAAATGCGCCGTTATCGCGCCTATTGGTGGTACATGCTGATCACGATTTTGTGCGGCCTAATCTTCCTTTTCGTAAAACTTTATTACGAGTGGCCGCAAAAGTTTTCACACTACGGCATTTTTCTAAAACCAGAGGCGCGCGAAAAATACGAAAAGTATTTGGGCAATCACCATCGCGAAGCAAAAGGATTGGAGCCGCGAATCGAGATCACCGGTCACTTGGAGAATCACGAGGCGCTGCATGATCCGAACGTTAAAGAGTACGAGATCGCGCTCGACCCGGTTTATGTCGATCCGAACAATCCTGCAAACGATCGTCCGCATTTCCTCTATGTGCCGCCGACTGACCACGTCGTGAAGATCGAGAAGGAGGATGTTGAACGCGTCGATTCATTCGGGCCGTGGCACAGCGCGTATTTCGCCAGTTACTTTACAATCACGGGCTTGCACGGCGCGCACGTACTCGGCGGCGTTCTCGTTTTTCTTTACATGTGGCTGCCAGTCAGCAAGAAAGTTTATCAACGAAATCCCGAACATTTGGCCAATCGCGTCGAAGTGTCCGGACTGTTCTGGCACTTTGTCGATCTGGTCTGGATTTTTGTCTTCCCGCTTTTCTATTTGCTTTAAGCCATGAACAACCCGCCCGACATCGCGCAAGACCCAGCCGAGCATGAGGAATACGCGCACGGCGTGCATCAACATGTGTCGCGATACATAATCGTTGGCGGCGTCCTGCTCTTCTTCACGCTCCTGACTGTCGCGTTATCATACGTCGATTTCGGAGGGTTCTTTTCATGGCTGTTTCGCGTTCATATCTCACCGGCGACGGGCGCAAAGTTGAACATCGCAGTCGCCCTTGTCGTCGCAGCTTTCAAAGTCAGCCTCGTTGGACTGATCTTTATGCACCTTGCAGCAGAGAAACGTCTTATCTATCGCATTTTGATTTTCACCGGTTTCTTTGTTCTCGGACTTTTCTGGCTGACTTATCTCGCTTGGTATAACCCCATCGTTCGCTAAATGTCACTCAAAGCCGTCCATATTGTGTTCGTGATTTTCTCAACGCTGCTCGCGTTGGGAGTCGGTGCCTGGTGCATTTGGGTCAATATGGTTGAAGGCGCGCCAGTTTATCTCGCCGGCGCGATTGCCTCCTTCGCGTGCGCGGTCGTGCTCGTCATCTACGGCGTCTGGTTTTATCGGAAAATGAAACGGCTCCGCATCATCACATGAAAAGGTTTTTATCGATCTTGATGATTGCGCTTTTGATCGCAGCACAGCAGGCGAGTGCGTGTCCGTTTTGTTATGGCGCGAAAGACGGCAAAACGACCGAGCACATGGCGGTTGCGATCTGGTTCTTGTTTGGCGCCGTGATGTCGGTAATTGGTGGAATCGGCGCGTTCAGTTTCAAGATTTGGAAACACGGCCGCATGCCAACGCCGCCACACGAACAATTGATCGAGGACTTGGACGAGAAGGATGAATAGCCTCGCGCTCATCAACGAATTTCTAGGGCAACCGCCGAACGCGTCCGAGCACGGTTACCAGATCGATCACATTCTCGAGTTCGCGCATTGGTTCATGGGCGCGCTGTTCGTTGGTTGGTCGGTTTTCTTCGTCTTCGTCCTGATCCGGTTCCGCAAGAGCCGTCATCCGAAGGCCGATCACCATGGCGTGCGTAGCGCAATCTCTACGCATTTGGAATTTTCCTGCGTGCTAATCGAAGCGGTGTTGCTGATTGGGTTTGCGATTCCGCTTTGGGCGAAGCGCGTGAACGAATTTCCCGCCGGCCAGGACGCAATTCTCGTTCACGTGGTTGGTCAGCAATTTAACTGGACGTTTCACATGCCTGGCCCGGACGGTCAGTTTGGCAAGCGAAGCGTCGACCGGGTGACAAATTCGAATCCACTCGGGATCGATCCAAATGATCCCGCGGGCAAAGACGACATCGTCGTTTTGGGCGAATTGCACGTGCCAATCAACAAACCAGTGATCATTGAGTTGTCGTCGAAGGACGTGATCCACAATTTCGACATTCCGCACATGCGCATCGCGGCGGACGCAATTCCGGGTTCGTTGATTCCAATGTGGTTCAAGCCGATCAAGACAGGCACGTACGAAGTCGTGTGCGGTCAGCTTTGCGGCCTCGGTCATTATGGAATGAAGGGAACGGTCGTCGTCGATTCCGACGCTGATTATCAAGCGTGGTTGAAAGAGCGCGCCGAATTAGCTGGAACGCAAAACGCGCCGCCGGCAACGCAACAGCCTGCGGGTGCGCCAGCTGGTCCGACGCCGGGAACCGTTCCGCCGCCTGGCGCACCGAATCAAGAGAATCCCGCCGCCAAACCGGAACAAAAGCCCGCCCAACCTGCTCCGAGTCCGAGCGGCGAGTAATCTACGCTCCCGAACGTGTCACGCTGGCTGAATCGTTTCATCTGGTTCACCGCCTTTGCGACGCTGCTCCTGATTTGCAGTGGCGGAATGGTCACGAGCAAAAACGTCGGACTCGCCGTGCCCGATTGGCCGACCACGTTCGGCTACAACATGTTCTTGTTTCCGGTCTCGAAATGGATCGGCGGTGTTTTGTTTGAGCACACGCATCGACTGATCGCCTCGACTGTCGGTTTTCTCACGCTCATCCTCGCCTTCTGGCTTTGGCGTGATGACGATCGATCGTCACTCAAGACGCTCAGCCTGCTCGCGGTCGCTGGCGTAATTCTTCAAGGCATCCTAGGCGGCTTGCGCGTCACGATGTTGAAAGATCAAATCGGGATTTTTCACGCCTGTCTCGCGCAAGCCTTCCTCGGCTTGATCGTCTTGATTGGCGTGATGCGCACGAATTTCTGGCGAACGCTTTCGAATTCCGAGGTCGATCCAGCAAAACTTCGTGCGATCAAAACGATCGCCACGGTGACAACGATCGCGATTTACGCGCAGCTCGCGCTCGGTGCCACGATGCGCCATCAGCACAAAGATTTGGCGATTCTCGATTTCCCGACGGCCAACGGGGCGTGGATCCCGGACACGAGCGAAGCCACGCTTGCCAAAATCAACGCCTGGCGCGACGCGCGCGCGTTGTCGGACGTTGACGCGTTTCAAATTTGGCTGCAAATGGCGCATCGCTTTCTCGCGGTCTTAATCGGCATCGCAGTCATTCTGTTTTGTCTTCGAGTTGCAAGAGAGGCCGGCCGGATTGTCGCGCTCCGCCGATTGTCGATCTTGTGGGTCGCGTTCTTCTTGCTCCAGTTCACGCTGGGCGCCTCGACGATTTGGAGTAACAAGGCGGCGGACATTGCAACGGCGCATGTCGCCGTCGGCGCGATCATGTTATCATTTGGTATAAGCGCGTGGGCGGTGAGCGTGCGTATGTTGCAAACGAGAATTTCATGAAAGCGGCCGCGATTGAATCCACCTCCGAGACGCGAGGCGCCTTTTCCGGATTCATCCGCGATTTAATCGAGCTTGTGAAAGCGCGCCTGACGCTGCTCGTTTTGCTAACGACCGCCGTTGGTTTTTATCTCGGCGCGGAAGGTCCGATCAACTGGACCGCATTACTGCACACCGTTTTAGGAACGGCTGCGGCCGCGGCCGGCGCAGCCGCGCTCAACCAGTGGTGGGAATACAGACTCGACGCCA
>Ga0126380_10000634_pt1 | contig 12102 bp, 10 predicted proteins | sample PanSoiMetPlot_26_FD_92544 | JGI IMG/M metagenome (GOLD analysis project Ga0126380, IMG submission 92544) | Tropical forest soil microbial communities from Panama - MetaG Plot_26 | ecosystem: Environmental > Terrestrial > Soil > Tropical forest > Bulk soil | place: Panama | collected 2016-02-17
CTTCCTCCGTGCCGATGTAGAGACCTGCGAGAATGAAAATCACTACCAGCAATGACAACGAGTGCGTTCCAATGCCAAGAAGGATCGCGGTCACGCCAGCGAGCGCGTAGCCAGCGGCGAGAACAACTTTGCGGCTTGCGACGTGGTCGCTGAGCCAGCCGCTCAGATAGGCGGAGCCCGCGTAGAACACGTTGTGAAGCGTATAGAGTCCGACGGCGAGGCTCGCGGCGCGCGCAAGGCCGTGCTCTGGAGCGAGCATGCGCGAAGCGTAGAGAATCAGCAGAGAATGGGAAAAGTCTCCGGCACCAAAAATCCCGACAGCTACAAGCAAGCGGCGAAAAGGAACCGGAAGCGCCTGCAACCCCAGTAGAAAGGAGCGTTTTGGCCGGCTTGCCATGGGGCGTTCACGGACGAGCAGCCAGAAGCTCGCCACGGCGACCAGTCCGGGGAGAAGCGTCCAGAAAAAAACTTTGCGATAAGAATGATTGGTGGCCTCGAGGAGCCAGAGCGCGGTCAGCGGGCCAAAGATTGCGCCGAGCGTGTCCATCAAACGTTCGAGGCCGAAGGCGCGGCCGTAGGCGCTTGGGGGAACGTCGGCGGCGAGCAATGCTTTTTTGGCAGGGGAACGCACACCACGGCCAAGCCAGGCTCCGGCGCGGCCCAGGAGCACTTGGTAGGCTTGGGTGGCAAGACCGAAGGAAGCCGTGCATAGGGCGGTGAATGCGTAGCCGAAGACCGCCAGGGGCTTGCGGCTCTTCAAGCGATCCGTGTAATGCCCGGCGATGAGTTTGGCGCAACTCGAGAGGCCGTCGGCGACGCCTTCGATGGCGCCGAGCCAGGCTGGCCCCGCGCCAATCGCTCCGAGAAACGTGGGCAAAACGGCGGTCGCTGTTTCGTGGCTCCAATCGCTGAACAGGCTGGTGAGGCCAACACCGAGAACGGTGCGGTTGAGCCAGGATTGTTTTTCAGCGGCCTCCGGCATGAGCAAGAAGTTTACAGTCGTCAGTCCTCGAGTGAAAAGTGCGGCGAAAGTCCGGCTTTGCTGCCGTTCTTTAAGTCGGGTCCTGCTCTGTGGAAAACCGAGAGTGGCCGCGTTCCAGAACGTTGCCAATCGCGGACAGACGGGAGGGTAACCGCTCGAATTCTTGATCGAGGGCAGCTTCCGTATCGCGAGAAAGAGCGCCGTAACCGCGAAGACCTGGGGTGAGCACTTCTTCCAGCTCGACGCGTGTAAGAGAAATCGAGGAAGCGATGGCCCGCGATCGAGACTGCAGGAGTGGGTCGACGACCAGTTCATTTTGAACTTGGCGGACTTCCCGTCGAAGGTGCTCCACCAGAGCGCGAAGCTCGTTGGCCTGTTGCTCGGAAACATCTTCGGAGAGCTGACAGAGGCTACCGCCGGGACGCGCAATCCACTCCACAATTTCGCCGCAAGTGGCTTTCATCAAAAACGCTATTTTGCTCCTGGGCGGTAGAGGATGACGCGGACTTTTTCGAGGGTGATGAGACCGCCATCGACCATTTCGTCGAGGCGGGGAAGGATTTGCTCGATGCGCTCGGTGGATTCGATGACTTCGAGGACCATAGGCAGGTCCTGCGAGAGGCGGAGAATTTTGTCGGTGTGGTAGACGCTCGAGCCGCCATAGCCCGCCACTCCGCGAAGGACGGTTGCGCCGGAGAAGCCTTCTTTTCGCAGCATTTCGACAATGGCTTCATGCAGCGGCTTGCTGTGCCACTTGTCGGATTCGCCGATGTGGATGCGCATCAGCGTGCGTTCGCCTTCGAATTTTTGGTGCGACATGGAAACCCCGCGACTGGTGACTCGTGATTCTCGCTCCACTGTTTGCCCGTGGTAAAGCTAGAATTTGTTAGCGAGGCGTATGCCGGCCATGGAAAGCACCAGGCCTGCCACGACACTCGCTGCGACATAGGTTGTAGCCCGCAGCCATTCGCCGTCTTCGAGCATTTTCGCCGTCTCCCAGCCGAAACTCGAGAAGGTTGTGTAGCCGCCGAAGAAGCCGACGGTGATGGCCAGACGCCAGTCGGGAGAAAGCACGACGCGATTCATCGTGAACTGGCCGAGCAAGCCGAGGAAGAAGCAACCTGTCAGGTTGACGAGCAACGTACCGTAGGGAAAGGCGGTGCCCGCGCGAACCTGCACGAGGCCTTGCAGACCGTAACGCGCGAGCGTGCCCACCGCGCCAAAAATGGCAATCAACACCAGTTGCAAGGTTTCTCCATTCAGTGCCCGGATCGGATTCCGCGAAACTCCTAACGCAACCAACAAAAAACTCCTGGGAGCCGGGAGCCCCACATCATTGGGGCATGCTGCCAGGAGTCATCAGAGCCGTGTCAACGCGGCCCGGTTATGGCGAACTCCATCGCCTTTGAATTTGCTTTAGTGTAACACCTTTTGGCAAAACACCCTTCAGTTGAGACGAATGAGGTATGGTTATGAAGAAAACTTAGCGGGGGGCCACCGAGTCATGACTTCCAAGTTCGGTTTTTTCCTACTGATGTTTGTGGCTTTTGCCATCGTGTGGCTCCACAGGCAGGGCGGCGAAGTTGCGAAGTCGGACACGCCAAGGCGGCGGGTGGCGATTACCGTCGATGATCTGCCGGGGGCGATACCGGCGACGCCGACGGCTAACGGCGAACTGCGAGACCTTCAGCGGTACAACGAGGCAATTCCGGCGATCCTGAAGGCGCATCAAGCTCCAGCTATCGGGTTTGTCAACGAGAAGAGGTTGCACGTGGTAGGAGAGCGCGACGCGCGAGCGGCGCTCTTGCAACGATGGATTGCAGCGGGACTCGAGCTTGGAAACCACACGTACTCGCACGCCAATTTCAATGCCGTCTCGTTGCAGGAAATGGAAGATGAAACGATTCGCGGAGAGGTGATTACCCGGTCGCTGATGACTTCCGCCGGGAAGTCCGAGCGCTATTTTCGCTATCCCTACCTTTTCACCGGACCCACGTCGGAACTCAAAGAGGCTTTTCAGGCTTTTCTGAAGAGCCGGGGATACAAAAATGCTCCGGTCACCGTGGACAACGCGGATTACATGTTCAACGACATCCTTCACGAAGCGGAGGCGCAGAAAGACAGCAAACTGGCTGAGCAGACGAAACGGGAATACCTGCAATTCGCGCAAACCGAATTTGATTACTTTGAAGACGCGTCAAGAAAACTGTTTGGGCGCGAAATCCCTCAGGTTTTCCTGATGCACGACAACCAAATCAATACCGAGACACTGAACGAATTGCTCGGGCTCTTGGAGAAGCGCGGCTACCAGTTTGTAACCCTCGACGAGGCGCTTGCGGATCCTGCCTACGCGACGCCTGACCGGTTCGTCGGCACCGCCGGCATTTCCTGGATTGACCGATGGAGAGTCTCCTTCGGCCAAAGAGCCGATTACGAGCACGATCCGGATCCGCCGGAATGGGTCATGAAGCGATTCCGTGAAATCCGCAAAGCCGCGGCGAATCAATAATGAAAGCGGTAGCGCAGTTGGACGAAGATTTCGCGCGGTTTGAGGTAATGGGTGCCCCCGAAGGTGAAACTGTTGTCGAGAAGCACGCGGCGATTGGCGACGTTGATGGCCTGGAGGTTGACGATGAAGCGCTCGCGAAACTGTTTGCTGAGCGCGAGGTCAAACGTAGTATGCGGTTGAAGATGATCACCTGGTGCCATTGGCGGCGCGTCGCCATTGGTAAAGCCTGAGGCGTAGGAAACGTCTGTGGATGCGGAGACATGCCAAGGCAATGTGAACTGTCCGCCGATGTGCAGCGTGTTGCGCTGATCGTGATCGAGAAGGCCGCATCCGCCGCCAAAGGAGAAATCCGTTAGGCCACCATTGATGCCGCCGCAGCCTAGAGCGAGTTGGTTCGAATAGGTTAGGTAAAACTGGCCGCGATTGTGGATGCGTGGTGAGCGCAGGGTGAGTTCCCAGCCGTTGATTCGCGCACCCTCGATGGTCATGGGGATGAAGATTTCGGAGTTATTGAAATTGTTGTGGTCGAAGAAATTGCTGGCCCGCGTGAGGAAGGTGTCGGCGTCGAGCGTCCAACCGCGAGAGGGAATGGTGACGCCGAACTGGTGTTCTTCGTCGTGTTCCCCGTGGAGCGGTGCGAAGCCCAGGTTCTGGCTTGTCGCAAGGCTCAGGAGCGGGCCGGAAACGGTGAGCAGAGGCGGCGCCTGGTAGAAGTGGCCGAAGAAGCCGCGGAACACCCATTTGAGTTTGCGAATGCGCAGGGAAGCGCCGAAGCGCGGGCTTGTGGCGTTTTCCACCACGCCGCCTGAAAAGTGACTTTCGCGAACGCCAGCACTGAGCGTGAGCCAGGAAGCAACCTTAAACTGGTCTTCGGCATAGCCGGCGACCAGGCTGCCTGAAGGGCGGTCCGTTTCGGAGAGCGGATTACTCGGGTTACCCTGGCACTGCGTTTGCGCTGGGTCGCGGCAGATCAGGCCGAACGTTTGCGCGTCTTGTTGAGCGAAGCCGAACAAGCCTACCCGCAGATTGTTGCGCTTTTTGACCCACGAGATGGTGGCCTGGCCGCCCTCGTATTTGGATGCACGGTCCTGCGTCGCAGAGGTGGGCGAGTCCTGCGGGTTGCTCTCGTAGTTGGCGGAATTGTAGTGATAGAAGGGCGAGACGGTCAGTAGCAGGCCGGGACTCACCGTGCGCACCCAAGAGAAAATGGCGAAAGAGTCGTTCTCCCGATTGGCGTCCTGGCGCAACTGTCCTTGCGTGTTTGGGTCGTTGGGATCGAACGCGACTTGATAGAAATCTCGGCGTGACTGTGCGACGAGACGAAACTGGTCCTTGGGATCCGCGTTGTAAATGAGCGAAGTGAATCCGCCGAAGCCGTTGGCAGCGTCGTGAATCACCGCGGTGGTGGGCGGCTCAAGTCCCAGATTGCTGCGATTGCCGTTGACGCTGGCGTAATAGGCAAGTTTGTTGGAGTGCCCGCCGAAATTAAGCTGATCGTCGGTTTGATAGAAATTCCCGGCGCTGAGAATCAGCTCCGCTTCATTGTTGCGCTCGAAGCCGGTGCGCGGCGCGACGTTAAAGACGCCGTAGGTGCGATCGCCGTAGTCGGCCGAGTAGCTGCCGCGCTGGATCTCGAGCGCGGCAATGTCCTTGGGATCGATTTGCGGTCCCACATTGCTGGCGATATTCGTGTTGGGTATGGAGACGCCATCAATCAGCCAGCTTACCTGGTGGCCGGCGCGAATGTGCAATTGGTCGTGCGTGAGATAGGCACCAGGGACAAAATCGGTGACCATGGCGAGGCTGTTGGACCGGGACGCGCCGGGTGTCTCCTGGATTTGCAGACGATCCACAAGACTCGATGGCGTGACGGTTTCGGTTTGGCCTGCATCAGCGGAAACCGTGACTTCTTGGCGTTGCGAAGGAAGACGCAATTCGAGGTGGAGAACCGGGGACGTGCCCGAGAGTACGGTCACCGATTGCTGGTCGGCAACGAAGGTTCGATCGGACACGTTGACCACGTACTGTCCCAGGGGCACGGCATCAAAGTGGAACTCTCCCGCGGCGTCGGTTTGCGTTGTCTGAGAATAATCGGAGGCGAGCGCCCTCAGCGCAACCGTAATGCCGGGAACGGGACGGTGTTGTGGATCGTGAATAATTCCGTGGACGCTGCCAAAAGCTGTCGCGAGAGCGCCGACCGCAGCAAGTAAGAAGACTGCGAGAAATAAAACGGGTCGCATAAAAATGGTTTCCTCATAATGAACTGGACGCGCGCAAAGTTCCGCGGAACGAGTGGATCAACGAATTGGAAAGAGCTTGCCGCGGTTCAGGCGGCGAGTGCGGAGGCTCGAGGAGGAGGAGAAAGAGGTTCCAAGGAGAAAACAGACCTTTGCGGACCGGAAGGAGCGATGCATGGCTCAAAGTTCGCAGCTAGAGAGACGGTGGCGGGGGCGGGGAGCACGAAAATAACAGGCGCGACGGCGGGCCGGTCAGGATGGTTGCAGCAGGACATGCTGCACTCGGCCATTCCCGCCATTTCGTGACCGCAATCCATGGTGTGTTCGGAACTGGCGGGCGTTTGGGTGCGGTGATGCCCGTGAACCGGACACTGACTTCCTAATTTGCAGCAAGCTGCGGAATAGAGAGCCCAAGCTGCTCCACCGAGTGGCGCATAAACGAGGGCGATGGCAACCAGACACAACGATGCGAAAAGCGAGCGGCAGCGGTTTTGATGCCTGAGGCTCATCTCCGTCCCAAACCGCTTAAATCATACGCCAATTCCGCCCTTTATTACATCAGACCGGATCAAGGCACACTGATATTCCCGGTTGGGACCAGGAATTTGCCGGTGGGCGGCTGCTAATCTTGACTTGGCGTTCGCTCGGTCGCAGACTCGAAGTATGGCTCACGCATACGGAATTTACATTCGGTTCGATTTTGGGACGGACGAAGAAAAGGCGCAGCAAGCGCGGCACAAACTCGAAGGCTGGAGACAAGCTTTCCGTTTGGACAAACGCGTACAGTACAAAATGGACCGGCCGGAGAGCGCTACCTCGGCCGAGGCCCCAGTGAAAGCGGCGCCCGCTGAAAAATCGGCTGCGGCGGCCAAAACGAAAGAGAAGCCCTCCGCGAAGGCTTCCGGCAAAGCGGCGGCAAAATCCAGTCAACCTAGGGCTTCCAAAGCCGCGGCGAAGTCCGACGGCGCCGGCGGCGGGAAAGTGGGATTGCTGGTGCGGCTCTATTTTTCTCCGCACGAGAAGCTTTCCGAGCAGCGCTGGCTGGCGCGGATTCCCGCCGAGGAACCATTCAAGAGCGCGTCGCCGAAAGTAATCAATCACGATGATCCGGATTTCAGCGCGACAGACCAGCAGTTCGAATCGATTCCTGACGGGAGGGCTGCCGCAAGCTAAAGATTTGTGGCTTGAAGGCCAAATTGGCCGGGTAAGGCGAGACGCTATTCCACAACCCGGAGATCGGCGTTGCGAGAGCTAGCTGGGAAGTCCGGTATAATGGACTCCCACGACCCTCAAACCCCTGATTCCAGACACGAGGACGGAACGAATGGCGCTTCAAACGCGCGTCAGACTGACCAAGCTTGACTCACTCAAAGCTCACGACCTCGACCACGACACACTCATAAGAATCTACCGAACGATGTATCTCTCGCGCCGCCTAGACGACCGCGAAATCCAGCTCAAACGGCAGAACAAGATTTTTTTCCAGATTTCGAGCGCTGGACACGAGGCCGTCTGCGCAGTTTTGGGGTTACTTTTGCGCCCCGGTGTGGACTGGCTCTTTCCTTACTACCGCGACCGCGCGCTTTGCCTGATGCTGGGCGTGACGCCTTACGAGACGCTCCTGGCGGCGGTGGGCGCCAAGGATGATCCCAGTTCCGGCGGGCGGCAGATGCCGTCGCACTGGGGGCAGCCGCGACTGAACATTGTGAGCAAGTCGTCTTGCACGGGGACGCAGTTCCTGCAGGCCGTGGGCGCAGCAGAGGCAACGGAGTATTACCGGGGACGGCCAAAAGCGCTCGCGCAAGCCAAGAAGGCGCCGCTGGGGGAATACGTTCGGCATGAAGGCGACGAGATGGTGTACGTTTCGGGCGGGGATGGAGCAACGAGCGAAGGCGAGTTCTGGGAGTCGCTAAACGTCGCATGCGCGAAAAAACTGCCGCTGCTTTATTTGATTGAGGACAACGGCTACGCCATTTCCGTGCCTATCGAAGTGCAGACCGCCGGCGGAAGCATATCGAAATTAGTGCGTGGATTTCCGGGTTTGCACATCGCCGAATGCGACGGCACCGACCCGTTCGAAAGCTATACGGTATGCAAAGAAGCAGTGCAGTATTGCCGCGAGCGCCGAGGGCCGGCTTTGGTGCACGCGCATGTGACGCGGCCGTATTCGCATTCGTTATCGGACGACGAAAAGCTCTACAAGGCGCCGGAAGAACGCGAAGAAGAAGCACGGCGCGACCCGATTTCCAAGTTAGCGTTGCGATTGGTGCGCGACGGGATTCTGGACCAGAAGCAGATTGAGAGCTTAGAAGCAGAGGTGGATGAAGAAATCCGCGCGGCGGCGGATCAGGCGCTCGAGGCGGAGCAGCCAGCGGCCGAATCGATTCTCACGAATGTCTATTCGCCGGAAATTGATCCGACATCGGCGGCATTCGAAGTGCAGCCTCATTTTCACGGCGCGCCCAAGACGATGGTGGAGACGGTTGCGCTGACGCTTTCAGACGAAATGGCGCGCGACGAACGCATCACCGTGTTTGGAGAGGACGTGGCCGATGCCAGCCGTGAAGAAAGCCTGAAGCAGGTGAAAGGGAAGGGCGGAGTTTTCAAGGCGACTTCGGGGCTGCAGCGAAAATATGGGCACGACCGCGTTTTCAATTCGCCGCTGGCGGAAGCGGGCATCGTAGGTCGGGCCATCGGGATGGCCGTGCGCGGATTAAAGCCGGTGGCGGAGATTCAGTTTTTCGACTACATCTGGCCGGCGATGATGCAGATTCGCGATGAATTGTGCGTGATGCGCTGGCGTTCGAATGGCGCATTCAAGGCGCCGGTGGTGCTGCGCGTGCCGATCGGCGGTTACTTGACCGGCGGCGGGGTATATCACAGCCAGAGCGGCGAATCGATTTTCACGCACTGCCCGGGTTTGCGAGTGGTGATGCCTTCGACGGCGCTGGACGTGGCGGGCTTGTTGCGCACGGCAATTCGCTGCGATGACCCGGTGATGTTCCTGGAGCACAAGCATTTATATCGGCAGCCGTATAACCGGTCGGAGAATCCAGGGCCGGAGTTCACGATTCCGTTTGGCAAAGCGCGTTTGGTGAAAGAGGGAAACGATTTAAGCATCATCACCTATGGCGCGGTGGTGCATCGCGCGGAAGTGGCGGCGGCGCAATTGCAGCGCGAGGGGATCGACGTGGAGATTCTCGATCTGCGGTCGCTTTCGCCGTTTGACTGGGAAGCGATTTCGGCGACCGTGCGAAAAACGCACCGGGTGATCGTGGCGTATGAGGATATGCTGAGCTGGGGCTACGGGGCAGAAATTGCGGCGCGCATCGCCGACCAGTTATTTGCAGAACTAGATGCTCCGGTCAAGCGCGTGGCGGCTATGGACACCTTTTGTGCGTACCAGCCGAAGCTCGAGGACGTGATTCTTCCTCAGACGGACGACATAACCGCGGCGGTAAAGCAGCTTTTGGACTACTGAGCCCGCCGGGTTTAGACTACTCCTTGGGACCTCCTAGGAAACAATTTAGCCTCGATTCTCGTACCTATAGATAAGACGCGGAAATATGCGTTCTGCGAGGGTTCATCCATGATTTGCCCGAATTGCCAAAAGGACATCGCGATTGGGTCGAAGTTTTGCTACAGCTGCGGCGCCAAGCAGCCGGAAACGGCCGCCTTTGCTTCCCCTCCACCTCCGGTGTACGCGCGCAAACGATTGGTGCGCTCCACGAATGACCGAAAAATCGCGGGGGTGTGCGCCGGCATAGCCGATTACTTCGACATGGACACGACGCTTGTGCGCGTTCTGTGGCTGCTAGCTACACTGGTTCCCGGACCAAACATTCTTGCCTATATTGTTCTTTGGCTTGCCGTACCGGAAGGGCCAACGGGCGTGGCGACGAGTTCAGCACCTGCCGCTTCTTAACCATCCTTCTTCAAAATCTAGGGAGCGGGGCAAGCTCTCTGCGTTTCCACTAGCGTGTGCTATTTGCCGCCTTTTTCGAACAACGGTTGATCCAGGGAAAATGCCCCCGCGCCCACCGTTGCCAACGCGAAGCAAGCTACCGCGAGCGCCAACGGAAATTCGTATTCATGAACGGCCAAGTATCCCTTGCTGCTATGCACTTTCCAGATGGCCACGGCCATTTCCACGGCCAGCAGCAGGGCAGCGGGGCGCGTAAACAGCCCGAGCATCAACATCAGCCCGCCAAACACTTCGAGCACACCTGCCACATAGACGAAATATCCGGGCAGGCCATGTTCGACGAAGAAACTCTGCATGCCGCCGCCCAGATGCGCCAACTTAGGGTATCCATGAGAGAAAAAGATGACGCCGAGCCCCAGGCGCAGCGCCAGCAGCCCAAGCGGCTGTAGAACGTTCAGAGATCTCATCGGGACACCTCCACGAGAGATGATTTGGCGATTTTCAGGGAAGCTGCGGCATTTTAACAGAAAAGCATCGTGGTCACGGACGTCTTGGGGCTGCCAGCGCGCTTTCAGGTACAATCTCTAACCATCGGACAGAGAAGCGGAACTAATGACCAAGGGGAAGAGCATGGTAGTACCTAACGTCCCAGCGTTAGCAGAGCGCGCATGAAGCGGAAACTGCTCATCGCTGTACCATTGCTGTGTCTGGTGGGCGTGACCGCTTGGATGTTCCGTCCCAAACACGAATCCCAGGGGGAGGCTTTCGTCAGCGAAAGAGTCGCCCCGGTCCTCAGCGGCATCGCACAAGTGCGGCAGCAAGTTGGCGTATTGCACTACGGGGAGCGCGTCGAGGTCCTTAGCAAGCGCAATGAATACATGAAGGTGCGAACGCCCACGGGCGCCGTCGGCTGGGTGGACAACCGTCAATTGATGGAGCCGGCGCTCTGGCAGCGAAGCATCAAGTTGCTAGAGCAGGTGCGTAACATGCCGGTGCAAGCGCGCGGGCGCACGAAAGTGTCTACGAATTTACGCGTGCTGCCGGGACGTACGGAGGCCCGGCTTTATCAATTTACGCGGAATGTTCCCGTCGAGATTGTGGGACGCGGCGTGGCCGACTGGGTTCAGACCACGGATGAAAAGGATTCCGGCAACGACGCGGAAACGAAAAAGGAGGATTGGTTCCTGGTCCGCGGCGTTGCTTCGCGGCCACCGGGAGAATCTGGGACACGAGTTTCCGTGACCACCACCACAACCGAGCCCGGCGATCAAACCGTGCCGATTGCCGGTTGGGTGGTCGCGCGTTTCGTTGAATTGGATTTGCCTGATCCTGTGCGCGAAGGCGCGTCTTCCGCAAACATTCGTCCGGTCGCGTGGTTTGAGTTGAACCGCGTCCCGGATCCTTCCGGCGACAAGCCGCAGTATCTCCTCGCGGCAACGCGCGGGCCGGAGGGTCAGTCATGCGATTTCACCGCGCTGCGAGTCTACACGTGGAATGCAAAGCGAGAGCGCTACGAGACCGCGTTCATCGAGAACAATCTTTGTGGGCAGTTGCCGATTCGTACAGGCAAAGGCCCCAAGGACGAACCCGAATTCCGCTTTCACGTTATGGACGGAGACAAGGGAGAACGCGTCTACCGGCTGATCCAGACGGTTGTGCGGCGCATTCGCGGGCCAGGTGAGACTGCAAGGAAACGCGTTGGCGCGAGACGAGCTAAACGGTCGCGATAAAGTCCACTTTGTGGAGAAACGAATGCCCTATTGTGGTGCGGCTGTGCCCGGGCGGAGAAGAGCCGAATGACCCTGCACATCAGTGAAGCGGAAGTGCACCAGGTACTCGACATGCCTCGGGCGCTTCGGGCAGTCGAAGACGTTTCTCGCAAGGAAGCGGCAGGCGAAGTCGTAGTTCACCCGCGAAGGCGCTTCGAACTGGCGCACGGCGGCTTCTTTCACTACATGGCTGCCGCGGACTACGCCGCGGGCTTTGTCGCCATGAAGCAGTACACCTATGTGCGGGGCAGGCTGCGATTCCTTGTTCCTTTGTACGAAATGGCCACCGGCGACCTGCTCGCGGTCATCGAGGCGGATTACATGGGCCAGTTGCGGACGGGAGCGGCGTCGGGCGTGGCTAGCAAATATCTGGCTCGGGAAAATTCCGTCATCGCCGCCATCATCGGGACCGGGGGCCAGGCCAGAACGCAACTCGAAGCTGTTGCCGCCGTTCGAAAACTCGAATCCGCGCGCGTTTATGGGCGCGATGCCGCCAGGCGCGAGAGGTTTTGTCAGGAGATGTCCGCGAGACTGGGAATCCCGGTAACCTCAAGCGGTTCCTCTAGCGAAGCCGCACTAGGCGCAGACATCGTTTGCACAGCCACGACTTCTTCACAACCTGTTGTGTTTGGCGCGGACTTGACACCCGGGGTGCATATCAACGCGATTGGAGCGAACCA
>Ga0126380_10000635_pt1 | contig 12089 bp, 11 predicted proteins | sample PanSoiMetPlot_26_FD_92544 | JGI IMG/M metagenome (GOLD analysis project Ga0126380, IMG submission 92544) | Tropical forest soil microbial communities from Panama - MetaG Plot_26 | ecosystem: Environmental > Terrestrial > Soil > Tropical forest > Bulk soil | place: Panama | collected 2016-02-17
CAAGATCATCCAAACTGGCCGAAGTAAGCAGCCATGAATGATCGGCGCTTCGCCTGCCCCAGACCCGGGGCAAACGAAACCCGGCCAGGACGCGCGGCGGGCCGGACGCCCCGGCGACGCGCGGCCGTGCTGTCCGCTAACCCGGCCGGGCGGCCGGCGCAACTGCTGCCCATCGTGCTCGTACGCTATCCGGACCGGTCCGGCTGGCGGCCTGCCCCGAGAATCGCCTACCTGGCCTCCTTGCCATGATGCCGCTGACCGGCGTGGCCGGCGACATCTGCGGCCCGCGCCGCGCCACCGACCCAGGAGGTCTCCGTGCCGCCACTTGCCAGCGAGCAATTCCACGCCATCACCAGCGCGAAACCAGAATGCGTCTGGGACGCGCTCACCACCACCGGCGTCCCCCTGGACTACCTGCACGGGATGACGGTCGACACCGACTGGAGCCTAACACTTTGGCTCCCAGCTTGGCTCCCAAGTGATCTTCACACGATCATCTTGTGCCTCTGACCCGTGGAGCTAAGGGGACTCGAACCCCTGGCCTCTTGCATGCCATGCCTGACGAATCCGTCTGGCATAGTCCGAGATGGTCAGGTCCATGCAGGTCAAACCTGGTTTGCCGTCCGGCGCCAACCGGAATCGACCGGCGTGGTTTGGCCTCGTAGTCACTTGGTTTGTCACTGTTATTCAGCGATCGCACGGTACCCGCACGATCAGGCATTGACCACAACGCCCGTAGGAAGCTCTTCGCAACTTATGCGGCGGTTACGGTGTCGGTGACGGGCAATCGAACGGTCCTGTCGCCGAAGTCGGCTACGAGGTCCAGCCGGCCACCGAGGGCCTCGACGTAGCGGGCGATGACCTCGAAGGAGGTGACCTCGCCGTGCTCGATCTGGGATACCCGGGCGACGCTCACGCCCATGGCGGCAGCGATCTGCTTCTGGCCCAGGCCCAGCTGCTTCCGAGTCTCGGCGAGCTGATACCCACGTGCCTGAGCGAGCAACCGACGTGCACCCGCCTCGATTTCCTCAGGGGAAACCCCCGCAGTGTGCAGCTCACGCTCTAGGTCCTCCCAGTCCAGCGGGGCGCGCTTAGGCATGGACTACTCCTCTTGCTCCGTCGTGTACTCCAGGTATAGCTGCTCGGCGATCGGGATGTTCTGCCGGTACCACCGTTGCCAGTTGCCGGCCTTGTCTCCGCCGAGCAGCAGCAGCGCCGAGCGAGTGGGATCGAACGCGAAGAGCACCCTGATCTCCGACCGGCCAGCCGAGCCGGGGCGCAGTTCCTTGAGATGATGGACCTTGCTGCCCTGGATCCGGTCCACCAGCGGCCGACCGAGCGCGGGTCCTTCCTCTCGCAGCGCCGCGACCGCCTGGGCAACCTGCGTCGCAGAGGACAGGTCTTCCTTGATCAGGACGGTGAACCAGGCGGCATACTCCTCGGTGACCTTGACGCTCCACGCCACACGATCCCCTCTCTGCTTAAGGCCTAGCTTAACTCAAGGTACGACTTAACTCTGCGCTCACGGAGGGAGCTCGTGGCCTACACGCGCGCTGATTCGGCCATGATGCCCAATACCCTCATGGACTTCGGGGGCTTACCTCCGTCTACGTCTCGCGTCCCTGCCGACACCCAAACGACCTGTATGCAGAATACAGTGCGTTGCACAAATCCCAGTTATGGGTAATTCCGCTAATCATTCACCGTAATCCCGTCCGAGATTGTCAGCCCAGGCTTGATCTACCTCGAAGGGATCAAAGATCTGTCAGGTACCGAATATCTGGCGAGACGTCGCTGCGATCAATGTGGATGTAAAGCCAGCACCCCAATTTTCACTGACGCGGACCTGATCGGGAAGCCATGAGCTGCAATGACAGATCGTAAATGCAATACTCTTGTGCAAGATCTTTGGCAGCCCACTCTCCACAGAGGAATTTCTGGGTCCCGCCATCCATGAACGGCTGAACGATGCCAAAAGGATAGTTCTCGTCGTTTGCGAAGAGTATCAGGAATCTTAGAGCTGGCTGTTCAATCCCGCGCACACAGATGTCGTGTGAATTATTGAAGGTAAGTTGATGAAACAATTCTGCATGACGTCGTGAATAGAAAAGCGGAAGCATGGGTCGCGACCGCCTTCCGCGCTTGATGCGCCCTTGCCCTCCTGAAGTTTCAAATCCAGCTTCGGGGATGGTGCACCAAACTCCGGTTGTATGTCCATCTTTCAGTTGCATCAAAGTCCAGAAGGGCTGGCCCACAGCCGACTCAGTTGGAAGGGCGATCGGAGAAATTATCGAGGCTACTACGCTCCCAAAACTGGGCAGGTCATCGCCACTATAATGCAAAACTCCATGATCGCGAAGATATTTTTCCGCCGCTGGCTGGAATCCGTTCCTTGAGATAAAAACCCCAATGGTGCTTGGAAAATCGCTAATCTTACCCACAAAAGCAATCGCGTCATCTCGCTCGACTGGGCGGCGAGTGTCTTTACATTCTATTGCAACTCGGTGATGGACGCCAGCAACATCGAATTCATAAAAGACATCCATATTGTAACGATTCCCTCGATTGTCGTAGACGGTGGCCCCGCGAGATACGGAGATATTTTTCCCCTGAGCGCCAAGGAGGGTTTGGTAAATGAATTGTATATAGCTTTCGAACAGGTCACCTCTATTTGACATGGTCTATCAAACCTCTCAAAGCTATCTATCATTATATATACGACGCTATTAAGGCATCCCATCTTGGGGGTACGACAACAGTCGGAGAAGCGCGGAAGCCTGCGCACCCAGCGTTACCAATGCCGAAGGCCAGCGACGCCTACGCGGTCGCGGACGGCTACGCGATCACGTCATGGCGTAGGTCGATGACGAGGCCAAGCGGCGGCCGGTCACCGTGGCCAGCTCCGATCACGAATGGTTGGCGATCTACGTCTTGCGCTCCGTTCGCGAGGATGACGACACCAAGACCGAGAAGTCCCGCCGGACCCTTGAACTGCCCGGCATACCGCCGCCGCACTTCGGGAGCTAAGCGGCATTCCAGAAGTTCTGCTCCTAACGCGGGGGCAGCCAGGGGCTGGTCCAGGGTGCGGCGGTGTCTAGCATCTGGCCGGGTGAGCGGATGCGGAAGAAGGAATGGATCTGCCTGAGGCGCCCAGGCCAGGTGACGGCGGTGTTGGCGACGTAGTTCTTCAGCGCGGCCCAGATCCGTTCGGCGGGGTTGTCGTGCGGGCTGTAACGGGCGCCGTAGAGCAGCTCCACCCGCGGGTGCTTGGTCAGGTAGGCGGTGACCGCGCGGGCGTGGTGGATGCTGTCGTTGTCGCAGATCACCACGATCGCCGGGGCCGCCGGGAACGCCTGGGTGAGCATGCCCAGCAGCGCGATGAAGCCGGCCGCGCAGCGGCGGCCCAGCCGGTAAATCCAGGTGCCGGTGGTCACCTCGATCGCGCCGAACACGGTGACCTGCCGGTTCTTGCCCGGGGTGATGACCGTGGGCCGGGTGCCGCGCAGCGTCCAGCTGGCCCGCACGTGCGGCAGCAGGTTCAGGTGGGTCTCGTCCTCGGCCAGCACCACAGCCCGGCGGGGCAGCTCGATCAGCCGGGCGATGATGCCGGCCACCACGTGGTCGTGGTAGGGGTCGCCGCGGGCGGTCAGCTTGGGCCGCCGCCAGACCGCCACCCGCCGCACCCGGCGGTATAGCGTGCGCAGGCTGACCTGCGGCCAGCCCAGGTACCGGCAGATCCGCGGCAGCGTCCACGGCCCCGGCCGTCCCAGCAGCGCGGCGATCCTGCTGGCCAGCCGTCTGCCGCCGAGCGGTGGACGGCCACAGCGGGGCCGGTCAGCCAGCCCCGCCTGCCCTTCGCTGTTGAACCGGCTGATCCAGCGGCGCACCGTGGCCGGGTGGCACTCCAGCAGCCCGGCGATCTGGGCTGCCGGTAACCCCTGCAGCGACAGCAGCACCATCACCGCGCGCGACGCCTGCCGCCACCGGCCCCGCGGATCGGCCCGCAGCCGCTCAATCTCCTCGCCTGGGCCTTTGGCGAACACGCAAACCGGGCGCATACTGACCACGACCTCGCCGGGTGGTGGAACGTTGTGGCAACCTCGATCCAACCCCCGGCGAGGCTGATGTCAACGCCCGATCACCCCAGCAGCCTCGTCCCTGCTTACGCGCAGAACTTATGGATGGGCGCTTAGGCAAGCGCCAAGCAGTCGGACACCTCTCGGCTGGAGCATTGTGGCGCGATCACGGCCTAGTGTTCTGTACGCGGATCGGCACTCCTTTGGGAGCTGGCAACGTCCATCGCTCGTTGCGCTCGATTACCAAAGTGCCCAGATTGGGGAACGCTGGACTCCCCACGAGCTACGCCACTCGTTTGTCCGATCATGGTGACCACGGCGTGTCCATCGAAGCTATTGCCGACCGGTTAGGACACAAGAACTCGATGGGCACCGCCAGAGTATACCGCGACCATTGGCTCCCGTTTGGCTCCGCTGGACGTTGAAGATCGCAAACGACCTCGGGCAACTATCCGAAACTCCTTCTGACCTGTTCAGGGAGTCATGTAGAGCTAAGGGTGGAGCAAGGGAGAGCGTCCAACCCCTGAGCCGTGAGCCGACTCGCCTCCCACAGGACCACGCGACGGATCATCTGCCCCCCTGCCGTCTCCAAAGCCTGCCCTCTTGCGTTGTGCGCAAGCGGCCGGGGCTACTCCCCATCCAGGACCGCGCGATCTACCAGCAGTCTTTAGGGCAGAGCCTCTACGAACTCCCGCAGGTAAGACCCGTGGCGCTGGCCAACCACTGGCCAGGCGTGCCGCAGAAGTCTGGCACCGTTGTCACTTGCCAGTCACTTGATCTCGAACGAAGACGCGAAAAATCGTGGAGCTAAGGGGACTCGAACCCCTGGCCTCTTGCATGCCATGCAAGTCAACCAACCCGCCTGCCAGGGCATCAGCGGTTTCGACCTGCGAAAACAGTGCCCTTATGTGCCTGTGAGTACCTGCAAGCCTGCCTGTGATGGCTGTCCACTTGGCTGTCCGCCGCGTTCTTGATCACAGTGTGTTCGAGTCTCGAACGCCCCGGCGAGCAACAGCGGTTGTTCAGGGCCGCCTGCTCCCCTCCAGGACTCCCGGGCCTCATAGCGGCCACGCCGCGGACGGGTTAGTCAGCTGGCCTTGCGCAGCGCGGCCTCGACCTGCTCCCGCACGATCCGGGCCAGCTCGTCCCGGGAGACCAGCAGCTCCTCGCCGGTAGTCTCCTGCCGGAGCCGCTCCAGGACCCACCCGCGGATCAGCACACTCGGAAGCTGCCCACGCGCCTCGGCCAGCCGCCGCAGCGCGGCCAGCGCATCCGGGGGGATGCGCACGCTGTAGACCTGCGCCCGGCCACGCGGCGGCCGACCGTGCGAGACGAACCCCGCCGGGTCATCCGCGGCAGCCCGCCGCTCAAACTCCTCCCCGGCCTCCGCGATGATCTCCTGCTCAGTCTTCCCGGCCATCGCCTCGCCCTTCCCAGTACGCTGCCCGCAACCTGCGGCCCGCAGCAATCGCGCTGCCACCCTGCCAGACCCCAGACGGCGGATGCTCGGTCGTGTAGATCCACACCAGCAGCACCCGCCGCGCCGACGGCGAGTAGCCCAGCACCTCCACCGACTCCCGGCCGCTGCCGCGGCGCACCAGCCGGTTGGGGTCCAGGGCCGCCTCGCTGGCCCATTGCGGCTCAATGTTGATCTCTGCCGGGCCCTTGCGCTCGGCCCGGGTGCGGATGTGTTTGGCCCGTTCCTCCGACCAGGCCACCTCATCGATCGGCAGCTCGCTGAGCGGGATGCCGTCGAACTCCTCACCCGCCACACCTCCAGTGTAATACCTGGTAAGACAGAATACGGCCCGTCATGACTGCTCTCCTCTAGAGCCCGCTGCCAGCAATTGGCGCGACGGCGTTGCCAGGTCAGTTATGCCGTACCGAATTGCGGCCGAGGTGGTCGGCAGTGGCGTCACGCTGAGTGATCGAATGGTCTCGGGATAACGCGCGCCGGGCCGCCGTTATGGTCGGCTCCATTACATGGGCTTGATGCCGCGGTTCGGGCGCATAACTCGTCATTCTGCGTGTCGCCCGCTCGCGATCGCGATGCCAGCGGGCGGAGCCTGGGCGGCGGTGCCGCCTGCGGAACCTGCCGTCTGCGGTTGCGGACGCGGGTGAGGGGATTGGGGACGCCCGGTGGGTTCCATGAAATATCCCCGTTCACTACGCGGCCCAGCAGGGCACTGGCCCAGGTAGCCGCCCATCGGGGCGGCGGGCATGGTCGCGGGGCTAGGCGCCTGGCTGCGGTAGCCGCTGCGAGGCAGCAGCGCGGAAGAGCGCTGCTGATGCCCCGGCCCGGGAATGTTGTGGGCTGGCCAGATGGTCCTAGACCGGCCGCTTGGTGGTTTCGGGGTCATGGGATAACGCTGCGGTCACCATCGGCTGCCAACGATGGCACCACCGGGCCGTACGGCGGCCGTGGACGGCAGCGCAGGCACCCCTGGGCCCGGAGGGTCTTGCAGCCTGGCCGGGCTGCCCGCGCCGACCGGTGCCGCCTGGGGGTGCAGGGTGTGGGTGAGGCGGCGGAGGGCCCGGCGCGGGCCGTGGACGGCCAGGGCCAGCGGCGCCACCTCGGGGCCCTGGTAGGCGAGCTCACTGCCCTGCCGGGCGTCCTGGTCGCTGATGCCAAAATCAGACGGCCCTTTATCCACGCGGAACGGCTGCAGCACTGGGCGGCGCGGGTCGGCCAGCGAGATGATCAGATGCCAGGCGAACGCGGGGTTGTGCAGCCGGTAGTCGATCAGCGAGAAGTTGGCCGGCTGGCGCCGGTGGCTGTGAAACGGAGCGACGATCTCCTGGCCGGAGTCCTCGATCGCGCGGCAGGCCGCCAGCAGCTCCGCGGGGTCGGCGACAAAGCCCGCGTCATCGAACTGCCGGAAGTAGTCGCCCTGGGCGTGGAACGCTGCGCGGTGGTCCGGGTCGTTGCGGCGGTTCTTCCGTGGATCGAAAAAGACAACACTAGTCGCGGTGAACGGATACCCCGCCGCGCCCGGCTCGGCGACCAGCAGGCCGTAGGACTTCAGGCCCGCCCGGTGGATCCGCGCGGCCTGCCGCAGCAACCCCAAGCACAGCGCCGCCGGCATGGCGACGGCCCCATGAACATCCGTCCAGGCTCGCGGCGAAACGACAGCCTGCACGGCGCCCCCATCAATGCTCATGCCCTCCTCCTTGCGCCCTCACCGCGGACCGAAACCACAACCCCCCGCGGCTCCGTGGTCAGCGGCCGGCACGGCGTCCCAGCGCGCCGGTCGGCGGCCAGAACCGTGCCAACCCGCTGCCCGCCGCCCCGAAGCCACGCCGCGATGCCGCACCCGGGTGTGAGGCAATCCTCCCGGGCCGTTATTAAGCGCTGCTTGCGCCAGCATTAACTCGCCACCGCGCCCGGCTCCCGCCAAAAGCGCCGCAGCCCCTCCGGGTCCATACGCCACGGGCGCAAGCTGAACCAGGCCTGGCGCAGCGCACGGCTAAGCGCGATCGCCAGGCTACGGTCGCTTTGCGCGGTTGCCGCTCTGGGTCCAGCGCGGGGTTGGTTGATGTAGGTGAATCAGGCCGGCTGGACTGCCGTGGCGTACATCGAGTCGATGACCTCGGCGTATTTCGCTGCGATCGGCCGGCGTTTCAGCTTCATGGTGGGCGTGATCTCCTCGCCGCCGGGCTCCCAGAAGGCGGGCAGGATGGTGAAGTGCTTGATCTGCTCCGCGCGCGACAGTGTGCTGTTGCCGGTTTGGACCGCCGCGCCGACTGCGGCGCGTATGGCTGGGTTGGTGGCAAGCGCGGCCGGGGAGGTGTCGGTGGCGCCGGCGTGCGCGGCGAACGCGGCGGCCGCGTCGGGGTCGAGCACGATCAGCGCGACCACGTAGGGGCGGCGGTCTCCAATGGCCACCACCTGGGCGATCAGCGGACTGGCGGCGAGGATCGCGGTTTCGATGTTGGCCGGGGACATGTTCTTGCCCGCCGCGTTGATGATCAGGTCTTTCTTGCGATCGACGATCCGCACGTATCCGTCGGCATCGATGGTGGCGATGTCGCCGGTATGCAGCCACCCGTTGGGGTCGATGGCCTCGGCCGTTTTCGCCGGGTCGCCCCGGTAGCCCTTCATCACGGTCGGGCCGCGGACCATCAGCTCGCCGTCGAATGCCAGCTTCAGCTCCACGCCGGGGATCGCCGTGCCGACCGTGCCGATCCGGATCGCGCCGGGCGGGTTGGCGGTCGCGATGCACGATGTCTCCGACATGCCCCACACCTCGGTGACCTGGATTCCGAGCCCGAGCATGAACCTGAGGATCTCCGGCGCGATCGGCGCCGCGCCGCAGATGGCGATCCGGACCTGGTCCAGGCCGGCCGCGGACCGGATCTTGGACAGCACCTGCTCCCCAGCCCGCCGGTACGCGGCGGCCAGCCCGGCGGGGACCGGCCCGGCCTCGGCGGCGGCCACATATTCGCGCGCGGTCGCGAACGCCTGCTGCGCGGCCACCCGCCTGGCCTGGTTGGGTTCGCGGGCCACCCTGGCCTCGATGCCGGCCTTCAGCTTCTCCCACACCCGTGGCACCCCGCCGAAGAACGTCGGCCGCACCTCACGAAGCGCACCCGGCAGGTCCTTCACATCAGCAAGCGCGGTCGCCTGCATGCCGGTGAACATCGCGGTGTAGTGCGAGGCAAACCGCTCGGCGACGTGCGCCATCGGCAGGTAGGAAATGGAGCGGTCGCCGGCGCCGGCTGGCATCAGGGTGTTCATCGCCGTCAGCTCGGCCAGCATCTGCGCGTGGGTGATCTCCACCCCCTTCGGCGGCCCCATGGTGCCCGAGGTGTAGATCAGGGTCAGCACATCATCGGGCTGCACCGCCCGCCGGCACGCCTCGAACCCGAAAGCCCGGTCACCACCGGCCACCAGCTCGCCCAGCGTGAGGGTGCCGTCCGGGTGACCGTCCACGCACACCACGTGCCCGGCCGCGGCACGGTCCCTGGCGGCCATCAGCCGCGCCGCGAACTGCTCCTCGCAGACCACCACCCGGCTGCCGGCATTGGACAGCACCTGGGTGATCTGCCCGGGCGCGAAGGCGTTGTAGATGGAGAACAGGACCGCGCCCAAGTGGAAGGCCGCCGTGTCCACCAGGTGGAACTCCGGCCGGTTGGTCATCATCAGCGCGACCGTGTCGCCGTGGCCGACACCCAGCCCGGCCAGGCCCGCCGCGATCTCCCGGACCCGGCCGGCGTACTGCTGCCAGGTGAGCGTGACCGCACCGCCCGGCGTCCGCAGCGCCACCTGCTGCGGGTACCGCGCCACCGTCGCCTGAAACGCCTCACACAGCGTAGCCGGGCTATCGTGCTCCGTCATGGCAGCCCCCTCGCCGGTAGGAGCCGCGGGACGTCTCGTGACGCCACTATTCTCAGCCCTCTCTTGCACGTTCACATCGCTCTCGATTCCACCAGTAGCGCGGAAACCCGGCGGCGCTGTCGCCGTGGCGCGAGGCAAGCTTGCCGCCTGGGTCGAACCGCGCCGGCAGCCCGCAAGCTGCCCGGCCGGCTTCGGTGGGCAGCTCGGCGAACGTCACTCGCCGGCGTACCGCATCGCCCGACCGGGCAAACATCAGGCCGCACTGGCCGGGTGCCGCCTTGGCATCCACACAAAGCATTCCGCCAACGGTTGTCTCCATCACCGGCTGGGAGATGCCGGCTCGCCAGCACGCCTGGCGCAGCGAGCCCTGTGTGATCATGGAGCAAGCTTGCGTCTTGGGCCGGCTGGATGCATCCCCGAGCTCAGGGATTCTTGCCGTCCTCCCGCAGCGCCAGTGCCGCGAGTTCCACACGTGAAGAGACGCCGAGCTTGGCGTAAGCGTGCTTGAGATGTGATTCGACCGTGTGGCGCGAGACGAAGAGCCGGCTCGCGATGGCCGGGTTGGAGAGCCCTTCGGCGACAAGCACGGAGATGTTGCGCTCGGCGTCGGTCAGCGACCCCCAGCCGGTGGCGGCCCGGGCCGGCCGCGGGCGCGCTCCCGCCCGGGGCAGGCGGCGCGGGCCGCCGAAACGGCGCACAAAGCCTGCGATGGCCGCGACCACGACGTCGGTGTCGCCGACCCAGGGGAGGTGGTCGGCCCCATCGAGTTCCACATACTCCGCGCCAGGGATGTGCTCTGCCAGGTAACGGCCCTGCTCGACCATGATCACGTCGCCCCGGCGATGGATGACCAGGGCGGGCACCGCGATCTGCGGCAGCAGTGACCTGATATCCGTGCGGACCACGGCCTCTACCAGCGCGGCCGCCATCGCCGGGCTCGCCGACGCCCGCTCCAGCGCGGCCGCCGTCTCACGCTGGGTGGCGCTCAGCAGCAGGCTCGGGGCCAGCAACTCCAGGGTGGCTCCTTGCCCCCAGCGGCCGACCGCGTCCCGGAAGCGCCGGGCGATCTCCGGCGGCGGTGGCATGCAAAAGGTGCCATACAGGACCAAGCCAAGCGTGCGCTGCGGCGTGCGCGCCGCGAACCGGATCGCCGTCGGGCCACCCTCGGAATAGCCAAGGACGACGGCGCGGGCTGAGCCGACAGCATCCAGCACCGCGCAAAGGTCATCGACACGCTGCTCAAGGGTGGGCACCGCCGCAACCGGGTCAGACAGCCCGGTGCCGCGTTTGTCGTAGCGAATCACCCGCACGAACCTGGCCAGCTGGCGCACGAAACGCCGGTAGGCCACCGACTCCCACTGCAGGTCCAGATGGGAAATGAAGCCAGGCGTCAGGATCAGATCAGTTAGCCCCACACCCGTGACCTGATACGCCACGTGGGCCTCGCCGCTGCGCGCGTAATGCGTCGCCGGGCGCGCGGACATGCCGCAAAGCGTAAGCGACGCAAGCCGAGGAAGCACCCCGGCAGCCGTCAGGCGGTTTCCCGGGAAGGGCTGTTGCCCTTAAGAACAGCTCCACCGTGATCTGGCCGGGATCGCAGAAGCTGATGACCAATCCGCCGCGGACCGCATCACTGGCCGCGACTGAAGCCCCGCCGACAGCCGCTCCCGCCCCGCCGCAAGGCGGCATGGCCAGCCACGCCGAACGATAGGTGGTCCAGGCCGGTGCGCCGCTCGCCGAACCTTCGCCGTCGCTGGCCAGGTGTTGATGCAGCGCGATCGAACCTCGCATCGCGGCATGCAAATCCACATGATCGCGAGGCCGAAGACGGCAACCACGCCAGCCACAACCGCCCAGGACTGCAGCGTGCAGTCAGCCCGCGCACAAGACGAACCGAACTGGACGATAGGCGCACTGACCGCCGCGACAGTGCCGGCCGTCAGCCGGAGCGCGTAATCGGCAGGGAGGAGCACCCGGCCGACTCTGGAGATCGTCCAGGTCGACCGAACGTAGCGGAGCACCGCGACGCCGAGGGGATGGCTGCTCGGCAGGAGCCGGTCGAATTACCGATTGGCTGTCAGTTTGGCTGTCCGAGAGCGAAGGGAGCAGCACAGCGGTGTCTCCGCAGTCCAGCACCCTCCTGGCCTGCATCGGCTTCAGCCCCAAGTAAGAGCTCAAGCCCGAGTCACTTGCTAGGTTGCAAGCACTCAGAAGAGCGTTCCAAGATCGTAACAGGCCTCTGACCTGGAGAAATGTGGAGCTAAGGGGACTCGAACCCCTGGCCTCTTGCATGCCATGCACGTCAGGCAACCCGCCTGCCAGGGCGTCAGCATCCCTTAACTGGGGATTTAGTGCACCGGCGTGCCTGTGAGTGCCTGCAAGCCTGCATGTGATGGCTGTCCACTTGGCTGTCCGTTAGTCCGTCCGTGATCACATGTGTTCGAGCCTTCGAGCGCCCGGGTGGATAGCAGTGCCGAGTCAGCCGCTAAATTCCAAGGGAACAATCATCCATGACCTCTTCTGCCGGCACGGCGGTCATGGTGCCCTCGCTACCCGGGCAGAACTCGGCGCGGGCCTTGTGGGCAGCCCTGGCAGTTTCGTAGTACGATTCCTTGGTGCAGGTTCTACGCTCAGCGCTGCGTCATGGCATCACGAGCGAAGATATCCACCACGCC
>Ga0126380_10000636_pt1 | contig 12083 bp, 9 predicted proteins | sample PanSoiMetPlot_26_FD_92544 | JGI IMG/M metagenome (GOLD analysis project Ga0126380, IMG submission 92544) | Tropical forest soil microbial communities from Panama - MetaG Plot_26 | ecosystem: Environmental > Terrestrial > Soil > Tropical forest > Bulk soil | place: Panama | collected 2016-02-17
AGCACGTCGGCCGCCGTCAGATTCTTTCCGTTGTGGAAGGTGACGCCCGGCCGGAGCCGCAACGTCCAGACGGTGGCGTCTGCGTTTGGCTCAAGTTCCTGGGCGAGCATGAGTTCGACGCGCCCGTTTCGGTCATAGCGCGCCAATGGTTCGTAGAGTTGCGTGTTACGCGCGTTGTCCAAGGCACTGACGTTCGCCTCGGCGTTGAGCGAGTCGGAGCTGCTGCCCCCGGTGAAACCGGCGACTAGCCGACCGCCGCGTTTCGGCTGTTGTGCCGATGCCGCCGTGGACGACGAGGAGCTGCTGCAGGCGGCCAGCAGCGGTGCGGCACCGACTGCGGTCAGCCCAGCGACGGCGCCCTGAAGGAAGTGACGGCGCGAGACGCCGTCTCCAGAGCTATCAGCGGGTGAACCAATTATCGGATTGATCATGACCGAGACCTCATTTCAACCTTCATCTACACACGTCGCTGACCGCCAAGCCGGATCGGAGAACGCGGACAGGACATTTTTCGTAATGGTCGCGACGTAATTCTGGTATCCGTTGTGAGACAAGCACGCACACCAGGTGATGGAGCCGACAGCGAACACGGCGCCGCCATGGGGGCCCTCAAAATACGTCATATCGGCCCTGACCCGAGGGTTGACGGTTCCTCCCTGCATCGAGTCGGAGTGCGTCACTTCCTCCACGACTGCTTGGTAGGAGTCTGAGAATCCGTGCGCCGAGGCCAAGACGAGCGCGTGAGCGGGCGTCCCGAGCGCGAAGTCCGCACGGTCTATCTCGAGGCCCGCCGCTCCACCCAAAACGAGCCCGGCGTCACCGATCAGCGCATCGTCGGGGACACCTTCGAAAATGAAGGCTGCCCGAGCGTCATGACTAGCTGGTTCCCGGCGATATGGGAGGGCGCGGTCGTAGCCGGCTGCAGTCATACCGACGCCGAAGAGAGCCTGCGGACTCTTTCCCCGATGCCGCCATAGCCCACCACGGTCACCGGTAGCTTCAGAGAACTCCTCCCCTGGTAGCGAGCGCCACGGCCCAGTACCGGTGTGGCCCCGACGCAGCTCGATCAGATGTGGCCGCGCTGGATCTCTGGACACAACCCAATACATGCCATTTCCGCCCAGGTACATCGCCCGTCCGCCCTGACGCAGATAGTTCTCCATCGCGGTCCACATCGCGTCTGTCCAGTATTCGGGATGGCTGCCCGTCAGGATCACGCGATAGCGGTTGAGCAAGTCAGCTCCATCTTCGTCTACGGCATGATCGGTGAGCACATCGAATTTGAATTCCGTCTGCGTCAACCAGTCGATCAGATGTAGGTCGGCCGGAAACTGATGTGGGGCCCGGACAAGGGGCAAGCGGTACATTGGCCGTATGTTCGTCAATGGCCGAAGCAACGACGCGTACGCATTCCCGCTCCCGTCTCGATGAAAGTCATATAGACTCAAGAGCTCCATATCCAGGGCAAAGTGATCCTCCGCCTTCATGTACGCCCACACATCGTGCTCGACGGGAGACGCCGGGTTTTGGAAGGTGTAATGCTCATTCGCATACGCCAGATAGCTAAATGTGGGCATCACGACAGCGATCGGTGCACTGTCGCTATCTGGAGCTGGCGCGACAAAGAAGGGGATGTAATCCTCCGCCACCTTGGATTGTGCCCTGAGTCGCGCCGCATACACCCCGGACTCCATGGAGCCCGGGACGTTGAATTCAAAGGCAACTGGCCAGCGCGCATCCTCAAGGTCGTCAGCGTGAAACTTGATCGCATCATACTCGTCAGGACAATCCACAAAGCTCCGCCCACCGCCGCGGTAGCTCCAACTTGTCACCGCCCGCATGGGGCAGTTGACGACGCTGGCGTCGAGCCTGGATTCAGAGGTATCTGTAATGACCGTATCGCCTGGCTGATAATTGAAGTTCCAGGCAGCGATACACCGGTCGAGCATACGGGCGGGCGGGTTGTTTGCAACCAGTGCGGCGATATCCGAGGGCTCGACCACGGCTGCATAGATACGCGGCGTTGCGATCTTGCCATTGAAGTGGCAAGTAACGGTCTCTGGCTGGACGGTAGGCTGATCGCTAAGCGCACCGATAAGAAAATAGCCTCCGTGCAACGAGCGGGCAGTAGGGAGCCGACCTCGCGAAATGTGTGCTAGCGGCTCAAGCGGATGCGGCACCTGCGGTATTTGCCACATCTCTGCACGTCCCTCGGGGGCGTAAGATGCACAAAGGAAGTGCCATTGGTTCACGGCGACCGGTCGGCGCAAGGTGATATGCTCACCTGGAATATCCAGCGTCAGGCAACCGTCTGCCTCGAGAACTACCGCAAACCCTTCCCCGTGACCTAGGCTGATGAGACCTTGCCGGTCCGGGCCGATCTTCGTTGGGCGGAGCCATACTGTCACCGTGAGCCCATGAGACATGTCGACCGTGAGGCCAGCCGACGTCACCGCGTAAGAGCCCTTCGGCAGCGCGTGGTAACTGCCGGGAAGCCCTTGCCCCAGTCTGCAGACGGGAACCGACTTAAAGCCAGGCCCAGAGGGACTTTGGTCACCGTGAATGAGCCGGACAATCTCGACGTCATAAGGGCCAACACGGCTACTCACCATAAAGTTGAGAGTGTCACCCGCCGCTACATTCAAGCGATTTGTATATCCAATCAGGTCCATAGGGCCTCTTGAAAGCTCAGTCTCAGAACCAAAATTAAGCCGAATTGGCGAAGGCAGCCCGTTCTTTCTATTCTCCACAGCACATTCGGTTCCATTCCACGCTTTGGGGGAGGTGACTCGGTGTCGGGTGTGTGCGGGATCCAGAAGGCTGAGCAGCGGAGCTTCCTTGGCTCACGAATGTGCAAATAGCCGGTCGGCTGAATGGCTCCTCGATCGACGGACGCCAGCCCGTGAGTGGTTCGCTGTGCGGGCGCGGAATTGAGAGCCTCCACTGGGCTCTTGTCGGGACGTACGTCCCGCGCTGCTTGGATGTGACTTCAGCCATCAGTCCTCTCTCGGATCTGCTAACCGTCGTGTAAGCGACGCAGCCGACGCTGGCTCGTTGCGTTGCCTGGAGGTCGCCCCGAGGAGTCCCGTCGGAACCCATGATGGCGGCGGCGCGTGCAAGCCAAGCGGCATGCGTCCGCTAGCTGATACGGGTGCGAAGAGCGCAGTTGGTCAAGAGCGTCTGGATGTTGGGATCGTCTCGCGCCGGATCACTGCGCTCGTTAGGTGACTGCTCGCTCATCCTGTCACTCTCCTCGACGCGCGATCTGTGGGGTTCTGCCGCGATGAGATTTGGAGTCAGGTGTGCACTCTTCGCTGCACCTCGCTGGGGCGCCAGTGTCCCGGTTGGAGGTAGTCCGACCTTGATACCACGCGACTCATTGCTGAGCAAGGGCTCAGGAGGTTAGCATCTGCTCAGAAATCCTCACGGGGACCATAGAGGGACACCTCGATGCCGACAACCCGTGCTTAGCATCCGCATGAAGAAGGCCTGCTCAACCGGGCTGGCGAGCGGCGGGTGCAGATCGCGCCGCCCGCCGCGTGCCTCACAGCTGAAAGAGAGAACCATGGCCGACAACGACAGCGGCACCGAGGGCGCCCGGTTCTCGCCGTCCGTCGCCGCTCGCCCGCAGCCGTATACGCTCAAGGGCTCGGCCGGCCTCGACTGGGGGATGCAGAGTCGCCTGGCGTCGGTGTTCCGGCCCGCCACCAACCGGACCGTAATGCTGGCTATCGACCACGGCTACTTCCAGGGTCCGACCACCGGGCTCGAGCGGGTCGACCTGTCCATCGTCCCGCTGCTGGGCTACGCCGATGCGCTGATGACCACGCGCGGGATCGTGCGATCGACCATACCGCCCGCGTCCGGCACGCCCATCGTGCTGCGGGCCAGCGGCGGCCCCAGCATCCTGCGGGAACTGTCCGACGAGCAGGTCGCAGTCTCCATGGAAGACGCCACCCGGCTCAACGCCGCGGCGGTCGCGGTGCAGGTCTTCGTCGGCGGCGAGTTCGAGACGCGGTCGGTGCACAATATGACCCGGCTGGTGGACGAGAGCCAGCGGTACGGCATCCCGGTGCTGGCAGTCACGGCGGTCGGCAAGGAACTCACCCGTGACGCGCGCTACCTCAGGCTGGCCACCAGGATCTGCGCTGAGCTCGGCGCACACATGGTCAAGACCTACTACTGCGCCGAGGACTTCGACACGGTAACGGCGGGCTGCCCCGTCCCGCTGGTCATGGCGGGCGGGAAGAAACTGCCCGAACTCGACGCCCTGACGATGGCCTACAGGGCCATCGAAGAGGGGGCTGCCGGGGTCGACATGGGGCGCAACATCTTCCAGAGCGAGAACCCGGCCGCGATGATCCGCGCCGTCAGTGCGGTGGTCCACGAATCCGCCAAGCCGCAGGCCGCCTACAACATGTTCTTCGGGCGGTCGGCAGTGGAATGACCCGCTGGCGCTGCTGAGCCGGCTTGCCGGGATGGGGGCGGCAGTGCCGATGGCCTAGACGGCACGCCGGGATCGGATCCGCTGCTCAGCCTAACCTCGTCGTTTCGGCCGGCCAGCCCTTGCCAGCGAGTCCGGTTCAGGCCGATACTTCTTCCACGCGAGCAGACGTGCAGTGAATGAGCGAATGCTCGTGATAGGTGAGAGGAGGCCGCTGGTGACGCCCTCTCCGCGCCTCAGCGCCGGAGTGATCACCGCAGACCTGACCAGGCTGGGCACGGAATTGGAGATCCTTCGCGGCAAGGCGTCCTGGGCGCATGTCGATGTGATGGATGGCAGGTTCTGTCCGAAGCTGACGGTTGGCCCGGACTTCATCGCGGCGGTCGCCTCAGCGGGCATCCCAGTGGACGCGCACCTGATGGTGGAGGAGCCGCGCAGGTACGTGCCAGACATCGCTGCCGCTGGCGCTGCCATCATCACAGTGCACACGGAAGCCACAAGACATCTGCACCGCACGCTGCAGGAAATGACGCAACTCACACGGAAGCCCGGGTCCTTCATGCGCGGCGTCGCGATCAATCCAGGAACACCCATCCAGGCGGTCGAACCGGTGATCGAACTGACCGACCTGGTCCTGGTGCTGGCAGTCAACCCCGGCTGGCCAAGCCAGGCACCCGCGGCCAATACCCGCCGCCGCATAAACGCGGTCCGGGAACTGGCCGCAAATTGCGGAGCAAAGGTCCTGGTGGGGGTGGACGGCGGGGTCACCACCGCCAACGCATCGGAGATCGCAGGCTGGGGGCCCGACATCATCGTGAGCGGCAGCGCGATCTTCGACCACCTCAGCCCTGTGCACAACCTCGAACTGCTGACACAGGCCTTGCTTCGACCCGTCAGCAAGCTCGTTGCCGGCGAGGACGAGGAGGTCGCACATGTCAGGCAGTAACGGCGGGCGGATAGTCCCGGCTCTGGTCCTGATGACATCCATGCAGATCGCTGAGCTCCACCGCCCGGACACCTTGCCGGTGTCCACGTCCGTCCTCAAGGCTGGCAACGGACACCCAATCCACTTCGAGCCTCCGTCCGTCTATCCATGAACCGTCCAGATCCGATCCGCGTCCTGGTGATAGGCGATCCGTACATGCCAGCGTCCGCCTACGCCCAGTTTCTGGCGGGTCTCGGTGACAAGGTCGCTGTTACCTCGATGCAGATCGCGGACATCGCGAGCGTGCCGCCACGTCCTGGATGCGGGAACGACGACAAGATGACCATCATTGACTGGGGCGCATCGCAGGTTGCCGGTCCCGCCCCAAACTCCTCCATAGTTCACCTCTGCTGGTCATGACCAGGGCGATCAGCGACGTCGTTCACGAGTTCGCCGCGCCTGAAACCGCATTCGAAGCCCGCCGTGCCTGCCTCCCGAACAGCGCAACAGACAGCCTCGCAACAGTGGGTAGCCCGTGACAGAACTGATTCGCGAACCTCGATATCTGGTCGCCGGTGGTCTGACGGCCCTACTCGACGGTCCGGACCTTCGATACGTTCGATGGAACGGTCGCGAGATCGTGCGAAGGATGTACGTGGGTGTTCGAGATGAACTATGGAACACCATCCAACCCAACGTCGTCGCGAGCAAGGTCGTGGAAGACCCGCATGGTTTCCGCGCAACGGTTTCGTCGCAGAACAGGGACGGCGCCATCGCGTTCGACTGGACGGTGACCATTACCGGAAGTTCCGCGGGATCGGTGGGCTGCGAGCTCGACGGTGTCTGTGCCGCCGACTTCAACTTCGCCAAGATCGGAATCTGCGTTCACCATCCCATGGAGGACGCAGGTCGCAGATTCACCGGGCTCGGCCCTTCTGGCCCCGTGGCCGGCCACCTTCCGGACCTCATCGGCCCACAGCTGCACGACGGCGATGTCGACCTGCCGTTGTTCCCTCCGATACACGACCTTGTCATCCACGGTGAGGATGGCATATCCATCCGTTTCGTGTTCACTGGCGACCGCTTTGAGATGGAGGACCAACGCAACTGGGCCGACGCCTCCTTTAAGACCTACAGCACGCCTGCGGACATGGGCTACCTATTCCGGGCCTCCACCGGGCAGGTAGTCAGGCAGACTGTGCGGACGTCACTGGAGCGAGGCTCGCGAGCTGCCACAAGCACATCACCCGTGGCCGATGGCGTCCCCGCCTTCGTGCATCTCTCTGCCGCGACCGGTCTGACGCTCGGCTCGATCGGAGTCGGCGGAATGCATCACTTCGATGAAGACACGCGCATAGCGGCCGGCCTGCTATCGAGCGCACGGCTCAACCACGTACGCGGTGATGTCCGGCTCCACGAGCCAGCATGGCGAATGAGCTTGGAGCACAGCACCCAGGCCAGTGCCGCAGCTGGATGCCCGCTGGAGCTGGCGATCTTTCTCGACAGTACCCCCGAGGCTGAACTGGCTGCACTGGCGTCCGAGCTCAAGAAAGCCGATATCGACCTGGTCCGGATTCTCGTTCTTCGAAGGGGGGAGGAAGCGACTCGCCCAGTCTGGCTCGCGGCTGCACGCGGCAGAATGGCTCCCCTCATGCCGTCTTGCCAGATCTTCGGTGGCACTGACGGTCACTTTGCCGAGATCAACAGGAATCGCAGCGCTCTCGGCGGAGCAGACGGGCTCGCCTATTCGCTAACGCCTCAGGTGCATGCCTACGACGATCTGTCCCTATTCGAAAACATCGGCGCACAGCCGGAGACGGTGCGGACGCTCCGGTCCTTTGCTGGCAACCAGAGTATCGCCGTGAGCCCGATCACGCTGAGACCGCGGCCACCTGTGCCCGGCCCGGAGCCGCTTAACGACGCAGGTCAGCGACGCGTGAGGTTGGCCATCGATCCACGGCAGCCCACGCTTCTCGCCGCGGCCTGGACAGTCGCCAGCCTTGCCGCTTTGGCGGGCGCCGGTGTGGACTCGATGACGTACTTCGAGGCATTCGGGCCCACCGGGGTAATCGACGTGGCTGGGAGCCAAGGGGAAACTGCACCGTCGGTATCTCCTGCCTATCATATGCTCAGCGATGCGGCCGAGCTGTGCGGGAGGCCGCTGCTTTCGCTTCAACCCGCGGATAGCCGCGTAGCCGGATTTGCCGTCCGCACCGAACACGGCACGTGCGCCGTCCTCGCCAACATCACGGGCCAGCCCATCCGTATGCGCGTCGGCGGTTGGACAGGGGAAGCATTCGTGCGCCTGCTTACAGCGGAGAAAGAAGCGGCCAAACACGAGCCCGCAGTGTTTCGCAATGACTACAAACGCCTATCCGCGGAGAACGGCATAGTGCAGCTGCGCCTCGGTGCGTACGAATCCGCCAGGATCCAGACAACCAGACCGCCATCCGCTTCGGTCACTCCCGGAAGGGCCTAGTCAGCATGGACGCGCCAACAAAGCGGCAGACTGCCAGCGCAACTCCACAGCCTCGATTCGACCTCATCATCCGCGGGGGAACGGTAGTCGACGGCACGGGTGCGGAACCGGTGCGGGCCGACGTTGGGGTCATTGACGACCAGATCGGCAGAGTAGGTGACTTGCGTGAAGCGACCGCTGCAGACGAGATCGAGGCAAGAGGGCTCCTGATCACCCCGGGATTCATAGACGTCCACAGCCACTCAGATCTGACACTGCTGATCGACGGCCGGGCTCAGAGCGCGATCTCACAGGGAGTCACGACCGAACTTGTCGGAAACTGCGGCCACGGCTGCTCTCCAATGGGAGAGAGCCCAACATTCGCGGCGAATATCTTCGGATACGACCCGTCCATCCCACTGAACTGGCGGACAACAGCCGAATATCTGAGTCGCCTCGAGGAAGCGAACCTTGCCATCAACGCCGCGACGCTGGTTCCGCTGGGAAACCTGCGGCTAGCAACGATGACTGACCCGGAAGCAGTCAGTCGGCCCGCCGAGCGAAGTGCGATGCGGGCGCTCCTGGCTGAGGGCCTTGAGGCCGGCGCATTCGGCTTTTCATCAGGACTCCAGTATCCTGACTCAGTTGCAACCTCTTTCGAGGAACTGGTTGATCTCACACGCGAGGTCGCCCGCCGAGACAGGTTGTACTCGGCCTGCGTGCGATACACCGACAAGCGAGCCGTCCTCGGGATAACAGAGCCAATTCAGACAGCAGAGCGGACCGGTGCCCGGGTCCAGATCTCACATGCCATGCCCATGCCCGGCAGCCCCTCCCGTATGACCGAACGGACATTTGAGCTGGTTGAGAAGGGACGAAAATCCGGCGTGGACGTGGCGTTCGACATGCATACGCGCTCACACGGCGAACTGAACATCAGCGCCATGCTGCCGCTATGGGCGGTCGCGGGCGACACAAGTGACATTGCCCGGCGACTCGCAAATACCGGTGAGCGCACCAGGATCAAGGAGTACCCAGGCTATGTCCGGCGTTTTGTCGAGAATCCGGGACCAGAGCAGATGGTGATCGCACTCACACGAGACACCAGGCTTGTGGGTCGGACCCTAGCTGAGCTCACACCAGCCGACGGCGACCCCATGGACACCCTGCTCGACATTCTCGCTTCAGAGGTGGACGACATCCATCGGCCTCTAGTTCTCATCAACATGTACCCGGAGGACGACCTTGCAGCGTTCTATCAGAACCCGATGTGTGCGATTGCGTCGGATGCAACGACCTTGAGCCCTGACGGCCGCCTGGCGAACGCCGTGTTCTACGGTGCATACACCTGGGCGTCGTGGTTCATGCGTCGTGTCGTGCGTGAGCGCAGCAGCCTGCCACTGCCGGAGGCTATCCGACGTGTTACCTCATTGCCGGCGCAGCGGATCGGTCTGGCGGATCGCGGAGCGGTCCGAGATGGCGCAAAGGCTGACCTAGCGGTTTTCGATTTCGATGCAGTCTCAGACCACGGCACGCTGCACTCACCCAACGTCTTGGCCACGGGGGCTGTCCATGTGCTAGTTAATGGCGTGCCCGCCATTCGAGACTCCACGATTACAGCCGCCCGAACGGGTCGCGTGCTGCGATCACCATAGCACCGGCTACACCCGCACGCTGGCCGATAGTGAGCTGCGCTGGCACACGGATCGGGGTGATCGGTATTCGATGCGGTGATGGCGCCCGCCCACGGAGAGACACAAATATCCGGCGTTCGGCTCGCCTCTTTAACCTGACTTCGGCCAAACTAGTGCGCAAGTCAGCTGCTGGCGTTGATCGCGTCGATGGCCAGGCGCAGGTGGTGGGGTAGCGGGTCGGCGGCGGTGATGACGTGGTCGCCGGCCTGGATCTCGATGGTGCGGTATCTGCGGGCGGTTTCACGAACTTGCGGATCGAGTAGCCGGTGACGTGCTCGACCCACCGGCTGACTGCCAGCGCGGCGAACACGGTCGTCAGGTGGGCTTCGATGGAGTCGCGGGTGCGGTGGTAGACGGGGCGGGCCTGCAGGTCGCTTTTAGCCATCCGGAAGCTCTTTTCGATCTGGAAGAGCTGGTGGTAGGCGCCGATCACGAACTCCGCGGTCACTGGCGTGCCATCCGGGCAGGCCCGCAGGTTGGTGACGTAGCTCTTCAGCCCTGCCAGGGCCCGTGCTTTGGCTTCCAGTTCGCGGTTGACGCTCTTCGTCCCGCCGGCGAGCTGGATGAACCTGTTCCGTTTCACCGGGGCCTGGCCTGCCACGGCCTGCTCTTCCCTGGCGACCTGCTCGTCGATCCCGCGCAGCGCCCGCCGGGCCCGGTCTGCCTTGTACTGGTAGTAGATGACCTGGTCGCGGCGGCCGCCGGTCGGCCCGGCCGGCCAGGGCTGGACGAAGACATGCCCGTCGGGGACCGGCGCGCCGGGGTGCTCGCGCCGCCACCGCTTCACCACGTACGGCTCGTGCGGGATTCTCGCCCCGAGGATGAACGACAGGCCCGCAGCCTCGATCGCCTTCTGGTTGGCCTCGCTGACCATCCCCGCATCCGCCACGACCGTCACGTCCGGCAGCCCGTGCGCGGCCATGAACGCCTCTATGACCGGCAGCACCATCTTGGTCTCCGCCCGGTTGCCCTCGAAGGCGGACACCATGAGCGGGAACCCGTACTGGTCAGTCAACAGGCCGATGGTGATCTGCGGCTCCAGGCGGCGTTCCTCGGAGAACCCGCTCTCCCGGAACCCGTCCCCCTCGTCAGTCTCGAAATACAAGGTAGAGCAGTCATACAGCACCAGGCTCGCCGGGCCCAGGCCAGCGTGCGCGGCGCACGCAGCGGAGATCTGCTGCCGCCAGGAGTCCTTCGCGAACACCCGCAGCCGCCGCGTCACGGTCCGGTACGGAACCGGCGGCACGCCAGCCTCCTCCAGCACCCGCGCGCTGTCGAGCTTGCTGACCGGCTCGATGATCCGCGCGAGCACCAGCTGCCGGAACACCTCATCGCCGCCCGCCGCCGCAGCCAGGCGGGGTCGTAGCGGCGGAGCCAGGTGGCGCCGTGGGAGCCGAGCCGCTCAGTCTCCGCTTCCAGGGCCGCCATCCGCGCGTCGCCGCTGAGCCCGGCGGCGGTTCGCATATCGAGGTGCACGCGGGTCTTGGCCTGCTTGCGCTCTGGCACCCGCTGGAAGAACAGCCGCGGTCCGGAACCCTGGGGGTCGACCACTGCCGAGGCGTCGTAGGCCGCCGCCCTGCTCGCCCGCCGACTCGCGGCGATGGCCGGGGCCGGCTGACGGGCCCGGTCAGTCCTTGCCCGGCACCGTGCCCGGGCTGGGCAGGTGGCTGGTGACCAGATGCCGGGCGGCCGATGGTGATTCACGCCGGCGCCCGGCGCGGATCAGCCGGATGGCTGCGCCGGGCGGGTTGGCAGGCCGGCCGCCTTCCAGGCCTGGAAGCCGCCGTCGAGGTCGGTGGCCTCGAACAGGCCGATCTTGCGCAGGGTGGCCGCGGCGAGGGTGGAGGCGTAGCCCTCTGAGCACATGACGATGATCTGCGTGTCGGCCCTGGCGAGCGCGGGAATGCGGGCGTCGCTGCGGGGGTCCAGCCGCCACTCCAGCACGTTGCGGCCGATAATGATCGCACCCGGGACCTCCCCCTCGGTGGCTCGCTGCTCCAGCGGCCGGATATCGACCAGCGCGGCGCCGTCGGTAAGGGCCGCGAACGCCGCCTCCGGGCGCAGCGGGGCCAGGCCGCTGCGCGCCTCGGCCAGCAGCTCGTCGATGCTAGGCGCGTCATCCGGCAACGCGTCAGGGGTGAGGCCGGCGGCCGACGCCGACGCGGCAGCCAGCGCTGTGCCCGCGCCGCCGCGGCCGCGTGCGCCCTCCGGGCCGTCGACCGCCACGGTCTCCCGCGCGATCAAGCCGTAACAGGTGGCGGTGTAGTAGGTCATCGCCATCAGCGGCGGCGAGTACGCGTGGATGCTCGTCGCCGGCCCACCGCCGCCGTGCCCGACGTCGTGGACGTGCGCGGGCCCGAACGCCACCGCCTCGCCACCGAGCAGCCGCCGGCGGGCGACCCGCTGGCCGCCCGGCGCCCGGTACTGCTCGGCCAGGCAGCCCTCGGCCACGGCAAACGACCCGGACGACCCGCCGTGGTCATGCCAATCGGTGTCCTGGCCACGTTCCCAGGCCAGCAGCCACACGTCGCAGGAACTGGACCGGTACAGCGGCAGGTACCA
>Ga0126380_10000637_pt1 | contig 12069 bp, 9 predicted proteins | sample PanSoiMetPlot_26_FD_92544 | JGI IMG/M metagenome (GOLD analysis project Ga0126380, IMG submission 92544) | Tropical forest soil microbial communities from Panama - MetaG Plot_26 | ecosystem: Environmental > Terrestrial > Soil > Tropical forest > Bulk soil | place: Panama | collected 2016-02-17
CGAAATTCGTGCGAGACGTTTGCGACGAAATCCCTCCGCACGCGCTCCAATTTGCGCAAATCGGTGATGTCATGCAGCACGACGACCGCACCGTTCGCTTCCGTGGTATGCACCGCAGCAACTGTTGCCGCAAAAAAATGCTGACGCAACGTCCCGGTGACGATTTCCGATTCCACGCGCGGCTCGCCTTTGAGCACCTTGCGCACCGCCTCGATCAACTCCGTTTGCCGCACCACTTCCACCAGCGCGCTACCCGGCTTGGGAGGCGAGCCCAAACCGAGAATCGAAGCAAAGCTGGGATTCGAAAAGAGCACGCGCTCGGAGCCGTTCACCACCGCCACGCCTTCCACCATGCTTCCCAAAATCGCGGAAGAGAGGTTGCGCTCCTCGGTCAGCGTTCGAATGGATTGGTTCAGCCGCGCTGCCGTTTGGTTCAGTGATGAGCCGAGCGAATCCAGCGCATCGCCGGAGGCACCAACTGGCTCTGAATGAAAGTCTCCTTCCGCAACGCGCCGGGAGAATGCAGTAAGGCGGTCCACTCGATTCGTGAACGTTCGCGACACCAGAAGCGTCACCGCGCCGAGAACCGCCAGAATTAGAAACGAGGTGAGCCACAAACTCTTGCGAAACTGTTCGACCACGGACGTCACAGTCTCGAGGGGCAACGCAAAACGCAGTAAAACGGGCTGCCCAGCAGCGGTGGGTTGGCGCACGGCGTAATAAAGTAAATCTTGGTTGATGGTCACGCTGTGCCGAACCGAATGGCCGGTACCTGCGCGCAGCGCCTCCTGTACCTCCGGCCTGCCGGCGTGGTTCTCCATGGTCTGCGGATCGGACTGCGATTCGGCAAGCACGAGCCCTTGTTCCGTAATCACGGTGACGCGGGCGCCGCTCGCAGCCATTTCGTGCGTCCAGTTTTGGAGGCCGCTGATCTCTTCTGGGTTTGCCGGAGGAAGTGCGGAAAGAACCGGCGCACGAGACTGTGCCACACCCGCAATCGCTTTCAGCTGCTCAAGGCCTGTTCGTTCGTAGTCGCGCCGCAGCGCTCGCTCGGCGGAAAAATCCACCGTAATCAGCGCCACAAGAAGCAGCGCGAGAAACGTCAGCGCAAGTTTCCAGAATAGATTAAGCCGCACGGGTTTCGAACAAGTACCCCGCGCCACGAACGGTCTTCAGGTGAACCGGATTTTCCGGGTCGGATTCGATTTTTTCCCGTAACCGGCGAACGTAAACGTCCACGCTGCGCGGAGTCACGAAGCGATCCGTGCCCCAGACGGCGTCCAGAAGCTGGTCCCGCGTGAAAACACGATTCGGGCGCGAAGCCAAATAATAAAGCAGCCGGAATTCAAGCGTGCTCAGCGGCACCGGCTTGCCCGAGTGGCTCACGCGATAGGACGCTGGATCAATTGCCAATCTGCCCACCTCAATCGTTCGCGGCGAATCCGCGGGCGGCTCCGCCCTGCGCAATAGCGCCTTGACGCGCGCAATCAATTCGCGCGGGCTGAACGGTTTGGTGACGTAATCGTCCGCGCCCATTTCGAGTCCAACCACGCGGTCGGCTTCTTCGCCACGCGCTGTCAGCATCAGAATGGGCAGACGATTTAGCGACTCATCCTTGCGGACTTCCCGGCAAATATCGAGGCCGGAAAGTTTTGGCAGCATGAGATCGAGCAGTAGCAAATCGGGAGGCGTCTTTTTCAAAGTGCTCAAGCCAGTGGATCCGTCGTGTGCGGAGCTGACTTGAAACCCTTCGTTCGCGAGGTTGTAGCGGACAAGCTCGACGATATCGCGGTCGTCTTCGATAATCAGGATTCTTTTCATTTGAACCGCTTTACGGTCACCCGGAATGGAAACAGGTCGGACCGCCTGCCGGCTTGGCGTCAGTGTATCCCAGGTATGAGAGCTGCGGTAGGCAGGCGGCTTTCCGGTCGTGCCATGAACATTTCTTAACACGGCGGGAGTATTGCAAACCTTCGATAACAAGCGATTTACACGAATGTGAATGGATGATGAACAAAAGTACTGGACGACTGGCGCCGATTGTTAATCCGGCCTAGGCGTTTGTCGTCGTGAATGCCAGGGACAGCAGCGTTTTCTGTTCCAACTCGTGGGCCTTCGCGGACCCTGTCGCGGGACTCGCGCTGGCCGAGCGCTTCACGGAACGCAGTCTGATCCCGCGGGCATGTGCGATCTGGGTCAGCCGTGGCATGACGTAAGAGAAAGGTCCCATATTCCGCGGCTCTTCCTGAACCCACACGACCTCGCGAGCGTTGGGATGGGCATCGAGCGCTGCGTTAATCTCCGGCCGCGGCAGCGGATAAAGCTGGTCGAGGAGCAGAATCGCCGTATTCGTGTCCTTGCGCCGGCGGCGTTCCGCCCGCAGTTCGTGGCCGACCTTGCCGCTGGCAATCAGAATCCGTTTCGCGTCCGTAACTTCCTTATCGGGAACGATCTGCAAGAAACGTGGTTGCGTAAACTCTTCAATCGAAGAACTCGCGTCCGGATGCCGCAGCATGCTTTTCGGCGTGAACACCACAAGTGGCTTACGCCACGGCCGCCGCGCCTGCCGCCGGAGCATGTGAAAATACTGCGCTGCGGTCGAAGGCTGGCACACCTGAATATTTTCTTCCGCCGCCAGTTGCAAGTACCGTTCAACTCGCGCACTCGAATGTTCCGGCCCCTGCCCTTCGTAGCCATGCGGAAGCAGCAGCACAATGCCGGCCGGCAAATCCCATTTATCTTCGCCCGCGCTGATGAATTGATCGATGATTACTTGCGCGCCGTTTGCAAAATCGCCGAATTGCGCCTCCCACAAAACTAAAGCTTCCGGGAAATCGCGGCTGAAGCCGTATTCGTATCCGAGGCAGCCTGCTTCCGAAAGCGAAGAATTAAAAATCTCGCAAAACGGCCGCTTCGGCGATTTCTTCGCCAAAGCCGCCAGCGGAACGTGCTCCCATTCATTCACCGTATCAACGAGCACCGCATGCCGTTGATTGAACGTTCCGCGCTGCGAATCCTGTCCCGTCAGCCTAAGCGGCGTTCCTTCTTGCAAAAGCGAGCCAAACGCGAGCGCTTCGGCAAATCCATAATCCACTGCGCGCTTGCCATGCCCCATCTCCGAGCGCTGCTCCAGCAACTTCACAATCTTCGGGTGCGTATGGAAACCTTCGGGCACCCGCACTAGTTCCTCGGTAATTTCCGCAAGCTTATCGAGTGAGAGTCCGGTCTCTACTTCGTATTCGGGCTTGAACGCGCCGCGATGAAACGCCGACCAGTATTTCGGCAATTGCCGCAGGTGCGGAGTCTTTTTCAGTTGCCCTGCCTTTCTCTGCTCCGTTTCGTATTCGGCTTTTATGGACTCAACGATTGCACTCGCGTCAATTCCTGTGTGTTCCGCGTAAATCTTCCACAACTGCGGATGGTTCTTGATTCGGTCGTAGAGCAGCGGCTGCGTAATCGTCGGATCGTCCACTTCGCTGTGGCCGTGCCGCCGGTAGCCGATCAAGTCCACGACAACATCGCTGCCGAACGTCTCACGGTATTCCGCGGCCATGCGACCCACGCGCACAACCGCATCCGGATCTTCCGCATTCACGTGAAAGACCGGAATGTTCTGCCGCTTGGCCAAATCCGCCGCAAACCGCGAAGAATGTTCCTGAATCGGCCGCGTTGTGAATCCAATCAGGTTGTTCACAATGATGTGTATGCTGCCGCCTACAGTGTAAGCATCGAGATCGGCCAAATTCATCGTCTCCGCCCAAATCCCCTGCCCGGCAAATGCTGCGTCGCCATGCATGATGATCGGCACAACTCTATTGGTCACGTCACGGTCGAAGCCGCCTTCAAACCGCGCCAGCTTCGCGCGCACCCGCCCCATCGCCACGGGGTCCACTGCTTCGAGGTGGCTCGGATTCGAAACCAGGTGAATCTCAATCTCTTTTCCCTCGGCCGTCTTGTAAATTCCCGTTGCCCCGATGTGATACTTCACGTCACCCGCACCCAGCACGCTGCGAGGATCCACGTCTTCGAATCCCGCAACGACTTCATGCGGCGTTTTGCACGCAGAGTGCACCATCACGTTCAAGCGCCCGCGATGACTCATAGCCATGACGCATTCCACCGCGCCGTGCTCGCCTGCCATATCCAGCATCGCGTCCAACATTGGGATCAGCGACGTATTTCCCTCGAGCGAAAACCGCTTCGTGCCCAAATACCTTGCCTGCAGCACCTGCTCAAATAAATCCGCACGCACGAGCCGTTCCAGGATTCTCCGCTGATCAACGGCCTCCGGCTCTGCCTCCATGCGCTCGGCGATCCAGTTCCGCCGTTCCGGCTGACCGAGGTGCATGAAGTCTACGCCGATTGTTCCGCAGTAATGTCTGCGCGCTTCCTCGGCAATTTCCCCGCTGAATTCCAGATCCGGCGAAGCAAGCGGCTTCAGAAATCCAAGTGGATCGAGGTCGGCCTGCAAATAGCCCCAGCGGCGGAACGCATCGAAAATCTTTTCGCGCTCCGCGCCATTCTCGGATTTTTTAGGCGCTTTTGCGGGTTTGGCGCCGCGATCCGCTTCCAGTGTTGTACGGTGTGCCATCAGGTCAACCTTCCAATCCCCAATTTTGCCATAGAACGCCTAAACCCGCAGGCGGGCTGCGGTTGCCCTTACCCCAGCAACCAAAACATGCAACTCGACTTGATACGTTTGAATCGGACAAGATAAACACACCAGCCGCGGAGGGGTTATGCCAGGTCCGCGTAGTTTGCGTTCATCGTCCTTTGTTCTTACGATTTGTTGCGCCTCGATCCTCTTTTTCTACTGGAGTTGCAACGGTGGGAGCTCCACCTCTCCGCCGCCACCCCCACCTCCCCCTCCCGCGACATTTGACTTGATCCAAGTGGCTAACGGCTTTTCCAATCCTCTCGATATCCAGCAGCCGGATGACAACAGCGGACGCCTTTTCGTCGTTGAACAAGGCGGCCACATTCAAATCATCCAGAGCAATGGAACGCGCGCCGCAACTCCTTTTTTGGACGTGACGGGACGTTCAGGATTCACGTCCGGCGGCGAAACTGGCCTTCTGGGCCTCGCATTTCATCCGAACTATTCAAGCAATCGTCGCTTCTATGTGAACTACACGCGCAATAGCGGCGCGCAACTGCAAACTGTCATCGCCGAATTCACCACCTCCGCCGGCAACCCAAATTTCGCCGACCCGACGACCGAAAACATTCTTTTTACTGTCGATCAGCCATTTTCCAATCACAACGGTGGCGGTCTTGCGTTCGGCAAGGACGGTTTTCTTTACATAGGTCTTGGGGACGGCGGCAGCGGCGGTGACCCGCAAGGCAACGGGCAAAATACCAATACGCTGCTCGGAAAAATGCTTCGCATTGATGTTGACTCTGCCCACTCGCCAGGCTTGAACTACGCGATTCCACCGAGCAACCCATTCGTTACCAGCGGAGGCCGCGCAGAAATCTGGCTCTACGGTTTACGCAATCCGTTTCGATTCTCAATTGATTCAATAACCGGCGATTTGTGGATCGGCGACGTGGGGCAGGACAAGTTCGAAGAAGTGGACCATCTCACGTCTGCGCAAGGTGGCGCCAACCTCGGCTGGAACATCATGGAAGGCACACACTGTTTTCTGCCTTCGACGGGCTGCTCCATGGCCGGGCTTACCCTGCCTATCTTCGACTACGACCACACACAAGGCGACGAGACCGTAATCGGCGGCCATGTCTATCACGGCACGAAAATGCCCGCGCTCGTTGGCGCATACGTCTTCGGCGATTTCATTAGCGGCCGGATGTGGACACTCACGCAAAGCGGTTCGACGTTTACTCGAACATTCCTATTCAATGTTGCAGCCAATGACATCTCCTCCATCGGGCGCGATCAGCTTGGAGAGTTATACGTCGCACGCTATTCGACTGGCGCCGTCTCGCGCATTCATCAAGTTGGCCAGCCATAGTTCTTCCCGCAAAATCTGGCCAATTTGGAGCTTTTCTGGCTCTTCTGCAAGCGCACACTCTGCGCATGCAAGCTAAAGCTACTGCGGAATATTCCGTTCGAAGAGCGAACGTCGAAGAGTTAGACGCGGCGTTTCGAATCGTTGAAGAATATTACGACGCAGCGAGCGTCATCGCGCGCGACACTGAAAAGGAATTTCAAAAACACTATTTCGGCGAGCGCAGCGGCGTCTGGCTCGCTTCATTGGAAAACAAAGTCGTTGGATGCATCGCCCTTCGCGAACTTCTAGAAATCCCGCGCAGCAGTGAAATCAAGCGTTTGTACGTTCAGCCTCTTTATCGGCAGCACGGAATCGCGCAAGCCTTGCTGAATGCGCTCGAACAATTCGCCGCGAACGCTGGTTACGAATGGCTCTATCTCGATTCCGCCCCCGGAATGGAGACGGCCGTCCGCTTTTATCAGCGCAACGGCTACGAGCCTTGCCCGCGCTATAACAACAACCCTCAAGCCAATATTTATCTCCGAAAGAGAATTCGCTAGGGATGCTCTAGAGCTCCGTCACAATCTGCTGCAGGCGCTGCGCGATCTCTTCCGGTGTGGCGTCAGCCGAAAACGAAACCGGCTTGCCAATGTGAACTGTAATTTCACCGCGATGCGCAAGCCGGCGTCGCTCGCGCTTCATTCCCCAAACTCCATCGAGCCGCATCGGAATAATCGGCAACTGCAAATTCTGCGCAAGCATTCCAATTCCGGGTTGAAACGAGGCCATACGTCCGTCTTCGGAGTTGTTCACTTCCCCTTCCGGAAAAATCAGCAAGTTGTAGCCGCGGTCCACTGATTCGCCAGCGAATCGAAAACTTTGACGAAACCCTGATAATTGTGGCAACGGAAACACATTGAAGAGCGCCGTAACCAAGAAATAGCCAAGCTGGTATGCCCAGCGCTTCACAAAAAACCACTCGCGCGCAGGTTTGCGCATGCGCATCAGTGTTTCTCCGCCCATCGCCGGCGCCAACCTGTGACGAAATCGCCAAGGCAGCGCCATCAAAATCAAGCCCATATCCGCGCGGCGCGTAATGTGATTCGAAATCACAATCGCCTGTCCATTAACATTTTTCAGATTCTCGCGCCCCAACACGAGCGGATGTCCCAGAATCTTCGTTGCCGGCCAAACCAACGCGTAATAAATCAGCAAACGAAGCCATCTCACTGTCTCCCACTGCGCCCACCGTGGGTAGGCATAGTCGCTGTGTCGCGCGGCCGGCTGTTGCAGCAGCCTCTGCACGTCGGCCGCTGTCTTCGCTTCCGAAAAAGTTGTTTCGTTTAGCTCCACGTTGTAGCGTCGCTCAATCGCAGAAAGCAGCTCCACGCGATCGAGAGACGTCATTGATTCCAGCGATCCTCCTTCAGAAAGGGAAACTCCCAGCCCCGCGAGAAATTCATTCGCTGGCGCTTGGCTTTTTCGTGGCTCGAGCAGCTCTGGAATCCGTTCCGCGATCGCCGGTAATTTCGGTTTCCCAGTGGAAGTGCGCGGAAAATCAGCACCCGGCCAGATCACCCACATACGGATACGCTGATATTCCGCAAGAGATTGGTTCAAAGATGTCACGGCATACGCGCACTCTTCCTCTAACTGAGCCGCAGCTCGCGGTGAACTGTCATCCCACGCTTGCGGCAGAAGCACTGCACACGGCTCCATGTCGCTGCCTCGCTTGATAGGCAGCACTACGCAATCGCGTATCTGCTTGTAGTGCTTCAGCCGCCCTTCCAAATCCTCCGGGTAAATATTCAGCCCGGCCGGCGTCACGATCACATTCTTCTTTCGCCCACGAAATCGCAAATTCCCTTCAGCGTCCAGCTCTCCGACGTCGCCGGTTCGCAACCATTCGGTGCCGGCCGCGCGAACTTCTCCTGCTTCCCAATAGCCCGCAGAAACATTTTCTCCCCGCACCAAAATTTCACCGTCCTCGGCCAGCTTGAATTCGCGTCCGGGCAAAACCTTGCCGACACTCCCTTCTGTAGCCCGAAACGGATGATTCAGACTGACGAGCGAAGCCGTCTCCGTCATTCCGTATCCTTGAACGACAGCAAATCCGAGCCGCTTAAAAAACATTTCCGTTTCAGAAGAAAGCGCGGCGCCCCCGCAAATGAACGCCCAGAATTTCCAGCCAAACATTCTGTGAATTCGTCGGAATCGCCAAGCACGCTTCAAGAACGGCTGCCCCTCTCCTGCTTTGCTCGCCGCCGCGAACCATTCACTCCAGCCGCGCGCCTCTATCTCTCGCCGAAGCGCTCCATGCAGGGCGTCCAACATTCGCGGCACTGCAATCAGCGCCGTCGCGCGTTCCTTCTTGATCGTCCGCAAAATCTCCAAAGGATTTGTAGAACTCTCCAGCACAACCGTCGCGCCCAATAGTGGCGGCACGAACAACGTCATGAATTGGCCAAATACGTGGCTCAGCGGCACCAGCGAAACAAACCGCAGCGGATGCATCCACCGTTCATGTTTCCGGTACTTCTCGATCTCCTGTTCAATTGGCTCCAAATTCGCGAGAAAATTTCCATGCGTCAGCACAACACCGCGCGGCTCGGCCGTCGTTCCCGACGTATAAAGAATTTCTGCAATCGTATTTCTTTGTGATTCGTCTCTTGGATCGACCGCAAGGTCCTTTGGCAGCTGGCTTTCGGACCCTGCGCGCAAATCATTCAGAACCAGGAACGGAATTCCCAAGTGCAATTCTGGCAGGCCGCGTTCCCTCAGGACTATTTTTACTCCGGCATCGCGAATCGTCTTCTCTACAAATTCCAGACTCGCGCCCGCATCCATCGGCACCGCAATCGCCCCGCGCAGTTGAATCCCCCAAAAACAGCCAATCCACTCCGCCGAATTCGCTCCCCACAACAGCACACGATCGCCCCGCTCGACTCCCTTCTCGCTTAGCGCAAAACTCCAGGAAATCGCGTCGCTGCGCAGTTTCACATATGTCTTTTTTTCCCGCCGGTACCCGCGCCTCTGCACGACAGCCGCATCGCCGCCGAAACGCGAGAATAAGTCCAGCAAGCTGACTAGATTCGCTCTAGACATGGGCTTTTCAGCCTGATGGTACGCCAAACCGGCATCTTCAGCCGCAATCCTGACTTCCGCTTCACTTTGCATTCCAAGCTCTCAATCGCAATCCCCATGCCACGATGGAACTCTTCCGCGCATCCAACCAAAACCTCCAAAGTGAATTGCGCCGTTCTCGGTTACAATAGAAGAGGCTGGGGGAGCCGCCGTATTTCCCTCTTCAATTTGGTCTGTTGGGGTCAAGATGCCGGTACCTGTTTCTCAGGCGTGGACTGTTGCAACGTACGTCCTCAAGCAAAAGCTTGCGGGGCGTAAACGCTATCCGTTCGTCCTCATGCTGGAGCCTCTATTCCGCTGCAATCTCGCCTGCGCCGGCTGTGGAAAGATCCAATATCCCGCGCACATCCTTAAGCAGGAATTGACACCCGAAGAGTGTTTTAAGGCCGTCGACGAATGCGGCACGCCCATGGTTTCCATCCCCGGCGGCGAGCCGCTCATGCACTCACAAATCGACAAAATCGTCGAAGGCCTCGTCGCGCGCAAAAAGTACATCTACCTCTGTACGAACGCGCTGCTGCTCAAGGAAAAACTCGACCTTTTCAAGCCCAGCAAATACTTGACCTTTTCCGTCCACGTGGATGGCCAGCGTGAGCATCACGATTTCTCCGTCTGCCGCGAAGGCGGCTACGACCAAGCCATCGAGGGCATTCGCGAAGCCGTAAAGCGCGGTTTCCGCGTCACCACCAACACCACGCTCTTCGATGGCGCCGATCCCAAAAGTGTCCGCGCTTTCTTCGACGAAATGATGGACCTCGGCGTCGAGGGCATGATGCTTTCGCCCGGCTACTCCTACGAAAAGGCGCCTGATCAAAAACACTTCCTCGGCAAAGCGCGTACGCGCCGCCTCTTTCGCACCATTCTTGCCAATCGCAAGAAGTCCTGGCGTTTCAATCAGTCTCCGCTTTTCCTCGAAATGCTTATGGGCAAGCGCAACTACGCCTGCACGCCTTGGGGCATGCCCACCTACAACGTCTTCGGTTGGCAGAAGCCCTGCTACTTGCTGCAAGACGGTTATGCCGACACATTTCGGGAGCTGCTGGACGCGACTGAATGGCAAAACTACGGCACCGAATCCGGCAACACCAAATGCGCGAATTGCATGGTCCACAGCGGCTACGAAGCCTCGGCTGTGGATCACACGTTTAGCGGCCTGGGAGGCCTCTGGCAAACCATAAAAGCCACGTTCAATGGAACATACACTGATCCCGATGCCATCGCGCTCCTGAACGAGCCCGTTCGTCCAGTGCACGCCTTCAATCCGCTGGTGCAAATCGAATCCTCCAAAGCGCAAATGGAAGAAACCCGCGCATGAGCATCCCTCAGCACATGAATGCGCACGTTGAGCCGGGCGCGGGCAAATTCGATCCCGATCAGCTCGAAGTTGCTCCTGGCCGTGAGCGGGAAACTGTTGAAGGTTGGATTCCCGAACTCGCGAACGAACAAGAATTGCGCGAAGCGCTCGAAAAAGCGTTCGACTACCGCGGCGACGTCACTCTCACTAAGAAAGATGGTTCGAAACTCGAAGGCTATATCTTTGATCGCGTGTCCGGTTCCACATTGGAATCTTCCTTCGTTCGAGTTTTGCCCAAGGACTCCGGCAATCGCCAAAAAATCGCATATTCTGAAATCGCGGCGCTCGTTTTTTCCGGTCGTGACCCTGCCGCCGGCAAGAGTTGGGAAGCATGGGTCAAAAAGTATTGGGAGAAAAAGGCTTCTGACGGGCATGGCGCGAGCCTCCACCCGGAAGCTCTTGAGTAGCCCAGCATAACCATCTATCCAAATAACTTATTTATTTTCAATAAATTAGCCGAAAACATCCCCCCGTCTTTCCGTGGACTTTTGACCCCTCCTGTGTTACTATAAGTCTCAGCATTTGTTAGTCTTGTACTGCCTTTTGATTTGTTTAAGGGGCTGCATTAGTTGGGTTTGCGGCTTTTTTCGGCAAGAGGATGTCACGGCGCCTTCCCCGTAAGCTGACTGCCAGTTGACGGATTCCGGAGCACGGACCAAGACAGCAAAGCAATCCCATGCTGGCCCGGCTCGACCGGCGTCACTTACGAGAGGAACGCCAAGTGAAGGAACAAGGCACAGTAAAGTGGTTCAATGCTTCGAAAGGCTATGGTTTCATTCAACGCCAGACCGGAGAAGATGTTTTCGTTCACTTCTCCGCAATCACCATGGAGGGCTACAAGTCCCTCAACGAAGGTCAAGCGGTGGAATTTGAAGTGAAAAAGGGTCCGAAGGGCCTGCAAGCAGAGAACGTTACAAGCCTCTAAGGCTGTTAGTTTCTTTCAAGGCGAGAGTTCTTAAGAATAAGGTTTTCAAGACGGGAAGTTAAGTCCAACGAGTGGCCCAAAGGTACCAAGGAGGATACGGTGCAAGTAATGCAGGAAGGCCAGACCATCAAGCATGAAGTTTATGGACTCGGAATCGTGACCTCGTCCGATCAGGAGCGCACCTCGGTTGATTTTGACGATCACGGCCCCAAGCTCTTCGTCACGAGCATCATGACCGCTGAGTTGATCGGCGAAGCGCCAGCCGTGCCGCCCAAGACCAAGCGCCGCCGCAAGGCCTCCACCGCTGCGAAAGCCGCGAAGAAGGCCGCTGCCGCCGCCGCTCGCTCCTAATTCTGTTTTTGTCTTGAATTTACCTCTTCATGCAGGGGCCGACTTCCGAGTCGGCCCTTTTTCTTTCGCAGGTAGGTTTCGTTCCTTTCGAAACGCCCCTGTGCTTCGTGCGCAGGGGCGTTTTCTTTTTCCGCCCCTCTTCAACCCTTCACTTCCCTCCTAAGAGTGATTCGCTCAAGGGCGCACTCGACGGGAACTGCCAACACTGAATGAGTGACCACGGCTGATTAGATGAAGGCGTCGGCTCCTGACGCCGAGTAAACTTGGTTGCGCTAACGACCGAGGCTCGGAAGAAAGGAGCCGAGCGATGCTAATTATAGGCTGTGATTTTCATACTCGCTACC
>Ga0126380_10000638_pt1 | contig 12067 bp, 7 predicted proteins | sample PanSoiMetPlot_26_FD_92544 | JGI IMG/M metagenome (GOLD analysis project Ga0126380, IMG submission 92544) | Tropical forest soil microbial communities from Panama - MetaG Plot_26 | ecosystem: Environmental > Terrestrial > Soil > Tropical forest > Bulk soil | place: Panama | collected 2016-02-17
ACAAACACACCCTATGAAAACTCGAAAAACCCCTATTCTAGCAAACCTCCGTCTCGTTCTCGCTAGCACCTTTTTGCTGGCCGCGGTCGGATTGGCCTCGGTCGCGCTGACGACGACCAACTTGGTATCAAACAACGATACCGACGCGGCAAAACCAGCGTTCCACGGCATCAATCAATCGGCCATCGATGGCGTTGAAGCGCGCAACGAGTCGGCCTTTAAGGGCGCCGTAGGCGCGCAAGAGCTGGAACAAGCGCTTCCAAATTTGGGACCGGACACGAGGGCGGTCGAAGAATTCATGAAGCGCGCGTATCCCGCAGATGACATACCGGTAACGGTTGCGAGTGATGAGCTTGCTTCGATTACGGATTTTATGAATGCGGCCTTTAATCCGACGCCGGCCCCAACCGCGACGGCAACTGCAACGCCGGCCGGAACTTCAACGCCGATCGAAACCGCGACTCCAAAAGGCAAGAAGAAGAAGAAAGGCGGCAAGAGAGGCGGCATTACCGCTCCCGCGCCGGCTGCTCCTGCTCCTCCAACGACGATCACTGTAAGCTCTCCGCCAGAGCCGACGCCAACTCCGTACCCAGTATGGTCCTTGTACGGCCCGAGCACGGCAACGTTCCCAGATGTCCTGACGTTTTCGGGACAAACTTATGTGACTTCCGGTCGTATCACGGCCTTGGCCGTTGATCCGGCCTGCGTTCCCGCCAGTTGCACCCTTTGGGTCGGCGCTGCTGGTGGCGGTATTTGGCGAACGGACAATGCCTACGCGACTCCGCCGGCGTGGACTTTCCTTACCAGCTTCGTCCAATCCAATGCCATCGGAACGATTACGTTTGATGCTGCGCACAACGCGCTCTATATCGGCACGGGTGAACCGAACGCTTCAGGCGACTCGGCCTCCGGCGCTGGCATTTGGAGATCGCTTGATCGTGGTAACACCTGGGTGCCACTTAGCGCGCAGGTCACCAACCTGACGACAACGTCGCCCGGGTCCGGCCCCAACGGGACTTATTCTGGAAACGCGTTTGTCGGTCGCTCGATCGCCTCGATTGTGATCGACCCGACAAACCCGTTGATCATGTACGTTTCGTCCACTCGCGGTGTCCGCGGCATTTCGTCCGTTACGGGTGGTGGAACTTCAAACCCACCGCTGAACCGTCCGCCCTTTGGATTATTTAAGTCCGTCGACGGCGGAGGACACTTCAGCTTTATCTGGGACGGCGGTTCCGATTGCCCGGCACAGGGCCCGGTCTTCTGCAACGGCACATCCTCGGATGCGTCACTCCGTGGCGTGACCGACGTGAAGTTGGATCCGAACAATCACAATATTGTGTACGCCGCAACCTACCCGTCGCCGAATAGCAGCGGTGGAGGCATCTGGCGTTCAACTGACGCTGGAGTTCATTGGACCCAGATCATTGGGCCTAGGAACGCGGCGGACAATAGTGATCGCGCGGCGTTCGACGTGATCAACCTGGGCGGTGGCAACACGCGCATGTATGCCCAGATCGGCAACAGCGGCTCGCCTGTGTCCCACATTTTCCGCAGCGACAATGTCAACACGCTCGCGATATTTGCCGATTTGACGGCGGCGGAAGCGCCAGCGGGCCAAAGCAGCAACGTCTGCACCGGGCAGTGCTGGTACGACAATTTGGTCTATATCATTCCAGGCTTCCCGAACGCGGTATATGCCGGTGGTTCGTATGTGTATAACGAGTGCGCCGGCAAATCCGACTGCCGCGCAGTCATCGAATCCGGTGACAACGGCGTCTCGTGGAGAGACTTCACCTGGGACTTCAACCTGACGCCAACGCCTGTTGGTCAGTGCTGTCAGCCAAATCCGGTCTCGCAAGGCCAGATCCATCCTGACCAACACGCTTTCGCGATACCTCCACTCGATCCGAACACTTTCTTCAGCGGGTCTGACGGTGGATTGGTGCGCAGCAGAAGCACGACCTCCGGCGGACCGGGATATGGCAACGCCTCCGGCCTTTGCGCGGCGCGAGGACTTGGTGGTGCCGATCTGTTACTATGTCAGCAGCTTCTCTCGCTTATACCTAACAGGCTCGAGACGATGAACGCTGGTCTCTCGACCTTGCAGTTCCAGAGCGTATCGGTTGCGAACGACAATGCCTTCCACGTGCAAGGTGGCACGCAGGACAACGGCACGTTCGAGACCTTCGGTTCGTTGTCATGGCCGCAGATTATCTACGGTGACGGCGGTCAGTCGGGCTTCAAACAGAACAACTCGACCTGGCGCTTCAATACGTTCACCGGACAAGCAAACGACGGTAACTTCCAAAATGGCAATCCAACCAAATGGGTGGAAATTACCGGGCCGATTCTATTCAGCGTAGAAGCCTCTCAGTTTTACCCGGCGATTATTGCGGATCCGACCGCAGCTTTTTCGGGTTCGATCTTCCAAGGATCGCGCCACATTTGGAGGTCACAAGACTGGGGCGGCGCGACCATAATCGGTATCGCCGCGCTCGAAGCGTTCTGTCCTGAGTTCGGACCATATAGTCCGTTCTGCGGCGACTTCGAGCCGCTGGGTGGTCCGTCGGCAGCGGATTGCTCGGGTGTGTTTCCGCCATTCGGCATAAACTGCTTGAACACCGGTGGTGATTTGGGCGGCACCGTATATGGCAGCGACCGCCGCGCAACGAGCGCGAGCCGCATAATTTCAGCGATCGCACGAACAACCAGCAATACGAATACCGCGTGGGCTGCCACTTCCGGCGGACGTGTGTTCATCAGCGACAACATCAACACGGCAACGCCGAGCGCTGTGACTTACACCCGTGTGGATTCCAGTACCTCGGGGGTCAGTCCGTCTCGATTCCCAACGAGCATCGCGATCGATCCGAACAACGTGCATCATGCCTGGATCTCGTATTCGGGTTATGACTTTAATACGCCGTTGACGCCTGGACACATCTTCAGCGTGACTTGGTCTGGATCGGGACTGGCGACATGGGTTGATATCAGTAACAACCTGCCGAAGATCCCAACGAACCAGGTCATCTTCGATCCGTTCACCGGGGACCTCTTCGCATGCAATGATTTCATTGTCCTGCGGAAACCGGCTGGCCAGGCGTACTGGTTCCCCGCCGGGTCGGGAATGCCATTCGTCGAAGTCTCAGGCCTAACGATGGCCCCGAACGCGCACATTCTGTATGCGGCGACGCATGGACGCAGCGTGTGGCAGCTGTTCTTGCCGTAACCTGATCTAATTAAGAAGTAACGATGGGCGGGATGAGAAATCGTCCCGCCCATTTTGTTTGTGCGCTCGACATTTGGCGTCCGAGCATTCTAGATACGACCGTCCCGCCTTCGTCCAAACAAAGTACGGAAGAACAAAGAGTATGAAGAAACTAATCTTAGTTTTGGCAGTAGTTCTCGGCATCAGCACTTTCGCTAATGCCATTTCGATCAGCATCGCAATCGGCGATCAGCCGTACTACGTCCATGGTCCGGGCTATTGGTATCACGGGGGATATTATGTTTGGGTGCCGGGACATTGGGCCTGGCGCCACGGCCACCAAGTCTGGATTCACGGCCATTATCGGCTGCGCTAATCGCGCATTTCTTAGTCTGATTTGATCAGCAGTTGCGCGTTTGTCGCAGCGAAAAAATTTTTCGCAGCGGCCAATTACGCACATCAGTTGCCGCGCCTTAAAGCAGTTCAGGACGATCGCCCCATTCCTTGGGATCAGCACATCCTCAATCCACGACGGGATCGCTCAGGGCACGGAAGGTTCGGCGTTCAAGATCAATTTAGGAGCACTCAGCGTCGGCGACGTAACCAGTTTCGATTACGATTTCCTGACGTCGGATCTCACCCGGAGCGACTTCGCCTTCTAGGAACTTAATGGTGGCGCCATTCATGTCTTTGCCGATACAAGTAGCCCGTTCCTACAGCCGACAACAGGTGCGGGTAATCCATTTAGTTTGGAAACCACTTATCACACCGTCTCGATCACCATCACGAGCGCCGCCACCTACACCCTTGGCATCGCAGTGATGGATGCGCCGACGACCGACAACCAGTCGGGATTGTTGGTCGACAACATCGTCGTCACCCCGGTGCCGGAACCGACCACGGTCGCGTTCAGCATCGCGGGCGCTTCGTTGTTGATGGCACTGCGTCGTCGAATCAAGAAGACTGCCTGACAGAGTTTAGCTGTTTACAGCGGGCCGGCGGTAAAGCCGGCCCGTTTTGTTTTCTTCAAGATCGACATCGGTCCGTTTGACGTTGAACGATAAGGAAGGCATATTCCGCGCTCCTCTTCCCCCTCAAAGGATTTCGCATGGATAAGATTCGTAACATCGCCATCATCGCGCACGTTGATCACGGCAAGACCACGCTGGTCGATCAGCTGTTGCGCCAATCCGGCACTTTTCGGGAAAACCAAAAGGTCGAAGAACGGATGATGGATTCGATGGATCTGGAGCGCGAGAAGGGAATCACGATTCGCGCCAAGAACGCGGCGTTCCAGTGGAACGATTATCGAATCAATATTGTGGACACGCCCGGCCACGCTGATTTCGGCGGCGAGGTCGAGCGGATCATGAAAATGGTCGATGGCGTTCTGCTCGTCGTCGACGCGCACGACGGTCCGCAGGCGCAAACGCGTTTCGTACTGCGCAAAGCCTTTGAAAATCATCTCAAGCCAATCGTAGTGATTAACAAGATCGACCGGGAGCACGCGCGTCCGCACGAAGTTCTCGATCTTGTCTTCGATCTTTTTGTCGAGCTGAAGGCGACGAACGAGCAGCTCGATTTCCCGATCATTTACACGAGCGCCAAAGAAGGTTTCGCCAGGAAAAATCTGAACGACGAGAGCAAGGACATGACGGCTCTCTTTCAAACAATCGTGGAGTCAGTGCCACCGCCGGAGACGTCCGACGCGCCGTTCTTCCAGATGCTCGTTTCGAATCTCGACTACAGCGATTATCTCGGCCGGATCGCGCTCGGAAGAATCGTCAGCGGCAAGGTCGGCGTCGGCGATTCAATCGTCTGCCTTCATCGCGACGGTCAACGTGAACGCGCTACTGTCACCGCAATCTTTACTTATTCCGGCCTCGAGCAGGTTCAGATCAAAGAAGCTTCGGCCGGCGATATTATCGGCCTGACCGGTTTTGAAGAAATCCGCATTGGCGAAACGCTGACCGATTCCGAAGATCGACAACCGCTGCAATTCGTCGATATCGATCCGCCAACGATTCGCATGCGAATTTTGGTGAACGATTCTCCGTTTGCGGGGCGTGAAGGAAAGTTTGTGACCGCGCGCCATCTGAAGGATCGCCTTACGCGCGAAACGCGAACGAATGTTTCCCTTCAGGTCAACGACACCGACACGGCGGGCACATTCGAGATTCACGCCCGCGGTGAAATGCAGATTGCGATTCTGGTCGAGCAAATGCGACGCGAAGGTTTTGAAATGATGATTTCCCGTCCGGAAGTGATTTTCCATAAGGACGATCTCGGAAACTTGCTCGAGCCGATCGAAAACCTGTACATCGATTTGCCGAAAGAGAGTTTGGGCGACGTTTTGCAGTCACTCGCGAACCGCAAAGGTGACGTCAGCGGCGTGCATCATCATGGCGCGCGCGTTTCGGTTGAGGCGGTGATTCCGACGCGCGGGCTAATTGGTTTGGAGACCGATCTGGTCAACCTGACGCGCGGCGAAGGTTTGATGAGCCATTTGTTTCGTGAATACGCTCCGTTCAAAGGCGAAATTTCCGGCCGCGGCCGCGGCGTTCTCGTTTCGATGGAATCGGGAACAAGCACCGCCTATGCGCTGAACAGCATTCAGGAACGCGGCCGTCTCTTCGTTGGACCGCAGGAAAGCATTTATGAGGGAATGATCGTCGGCGAAAACGCGCGTCCGGAAGATCTGCCGGTCAATCCCTGCAAAACGAAACATCTCACCAACATGCGCAGTCAGGGCGAAGGGAAAGGCATTCAATTGGAAACGCCCTTGCGCATGAGCGTGGAGCGCGCGCTCGAGTACATCAGCACTGACGAGTACGTAGAGGCGACGCCGAAGTCTTTGCGTTTACGCAAGCATATTCTCGACGCCACCGCCCGGAAAAGGGCGGCCAATCGGGCCGCTTAGTTGGATTGACAAAGGCCCCGGCTCCGGCTTGAATATCGCTTGGTAATTTCTCCACGTCCGCAGTTCGCGGCGTGCTTTCGGAATCTTACTCGTAGTTAATCTCTATCTGGAAAACCCGATATGGCGGGACATAGCAAGTGGTCGAAGGTCAAGCGTTTCAAAGGCGCCATTGACGCCAAACGCGGCAAGATCTTCAGCAAACTGTCGAAGGAAATCAGCATCGCCGCGAAAACCGGCGGCGGCGATCCGAACGGAAATCCGCGCCTTCGCAGCGCGATCCAGTCTGCTCGCGACCAGAGCATGCCGAACGACAACATTGACCGCGCAATCAAACGCGGGACAGGTGAAGGAGTAGATGCCGCGAATTACGAAGAGATCATCTACGAGGGTTATGCGCCCGGTGGCGTGGCCATCATTGTCGAAGCCGCGACCGACAACAAAAATCGCACCGCGGCGGAGGTGCGCAGCATTTTCACCAAAAATAATGGCAACCTTGGATCGGCGGGCAGTGTTTCATACATGTTTCACCGGAAGGGGCAGATCGTGGTTCCACGCAGTTCAATCGATGAAGACCGGCTCTTGGAGCTCGTTTTGGAGGCCGGAGCTGAAGAGTTGACAACCGAGGAAGATCAGTATCTTATAACCACTTCGCACGATCGGCTCTACGCTGTAGCTGACGCGCTCAAGAGAGCGAACGTTACGACTGATGGGCAAAAGTTTACCTTCATCCCTGATAACACTGTCCCGGTGGCCAATGAGGACGTGGCCCGGCAGGTGCTCCGTTTGTGTGATGCCCTCGAAGACGACGATGACGTGCAAAACGTCTATTCAAATCTAGATATTCCCGACGAAATGCTGGCCAAGTTGCCAGCCTGAAAAAGTAATTTCCTCCGCTGAATCTGGCAGTGCGTTCGCCGTGGCGAACAATCCGCCTTTGCAATTTATGAACGAAGAAAACGAAAACCAGCCGCCGCTGGAAACCGAATCGACGGCCGCTCCTTCCGAACCACGCCGTCATCGTGGTCGGCGGCGCTACGGCCGGCGCCGGGGTTATTACAATCGCGGCGACCGCAACGACAATTTCAACGAGCCTTACAATGAATCGCCCGGCGGAGCCGCCGGCGATCCAGTCTCCACCGAGACCATGGAAGGCGCGCCAGAAGGCGAACAGGGTGAGCGCGAACCGGAATTCGGTGAAGGTATCATCGAGATCTCGGGCAAAGGCTTTGGCTTTCTTCGCGATCCGAAACGCAATTTCGTCCAAACGCCGCAGGACATTTTCGTTACACCCGAAATCGTCCGCCGCTTTGGACTGCGCGATGGGATGTGGATTTATGGCGAGACCCGTCGGGGTAATCGCGGGCCGCAATTGATCAAGCTTCTCACGATCAATGGCGAAGATCCGGCCAAATATCAGGGTCTACGACCATTTGAAGAACTGACTACGATCAATCCTAACAAGCGGATCAAGCTTGAGACAGTTCCGGATCGTTACACGACCCGGATCATGGACCTGATGACGCCACTCGGCATGGGTCAGCGCGGTTTGATCGTTGCGCCGCCGCGTACCGGCAAGACGACCCTGCTCCATCACATTGCTGATGCGGTCACAAAAAATCATCAGGACATGAAGCTGATCATTCTTCTGGTCGATGAGCGTCCGGAAGAAGTGACCGATTTCAAACGTTCGCATCCAAAGGCAGAGATCATCGCCAGCTCGAACGACAGCGACATTAAGAGCCACACCCGAGTCGCCCAGCTCGCGATCGAGCGCGCGAAGCGCCTGGTCGAGGCAGGTCAGAACGTTTTCATTTTGCTCGATTCGATTACGCGAACAGCTCGCGCGTTTAACAACGCGATGTCGGGCGGCGGCCGCACCATGAGCGGCGGTATCGACGCTCGCGCGATGGAAATCCCGCGAAAGATTTTTGCGGCGGCGCGCAATACCGAAGAAGCAGGTTCGCTTACCATTGTAGCGACGGCTCTGATCGAAACCGGCAGCCGGATGGACGAGCTCATCTTCCAGGAATTCAAAGGCACCGGTAACATGGAAATGGTGCTCGACCGCAAGATCAGCGATCAACGGATTTATCCCGCGATCGACATTTTCCTCTCCGGCACGCGTCGCGAAGAGCTGCTTTTGCAAGCGTGGGAGCTCGAGAAGATTAATTTGATTCGTCGCGGACTCGCCGGTCATAAACCGGAGGAAGCGATCCAGCGTCTGCTCATGTTCGTGAAGAAATTCCCGACCAACACGCAGATGTTGAAGGAAATCCCGGGCTAAACTGTAGCGGTCGTTTCATGACCGCCGACTCCAAGTGAAAGCTTCGCTACCTGACGGCCGTCAGAGGCCGCCGCCACAGGACTTGGAGTGGGAAGTTCTTCCGCCCGAAGATCAATCGCGGCCGCGCAGTTCGGTTGAATCTGTTTTCAATTTGGTTTCGCTGGTGATGGATCGGTTGATCCGGATCCCCGGTTTGAAGAAGCGTCTCGGATTGAACCCGATCGTCGATCTTGTTCCAGGGTTCGGCGATATCGCTGTCGCCCTGGTGTCGGTGTCGGTCATCATTTATGGCATCCGGCGCAAGGTGCCGAAGATTGTTCTCAGCCGGATGGCGCTTAACGTGTTGATCAACGAAATCGTTGGTCTAATTCCGGTCGTCGGGTCCGCCTTTGCGTTTTGGTTTCAGGCCAACACGCGCAATTACCACATGATTCGCGGACACATCGAAACACCGGGCCTCTCGACCAAAGGCGACAAGATTTTCGTGAGCGTGATTCTGGGGCTGGTCATTTTTGCCATCGTCGGCGGAATCATTGGGACATTTCTCTTTTTGCACGAGCTCGCGAAGCTGCTCACCGGCATTAATTGATTTTCGCTTTCACATACTTCTCGTAGAGCGAGCGAATCGTTTCTCGCGCGCTTTGGTATTGCTTAGCGAAATCTTCCGACCCCTTGCAATTGAACCATCGTGTCAGCTTTTGCTGTTCTTCCTCAGTCGAAGGCAATGCCGAAACATTCTTGTTTTCAAATCGGCGCAAGAGGATTTCGATACGCCGGAGCAGATCGTAACTCTTAGCCGCCTTGTTCGCGTCTGAGCTCGAAATCACGTTCTCTTTACGCAACCAGAATAACGCTTTTTCCCAGTTTGGTTCCCAGACTCCAGAGCGCATCTGAAGGGCCTGCATTAGAAACTCCGCTTCGATCATTCCGCCAGCGCCGGTCTTGAAATCGCGAAACTCCGCGCCCGTGCCGCGCTCTTTTTGAATTCGACCGAGCATATTGTCGATCTTCATAAAGAGATCCGGTTGTTGACCAGCCTGGCGCCAAAGTCGTTGCGCGACGTCGATGTATGCGCTTCGAAACTGACCGCAGACAGTCCGCGCGCGGGTCAACGCATGAATTTCCCAAAGCTGCGCGCGATCGCGGTAATAGGATTCGTAGGCCTCCAGCGGCGCGACCAAAGGCCCTTTTTCGCCGTCCGGCCGAAGTCTAGCGTCGAGTGAAGCAATCGTTCCTTCGGCGCTCGATTGCGCCATCGCCGTGACTAACGTCTGGGCCGCGCGCGTGTCCTCGCCGACGAAAACAATGTCGAGATCGGCGCCATAGCTCAATTCGCGCCCGCCAAATTTTCCCAGCGCGATGATTGTCAGTTCATCACCCGCCAAGAGTTTGTTCGTAAACAGGAGGCACGCCTCCGCGAGATCGGATAGCTCCGCGAAAATGATCGACACCGGTGCAACGCCGAGCACGTTGCGCATGATGATTCGCAACGTTTGCCGTTGGCGATAAGCGCGGATCGGATCGAGATCTTTCGCGTTCGCGCCGAAAGTTGCGAGCCGTTCGAGATGCTCGGCGATTGATCTCGGTTGATTAAAACTTTTGTCGCGGGTGATTTCCTCGAGCAATTGCGGCCGGCGAATTAAAAGGTCGCCGGCGAATCGGCTGCGATCCAATGTCTTGATAACGAGTTCGAGAAGCGTCGGATTTGTCGCGAGGAGTTCAAAAATCAATCCGCGGAGTCCATATGCTTCGACGAAGCGAACAAACTGTCTCAGGGTCGCGTCTGGGTCGGCCGTGTGCCGAATCTGTTCGAGCAAAGCTGGCCGCAGCTTGCCGAAGATTTGTTTTGTTCGTGGTGCGACGTGGGACGCCGTCGTCGGTCGCAACAAATCGCTGAGTGAGCGGGTCGCAGCCTTCTCGTCTTTGAAGATCGTGAAATCAACCGCTGCCGCTTGCCCCGGAGCGGATGAAATAACGCGATCGAAAACCGCGCGGATGTTTTGCGTGTGCGCTTTGAGCTCGGCATTGAAGCTCTTTGCCGAATCAAATCCAACGCCGCGCGCGAGTCGTTCCAAATCGGCCCGTTCCCGTGGAATGGTATGGATTTGCTGCTCGGCCTCGATTTGCAGGCGATGTTCGACTAACCGAAGAAATCGGTACCCTCGGTCAAGGTCGACAACTTCTTTCGGCGGGATCAATTCGAGTTCGGCCAGGGAACGTAGCGCGGCGAGCGTGCTCGTGTTTTGCAAAAATGCATTTCGTCCGCCGTGAATGAACTGCAGCGTTTGCACGACAAACTCGACCTCGCGAATCCCGCCGCGACCGAGCTTCACGTCGCGTTCCATCGAATCCATCCGGACTACATCGCGTTCAATCCGTCGTTTGATCGCGGCGATCTCATCGAGCAAATCAGGCGTTGGACTGCGTGGATAAATGAACGGCTGATGTTGGCGAAGAAATTCATAGGCGAGCTCGCGACTGCCAGCTATGCCGCGCGCTTTGATCAACGCGATCCGCTCCCAGGTTTCGCCAAAACCGGCGTAATAGTTCTCCATGCTTTCCAGCGAACGCGCGAGTGGCCCTGCGCCGCCTTCCGGCCGCAGGCGGAGATCCACCCGGAAAAGCGCGCCCTCGGGATCAGGGGTGGAAAACGTTTCCAGAATTTTTTCGGAAAGCCTGTTAAACCACTGATGATAGGAAAGTCGCGGGGAAAGCTCCCCCTCCTCGCTGTAGAGAAAGATAAGATCGACATCAGAGCTGTGGTTGAGCTCGCGCCCGCCAAGTTTTCCGAGAGCGAGGATTCCGAACTCAGCCGCCGGCGAGCCCGACGATTCCCGCAATTTCGAGTTCCAGTTTGCGAAGACTTCGCGAATGCAGATCTCCGCCACGAGCGAGAGTTCCGCAGTTGTTTCTTCCAGCTCAGCGGCATTGGCCAGCTCGCGTAGCGCGATGCGGGTCATCTCTCGACTTTTCCAGCGCCGCAATGCGCGAAAATTGTTTGCCGCAATATCACCTTCAATAAGGCGATCGAGTTCGCCCACCATTTCCGCGCGACTGCGTCCGCGCGTCGACGTATCAGGCTGCGCGAGCCACAACAAAAGCTCCGGCGTTCGGGCGATGCGCGTTGCGCAAATGCTTGAGAGCGCAAAAAGACGAAGCAGCGATTCTTCGCCGAGCGGAAATTTCTCAATCGTATCTTGCAGAGCATCCGCATCGGCCGGCCAGGTCGCCGCAAGCTGGGTCAACGTTGTTTCGACCAGAGCTGGATGCAGCGACGCTGCGGCTTTCTTTTTGATCCACACGGCCGCCTCCATGACGCGGAAGATGCCGCGAAACCGGACGAAATTCTAATGAATCGCGGCTGGATCGAATTAGCCGACTTTTTCGCTCGCTTGCGCGAGAGCGCGCCGTTCCGCCCGATTCAGACTCTGGATTCCCTTGCGCGAAATTTTTTCCAACACCGGATTGATTTCCAGCTCGATGAATTCTTCGCGACTCATCCGTTGAACGCGTTCGGCGGCGTCACGTCGCCTTTGGGAAAAACGTCGCAACCACGAGGCATGGCCGAACCCGAGGAGATTTGAATAGAGCCAGCCGGCGGCCAAACCTCCCGGGATCGCGCTGTGAACGACCGCGCCGTGTCGATCGATCA
>Ga0126380_10000639_pt1 | contig 12064 bp, 8 predicted proteins | sample PanSoiMetPlot_26_FD_92544 | JGI IMG/M metagenome (GOLD analysis project Ga0126380, IMG submission 92544) | Tropical forest soil microbial communities from Panama - MetaG Plot_26 | ecosystem: Environmental > Terrestrial > Soil > Tropical forest > Bulk soil | place: Panama | collected 2016-02-17
CATACATTTTCCGAACGGTGGCGACTTGCGGGCGCTCGGTCTCAGCGAACTCAATCACTTCACATTAAATCTCGGACTGTGCATAATTTTCAACTCTCGTTTGGCGTTGGCGCCCCTTTCTGAGTTTTTCGCAGGATGCCATCGCTTTCCAACAACCCCTTCCTTCAGGCAGAATACGGGCGCTCGATAAAAAGGGAAACGTGCCGCGTCGCATTCTAGTTGCCTCGATGATCTTTGCTTGGTTGTCGCTTGCACCCACCGGGAGTCACGTTCTTGCCGAAGAGAAGCCACTCTACGGTTATTCGCCCGAATCTTCACGGACCGAGCGCCAGTGGGAAGAGCAGCTGCGCGCGATTCCGAGTCCTGAAAACATGCGCGCATATATGAAACTGCTCTCGGCGCATCCGCACCATGTCGGGTCGCCTTACGACAAGCAAAACGCGGAATGGATTCTTGGGAAGTTTAGAGAATTTGGCTTGGACGCGCAAATCGAACAGTTTGATGTGCTCTTTCCAACGCCCAAAGAACGCGTTGTGGAACTTGTCGAGGGCGGGCCGAAGTTTGTGGCGAAACTGCAGGAGCCGGTGGTGTCCGCGGATCCGACTTCCAATCAGCAGTCAGAACAACTGCCTACTTACAACGCGTATTCCGTTGATGGCGACGTGACCGCGCAGCTCGTGTATGTGAATTACGGCGTGCCGGAAGATTACGAGCAGCTCGAGCGCATGGGTGTATCGGTGAAGGGAAAGATCGTGATTGCGCGCTATTACCATTCGTGGCGCGGAATCAAGCCGAAAGTTGCGGCGGAGCACGGCGCGATTGGCTGCTTGATTTATTCCGATCCCCATGAAGACGGCTTCGTGCAGGGCGAGACGTTCCCGGCCGGGCCGTATCGTCCGCTGGATGGCGTGCAGCGCGGGAGCGTTGCGGACATGCCGCTTTATCCGGGCGATCCGCTGACGCCGGGGGTCGGCGCGACCAGAGATGCAAAGAGGTTGAAGGTCGAAGAAGCGCCAACGATTACCAAAATTCCGGTGCTGCCGATTTCGTATGCGGACGCTCAGCCGCTGCTGGCGGTGTTGGCGGGACGCGTTGCTCCTGCGGAATGGCGCGGCGGCTTGGGCATCACGTACCACGTGGGGCCGGGGCCGGCGATAGTTCACCTGAAAGTAAAATCGAATTGGGACCTCAAGACGCTTTACGACGTCATCGCGAAGATTCCAGGAGCGACGTTTCCTGACGAATGGGTGATTCGCGGGAACCATCATGACGGCTGGGTGAACGGCGCAGAAGATCCCATTTCCGGGCAGATTGCCATTCTGGAAGAGGCGCGCGCGCTGGGCGAAATGGTAAAGGCCGGATGGAAGCCAAAGCGCACCATTATTTATTGCGCGTGGGATGGGGAAGAGCCGGGGCTGCTGGGCTCGACGGAGTGGGCGGAACAGCATTACGACGAGCTGCGCGCGCACGGTGTGGCGTACATCAATTCGGACACGAATGGGCGCGGGTATTTTGGCGTGGAGGGTTCGCACACGCTGGAGAAATTCAGCAACGACGTGGCGCGCGATGTCATGGATCCGGAGACGAAACTCAGCGTGTGGAAGCGCGACCAGCTTCACGAAATCGCGACCGCGAAAACGGCAGAGCAGCGCGAAGAGATTCGCAAGCGCGCGGATTTGCGGATTCCGGCGCTGGGTTCCGGCTCGGACTATACCGCGTTTTTGCAGCACGACGGAGTGGCTTCGCTGAATTTCGGCTTTGGCGGGGAAGACGGCGGCGGCATCTACCATTCAATTTATGACGATTTTTACTGGTACACGCATTTCAGCGACACGGATTTTGTGTACTGCCGCGCGCTCGCGCAGGCCGGAGCCACGGCGATGATGCGTCTGGCAGATGCGGATTTGCTGCCGTTTGAGTTTGCAGATTTTGCGGACACGGTGCAGACGTATCTCAAAGAACTGAAGGCGCTCGCTCAGAAGACGCAGGATGAGATTCGCGAACGCAACCGGGAAATCGAAGAAGGCGTGTTTCAGGCGACGAACGATCCGCGGCGGCCCCTGGTTGCGCCCGCGGTGGAAGCTGTACCGCCACATTTGAATTTTGCCCCCCTTGAAAATGCAGTGGAAACGCTGAATCGCAGCGCGGCGGAATATCGTAGGGCGCTCGAACAAGTCAATGCCAAGGGCAATGCGGCAATGGCGTCGAGCTCGCTTGCGCAGGTGAATAAGCTGCTGATCGAAAGCGAGCGGCGGCTGACGAACGCAGAAGGGTTGCCGAACCGGCCGTGGTTCAGGCATCAACTGTACGCGCCGGGATTCTACACGGGCTATGCGGTGAAGACCGTTCCCGCGGTGCGCGAGGCGATTGAGTTGAAGCAGTGGAAGGAGGCGGATGAGGCCATCGTGGTGGTTGCGCACGTGCTTGAGAATGAAGCGGCGCTGATTAGTTCGGCGGCGCAGAAGCTGTCGGCTGCGAAATAGATTTTCTAACCGGCGCGAGTGCCGTCGGGAACGGGACGCTCCGGGATAGCCAGCGCCGGAGTGACCCCGTCGGCGTAGCCAATGTCGAAAAGCATGCCTTCGGAGGTTTCGCCTGCCATTTTGCGTGGCTCCAAGTTCACAAAGAACAATGCCTGCCGGCCTTCAATTTCGCGCGGATTCGAGCGCTCTTTCCTAATGGCCGCGAGAATCGTGCGCGAATGGTCGCCGAAATTCACGGTAAGCTTCATCAATTTTTCAGAGCGCGGAATTTCCTCGATGCGCTCGATGGTGCCGACGCGAACGTCCAGCGCTTCAAGGGCGGCGATTCCGACAGTAGGTTTGATTGGCGCAGGCACGAAGTCGGGCATGGCTCACCGCCGATAGCGCGCGACGTAGTCTGGCACGGAGATTGCGGGATCGCACTTCTCGTCGCGAATCGGCGAATTGAAAACGAGATGCACGGGAATTACGCCGGCCCAAACCGGCAAGGTATAGTCAGGCTCATCGTCCATGGGCGGGCCAGTGCGGATCTTGGCGGAAACTTCGGTCAGCGGAAGGCGCAAGATGCTCGTGGCCTTCTGTTCTTTTTCGCTGGGCTGGCGCGCCTCGGTCCAGCGGCCGGGAAGAATTTTCTCCGTGAACGCGTGGAAGGCCTCGAATTTTTCCTGCGGCGCATCCACGCGCGTCGCTTTTCCCAGCGCAACGACCGAGCGGTAGTTTATGGAGTGATTAAAGACGGAACGCGCCAGGACAAAGCCGTCGATGAGCGTGACGGTGACGCAAACGGGGATTCCCTCATTGAGATTGCGAAGCATGCGGCTGGCGGCGGAGCCGTGGAAATAAAGAGCATCGCTGACGCGCGCGAACAATGTCGGAATGACGTAGGGCTGGCCATCGAGAGAAAACCCGACGTGGCACACGAAAGCTTCGTCGAGAATTTTGTAAATGATTTCGCGATCGTAGACGCCGCGGTGCGGTTCGCGCACCACGCGGGTGCGCTCTGTCGGCGGAACTGTTTCGGGCACGATGCACCTCATGAAGAAACGCAGCGCCGAGCCCATCGTAGTGCGAGGGCTCGTTTGATTTTTAGCCGGCGCCACCGCGGCATGTCTGAATGCAGATGAAATGATGCTATCACGCGGGGGGAAGACAATAGGCGAGCTAGCGATTCCGCTCTGAAGAAGCGGCCGCCAAATTGGCAGAACGGGTGCAAGTTGACACAGGCGAAGTGATTTTGGCCGCTACAACGCCAACAGCGCCTGTGAGAGACTAAATGATTCGAAGAAGAGATAAAATTCGCGATAGGAAGCAGATCATGAGCGCACCGGCGATACCGGGAACGGAAACGAAGACATTCGACATTGCTTGGGCGCGAGGGCAATTTCCGTCGCTGAAATTGCAGGTGAACGGGCATCAGGCGGCGTTTCTCGATGGCCCGGCGGGAACGCAGGTGCCGAAGCAAGTGATGGAAGCTGTCGAGAATTACTTTGTGAACGCGAACGCGAATACTTGCGGCGCGTTTGAAACGAGCCGGCGCAACGACGCCATGATCGCATCAACGCGGAAAGCGATGGCGGATTTTCTTAACTGCGATGCAAACGAGGTCGTGTTTGGGCAGAACATGACCACAATCACGTTTGCGCTGGCGCGGGCCGTCGCGCGCGAGCTCAAGGCCGGCGATGAAATCGTGGTGACCACGCTGGATCACGATGCAAACGTTGCGCCGTGGCGGGCACTGGAAGAGAAGGGCGTTGTCATCCGGCAAGTAGGGATTCGCGAAGAGGACTGCACGCTGGATTTCGCTGATTTGCAACGAAAGATTACGCCAAGGACCAAGGTGGTCGCGGTAGGCTACGCGTCGAACATGGTCGGAACCATCAATCCGATCGCGGAGATCACGAAATTGGCGCACGCAGCGGGAGCGCTGATGTTTGTGGATGCGGTGCACTATGCTCCGCATGGGCTGATTGATGTGAAGGCGCTGGGCTGCGATTTTCTGGTCTGCTCGCCGTACAAGTTCTTCGGACCACACATGGGAACGCTTTACGGAAGGAAGGAGCATTTGCAGCGCTTCAAGCCCTACAAAGTGCGGCCGGCCACCGATGCCATTCCGGACTGCTGGGAGACCGGAACACAAGTGCAGGAACTGATTGCGGGGATTGGTGCTGCCGTAGGTTACATCGCAGGAGTGGGAAAACACTGCGATTCGAACGTGAAAGCCCGCCGAGAAGCGCTGGCCGCGGCGTATCGCGCGACCGTGTCCTACGAAAGGAATCTGCTGACAAGACTATTGGACGGCTTACAAACGATCCGCGGCGTCAAAGTCTACGGCATCACCGATCGGAAGCAGTTTGGCGATCGCTGCTCCACAATTTCATTGCGGATGGGCGAGCATCACCCGACCGAGATCGCTAAATTTCTTGGCGATCGCGGCATTTTCACCTGGGACGGCAATTTCTACGCCATGAATCTTTCCGAACGCTTGGGCGTGGAAGCAAAAGGCGGCGTTCTGCGCATTGGCCTCGTGCATTACAATACGGCTCAAGAAGTCGACCGACTACTGACTGCCCTGCATGACTTTTCTCAGGCCTACAAATGAAAAAAGCCAAAAAGGCGGATTAAGTAACGGTTGGGTGTGCTCGGCGGGATAGCCTCCGGAAGGCCTTCTTGAATGTGGGCAAAGAAGGGGCGCCATACAGAGCAGAATGAGGACAGCGCTTGATACCGGGAGGCGCTTTCGAGCCAGATCTTGCGAGAGTCAAAGGACATCGAGGAGCGCAGCAAGACAACTCACGAATGATTCGATGAGCATGTCGCCAAACAGGGTTGCTGGCGACCGAGAGTTTCACGCTTGAAGACAACCGCGAAGAAGAAGAAAAGGAAACACCGCCAATAATGCCAAAACGACCGAAACCGATTGTGTTGACGGTGCTAGACGGATGGGGATACCGCGCGGAGACGAAGGGAAACGCGATTGCGATGGCGCGAAAACCGGCCTACGACGAGTTGCTTCGCAAGTTTCCCAACACGCTGATTCAGACTTCCGGGCCCTTTGTAGGCTTGCCCACAGGGCAGATGGGCAACAGCGAAGTGGGACACATGAACATGGGCGCGGGCCGCATCGTGCACATGGACATCACGCGGATTGACCTGATGATTGCGAACAAGGAATTGCAAACCGTGGCACTTTTTCTGCAGGCGATGGAGCGCGGTCGGCAACGGCAACTGCATTTCCTGGGGTTGTTGAGCGACGGCGGTGTGCATTCGCACATTCAACATTTACTTGCGTTGCTGGAGATGGCCAAGCAACAAAAAGTGGAAAAAGTGTTCGTGCACTGTTTTATGGACGGGCGCGACACTCCGCCCAACAGCGGGCGCGATTACGTGCGGCAGTTGCAGCAGAAGATGCGCGAGCTAGGCGTTGGCGAAATCGCGACGCTGGTGGGGCGCTACTATGCGATGGATCGTGACAACCGCTGGGAACGCGTGGAAATGGCGTACCGCGCGCTGGTGCACGGAGAGGCGGAGACGAAGACCAGCGATCCGGCGGCGGCGCTGCAGGAGAGCTACGAACAGGGTGTTACCGATGAATTTGTGAAGCCGATGGTGGTGACCAAGAGCGAGGGAGCGGCTGGCGTTCCCGTTGGGTTGATTCGAAGCCAAGACGCGGTGATTTTCTACAATTTCCGCGCAGATCGCGCGAGGCAGATGACCAAAGCGCTGGCGGAACCGGGATTTGACAAGTTTGTAGACGAAAAGCGGCCGCAGAATCTTTTTTACGTGGCCATGACGCAGTATGAAAAAACGTGGCCGTGGCTGAAATACGTGCTCGCACCGGAAAAACTGGAGCACATCCTGGCGCAAGTGTTCGCGGAATTGCAGTACAAGAATTTGCGCACGGCGGAGACGGAAAAGTACGCTCACGTGACCTATTTTTTTAACGGCGGTGTGGAAAAACCGTTTGGTGGAGAGGAGCGCATCCTGGTGCCGTCGCCAAAGGTGGCCACGTACGATTTGAAGCCGGAAATGTCTGCGGCGGGGATCACCGACACGGTGGTGAAAGCGGTCGAGAAGGGCGCGTTCGACGCCATCATCATGAATTATGCAAACGCGGACATGGTCGGGCATTCGGGAAAGCTTGAGGCAGCGATCAAAGCCGTGGAAGCCGTGGACGCGGGGCTCGAGCGGATTTATCAGGCCATGAAGCCGCGCGGAGGCGCGTGGATCATTACCGCGGATCACGGGAACGCCGAGACGATGATTGATCCGGCGACTGGCGGGCCGCACACCTATCACACGACGAATCCCGTGCCGTTCATATTGGTCAGTGAAGACGACCAGGTGAAATTGAAGCCTGGAGGATCGCTGCGGGACATTGCACCGACGATGCTGAGCGTGCTGGGCCAGCCGAGGCCCGCGGACATGACCGGCAACGATTTGCGGATCGTTTCCTGACTTTTCCTGACTTTCTATGAAACGCACAAAACCTGCGGAAACGAAGCTGGTGATTTGCGTGTGGCATCCCTTTACGTGGTGGAGGCCACAGCCGGTGCTAGCGGAGACCATTCGAAGCCGCTGGCAGGAAATGAAGGTGGTGCATCTCCCGGATTACGACCAGCTGTCGGAGGAATTGCCGGACACGGACATTTTTGTGGGCTATTCGCTGCGGGCGAAGCAATTGAAAGACGCGAAAAAGCTGAAGTGGATTCATTCGACGGCGGCGGGAGTGGCGCAACTGATGTACCCGGAGTTGCGCGAAGCGGGAATCCTGGTGACGAATCCGAGCGGCGTATTTTCCGTGCCGATGGCGGAGCACACGATGGGATTGCTACTCGCGCTGGCGCGGAATTTTCCGGACTCCGTGCGCCAGCAGGACAAGGCGGTCTGGTCGCAGCAAGAATTGTGGGACAAGCCGCAACGTTTGGCGGAAGTGAATGCGCAGCTTCTGTTAATCGTGGGCTACGGGTCGATCGGCCGGGAGCTGGCGAAACGCGCAAAGGCGTTCGAAATGCGGGTTTGGGGCGTGACGCGGTCTGGCGAAGGCGACAGCACGTACGTCGAGAGAATTCTTCCGGCGACAAAGTTGCACGAAGCGCTGCCCCAGGCGGACTACGTAGTGATTGCCGCGCCAGAGACGGTGGAAACCAAGCATCTCATCGGGGCGGCAGAACTCGCCAAGATGAAGCGCGGTGCACGGTTGATCAATGTGGGGCGCGGCTCCCCGCTCGATGAAGAAGCTCTGATCTGCGCGCTCGAAACCGGAGCGCTGGGCGGAGCAGCGATCGACGTGGCGGAAACAGAGCCGCTTCCGCCAGAGAGTTCCCTTTGGAAAACGCCAAACCTTTTCATCACACCGCACACCAGCGCGCTAAGCGACCGGCTGTGGAAGCGGCAGGCAGCACTGCTTGTCGAGTTGCTAGAGCGATGGTTTGACGGTAGAGAGCTTTTCAACCAGGTAGACCTGGAGCGAGGATACTGAGGTGGAAAATGGAAAAGTGAAACTAGAAAATAGGGAGGCTACGTCGAATTACGAGTTCGAGTTAGACTGAGAACGCAAGCGCAAGAAACCATTTTCAATTTTCTAATTTCCCTGTTCCAATCACCTCAGTCGGCGATGCCGGCTTTGGTGGCCTGATAACCTTCACGCGCGTAGATCTGGTATTTCTGCTTCTTGCCTTTCTGGTCGGTGATGGTAAGAGGGCCGCCGTCCGGAGCGACCAGCTCTACTTTTACTTTGTGAAATTTGCCGTCTTTCCCTCCGCTGGTGGGCGAGAACGAAATGCTGTACTGGTGACGGAGAAAAGCGGCGACACTGCGGAAAATATCGGGCATTTCGCCATCGAACTGGGGGAACCACGCGAAACCGCCGGTCATCTGTGCGAAGGTTCTAAGCTGATTCTGCGCCTGCAAATAGTTCATGCTCTGCATTCCCATGTGCGCGAAATTTGAATAAGCCTGGCCAAGCCCAATGCAAAAAATCGGCACATCGCTCCCGCGAAGAGCTTTCATCGTTTGATCGAGGGTATGCTTGGAAAATGTATCCACGCCGCTGGCAACCAGGATGATGGACTTCTTTCCCTTGACATCCTTCAGGCGATCGGTCGTCTCCAAAATAGCGTCGAATACGTTTGATTCGCTAAAACCAGGGAAATAAAGACGCGAGAGCGCCTGAATCACTTCGTCTTTGTTTTGTGTAAAGTCGACCTCGATGCGCGTTTTCATGTCGAAAGTTTCCAAGGCGATCCAGTCTTTTTGCTGGAGTTGGGGGAAAAGCGCGGTGGACCAATACTTTCCGATGTAGGCAAAGAAATCGTAGTAGCCGCGGCTGCTAAACTCCAGCAGAAGAACCGTGGTGATAGGCGCTTCGGTAGGCGCGAAATTGGTGATGGCTTGCGGAACGCCATCATCGAGGACGCGGAAATTTTCTTTCTTGAGGTTGGGAATGAGGTCGCCGTGCTGCGTGGCGGCAACGATGTCAAGAGTAACCACCGGAACATCCACGCTGATGCTGACGCCGGCTTGTGGAGGCTGCTGCCCTGGGGGTGGAGTTTGTTCCTGCGTGGGCTTCTGCTGCTGAGACGGAGGAGGCCCTCCCTGAGGGCCCGTGGGCGCCTGCGCTAGGGCGGGCTCGTCCGCGAACGGCATCACGATAAATGCGGCCAGAGCCAAAAACAGCAAAAGCGAACCAATAGACTTCATTGTTCACTCCTCATTTGATAGCCAAAGAAAGCAAACTGCCAATAATTTCGTTTTCGGCCAACTCCCGGAGCCGGACCGGCAGTGGAGTTTAGGCACTGCGCCAGCAATGACCGGGCCGAGTCTTGATACCTGCATGTTAGTATGAAGCGTTCTGGATGCAAAACGTTAGCTGGGGTTATCTGAGTCGGCTGGCGTCAATTTCCGTGAGATTTTCGTGGGGAGGGTGGATTCGTGAATTGGAATCGGGCGGTGCAGGTGATTGCGCGGGCGGCGGTTGTGCTGTTGGCCGGAAATTTTCCGGCAGTGGCGCAAGGAATCCCGCAGCCCACGCCAGCAGGCGCGGTCAATGCTGCTCCACAAAGCGATTCGCTGCCGATTACCCGCGAGGCCCGCGGTTGGCTGACGGACTTGATCAAGATCAACACGTCCAATCCGCCGGGAAATGAAAACCTTGCGGCCATGTACGTGTTCAGTTTGCTGCAAAAAGAAGGGATCAAGGCGGAAATCTTGGATGTGGTGCCGGGGCGCAGCGCGGTTGTAGCTCGCCTGCGCAGCTCGGTGGTGCCGGACCCGTCGAAAGCGTTGCTGCTGGTGGCCCATTTGGACGTGGTGCCGGTCGAGAAAGCGCGGTGGACCGTCGACCCGTTCGGCGGAGTCGTCAGGGACGGCTACCTTTATGGCCGGGGAGCCATCGACGACAAAGGCATGTTGGCCGCGAACCTCGCGGTGTTCATTAACCTGAAACGGACAAACGCGCATCTGAACCGCGACGTGATTTTTCTGGCGACGGCCGATGAAGAGGGGAGCGGCGACGCGAGCATCCGAACGCTAATCTCAAGATACTGGGACAAGTTTGCCGCGGGATTTGCGATCAATGAAGGCGGCAACGTCTTCATGAAGAACGGCAAGGTGCAATACATCGGCGTGCAGGCCAGCGAGAAAGTGGCGGTAAACGTTGCCGTGGTCGCGCGCGGAACTTCGGGCCACGCTTCGCAACCTACGAAGGACAATCCCGTGGTGCATTTGGCAGCGGCCGTCGCGAAGATCGGGGCGTATTCCGCGCCCGTGCATTTCACGGCAATTGTGCGGCGGTACTTTGAAGGCATTGCGCCGCTCGAAGACGACGAAATCGGGAAGTGGATCCGCTCGATGGACACCTCAGACCGCGGCGAACACGCGCAACGCGTGGTGTCTGACGCCAGCCCGCTCTGGAATTCGATGATACGCGACACGGTTGCGCCAACGATACTTTCCGCAGGCTTGGCCAACAACGTGATTCCGGCAGAAGCCCGCGCAAACCTGAATGTCCGGCTGCTGCCAGGGGATTCTATCAACCCAATTATTGGTGACTTGAATAAGCTGGTAAACGATCCGGCGGTAAGGCTCGAGGTGCAGCCGAACGGGGGTTTGGCGGCGCCGCCGTCTTCGCTGGAATCGGAACTCTATAATTTAATTTGCCGGGTGGCCTCGCGCGAGTTTGCTGGCGCTCCGGCGTTGCCGTTTCAGTCGACGTGGCTGACGGACTCCGCGCAGTTGCGGCTGCACAGCGTGCAGGCTTACGGGCTCGTGCCGTTTCCCCTTAGCGATGAGGATTTGCGGCGGATGCACGGCGATGACGAGCGGATTCCGCTGGCGTCTTTTGATAAGGGCGTGGACGTGCTGAACAAAATTGTGACGGAGTTTGCGGTCTCGCGTTACTAAAGCAAGAAGCCGCTGGGAACAATCCAAAAAGAAAATCGCAGGAACGAACCCTGCGTTGAATAACAGAAGTCGGGAAAGTTCGGTCTGTCCTCGGAAGAGAGCATGGGTTTTCGCCACTCGAAGATTGTGTGCACCATCGGCCCGGCCACGCGTTCGACGCGGATGATTGACAAGCTTTTCGCGGCGGGGATGGATGTGGCGCGGCTGAATTTTTCGCACGGCACACATGAAGAGCACGCGGACAATTTCGCCATGATCCGCGCCGCCTCCGCGGCGCACGAGAAGCCCGTGGCGATTCTGGCAGATTTGCAGGGGCCGAAGATCCGAACGGGCGCCCTGGCAGGAGGCGGGCCGGTGATGCTGCGCGCCGGGCAGCAGTTCACAATTACCACCGCCAAAGTGCTGGGAGATTCCACGCGTGTCAGCACGACATTGGCCGCGCTCCCGCGAGAGGTGCACCGCGGCGACCGTATTCTGCTCTCGGATGGCCTGATCGAGTTGCGAGTTGAGCAAGTGCGCGACCGGCAAGTGATTTGCGAAGTGGTGAACGGCGGCGCGCTCGGCCAGCATAAGGGCATCAACTTGCCCGGATTGCAGCTGCGTGTTCCAGCGTTGACGCCGAAAGATCGCGCGGACCTGGCGTTCGCCTTGAAACACGGCGCGAATTACATTGCAGTGAGTTTTGTGCGGCGACCCGAAGACGTGCTGCTCGCAAAGCAATTGATCCGCCGCGCAGGGAAAGACACGCCGGTCATCGCGAAACTTGAAAAACCGCAAGCGATAGAGAATCTGGACGCGATTCTGCGCGCAGCGGATGCCGTCATGGTGGCGCGCGGCGACCTCGGTGTGGAAATGAGCCCGGAACGCGTGCCGGTGGTTCAGAAAATGATCATTGCCCGGGCCAGGGAGCTTCGGCGTCCGGTCATCACGGCCACGCAAATGCTGGAATCGATGACGGAGAATCCGCGCCCAACGCGCGCGGAAGCTTCTGACGTAGCCAATGCGATTTTCGACGGTTCGGACGCGGTGATGCTTTCCGCGGAGACGGCCACAGGAAAATATCCCGTCGAGGCCGTGAGCATGATGGCGCGCATTGTTGAGGAAGCGGAGGGCAGCGTCCGGGAATTTCCTCGGCCCGCGCAGCAGGAACAGCTGAAAATTCCTGGCACCATTGCCGAGTC
>Ga0126380_10000641_pt1 | contig 12051 bp, 10 predicted proteins | sample PanSoiMetPlot_26_FD_92544 | JGI IMG/M metagenome (GOLD analysis project Ga0126380, IMG submission 92544) | Tropical forest soil microbial communities from Panama - MetaG Plot_26 | ecosystem: Environmental > Terrestrial > Soil > Tropical forest > Bulk soil | place: Panama | collected 2016-02-17
CGCGCCGACGCCGATGTCCGACGATATCCCGCCGGGACCGGAGCAGGTCCAGGCCGAAGCCGTACCGGACAAGCCAGTCGAGGAGGTCAAGAAGGAGGAGCCGGAGGTCGCGCCCGCGCCCGATCCGGAGGTCGCCGTGGCGGCGAAACCGCCGGAGCCGAAACCGGAACCGCCGAAGCCCGAGAGCAGCACGCCGGCGCCGATGACCTCCGCGCCCCAGGCGCCGCAGCTCGCCCTCGCCGCCGTGCCGGCCGCACCGAACCAGGGCACTCTGAAGCCGAGCGACTCGGCCGCGATCCCGACCTGGAGAAGCCGCATCGCGGCCGCGCTCGAGCGCAACAAGCGCTATCCGCTGCAAGCCCGCGAGCGCCGCCAGCAAGGCGTCGCCCAGGTCGCGTTCACGCTGGACCGACGCGGCCATCTGCTCGGCAGCCGCATCGTGCACGGCTCCGGCTCTGCAGCGCTGGATCAGGAGACGCTTCAATTGTTGCGACGGGCGGAGCCATTCCCGCCGCCGCCACCAGAACTCGCCGGCGATCACGTCGACCTGATCGTGCCGGTCCGGTTCAATCTGCGCTGAATCCGCCCTGCCCGCCCTTCCCGCTCTTGCGGCGCCATTGGTGCGACGCCGCACGGCAACGTGATGCAGGTGCCGATGAAGGCCATCGGCGCCGGCACCTATCGGGTGAACTGGCGCGCGCTTTCGGGCGACACTCATCGCACCCAGGGGAGTTTCAGCTTTAAGGTGGCGCCATGGATTGACCACCGCCGGAGCCTCGATTGGACGATTGGCTGATTGTCATCCGCGCGGCGCACTTCGCCGCCACGGCACTGACCGCGGGCGTGCTCGCGTTCCTCGTCATGGTGGCGCAGCCGGCGCTGCGCGGCGCCGCCACCCTGGAGGCGGCATGCGCGGTGCGCTGCCGGCAGCTCGCCTGGATCGGGCTCGCCGCGACGCTGCTGTCGGGCCTCGCCTGGGTCGCGGTCGAGATCATGGCGATGACCGAGCGTTCGCTCGGCGAGGCGATGCACGACGGCCTGGTGTCCATCGTCCTGACCCGGACGACGTTCGGTCTCGTGGCCGACCTGCGTCTCGCGCTCGCGCTGCTGCTCGCAGCGGCGCTGGCATTTGCCAGCGCGACCGCGGCGTCACGGACGATCGCACTCGCCGGCGCGGCCGCCCTGCTTGCGAGCCTCGCCTGGTCCGGCCATGCTGCCGGCACGGTCGGACTCGCGGGCCCGCTGCATCTGGCGGCGGATGCGCTGCACCTGCTCGCCGCCGGTGCCTGGATCGGCGGCCTCGTGCCGCTCGCCCTCGTGCTGGCGAGCGCGCGCCACGACGGCGAATGGGCGGCCTTCGCGGCAAAAATCGTACGCCGCTTCTCGCTCATGGGAATCGTCAGCGTCGCCACCTTGGTGGCGACCGGCGCCGTCAATGCCTGGTTCCTGGTCGGCTCGTGGCGGGCCCTGACCGGCACGGGCTACGGTCGTCTTCTCCTGGTGAAGCTCGGTTTGTTCGCCGCCCTGCTCGCCCTGGCGGCGGTCAATCGCCTGCACCTGACGCCGCGCCTTGCCTCACCCGCTCCGGCGCAGGCGCGGGCGCTGCACCTGCTGGTCCGCAGCTGCATGATGGAAATTGCGCTGGGCGTCCTCGTCTTCGCCGTGGTCGGCGCGCTCGGCACGCTGCACCCGGCCATCCACCTGGTGCCGCCATAGTGCGCGCGTCAGTCGCCCGCCTCGAGCGACAGGCTGAGCGGCACCCCGCGCCATTGCGGGCAGCTCAGTACGCCCTCATAGGCCTGCCCGAGCTTGCCGGCGAAGCCGCATTCGGTGCCGTCGATCACCAGGGTGGCCTCAATGCGCCGGCTCAGCCACCCCGTGATGCGGTAGCGGATTTCACCCGCCATCTCGACCGGGTGTCCGGGTGCGCAGACCCCGACATGCCGCACCGTGAGCGGCCCGACGAACTCCCGGTTCGCGGCCGTGCCCTGCTGCCTGACCTTGGCGCTGAGTTCCCACTCCGAGAGATAGCCAAGCTTGCCAGCGATCGCGGTGGATTGCGCGTGGGCCGCGCCGGCGGGGGCGGCCAGGGCCATTATGGCTGCGATCAACACGACGCGCCGCGACATCGCGCCACTCCAGTCTGGTCACACATGGCGCGGTTGCGCCGGTCCCCCTCATCAGTACAGACAGGATGCGCGCGTCCCGCGGCGGATTCAAGCGCAAGGGTACTTTTCATGCTATGACTCGTCCGGAACGAGGAGTGACAGCGATGACTTTCAATCTCCGACCCTCGCGCCGTTCGGTGCTGGCGCTGGTCGCCGCTGTCCCGTTCGGCACCAACCTCGCCGCGTTCGGCGCGGCGGCAGAAACCGTCACCGTTCACAAGGACCCGGACTGCGGCTGCTGTAGCGGCTGGGTGAAACACCTCGAAGGCGCAGGCTTCACCACCAAGGTGATCGAGACGCGCAACCTCGATCCGCTGAAGCGGCGGCTCGGCGTGCCGGACGATCTGGCGGCCTGCCACACCGCCGAAGTGGCCGGCTACGTCATCGAAGGGCACGTGCCGGCCGCCGCCATTCGGCGCCTGCTGCAGGAGAAGCCCCGCGGAACAGGGCTTGCCGTGCCCGGCATGCCCGTCGGCTCACCCGGCATGGAAGGCGGCACACCGGAACGGTACGACGTCGTGCTGTTCGGCCCCGCCGGGCGGCGCACCTACATGAGCTTCGTGGGCGATCGCAGCGTGTAACGGCCGGTCTCGGCTGGAGCGCATGTCTTGGCGTAGGTACGAATGCTTACGTCGGCTGGTGCTGCGCGAGTTCAAGCGAATGCCGCATTCCTCAAATGTGATTTCTTAAGATCTTGGCCGGAAAATCCGCGGCCTATTCCGCCACAGATATCGGGAGACACGGATATGCCAATTTCGTTCGCGAAGTGCGGCAGCGCCGGGGCTGGCGCCGTCGCGCTGGCCTTGGCACTGGCCGCCAGCCCGGTGGCGGCCGAGGTCAAGGTCAACGGCGCCACCACGGTCACGTTCGGCCTGATGAAGCCGCACAAGGAGCAGATCGAGCAGAAGGCCGGCGCCACCCTCGCGATCCTGCCGAGCAGCACAACGCGCGGCCTGACCGACCTCGCCCAGGGCCGCGCCGACATCGCGATGCTGGCGGAGCCGCTGGAAACCGCCGCCGAGAGCGTGAACAAGAAGCAGCCCGGCACGGTCGATGCGGACCAGCTCGTGGGCAAACACGTGGGCAATGCCTACGTGCAGTTCATCGTGCACCCGAGCAACCCGGTGCAAAGCATCAGCAAGGAGCAGCTCGCCGGTCTGTTCAGCGGCAAGGTCAAGAACTGGTCCGAGGTCGGCGGCGCCGACCAGCCGGTCCTGCTCGTCGGCGAGCCGACCTCTTCACCGCACAAGATGATCGCGGACACCCTGGCGGTGTCCTATGCGGCCGACCTGCGCGTGGTGCAGAACACCAATCAGACCGCACTCATCGTGACCCAGGCGCCGGGCGCGCTCAGCTACATCTCGACCGCGCATGACCTGCCCGAGCGCAGCAGGCTCAAGGTGGTCGACAGCGAGGTGAAGCTGCCGCTCGCGCTCTACCTGGCGTTCCGCAAGGACGCCTCCGACGAAGTGAAGAAGGTGATCGAGGCTGCCGCCGAGTTCGGCATCCATTGATCGCGGGGCCCGTCAGCCGCACCGGTGAGCGACACATGGCCATGCATAGCCTTGCCGCAAAAACGTTGATCGCGCTCGGGGCGGTTGCCATCCCGGCGCTCGCGGTGGCGGGAATTCTCGGCTTCACGCTCATCACCACGGTCGGCGAAGTCGAGTCGGACGTCGATGTCGCGCTGTCGACGGCGCGGCGGATCACCGACATCCGCGTCATGATCGAGAAGGAATACGGACTGGTGGCGCGGCTTCCGGCCGAGCTCGACCTGAGCAAGGTGGACGCCTACGTGGCGCAGATCGCCGCCATCGACAAGAAGGTCGAGGCCGAGATCGAAATCATGGCGGCGCGCGGACGCATCGTGACGCCCGAGCAGGTGAAACAGATCCGCGACAGCCGCCGCGAGGCCGCCAAGGCGACCGCCGACATCGTCAAGGCGACCAAGAGCTTTGCCCAGACTACGGGGCTCGAACTGGTCAACGGCCCGTTCGAGAAGAACAACGCCGTGTCGATCCAGCTGCTGGAAGCGATCAGGAGCAAGGTCGACGCCGTCGGCGAAGCCGCGCGCAACAACCTGAAGCGCAGCTCGGCCTGGGCGTGGCAATTGTCGCCGACCGCCCTTGGGGCGGTCCTGCTGGCGGTCGGCATCGGCTTCTGGATGGTCCGGCGCAGCGTGGTCAAGCCCCTGGGCGGCATCGTTGCCGGGATGCGCAAGCTCGCCGACGGCAATTTCGACGTGGTGCTGCCCGGTCTCGATCGCCGCGACGAGATTGGCGCCATGGCGCAGGCGGTCGAGGCCTTCAAGGTCAAGGCGGTCGAGCAGGCGAACCGCGATGCTGCCCGCAAGGAGGCCGAGGCCAACGTGCTCGCCGCCGCCCGGCGCGACGCCATGCGCAAGCTCGCCGCCGGCTTCGAGGCGACGATCGGAACCATCGTCCAGACCGTGTCCTCGGCTTCGAGCCAGCTCGAAGCGGCCGCCTCGACGCTCACCAACAGCGCCGAGTCGACGCAGGCGTTGACCACGATCGCGGCGTCGGCCGCCGAAGAGGCGTCGACCAACGTGCAATCGGTGGCGTCCGCCACCGAGGAGCTCTCATCCTCGGTCAGCGAGGTCGGCCGCCAGGTGCATGAATCGAGCCGGATCGCCGACGAGGCGGTACGCCAGGCGGTGCGCACCGACGCTCGCATCAGCGAGCTGTCGCAAGCCGCGAGCCGCATCGGCGACGTGGTCAAGCTGATCACCGCCATCGCCGATCAGACCAACCTGCTGGCGCTCAACGCGACGATCGAGGCGGCGCGCGCCGGCGACGCCGGCCGCGGCTTCGCCGTGGTGGCGCAGGAGGTGAAGGCGCTCGCCGCCCAGACCGGCAAGGCGACCGACGAGATCGGGACGCAGATCGCCAGCATGCAGGCGGCCACCCAGGAATCGGTCGCCGCCATCAAGGGGATCGGTGCCATCATCACCCGCATCTCGACCATCGCCGGCACCATCGCGGCCGCGGTGGAAGAACAGGGCGCCACCACCAGCGAGATCGCTCGCAACGTGCACCAGGCCTCGCAGGGAACCAGTCAAGTCGCCGACAACATCGCCAACGTCAGCCACGGCGCGACCGCCACCGGATCGGCATCGACCCAGGTGTTCGCATCGGCGAAATCGCTGTCGAAGGAAAGCGGTCACCTCAAGGTCGAGGTCGAGAAGTTCTTGGCCACCGTCCGGGCGGCTTGACGCCTAAAATCAATTGATCAGGCCGGCATGGACCATGGCATCGCGCACCGTGGCGCGCGTCTTGTCCGACACCGGCACCATCGGCAGCCGCACCGTTTCGGCGCATTTGGCCAGCACCGACAGCGCATACTTGGCGGGCGCCGGGTTGGTCTCGACAAACAGCGCGATGTGGAGCGGCAGGAGCTTGTCCTGCAGCTTCAATGCCGCGTCATAGTCGCCGCGCAGGCAGGCCGCCTGGAACTCGGCGCACAGGCGCGGCGCCACGTTCGACGTCACCGAGATGCAGCCGTGGCCGCCATGCGCCATGAAGCCGAGGGCCGTGGCGTCCTCGCCCGAGAGCTGGTTGAACCCCGGCCCCATGGCGGCGCGCTGCTGCGAGACGCGCACCACGTTGGCCGTGGCGTCCTTCACGCCGGCGATGTTCTTCAACTCGAACAGCCGCGCCATGGTGTCGACCGACATGTCGATCACCGAGCGCGCCGGGATGTTGTAGATGATGATGGGAATGCCGATGGCGTCGTTGATCGCCTTGAAGTGGCGATAAAGCCCCTCCTGGGTCGGCTTGTTGTAGTACGGGGTCACGATCAGCACGGCGTCGGCTCCAGCCGATTCCGCGTGCTGGGACAGCCGGATGGCCTCCGCGGTCGAGTTGGAGCCCGCGCCGGCGATCACCGGCACCCGCCCCCTGGCCTGGTCGACGCAGCAGGCGACCGCCCGGTCGTGTTCCTCATGACTGAGCGTCGGGCTCTCGCCGGTGGTCCCGACCGGAACCAGGCCGTTGGTGCCCTCGGCGATCTGCCACTCGATCAGGTCGCGATAGGCTTTTTCGTCGAGCGACCCATTGTTGAACGGCGTGACGAGCGCAGTGAATGAGCCGCGAAAGCTCGTTCTGGCGGTCATTTTGGGCATCCTCGAGATTTTGGCCGGCCTTCTGGCGGCGGCGCCCCACACGATACCGAGCCTGCGGCTGCGATGAAAGCGCAGAATCTGAATGGTTGGGATCACGACCCAAAACATGAACAAAACGACAGGTATGTCAGACGCCTAGGGAAAAACACTGGGTCTGTTTGCCAAGTTTTTGCCTCGGTCGCAGCGGATGGTTGCGAACATCGCTCGTTGAGTTAACGTTGCGCAAACGGGGACGAGGGCAAACTCCCGGCCATCCTCGGGATCTCGGCAGCCAGGCGGCGCCGAAACCTGTGCGCGGCTTTTTTGCGCCACAACAGAAACAGGGCAACGATGCCACGGATCCAGCTATCCCTCGCCATCACGGCCGTATCGTTGATGGCGCTCAGCGGACATCTTGCAGCAGCCACCGAGACGCAATCGAAGAAACAGGCCGCCGCTCCGGCCAAGCACGACGCGGCGAAGAAACAGGCGGCCGGCAAGGCGCAGTCGCACAAGGCCGCCGCCAAGCGGGCAGCCAAGAAGCTTTCCGGCAAGAAGGCGCCGCCGGTGCGGGTCGCGTCGGCCGCGCCCGTGCTCGGCCTGCCCATGCCGCGCCCGCGCCCCGATTCGGCCGCCGCCGTGCGGCCGCTCGCAGCGGCGCAGCCGGCTCCGGCCGCCGAACAGCCAGCCGCCGCAGCGTCGCCCGATGCCGAGGCATCCGGCGTCATGACGCTGGCGAGCGCCGATTCGCAGGCGGTGATCCCGCCTCCGTCGCTGTCCGCGCCGATCACCACCACCACCTCGGCGAGCGACCTGGCGGCGGTACGCGAGGCCCTCGAGCTCATTCGCCAGGGCAAGATCTCCGCCCTCTCCGAGGTCAAGCAGACGATCACCGACCCCGCCGCGGCAAAACTGGTCGAATGGGCCTATCTGCGCAGCTCCGCCAGCGTGGCCGGATTCGAGCGCTACGCTGCGTTCGTGCGTTCCAATCCGTGGTGGCCCAGCATCGGGCTGCTGCAGCGGCGCGCCGAAGGCGCCCTGTGGGACGACAAGCGCGACGCCGCCACCGTGCGCGGCTACTTTGCCGGGTCCGAGCCGAAGAGCGGCAAGGGCCGCCTCGCCATGGCCCGCACCCTGCTCGCCCAGGGCGACATGGCGGGCGCGCGGCGCTACGTGCGTGACGCTTGGCGCCGCGACACGTTTGCGGTCGAGATCGAGCAACAGGCGCTCGAGGCCTTCGCCGGCCTTCTCACCGCCGAAGATCATCGCGCGCGCATGCACCGGTTGCTGTTCGCCGGCGACGAAGCCGGCGCCCTGCGCGCCGCCAAGCGGCTCGGCGCCGCCGACCAGGCGGTGGCCAAGGCCCGCCTCGCCCTGGCGGACAAAGGCGACAATGCCGGCGCCCTGCTCGACGCGGTGCCGGCCGAGGCGCGCCAGGATCCCAATTTCGTATACGGCCGCATCCAGTGGCTGCGGCGCAAGGACAGGATCCACGAGGCCGGCGAGCTCATGCTCGCCATGCCCAATCAGCCCGATGTCCTGCACGACTGCGACGAGTGGTGGGTCGAGCGGCGCCTGCTGGCGCGCAAGCTCCTCGACATCGGCGACGCGCGCACGGCCTACCGCGTGGCCAGCGCTGCCGCGCCGCCCGAGAAGGAGAACAACCGCGTCGAGCAGGAATTCACCGCCGGCTGGATCGCGCTCCGCTTCCTCAGCGAGCCGAAGACGGCGCTGCAGCATTTCGCCCGCATAGCGGAGACCACCATCCATCCGACCAGCCTGGCGCGCGCCTATTACTGGCAGGGCCGGGCGCTGGAGGCCCTCGGCCGCCAGCAGGAGGCGCGCAAGCAATATCAGGCGGCCGCGCAGTTCTCGGCCGCCTATTACGGCCAGATCGCCCGCGGCCATCTCGGCCAGGGCGAGATGGCCATCCGTCGTCCGCCGCAATTCTCGGCGGCCGAACGCGCCGCCCTGCGCAACGTCGACATCGTGCGCGCCGTGGAGATTCTCTACGCCGTCAACGAGCGCGACCTGGTGACCACCATGGCGGCCGATCTCGGCGACCGCCCGATCGAAGCCGGCCCGCTGGTCATGATCGGCGAACTCGCGGCGCAGAACCGCGACCCCCGCGCCATGCTCTACCTCGGCCGCACTGCAATGGCGCGCGGCTTCCCGCTCGACTTCTATGCGTTCCCGAACGTCGGCATCCCGAGCTATACGCCGATCGCCCCGGACATCGACCGCGCCATCGTCTACGCGATCACGCGGCAGGAAAGCGCCTTCAACCCGAAGATCGTGTCGAGCGCCAATGCCCTGGGGCTGATGCAGGTGACGCCGGCGGCGGGACGCGACACCGCCAAGCGCTACGGCGCCAAGTACGACGTCAAGCGGCTGCTCAACGACTCCGTCTATAACGTGCAGATGGGCTCGGCCGAACTGCACGGCCTGATGCAGGACTACCGCGGCTCCTACATTCTCACCTTCGCCGGCTACAACGCCGGCCGCGGCCGCATCCAGGAATGGCTGAAGCGCTATGGCGATCCGCGCGACCCGCAGATCGACCCGATCGACTGGGTCGAGCTCATCCCGTTCTCGGAGACCCGCAACTACGTGCAGCGGGTGATGGAGAACATGGCGGTCTACCGGGTGCGCCTCAACGGCAACAACCGGCTGACCATCGAGGCTGACATGCGCCGCGGCGGCGCCGCCAACTAGCTCCGCAGGGTGGGCAAAGGCGCGTCGCGCCGCGCTGTCAACATATGATGACGGGCGATCGCGCCGTGCCCACCATACGGCTTTGGTGGGCACGGTGCGCTTCGACTGAGGCGCCTTTGCCCGCTCTACGTGAGACGCTATGCTCGCCGCATGAGCATGGCGCACACGATGGCCGAGGCGAGCGGGACCGGGGTTGCGCGGGGTTCGTTCGAGCGCATCGCGGTCTCCGCCCCTGACGGCCTCAAGCTCAGCCTGCGCTCCTATGGCCCTCGCCTGGCCTCGACGCTTCCAGTCCTCTGCCTGCCCGGGCTCGCTCGCACGGCCGTCGATTTCCACGTCCTGGCGACCGCGCTGGCAGCCGATCCAACCGAGACGCGGTGGGTGCTGGCGCTCGATTATCGCGGCCGCGGCGAGTCCGAATACGACCGCAATCCCGACAACTACGACCTCCCCGTCGAGCTTGCCGACGTGATGGCGGTGCTGACCGCGCTCGAAGTCCCGCCCGCCGTGTTCGTCGGCACGTCGCGTGGCGGGCTGCTGACGATGATGCTGGCGGCGGTGCGGCCGACCGCGATCGCCGGCGCGATCCTCAACGACATCGGCCCGGTGATCGACCCGAAGGGGCTCATGCGCATCAAGAGCTACGTCGGCAAGCTGCCCACGCCGCGCAGCTACGACGAAGGCGCCGACATCCTGCGCCGCCTGTTCGCGGCGCAGTTTACCCGCTTCGAGGAGGGCGACTGGCTGGAATTCGCCCACCGCACCTGGAAGGACAAGGGCGGGACGCTCGTGCCCGACTACGACGTCAAGCTCGCCGTTGCGCTCGACGGCGCCGATTTCGAGCAGCCGGTGCCGCCATTGTGGCCCCAGTTCGATGCGCTGGCGCGCGTGCCCGTGATGGTCATCCACGGCGCCAATTCCGACATCCTCACCGGCGCCACCGTATCGGCGATGCGCGAGCGGCGCCACGACCTGGATGTCATCGAGGTGCCGGACCAGGGCCACGCCCCGGTCCTGGCCGGCCACGACCTCATCCACCGCATCGCCAATTTCATCGCGTTCTGCGAAGTGACCGCCCGCCATTGAGCGGCGGCGCTGGAGCATTTTCTATCTGCATCGGCGCACCTTCTTGTCATGGCCGGGCTTGTCCCGGCTTGTCCCGGCCATCCCTTCGTTTGGCACGGCGGTGCCTCGTCAAGCGGGATGCGCGGGTCAAGCCCGCGCACGACGAGTCAGAGTGAAATGGAAAATGCTTTAGTCCGCCCGGCGGAGCAATTGCACGCCGATCGCGGCGCGCCATGCCGTCGTCCAGCGCCGGCGCAGGCCGTCGAGCTCCGGGCGGAACGCGAGGATCGGCACCAGCAGCATGATCAGCGGCGCCAGCCAGATCAGCCGTGCGCCGTAGCGATCGTGCGGGTTGGACAGCGCGCCGCACAGGAAGGCATTGGCCAGCAGCGCCAGCAGGATGGTTGCCGCCAGCGTCCGCAATGCGCCCAGCTCCGGCCATCTCGCCCCGGCCGTCAGCAGTATCGGCAGCAGTGCCATCGCCATCAGCGCCACCGGCACGTGCACACGGTTGATCGCCGCAAAGTCGATGTTGCGGTGCTGCTGGCGCGCCGCGCGCATCGACGGCACGACCTCCGGCGTATAGCGCTGGATGATGCCGTAGGTGTGCCAGATCTGGTTGATCACGCCCTCCCCGGTCGCCACCTTGCCGAGCTGCGACACGGTGGCGGCGGCCGCGGTCTCGGCCTGCAGCAACGGATAGTCGCGCAGGCTGCCGAGCACGATCGTGCGCATCTCGTCGCCCAGGCCGGCAAAGCGGCCGAGGCGGTTGAACACGCTGTTGCCCCACAGGAAGGCATCGGCATCGAGCGGGATCTCGCCGCGATGGGGGCACAGCTTGAGGCTCAGGTCGGGACAGTGGTCGCGCAGATAGCGGCTGACGATCCCGTCCTGCAGCAGGCGGCCGAACAGGATGCCGAAACCGCCGGGTGTGAACGCCGGATATCCGGCCACGATGGCGTTGGCGCCGAGCGTCACCGTCACGCCAAGCATGACGGCGATGCCGGCGCGGCGCCCGCCCCTGGCCGGAATCACGCGGTCGGTCAGCAGCGCCGCCGCCATGGCGCCGGCGGCGAGCACCCCCAGGAGCGCGAGCGTGGCGCTGTGGGTTGCCGCCGCAAGGGCGACGAAGGCGGTCAGCGCCCGCCGCTCCCATGGCCCGGGCGTGCGGCCGAACACCAGCAGGTGCAGCGCCAGCACCGCCAGGCCCGCGAAGGTATCGGTGAGCAGGATGCTGGTGAGCCACGGCAAGGTGGTGGCAAATGTCAGCACGGCGACCACCGCCAGCAGCAGCAACGGGCGGCGGCCGAGCCCCAGTTCGCGCAGCAGCAGCGCCAGGATCCACAATGTGGCCGCCGCCTGCAGCACCACCACCGGCCAGAACGACACATGCGTGGTGGCGGCGAGCAGGAGGCCGTAGGCGGCCGGACGGCTGGGCACCAGGTAGCCTTCGTACCAGCGCGCCAGGTAGCCGCCGCTATCGTGTTGCAGAAGCGGGAAGCCGTTCCACAGTGCCGGCGCCAGGAGCAGCCCCAGCATCAGCACGCAGGCGGCGCACCAGACCGCATGGTTTGCCGCCGGCGCGGAATCGATCCCGCGCAGCGCGCCGTCCTGTGCCTCCACCCCGTGCTCCTCGGCCCTGTCGCGTGCGCCCCGCACCAATGTCCGGGAAATACGCCGCGCGGGTCAATGGAGCGCGCAGGTTGTCGGACGGCCGTAGCCTAGGCCCCGGCCTGACGCCATGCGCAATCCCGGCCTCCACCGAGCCCGCGAGCCGGGCTGGCACCGTGGTGAACGGAAGGTGGGCGCGCGGGAGCGAAAATTGACTCCGGCTACAGCCCGCCCGCCCGCAAAGAAAAGACCCCCGGCGGAAACCGCCGGGGGCTCTTCAGTTGGCTGCTAGCCTAGGCGATCAGGGCAGGATGTCCCAGTGGGCACGGGCCGTGACGGCGACCGTATCCTGGTCCTTGATCTCGTAGTTGC